>Ga0181375_1000068_pt1 | contig 52308 bp, 54 predicted proteins | sample LowvirmetaG_FD_130090 | JGI IMG/M metagenome (GOLD analysis project Ga0181375, IMG submission 130090) | Marine viral communities from the Subarctic Pacific Ocean - Lowphox_11 viral metaG | ecosystem: Environmental > Aquatic > Marine > Oceanic | place: Subarctic Pacific Ocean | collected 2015-12-09 | reverse complement strand
GTTCGAACACCATCCGCACAGCACGTTCGCGCACTTCAGGTGAATATCTGTTTCCAAATTTGTTCTTTTCCATAACCCAGTATCCTTACTTCTGGGTCTCCGGCAAACAAGGGGCGGTTCACAGTGCGAATTTCCTAGGCCTTCATGAATGACATGCGTGAAGATTGGGGATTGCTCCTCGTATTCGCCACGATCACGTCGCTGTCTCTCACGGCTGACGTCGATCGAAACCCTAAGGGCTTCGAGAGCGAGCGTTGCGTATGTAAGTGGTGTATCCGGCAAGGTGACGCCGAGTAGCTTCGCGACCTGGTCCAGGGGTGCCCTGATTGCTTCCCAATCCCTTAGGTAGATGGCTTGGCGGAGGGTTGTCTGTATTGCGTCTTCGCGTTTTGCGGCGAATTCAGCTGCTGCAAGGGATCTTGGGCCAGACGCGAGACGCGCTTTTTCAAATGCAGCGATTTCAAACCGTACAAGTTCGCTTAGCAGCGCTTTGAATGTGTTCTGGTCCATGGTCGGACACCCCCGTACATAATCGTAGGCAAGGGTGGTCATCGCTGTCAGGCGAGACGAGATATCCCTTGCTTCGGAGGGGATGTCGGTACGTAGCGAAAAAACAAAAAACCGGTTTGATTTAGAGTTTGGATCGAAAGGAAGCCTACGTCGAAAATAGTATGTCCCAGCGCGCTGCTCGAGATACGGGGTGCGATGATGATCGGTCACGCTGCGACTCCGGTCTGACTCTGTGCACATGCTGTGCATGTAATGTGACTTTTGGAGTGCACCGGATGTGACCAGAACGAGAAAAGGCACCCCAAGGGGTGCCTTTTTTCCTTTAATATCAACGCTGTGCGAGGATATTGGCTCCGACGGTAGGGATCGAACCTACGACCAATTGATTAACAGTCAACTGCTCTACCGCTGAGCTACGTCGGAACGGTCTGCACCGTATAGCTATGGTAATTTCCGGCGTCCAGAGGGTTTTGCCACTTTTTTCCAGATTTTTTCAAAAGATTTTCAGACCCGGCGAAAGGTGGCTGTCGCAGAGAGGGATTCAACGGGGGCGACGCGGTTTTTACCTGTAAGGTCAATCAGATGCGCAAGGACGTTGCGGGTCGCGGCACCCAGTAGCGCAGGCGGGGTTTCGGTGTAGATCGCGGCAGCAAGTTGGGCGGCTGTGGCGGGGGCTTGGTCGAGGGCGCGCAGGATATCAGCCTCGCGCGAGAGGCGGTGCGACACCAGCCAATCGAGCCTTGCCGCAGGGTCGGTCACCGGCGCGCCATGTCCCGGATAGAACACCCGCCAGTCATTTTTTTGCAGCTCGGCACAGGAGGCCATGAAATCGGTCAGATCCCCATCCGGCGGCGACACCAGCGAGCTGGCCCAGCCCATGACGTGATCCGCGGTGAAACAGGCGTCATTCCAGCCAAGGCTGATGTGGTTACCAATATGCCCGGGGGTGTGAATCACGCTCAGCGTCCAGTCGTCGCCGGCGATGGTCTCTCCGTGAGTTAGGGGGCGATCGGGGATGAACTCTGCATCAATGCCTTCGCCGCCGCCAATATCGGACACGGCGGCCAGTTGTTGCATCACCGCAGAGCGGCCAGAAAACGCGTCGCCAAAGGCCAGTATCGGCGCGCCGCAGGCACGGGCAAGGTCGCGCGCGAGGGGCGAATGGTCCAGATGCGTATGGGTTACGATGATGTGGCTGATGTGCTGTTCGGGTCCGATGGCATCACGTATCGCTTGCAGGTGCCGCGGCGACGCGGGGCCGGGGTCGATCACGGCGATGCCGCGCGTGCCCAGCAGATAGGTATTCGTGCCACGGTAGGTCATGGGCGAGGGGTTGTCGGCCACGATGCGGCGCAGGCCCGGTTCCAAGATCTCGGCAATACCGATGGCGGGGTCGAAGTCGTCAGGGGGCAGCATGGTTTGGCCTTTCGCTGGGGCAGGGGGCTGGCTAAGGTCTATCCCATGTTCTTCGTCTGGCTCAAACGATATATGCCCCGTGGCATCTATGGGCGCGCTGCCCTGATCCTGCTTTTGCCGGTGGTGATCTTGCAGCTCGTGATGACCGTGATCTTTGCACAGCGGAACTATGAGGGGGTCACCAACCAGATGACCGATACGGTCCTGCGCGAGGTCGAACTGGTCATGCAGGTGGTCGATGATGCCCCCTCCGCCGCTGCCGTGCCCGCCACGGTGCAAGATCGGCTGGCCGCGCTGGACATGGGGGTGACGCCTGTATCCGCCAGTGAGGTGCCCACGCGCAACCGGATGTCGTGGTATGATTATTCCGGTCGGGTGATGGTGGCGCGGTTCGATGAGTATCTGCCATCCTTCCTAAGCCTTGATCTGACGCGGCCCACGGGGGTGCATCTCTATGTGCAGTCGCGCTTTGGCCCGCTTGATCTCCAGTTCGAGAGGCGCAGGATTTCGGCGCAGAACCCGCATCAGCTGTTTGTGTATACCTTCAGCTTCGGCTTTGTCATGACGTTGATCTCCTTCGTTTACCTGCGCAACCAGCTGCGCCCGATCAAGCGGCTTGCCCGCGCAGCCGAAGCCTTTGGGCGCGGGCGTCACGTGCCATATACCCCGACAGGCGCTGTCGAGGTGCGTGCGGCGGGGGCGGCCTTTGTCGATATGCGCGCACGAATCGAACGGCAGATTGAACAGCGCACCTTGATGTTGTCGGGGGTCAGCCATGACCTGCGCACGCCCCTGACGCGGATGCGGCTTGGCCTGTCGATGATCGACGAAGACGATGCGGAGCCGCTGTTGCAGGACGTCGATGATATGCAGGGCATGCTGGATGCCTTCCTTGATTTCGCCAAAGGCACCGCAGAGGGGGACGCCGAACCCCTGGACCCGCACGCGCTGATGCAGACCGCGGTCGAGGATGCGCAACGCGCTGGTCGCAATGTGACCTTGCTTCCACCCGAAGGAGACGGCACCGGCACCGTCCGCCTGCGCCGCATGGCGATTTTGCGCGCGGTGGATAACCTGATCTCGAACGGGGTGCGCTATGGGGCGCGGGCCGAGGTATCTGTGCTGCTGACGGATAAAACCCTGCGGATCAGGGTGGAGGACGACGGCCCCGGCATCCCTGAGGATCGCCGCATCGAGGCCGTGCGCCCGTTCTCGCGGCTTGACCCCGCGCGTAATCAGAACAGTGGCAGCGGCGGCGTGGGCCTTGGCCTTGCCATCGCGACCGACATCGCCCGCGCGCATGGCGGCGTGCTGCGATTGGGCAGTTCGGACACTCTGGGCGGTTTGCGCGCCGATATCGTCATCGCACGGTAATGCGCCAAAGGATCGGTGGCGTCAGCGTGCGGTAGCGTAGTCTTGCAACTGCTCGATGCGCGATCGCGTCAGGTCAATCCGGCAGCTCAGCGTCACATTGATCGCGGCCGTTCCCCCCAACGACAAACGCTCGGGAAACGCGCAGTGATATTTGCGGTATTCTTCAAATGCGATCTGAGAGCTTTGCAGCAACGCGCTCGCCGAGGCATCGGCCTTTCGCGAAAACGCCTGATCAAACGCAGCCAGCGCTGCTTGGGCATCGAGATAGGCGCGCACCATGTCGCGTTCCACCTGATCGCCCATTGCAAACAAACATTGATGCACGGCGTCCGGATCTGTCTGCGGCGCGGTGCAGTCTGACAAAGGTTCTGATGCAGGGGGTAGTTTTTCAGCGGTGGCCGTTGCCGGGATCAACAGCAGCGAAAAGAACATGTATTTCAACATCTGGCGTATCCTTTCGGGCGACATGGCAAAGCTACGAAAGAGATACTGCCGCAAAGCACGGCGGAATGCTACCGGTCGGGGCAAGTGGGGATGATCGACAAACGGCCCTTGGCGGCGAGACATGCCGCGATCCCCGAAAAGGATTGATGTGAATTTGAGGGAATATTGGAGCGGGTAACGAGAATCGAACTCGTAACTAAAGCTTGGGAAGAAATGCACAAACCCATAAAAATAACGCGTTTATCGAATGCTCTGGGAGAATGTCTGGGGGATGCATAATGCATCGCGCCACGAGATGTTCATCCAGACAATCAAACTTGTTTCTGTTCCGCTGATATGTTGTCGGCAACGAATTTCAAAATTTGTGCTTGGCCTAAAATACTCTCACCATTACTGCGAAGCCGTTCCGAAGAATCTGACATTGCGGAACGAACGCTAATAGTTTTCCACATAAACCGTGAGAAAAAAATGGTTTGTAAAGTCAATGTAATAATTGAAATATTTAGCAACAAATTTATCGAATAAGACAAACTGAATTTGTCTAAAAGGAACAAGTTCATTGGATAGAGAAGGGGCATCTGCGTTAGGTGAATGCCCGAAAAGTAAGTCATTATCGAATATATCACCGCCGCAGTGATATATGTATATGTTGCCGAGAATGAGATTGTCCGATCAAATATCTTTCGCCCAAAGGGGAGCTTAAACCTCAAGACACTATGGACATCGACAGCGTGGAGGTCTTCTTTCTCTTGGTCGTATTGATCCAATGCTTCGCTAGCGTTTTGAAGTTCCTTAGGCGTTTCTGAATTCGCCTGACATAACGCGCGCAAGGCGCTGAGCTCGCTTTGGTGTGCTCTTTCATAGTCATCTTGCCGAGATAGTATGATCCGTCGGTTGCCCATCAAATTTTGTATTATATATTGCTCGGCTGCTGTACCAAGCGCAGCCAACGCAATGCCTGTTGCCACTACCTGACTCACGTCACCAAATTCTGCTACTGCCATCTGACTTCCGGAATTAACTAAGTTCTAAAAAATTTTTTGCTAATTTATGCAAGCTGGTCGCCAAACCTGGATCATTGAAACTAAGTATCGCTTGAGCTGACGCATGATCAGTTTCCAAACGATATGCAACTTGACCCACGACAATAAAATGTGGCGGTGAGCCGTTTTTAAATGGTATCTGATGCAATGATGAACATTTACTATTCTTTAATGCTTGTGCGAAGCTTCCAATTGCTTCAGTGACACTGATATCAGTGACCCAACATACAATAGGTAAACCTATTGCATCGTATTTTGGGACGTATTTTGTCAACGGGTCATAGCATGATTCATTAAGTGTTCCGGAAACAATAAACACTTCATGCTTCTCTTCTAAACCCAATTGTAGCAATTCTGAAATAACGTGGCGCGCGTGCAGTATCGATCTATTCGTCATAACTTTTTGTGAGCGGTTCTTACGCGCTCGCGTTACGGCATCCTCAAATGTCTTGTCAGACGTTGAAGTGTTCGGCTTTCGAGGGGTCGCTCTAACGCTCACGTTGGAGCTATCAGAAGATTCACTTTGGCGTCTTTGCTTTTCAATCGTTGGTGTCATCCGTTCTTCCGCCTTTTAGAGTTAGCATCATCACAGTGTAGTTCTACAGATAGGGCAACTAGAAATTATTAAAAGATCATGGTCGTGCTATCGTTATCGCCAAAATTCTTGTCAAAATTTTGATCCAAAATGGTGCAATAGAAGTATTTCATAACGTTTTTTCCAAGAAAATCAACGATCGTAGCATCTGGTAAGCGACGACTAGCCGTTATGTTTTTTGTTTATTTCAACGATAGCGCTGCATCTGATTGAAAACCCTTCCAGCGCATCCCGCAGGTCACTGGTCATTACATGCGCATAGCGGCTGGTTGTCTCGATATTCGTATGCCCCAGTAGCTTCGAAACCAAACTGATGTTCTGCGTCTTGCGCAGCATCCTGGTGGCGAAGGTGTGGCGCAGATCGTGAAAGCGGAAATTATCGATCCCAGCATCCAGCAGCGCCTTACGCCAGACGGTGCCGAACACGCCGCCGCTTGCGACGATCTGGATCCGCTCTGCAGAGTGCCCATCGACGCGGGTAAACACGTACCGCCGACTTTCCATCACGTTTGACTTGGGAAGGGCAGACAGCAGCGCCGCCAATTCACTATTGATCGGAAAGATCATCAGCTCGTCGCCCTTTAAGCGGAAGATGATTTCGCGGTTGGGCATGTCGACGTCGCGCCACAGCAGGCCGGTGATCGTGCTGATCCGTGCGCCGGTCATCAGTGCAAAGACGACCATTGGGTGAAACTCTTGGGGCAGGGCGGTGAATAGCCTGCTCTGTTCGTCTGTAGTCAGCTCGCGCACCCGTTCCCGCGGTTCTTTCGTTTCGGCTGCTTTTAGATCGATGTCGGGGATCTCGGTTTTGTAGACCTTGGCCATGTGCCGCAGCGCGCGGCCCAACATTTGCAGGTGACGGTTCACGGTACTGTTGGCGCAGGTTGCGCGATGCTTAGCAGCGTACTGGATGATGTCGGCGTCTGTCAGCTTGGAGATCCGTTTCTTGCTGTCCATGTGAGACAGGATCACGCGCGCCTGGCTCTTGGTGGTGCCCTCTGAGGGGCGCCCTGCGATCTTGTCGTTGATGTATGTGCCAAGCGCCTCTGACAGCGTGTAGTCGGATCCTCTGGCGGCATTGCGCTTGGCGTTGGCCCTGATGTCTGCCTCTACCGCTTTCGCGGCCTCGAAATCCTCCGTCCCGCAAGATCCTCGAAGGCGATGACCCCCGACGACGATGTCGTATTGATAGACGCGGGTTTTCTTGGTTCTGAATGGCATTGTGTCTGGGCCTCGATGTAATCCTGCAGGTCGTCAGCACGGTACCGGATCGCACCTCGGGCCACCTTTACATACTTTAGCCCGCGACGGCGGCACTCTTGCAAGGTCTTTGTGCAGATCCCCAGAACGTCGGCAGCATCCGTGGGTTTAAGTAGGGGCTGTGTCACGCGTCATCATCCCCTGCGATTTCGTCGGGCAACCACGCGTCGATCGCGGCGATCTGATCGCGTGTCAGTAGCAGAGCCTCTTGTGTTGATGCATCATTGAAGAGTGCTTCCAGCTCGGCACGTTTCTCGCCAACTTTCAGCTTGCCGAACCGCTGCATTTCGCTGTCGCCTTCGCCCGCTTGGATAACCAGCTTATGCCAGATGCTGTCCAGCAACTCGGACCGGCAGGCCTTGAAAAAGTTCTCTGCCGTCGGCGTCCAGATTGAGCGGGGGCTCACGCCAAGCTTGGTCATCAGGGCAAGGTTGATCGGGCTGCCAAAGGGCTGGTTCATCGTGCGAACAAGCGCCTGCGTCAGGACGGTGTTGCGATGCTTCTTGCCTTGCTCCTGAAACGTGCGGAAAGCTGTTTCAACATCACCGCCAATGTCGCTGATGCCGCTTTTAAGGCGTTCGTCCAAGTGAACGTTGTCGACACTGCTGGGCGGCGCGTTCTGGTCAGTGACGGTGACATTGAAGGGGCCCGAATAGCTGTAGGGATCATGGGTCAGCTGAAAGGCCAGCAGGTCCAGTGCAAGCTCGGGGTGCTTGAGCATTTCGGTCTGAAACGCTGCGCGCTGGATGGTGCGCAGATCGGCGATACCTGTCTGCGTCACCGGTGGCTTGGGTGCCACTGCACCGGTGCCGTCATCCGTGCCGAGTTTGGCGCGCTTGTCCTGCGGAAGGTAAGGGTAGCCGATCTCAATCTTACCGTGGTGATCGACATACACGAATAGGGTTGAACGCGCGTATTCCTCGGCATCGTAGTCGCCCAGCATCCGCTCTTCCAGGGCATCAAACTCTTCCGCCTCGGCCTCGGTGAACTCGACCTCGTCACCCTTTTCGCAAAGCGCGTCATAGCGGGCCTGATCGGCTTCGGGCAGATCGACTGGCGTGCGATTGAGCCGCTGCGTACCATCAAAGTGCTGATAGCCAACGTAGCTGTCAAAAATCGGCACCACGCGTGCGACGCCTTTGCTGGCCTGCAGGTCTTCGGCTGCCTTGGTCAGCTTCTCCTGGAACAGGCTATGGACCAGATCGGTATTGTGCAGGCGTGACTGATCGGTGAACAGGTCCTCGTCCAGTGTGCCGCCCTCGGCGCGGTAGAGATCGAGGCCGATGAAAACCACCCTGCGATCATCGGACGGCACATTGCCCTCCATCAGCTGACGGCGCAGCTGGCCTGAGTTATAGTTCCGGTCGGTCGCCAGCATCAGGGCGTCGTGCTGCCGGTCGGGCGCATCGATCATGGTCAGCACCTGCGCAACATCGAGCGGGATCAGGTTGCGGCGCAGGGCGTCCAGTGCCTCTGTCGACAGGCTGGCCAGTTTCAGCCGGCGCATCACGTGCGTTCGGGTCTGACCGAAGGCCGCGGCGATCCGATCGGGCGTGCTTCCTTGATCCGCCATAGCGGCGTAAGCGCGGATTTCTTCGGCAGGGTGCAGAGGGCGCTGTGTGGCACCTTCTGCACCAGCCCAGCTTCGGGCCAGCATTTCATCTGATGTCACATTGACTGGGATGGCGTCGAAGTCGATCAGCTGACCAGGATCATCGCTTTCATCATGATCGACGGCTTGGGCCAGCAGCTGAAGCGCGCGCAGGCGGCGGCCGCCAGCGACCACGCCCAGACCTTCGGGGTCTTCGAACACATTAAGGTTCTGCATTATCCCGTTGATCTTGATGGATTCCGCAAGAGCTGAGATGTCGTCCGCATCATGATCCTGACGAGGGTTCAGCGGTGACAGGTGCAGCACATGCAATGGTACAGTCCGGACGTTTTGATTTAGGGGTGATTGGTCGTTCATGGCGGAAATCCTAACGTTGTTGAGCGATCCGGCCTGACCAAGCGTCGAACTCTGTGCGCAAGGCGGCGAATTGGGCTTGAGCGGGCTTGCTGGTGTTCAGAATGGTCCTGCTAGTGATCTGGCAGACCCCGCGAAGGTATTCACCGGCGGCGCTGGCGTTAAACTGGTGACTGGGTAGGCCCGATCGGACCGCAGCAAAGCGTTGGAATTTTGGATCATTGCAGAGGATACCAGCCTGCTGTGCTGGTTGCATATCAGTCAGGCGGTGACGTGCGGGCGCGCTCATAGGATCGACGCCAGAACTGAACTCATCACTGCGGCGATGCCGCAAAATAACGCGATGATGGTTATTGTCACCGCAGCGACGATTGCGAATGCTGCGTCTGGTATGGGAGCTGCGTCGTCCGGGCGCATCAGCCAGCATTTGGCACTGGGCCCGCAGGCGCAATCCGGCCAGTAGTGGCAGGCCTTTCTTTGGTGAGGCAAACGGGTGTTGTCGCCCATATCGTCGATATTCATCACGTAGCCTTTCAATTCGAGGAAAGAACCGGCGGGCTGATATTGCCCGCCAGCTAAGGTGCGGCGCTGGAGGAGGTGCGCCGTTGCAGGAAGCAGTGTCAGCTGATGCCGAAGGGCATCCGGTGGAATGCGTGGGGTTTCACACAGTCGCGTTCGGCCATTGCGTTCGCGATCTCTTCTGCATGATTGCGCGGGGTGCCACAGGGCGGGTGCGTTGTGATGAAACCGTCAGCTTCAACCTCTTCACCAGCAGGGTTCGCCAGTGCCGCCTTGGCAGCGGCGATCCAATTGTGGATGGCGTCCATTTCGGATGCCCCACGGGCTATGATGCCGTGCAGGCTGATCTCATACAGACATGTTTCCACACCGGTCGCGTCGGCGTATGCGCCGCCGTTCTCGATCACCTCATTCATGAAGGCATCTTTCAGCGTGTCGGGATCGTTGCGATCAATAAGGCAAACGCCGCGGACGAAGGGGATAAGGCGCTCGTTCATCATGCTGCACTCGGCGGCAGGTCATAGCCCTTGTCGCGGGCATAATCGCGGACTTTGGCTCGGATGCGGATTATTTGCGCGCTGGCGCTGGCGCGGTCGGTATCGACGATAAGATACGCGGGGGCCCCGATACGATCGTGATCGACCGTCTGGCCCCGCGCATTCTTGAGTTTTTCCCAGTTGAACGCCAGCACTGATGGTTGGCTCGCATAGTTCTGCGGGTGGGTGACGATGTGTCGGGCTTGGTCGTTGAGCATTTGCATATCAGCCTCCTGTAAGTGAGGCAGATATAATACACTAAAAATGTATCAGTCAATCATTAATACACATAAAATGTATCCATGAGGTGCGGCACTATTTTAGAGTGGGCTCTTTTCGCTGGCTGCTTGGGGTCTGAGGGGGGATTAAAGCTGGCTTCCCAGCATTTGACTGGGGTTGGGTTGAAAGTATTTCAAGGATTTTACGAGTGTTGTCGGCAGTGTCTATCTGGGCGCGGGCGAACTGGGTAAAGGCAAATTCGAAGATCGCAAACAGCCAAATTCCTACCCCCATTAGTGTTGCTGGTAACTCCGTTCCGTTCGAAAAAAGCTTTAGAGCTATGAGAGTGAGGGCTGCAACAGCTAGCCAGGTGACCGTGTCAAATATCAGGAGGCTGGTGCGTGCTGATCTATAGTTGGTGCTCAAGTTTCGGTCCTCACGAATGGTCAAGGCGATTACGGGTTTGGGTTGCGTTGTTCTTAATTTGTTCTAGTCTGGCGTAACTGGGGGTGGCGGCGTTGAGACAGAGACATTTTAGGGTTGCGAAGTTTTTACGTTCGCTTGGGGTTAGTTTGAATCTGGTGTTTGATCCGTGGCACTGCTTGCGCCTTTTAATTTTGAAAAGAGATCCGCCTGCACGTCCTGAGGAAGCTGCGAAAAATCACCGTGCATCAGGAAGTTGAAGTCAATCCTGTGAGCGCGATAGAAATACCTCATGATTTCACGGTTCGGGAACTGCCGGCCTCTCTCCATATTGTTGAGGGAGTTGTTGGCAATCCCAGCTTGCTGCGAGACTTCGAGCTGGGATAATCCGCTCGTTAGTCTGGCGGCTACAAGACGTTGTGCGCATGCCTCTTTGCTCATATCGCCGAGGCGCGTGAGGGATTCTTTTTGGGTGATATTCATAGTAGTAAATATCGCTGGATACAGAAAATATGTATATTTGAAAGAAATGAACCTTTACGATACATAATTTGTGTATTACTTAATGTGCTGTGAGTACAGTTCAGGAAATATGCGCGGCGATCGGGCGGGATGCCTTGGCGACTGCACTTGGTGTAAGTCGCCAGTCGATCAGCAATGCGATCGCAAATTCGGCGTTTCCAGCCAATTGGTACTTGATCATCAAGAGTGAGTGCGACGAGCGAAATATTCCCTGCGGCCCACTTCTGTTTAAATTTAAACGACATGACAAAAGGGATGCAGCATGACCGCAGCACCCCCTCGTTCCTTTCCACAATCGCTTCACTTGAACTCTTCACAGTTCAAACATGGAGCGAGTATGCGGAAAAATCTTTCACAAAATGCAAAGCGTGTCGATTTTTGCTCGGGTAAGCACAAAAGCTTGTCGCGCCGGTGGTTTGCATCGCTGTTGTGGCGTGCCTTTCCGGGTAAATCGGAACGCGAGGTTGCACAGCTTGGCGCGCCCGTTCTCGACGTGTCGGAACGTCAGATTATCAACTGGCTGCGCTGCGACAATGATGCGGCGCTGTCCTACGTCACAGCAGTGATGGTGCTGGCAGGCGTTGAGGTGGTGCTTGAGCCAGTGCGGGGTCGGGCGGCATGAAGCGTCGCATTTGGCTGCAAGTTCAGGGACTTTGGTTTGCGGCGTGGTCGTCGCGTGCCAGCTTCATATCCCAAAAGTGGGCTGACCGCGCCCATCGCTGGAAACAGCGTTCGGAAAAATTTTTCCAACAGATCAATGGGGGGCACAACAGATGACACCACGCGGCCACGCTATCGCTTTTCGCATTTGGCAATATTGCCAGCCCCTTGGCTGGGATTGCACTATGCCGGAGGTTTCTGCGGCACTCGATGTCCCCATGGGATCAGTACGTGCTGTCATCAAGCTAAAGAACTGGGGCGGCCGGCTGCGCGTGACCAAGACGCACTTTCGCGGGGCGGGCGGCAATGACTATGCGCTGAGCGCGGATGCCGTGCTTGATGGTTCCAGTAATCGGCGATTGGTTGCGAACCTGACCGGTGCCGCGCTGTGAGTTTCTGCCGCTTAGATCGATCACTTTTTGGTCGAGCGGGCGTGTCTGACGTCATCGAGGCGTTGTCTCATTTCGTCAATCCGCTTCGGGTAAGTAAACATGTTTTCAAGCGCAGCTGTCGTGAGTTCTCGAGCCGTTCTCGCATCCAATCCAGAGATATCCATAACGAAATGGGCCCCGATAATTCTGGCAGAGTTTGCACCCTCAAGCAGATCAGCGATTTGATCACCAATTTTTCCGAGTTTTTTGGCTTCACCTATTTTCCCGCCGATCGTTTTGTCAGAGATGTCCGCTGGTGCACAAATATTCGTAAGAGCAACATCCAGAGCTGCGCCGTAACCCATAGCTGCCATCGCGAATTGCCCGGACCTCATAACCTCGTCAGCTGTTTCAAGAATAGCCTGAACCTCCGACGGGAGATGCTCTGGTATGGTTCCTTTAAAAATTGCTGGGGCAGTGTCTATAAACGTAAAGCGTTCATCCGCAACGAGATCTACGTTGCTGGCTGTCGGAAATGTAATTCCGTCTGGAATTTTGAAATAGAGCAATGCTGTATTTTTGCAGTGATAGCAGTTGCCCAGGACTGCATGTGTCGCGCCTTCTGGCGCCGCTTGAGTGGGATCGTTGAGGATCCTGAACGCAGCCCGAAGGGACGAATACCTTGCATTTTTTTCGATACAATAGGGGCAGGTGATGAGGGTCGATACAGTCATACAGAATTCTCTCCGGAATATTCTAACCTCGGACAAAGAGTATTCCGAGATGGCAAGGGAAGCTTACATTCTTTTCAAGTATGCAGACATCAATGGGCAAGAGGAACTGTTCGTCTGCGCAATACAGGAACTTATCGGAGAAGCGTTGGCCGGGCGAACACGAGCACAACTCACGGAAATCAAGTCCGAAAGGTTTTCTGGCAATATCTGATCCCGATGGTAAGCGCCATTTTTTGTGAAAATTCGCATTACAGAATGCTAAGCTGATGGCGATCGAGCGCGATATCACGATCGGCTGCTGCCGACTGATCCAAGGCGATGCGCGGGTGATCCTGCCGATATTGGACTTGCAGGCGGATCTATGTGTGACTGATCCGCCCTATGCGCTGTCGTCGGGCGGATCGCGTCCCGGTGCAATGGGCGGCAAGTTCTCCAGCACTGTCTATGACAATTCCGGCCTGCTTATGGACGTGGTTGGCTGGCACGAGATTGGCGGGCCGATCTTTCGCGCGCTGAAACCAGATGCCGATTGCTACGTCATGTCCGAAGACAGCAATCTTTTCGCCGCCCATGGCGGCTTTATCGGCGCGGGCTTCAAGCTTCACAGTTTGCTTGTTTGGGACAAGATCGTCCCCAACCGGACGCGGTATTACATGAAGGATAGCGAGTTCACGCTCTACCTGTGGAAGGGAAGGGCCGTCGACATCAACAATGGCGGCAGCAAGCGCGTCTGGCGCGGCCATCGCCCTGCTAACGCTGTGCACAATACGCAAAAGCCAGTCGACTTGATGCGTCTCTATATCGAAAATTCATCGCTGCCAGATCAATTGGTGCTGGATCCTTTCATGGGGTCAGGCACCACGCTCGTCGCCGCGGTTCAGTCCGGTCGGCGCGCGATCGGGATTGAGAAATCACCACAGCATTTTGAGGCTGCCTGTGCGCGCGTGCGCGCAGCGGTCGATACCCATAATCAGCAAGAGGAGCAGACGATATGAACGTTCTGGAACAGCTTAAGGGGATTCAAGGGAAAGGCGGAGCCACTCTTGTTGCTCTGCAGGCGGATCTTGCAAAGCTCGAGCACGCTGTGAAGCAGGTGGATGACGTCCTGATATTCCTGGGCACTGCTAAAGATGATTTGGAGCGCATCGGCCTCGATGCTGATTTTTCCTTTGATGCTGGGGCGCGTGTCTCGGTCAGCTTTGTGTTGCCGGAGGTACAATCACTGGTGTCACCGGGAGCCGAGCCTGCTGATGTGCCAGTAATTCCGGCGATCCAGCGTTCTGAAGCGCCCTTGGCTGCTGCGGACGCGGCACCCGTTTCGCCCGCGTCTGCGACCCGCAAAGCTGTGGGCCCTGTGAAGAAGCAACGTAGCGGCGCAAAAGCGATGAAGCCGGGGCCTCGTGACTACAAGGTCGGGCCATTCACTGATGATGAAATTGAGCGCATTGCCAAGGCGTTCGATGCCGGGCAAAGCCGCGATGAGATTGCCGATCTTGTGAACCGGAGCAAGATCTCGGTTGGCATGAAGATTAAAGCTATAAAGGCAGAGCGGGCGAAAAAGCCGCGACCCGTAGCTAATGCACCAGCGCCCGTGAAGCTGGAGGCAACTGCGATGCCCAAGCCTGCACCTGCGCCAGTTCAGACCACGCCTAAGCTATCCGCTGATGACCGTATCGTTGTCGCCCATCTGGATGGGCTTGGGTATTTTGGTGGTTGGACTGCTGAGAAGGATTTTGAGATCCTATCAGGCTTGATCACGGGCAAGGCTTCGGCGCTTGTGGCAGATGATCTCGGTGTCGAGGTCGGCGATGTAGTGGCCCGCTTTAAAGCGCTGAATACGAAGGTCGGTGATATCGGCCATCAATCGCGGTTGCTGCGAATTCTGCGTCAGCGGGCAGGAGCCTGATCATGTCGTTGGCAGCACCAACAGGGCGGCTTGCCTTGGTCGATATGTCCGAGATCGAGGAATACCCTCTCACCCGTGATGACAGGCTGAACAGTCACTTCTTCATGGTTTGGGAGCGCCGGCGCTGGCTGAACTCGGACATGCGGTTGAAGGGGCGCGCCGAGTGCCGCGCGCTGTACTTCGATCTGATCAACATTGCCTGCGACCAGTCACCGGTTGGCACCATCCCAAACGATATGGAAGTGCTGGCCAAGCTGCTTATGATTTCGGAGTCCGATTTTAAAACGTTGTGCCAGCTTGAATACGGCCCGCTGCACAAGTGGCGACCCTGTCGTTGCGGTGATGAAGTGCGGCTGATGCATCCCGTTGTGCTCGACATGCTGATTGAGGCCGTGTCGCGCAAGGAAGACAATCGGGCGAAGATGGAGGCGGCCAACACCGTCAAGCGCGTCCAGCGCCTGCGGGCGACTGTAGCGGGCCTTCAGACTGAGATGAGCAAGAACGATGCCGCCGTTAAATGGATGGACGAATGGCTTCTTAAGCAGGGCGTTGGGTATCGCAACACCAGCTGGGTCGAGCAGGCAATGATGGCGTGGGCAGACCATCGTATGGACCTTGGCCGTGCGCCGCGCCGGGGTGCGATGTGATGGGTGTTCCGAACTGTCCGGTGGACACTTTGCGGAAAATTGCAGGACAGTCCGAGGACACTCTTTGGAGATTGCTCAATTATTTCAAATGGTTCGTCACTCTGTCCTCAAGTGTCCTACACGACAGGGACATAGACAGAGACATAACAGAGAAACAGACGCAGTCCCGACAGATCGGGCGTTGTGGCTTTTGATACGTGGTTAGGCTGAGAAAAGGGGAACGGCATGGAAGAGGCGACAGAGAGCAAACGGGACCGCGTGCGCAGGCTGCTGATTGATCCGTTAAAGGCTGACGGGTTTCGGTTTGCTAAGGGTGTGACGGCAGAAGATGCCAAGACGCGGCTGGACCGCCTGGCTGATGATCTGGCCTACCTGAAGGATGACGGGCTGATCGCCCTGCGCGTCTCGCTTCGGACCAAGGGTGAAGGATCCGCCCGGTGCTTCTGGCCTGCGCCCGCGACAGTGCTCGGGTTGGCGGAAAGCTTTCAGCGCCGTCCGCTGGATGAGCTGCCTGCGCTGCTGCGCTGGTTTGCCTCTGCGGCTGGTGGTGCGGCCCTGCTAGGTGACCGGTTGGTTGCTGAATACTGGTTCTGGACGATGCACAAGCGACCGCCGGTCAAACCGATGGACAAGAAGGTGGTTGCCGATAAGGCAAACGAGTGGCGACGTCGGGTCGAGCTGGCCAAAGATCGGATCGCGCGCGGCCACACCATTGCCGAAGATGAAGCACAATGGCTCGATTGGTACCAGGGCAAGGTCGCATATGTCGAAGGTCTGGTCGGCAATCAGTCTGGTGTGTCGGAGGATGCAGCATGATGGCGCAAAGGTTTGTCCAGTCAGGTCGTCGGATTGGCAAGACGATGGCAGCACAAGCGAGACGGGATGGCTTGGGACGCGTGCGCAGGCAGATCAGTATCCAGTCGCTTCTGGAGTGGGCTTTCGCGGATGAGTGCGCGTCGATCGACTTTGAAGACGAAGGCACCTTGGCGATGGGATACGGCGCGATCGGGAATGCATATCTGATGGAACAGCGTGGCAAGCTTGGCTGTCGGATCGATGGTGGTGGCCGATCGTTGCCAGATCCTGATGCTGACCTGGTGGCTGCTGCCGTTGCGGTATTACCAGAGGGTTGCGGTGGCAGGCGCATGGCTGTGCAGATCGCTGAACTGGCGCGGGCGCGGGCTATGCCTGATGCATTCGTCGGGGTACATCCGCGGTGTGAGCCGAAGGACTGGCGGATCAATCAGAACGGCAAACGCGCACAAACTGAAAGCCTAGGCATCGAAATTGATTCCTCGGGTCGAAAGCCTCGACGTCACAATGTCCTGATCTGTCCTGTGGTTTACCGGCCTGATGGCGGGCAGGTGGCGGCTGCTCGGCGTAATTATTTGCAGTGGTGGTCTGCATTAAGTGAACTGCGTATCACATTTGAAATACACACAAATCTGTCAAGATGGGCAGTAGATGACCGTATGCCGCCCATGACCCCATGGAAGAAAGTGCTTGCCGAATAAAGTCGCCCCCCCTAGACATCGTGCCAACAACACTTCTGCGCCCGGACGGTTAACCCGCTCCGGGCGCTTTGCGTTTGGGCCTATTGGAATGGATGCGATGTGCCGACTGCTCCGAAGACATTCCGCGCCGCACATGCGCCGACACCTAAGCAAAATGAACAGGATTACGACAGGCGTCGGGGTTCGGCACGTGAGCGTGGGTATTCATCCAAGTGGGACAAAGTATCGATCGCATTCCTTCGCAAGCATCGGGTCTGCAAAGCGTGCGAGGCCGTGGGCATCCTGCAAGCGACTGAGGTCACTGATCACATCGTCCCTCACAAGGGTGACATGGGTCTGTTTTGGGATCGGAGCAATTGGCAGGCCTGCTGTCGTTGGCATCACGATGTGGTCAAGCAGATGCTGGAACGTGAGTTCCTTGCAGGTAGCATTGGCCGTTCCGATCTGAACCTGACCAGTCGTGCGGCGCTCGATCTTGCATCGCGTCTCAGGGTCTGAGGGGGAGGGGGTGGTTTCATCCCTAAAACCGGCGCGCCTCCGGACCGGTGGGAAGCGAGGAAAAAACTCGCGCAGGTTTTCGAGAAGTTTTTTTTATTTGGTGTGAAGGAGAACGAGCAATGGCGGGCAAACGTAGGGGGCCAGCGCCGGAACCTGCGGCTGTCAAAAAAGCCAAAGGGAATTCGGGTCGGCGTCCAATCAAGACGGAAGAGATGGAACAGCTGGTCGGGCAGGTTGAGGAATCTGTTGAGGCTTCAGCGGAGATCAAGGCACCGGATTGGGTGAGCGAAGAAGGCCGCAAGGTCTGGGAATTTTTAGCACCCCGGCTGCTGGCCATGCGGATTTTGCAACGCATCGATACGCTGACCTTTGGTCGCTACTGCCAAGACTTCGGACGCTGGATCACGCTATCCAAAGTTATCGAAGACGAGGGTATGACCTACAAACCGGAGAGCGATCACGGGAATTACATCAGGCCGCACCCGGCTGTCATCATGTCGCAGCGTCTGAACCGGGATCTGATGGCGATGGAAGGAAGCTTTGCGCTGAACCCAGCTGATCGCCAGCGCTTGTTTGCTGCCAAAGCGGCGGCATCAATCGCGCCTGATCTGTTCAATCAGGGCGAAAAGGATGAGGGCAAAGAGCAGAAGTCTCCCGTTGGCCTTCTAAACTGAGGGCATGGCAGTTTCATGTCGGCCCCGGGGCGTCGGCCAGCGCACTACATTCGATCATGACCGGCAGGTTTGGGGCAGTGGCGATTACTGGTTTGACGAAAAGGCCGCTGACGCTGCGGTAGATTTTTTCCCGACCTATCTCAGATTCACGTCCGGTGAATGGGCAGGGCGTCCATTCATCCTGGAGGACTGGCAACAAGACGACATCGTCCGCCCCTTGTTTGGCTGGAAAAGGGCAGATGGCACACGCCGGTTCAGGCGATGCTATGTCTGGATCCCGCGTAAGAACGGCAAAACCGAAATGGCGGCCGGCATCGCGCTTCTGATGTTGCTGGGAGACGCTGAAGAGGGCGGCGAAGTCTATTCAATCGCCGCCGATAAGGACCAGGCTGCGATCGTCTTTAATAAAGCATCGACGATGGTGGGGAAATCTGACCCGCTTCAGGACCATCTGGTCTGCCTAAAAACGGCAATTTACTGCAGCTCGCTGAACGCGTCTTTTAAACCGCTGTCCGGTACCGGAAAAGGCAAGCACGGTATGGCTGCCAGCGGGTTGATCGGCGATGAGATCCACGAATGGCCCGGGCCTGACCTCTACCAGTTCATGCACGACAGCCAGGGCAACCGGCGCCAGCCTATGGAGTTCCTGATCTCGACGGCTGGCAAGAAGGGCGGATACGGGTCCGAGGTTTGGGACGAATGCGAGAAGATCCTCGACGGCACTCTCAACGACCCTGAAACACTGGTGGTTGTCTATGCTGCGGATGCCGAGAACGATGACTGGACTGCTGAAGAGACCTGGTTCAAGGCAAATCCAAACCTTGGGGTCTCCAAGAAGATGGACACGATGCGGGCAGATGCCCGCCGCGCGATGAGTTCGCCGCGGTTGGAGAATGCGTTCAAGGCCTATCACCTGAACATTTGGTCCGAACAAGCGGTGCGTTGGCTGCCGATTGATGTGGCCGATGACATGGGCCGGCGCTTTGGCTGGAAATATTGCGCAGGTCCGACCGATTGGAAGTCGCTCGAAGCGGAGCTGACCGGGCTGCGGTGCTTCACAGGCATCGATCTCTCGGCGGTCAGCGACTTGTCCGCCGTGGTGCATTGGTTCCCGGTCCAGCCCGGACTTGACGTGCCAACGGTGATCCCAAGGTTCTTCAAACCGAAGGATTTGCTGCAAGAGCACGGTAAGCGAGACCGACTGCCCTACGAGCAATGGGTTCGCGACGGCGCACTGATCGGCACAGAGGGAAACGTGGTGGATTATGCCTTCATAAAGAAGGTTTTGTACGAAGATGCAGAGCGTTTTGAGATCCAGAATATCGGTATGGACCGCTACAACGCGACGCAAGTAACCATCGAGATCGCGCAGGAGGGCCTGCCGGTCGAGTATTACCAGCAGGGTTTCGTGTCGATGTCGCCGCCATCGAAAGAACTGGAGCGTCTGGTGATGTCGAATGGGCTGCATCATGGCGATCATCCGGTGCTTGATCGGCATGCAAAGGTGGTTGCTGTCGAAACGGACGCCGCGGGCAACATCAAGCCGACAAAGGCGAAATCGACGCAGCGGATCGATGGGATTGCCGCGTTGGTAAACGCGATTGGGGTCGCATCGAAAGACGAAGGCGACAGCGGCAAGCTGACCAGTGAGAAAATTATAGAACGTGGGGGCCTGATATGAGCGATCAGAATATGAGCGAAAAGCCAGCGAAGGGCATCAAGCCATCCGTGGATACTCGCGATATCATGTGTGTCGTGGGCGTTGGATTGATCGGGTATGGTGCCTGGCTGGTCCATCCTGCGGCTGGTTTCATCGCGCCTGGTGTGATCCTGACATCTGTGGCCATCTTCGGTGTGCGTAGCTGATGGGTTTTCTGTCTTCGCTCAGTAGTGCTGCCAGCGCACCGGATGAGGTGCGTGAAACAGTCGATCCAAAGCATCCGCGCGACCCGATGCTGGCACAGATGTTCGGTGATCCGGACGGTGTGTCAGTCACGCCTAAATCGGCGATGCGGGTGACAGCAGTCTATGCCTGTGTTTCCCTAATATCCGAGACCATAGCGGCACTGCCGTTGCACGTCTACAAACGCACCGTGAGCGAAAAGGGTGTGACAACACAGGCCAAGATGACTGAGCATCCGCTTTATGGTGTGCTGCACGATATGCCTGTGGCGGGTATGACGTCGTTCGAGTGGCGCGAGATGCAGATCAGCCATACCGCGCTACGCGGTGACAGCTATGCGCGGATCATTCTCGGACGGGACGGTCGGGTACGGGAGCTGCCGCCGATCCTGCCCGATCACATTCAGCCGTTTCGAAATGCTGCCGGGCAATTGCGCTATCGATGGTGGCCGGATGGGATGGGGCCAGTGCGGATCCTGTTTGATGACGAAGTGCTGCGCATCCCGCACAAGATGCTGGACGGGGTGAACAGCCTTTCCCCGATCGCAACGCACCGTCAGACGATTGGCACATCATTGTCGGCTGCTCGCTACCTTCGCGCCTTCTATCAGAACTCGGCTCAGCCCAAGGGTGGGATTTCGCTGCCTGAATCAATTTCTGATGATGCTTCGACCGCAATTCGAGAGAGCTGGGAAAGGAGACATCAAGGACCAGAGAATGCAGGAAGAATTGCCATTTTCGACGGCGGCATGAAATGGGAACAGATCGGCATGACGATGGATGATGCGCAGTATCTTGAGCTGCAAAAGTTCAGCGTCGGAGATATTGCCCGGATCTTCCTGGTACCACCCCACAAGGTGGGCGAAATGGGCGCTGCGACTTTTTCGAACATCGAGCATCAGGCGATCGAGTTTGTGGTCGACACCATTCTGCGATGGGTGAGACGCATTGAGATGCGGATGAACTCCTATCTGCTGTCAGCCGCTGATCGCGCGGCGGGTGTATTTATCGCGCTGGATATGAAGGGCCTGCTGCGCGGCGACGCAGCTGCAAGGTCCGCTTTCTATCGCGCCATGTTCTACATCGGTGCCATGAACCCCAATGAGATCCGCAAGGCGGAGGACATGAACCCCTATGAAGGCGGGGAGGAATTCTATGTGCAGGGCGCGACGGTGCCGATCGATAGCCTCGGTATGGGTGCGCCGGGTGCCGGAATCGACGGTTCGGTCGAGGAGATGATTGCCCAGGCTGTCCAAAAGGCACTTGAAGCAGAACAGACAAGGAAAATTCGGAATGAATGATAAAGTTGAACCAAAGAGCAAGGTGGAACGGCGATATTTCAGCTGTCCGGATATTGAGCTGCGTGCTGTCGGCGATGATGGCCCGTCAATTCTGATCGGCTATGCTGCCGTTTTTGACCAACTCTCCGAAGATCTGGGCGGGTTTCGCGAGCAGATCGCACCCAATGCTTTTGCTAGCAGCATTGGCGGGGATATCCGGGCACTTTTCAACCATGATACCAATCAAATCCTTGGGCGCACGAAAGCCAAAACACTTGTTGTGATGGAAGATCAGCGCGGCCTTCGCTGTGAAATTACGCTGCCAGACACGACCGTTGCCCGTGATCTGCGTGAAAGCATCCGCGTTGGTAACATCGACCAGATGTCCTTCGGGTTTCGCACGAAAAAAGACAACTGGGCGGATGTAGATGGCAATATCGTGCGTACCTTAATTGACATCGAGTTGCTGGATGTCTCGCCAGTTACGTTCCCAGCGTATCCCCAGACAGAAATTGCTTTGCGCTCAATGGGTGCGTGGCAAGAAACGACGGCACCAGTTTTGGTGCCTGATTATGAGGATGAAGTGCGCAAGCTCGCGCTGCTCAGCCTATAACGCCGCCGCCTCAGACCAGCACCTTCCAAAATTTCAACCAACCAACCTCGCTCGCGGGGCCTGAACTGGTGGCGAGATGTCACCCTGACCAAAGGATCAATCGAAAATGACTATTAAGGAAATGATCGAAAAGCGCGCCAAGCTCATCAAGGACGCGCGGGCGCTGATCACTGCTGCGCAGACCGAAAAGCGCAGCATGACCGACGAAGAGAACGTCCAGTATGACAAAATGTTCAAAGAAGCAGACGAACTGCGCACGAACATTGAGCGGGAGCAGCGTCAGCGCGAAGCTGAGCGCGAGCTTGAAGAGTTGGCAGGCGACGGCGAAGAGCGCAGCGCAGCCGCCGGTGGCGATCGTGGCGAACAGCGTGGACGCGCCGATCTGCTGATGGAAGCATTCCGCGGCTTTTTGACCACTGGTGTGCCCACAGGTGATGGTGCCGAGGAATTCCGCAACCTGGCGGCGGGCGTAAACACCGAAGGTGGATTTCTGGTGGTTCCCGAGACCTTTGTGAACCTGCTGATCAAGGCGATGGATGACGAAGTGATCATCCGTCAGTTGGCAAATGTCATTCCTATGACCAATTCGGCCAGCATCGGGATGCCGACGCTCGACAGTGACATGGGTGACGCGGATTGGACCGTCGAGCTTGGCACGGGCAGCGAGGACGATCAGATGCGGATGGGCAAGCGCATCATGCGTCCTCATCCAATGGCAAAACGCATCAAGGTTTCCCAGCAGCTGCTGCGCACTGCGGCGCTGTCCCCCGAAACGCTCGTTCGTCAGCGCATGGCCTACAAATTCGGCGTCACACAGGAGAAATCCTATCTGTTGGGTAACGGCGATCGCAAGCCACTCGGGCTGTTTGTCGCTTCCCCTGACGGGATCCCGACCTCGCGCGATGTGTCCGAAGATAATACCTCGACCGCAGTCACGGCGAAGGGCCTGATCTCGGCCAAGTATTCGCTGAAAGCCGGGTATTGGAGCAAGGCAAACTGGTTGTTCCACCGGGATGTAATGAAGCAGATTGCCAAGCTGACTGACAGTGATGGTCAGTTCATCTGGCGTGAAAGCATGCGTGATGGTGAGCCAGACCGTCTGTTGGGGCGTCCGTCGCGGATGTCCGAATTTGCGCCCAACACGCTCGCGGCTTCGCAGTACGTCGGCTTGCTGGGTGATTTCAACCACTACTGGATCATCGACAGTCTGGTCATGCAGATTCAGCGTTTGACGGAGCTCTATGCCGAAACCGGTCAGATCGGCTTCATCGGTCGCTACGAGGGCGACGGTCAGCCGGTGCTTCCCGAGGCTTTCGCCCGCATCAAGCTCGCTGCCTAAGCGCGCAAGCTGAACGCTCTGCCGCAGGCGTGATCCTGCGGCAGCAATCAACCTTTTTTGACAGGAGTGTCCGATGACGCCCAATCTTCTCAATTCACTTGCTCTGCAATTTCTCGGGGCATCAATCGCCGCAGCGGCCGCCACCGATGCAGATTCCATCATTATCGATATGGCGGGATATGAGGGCGTTTTTGTAATGGCTCACGTGACCGACAGCCTGGCCACCGGGGTCGCCACTCTGACCGCACAGCAGAGCGCTACCAACGTGGGCGGCGACATGGCCGATATAACGGGTGCGACAGCAAGTTTGACCAGCGCGGTAGATGACGATCTGAACGGGCAGATGATTGCAATCGACGTTCACTGCCCGCGTGAGCGTTACGTTCGGTTCAATCGGTCCTCATCGGTTGCCAACGTTGCCTTCGGTGATCTGGTGGTGGTGCGCTACGGCGCTCGCAAGCTGCCGATCGAGCGGCCATCGACCTTTGGTATCGAAGTGGCTGTCAGCTCACCGCCGAGCGTTTGATCCATCAGGCCAGCCTGACGGCTGGCCCCTGAAACCTATCGGAGTGAAACTTCATGCAAGTTAAAATGTTGAAAGTATCAGCATCAGCGCTGCTTTGCGCAGATGCGGGCGAGATCGTGACCGTCGATGATATTCTGGGCAAGCAGTTGATTGTCGCCGGCGCCGCAAAGTCGCATATGCCTGTGCGCCGCGAGACCGCCGTGATCGATCCCAAGGGCGTCGAGGAAGCGGAACGTGAGCGGTCTCGCGCGTTGGCTGAGGCTGAAGCTGCCCGGAAAAAACCGGGTGCGATTCAGAAAGCCCTCGACCAGCTCGATGTGAAAGAAGACGAAGATTGGACCGCTGGAGGCAAGCCTGCAATGGACCGGATCAAGGAATTGACCGGATCGGCAACCCTGACCCGCGCTGAAGTTGACGCTGCGTTTCCTGATTTCGTGCGACCTACCGATGATGCGTCGTTACCGGTTCAGGCCGCGCCGTCTGCGCCCGCCGCCAAGGTTGGCCCACGTTCCAGCGCGCCCTGATCATGCAGCGGTTGCGATCAATACTGGCATCACCGCCCGCAGTGACGCCAGTCGCGCTTGAAGACGCCAAGCGGCGTGTGCGGCGCGTCGAAGATGATGACAATGATGAGATCGAAATGCTGATCGCCGCAGTGGTTTCGCATCTTGAGGGCGCTGATGGCATCATGGGTCGGGCGCTGATCACGCAAGACTGGTCGGATACATTCGATAGCTTTCCACGCAGTGACCGGATCGACCTGAGGCTTGCGCCGGTGCAGTCCATTGTTTCGATCAGCTATATCGACGCGAATGGTGCCGAAGCCACGCTATCGCCATCAAAGTTCACGCTGCATTCGGAAGCTTCCGGGTGTTTCATCCGGTTGTCGTCAACTGCAGCATGGCCAGCCACGGATCATCGGGATGATGCGGTGACTGTGATCTATCGTGCCGGGTATGGTGATTCCCCTGCGGACGTGCCGGCTGCGATCAGGTTGGCAATTGTGGATCTGGTCGCGCACCGTTTCAATAATCGCGCAGCGGTCTTGATTGGCGTAGGCGCAGTGGAGCTTCCGCGCAGTGTCGCGGCTGACCTCGCGCCCTACAAAAGGCCGCATTTCTGATGCGAGCTGGTCAAATGAAGCACCGTGTTCAGTTCCTTCGAGCGCAACTAAAAGATGATGGAATGCAGGACTTCATTGAATGGGGTGATCCATCCACTGACGCGCTAGGCCCCTTGCTGTGGGCCAAGCGTACACCGATAAGCGATGCCGAAAAGTGGCGGGCTGCACAGGTATCCGCAAACATCTCGGCGCGCTTTGTTGTCTATTGGTCAGCACTGACTTCAAGCATTTCGCCGAAGGACCGATTGCTATGCAATGGCACGGTCTACGAAATCACAGGCATCAAAGATTATAGCGATGACAAGATGTGGTTGGAATTTACTACGTCTGCGAGGATTGATTGATGGCGAAGTATACTGTGCCCATTCAGATAAATGTGGATCCGAAACACCAAATTGAGAAGCTTGCCAGAGGGTTTGAGCGCCTCACTGAGACGGATCAGGTTGATTTCCACAAGGAATGGAAAACACTCGAAAACTTAGGTGCGCAGGTTGCAGATTGTGGTTTTTGCTATGGCATTGTTCACGCGTGGTTATCTGACGACATGGTACGGCACGCAACTCGGTTTGGCATCGACCTATGAGCATGAAGGTAAAGCTCTCAGGATTTGCGGAGCTCGAGAAAAAGCTCGGTCAGCTCACGAAAGCCGCCGGCAAGGGTGTCTTGCGCCGGGCTCTGAAAAAAGCAGCGATGCCGATCGCCGATGCCGCCAATGATTTCGCGCCTGACGGGGCGACCGGCGGCTATTCGCAATCCTTCAGCTACTCGACCAAGCTCACAAAGCGGCAACGCGGTTTGCATCGCAAGATGTTTCGCGATGACAAGTCGGCCGTCGAGGGGTTCGTCGGCACGTCAGATCCCGCCGGTGTCCAGCAAGAATTCGGCAATATCAATCACGGGCCGCAACCCGCGCTGCGCCCGGCATGGGATGGCGGCCGCGAGAAACTGCTCGAGGATCTCGGGCGCGATCTCTGGACCGAATTCGAGAAATCAGCGGCTCGAGCTGCGCGCAAAGCTGCAACTTAGGAAAGGTGCAAATTGTGAAACTGCTAGACCCGCGCGCGTGGCGCGTAAGTTTTTATTCCCACGGCCTATGCGTTTCTATTTTCCGAAATGGTGATTTTCGGCATTGGCATCGCGTCGGGCAGCGCATCCAGTCAGGCGCAGAATAACCGATGGAAGAACAGATTAGGGCTCTTTTGCGCAGCAATGTCGCTGTCGCAAGCCATGTCGCGCAGCGGGTCAATTTTGGCGCGCATCCTCAAGGCCAGCCTTTGCCCGCGATCGTGCTGAATACGGTCAGCGACTTGGAAGGGGTTACGCTCTCAGGCCCTAGCGGGCTGAGCGCCGGCCGGATCCAGGTCGATTGCTATGCACTGCAATATGGTGCTGCCAAACTACTTTCTCGCGCCGTCAAGAAAGCCTTGAACGGATACAGCGGCGACGGGATTCAAGGTGTCTTTCATGCGGGATCGCGTGACAGCCGCGAGGGCGGAACGAATGAGGCCGATCGGCCTTATCGCGTCTCGCTCGATTTCACTCTCACTTACTCAAACTAGGAGGCTCTACACATGAGCAAACAAATTATCGCGTATGGGGCTACCGTTGAGCGCTCCATTGATGGCGGCACAAATTTCCTGCCGATCCCCGAATGTGATGGCATTGCGATCCCAATGGTCGAAACCGACTTTCAGGATGTGACCAGCCTCGACAGCCCGAACGGGTTCCGCGAATACATCAAGGGCTTGAAAGATGCCGGCGTGATCAGCCTGCCTTGCGGCTATACCTCGGCGGGTTACGAGCAACAGCTCGCGGATCAAGCGCTCGATGTGCCGGTGAAGTATCGCACCACGTTGAAGGCAGCGCCCGGTCAAAGCTCGGGCGATGTGTTCGAGTTCAGCGGCTTTCCGACGCCTCAAGTCGAAGGCGGCGATATTGGTGCGCCCGTTAAAATGAGCGTGTCGATCCGGACAACCGGCGATGTGTCCTGGGTGAAAGGGGCGGCTACAGTATGACCTCTAAGCGCGGCACAGTAGGCTTTACAGCGGGGGGCGTGTCTTATCAGGCACGCCTTACCACAAACGCAATGATCCGATTTCAGGACGCGACCGGGCAAAGCGTGATCGACGCCTTTGCGGCGATGGATGGCAAGAGCGCCGATATCAAAGGCATTCGCGATCTGCTTTGGGTGAGCCTGGAAGGCGATCACACGCAAGAAAACGTCGGCGATCTGATGGATGAAATCGGTTTTGTCGAGGCCGGCCGGATCATCGGCGAGATCGGCCGTGCTGCTTTCCCGTCCAGTGAGCCCGAGGATGGGGCGGCGGATCAGGGAAACGGCAAAGCGGGCAAGAAAGCCCGCTAGACCAGGATCCGATCAACAGCCTGCTTTCGGATTGGCTGGCGCAGGGTCTGAACTATCTGGCGTTCTATGATCTGACACCGCGCGAGATTGTGATGATCTTGCGCGGTGGCGTTGAAAAGGCGCGCGCCGAGAATGACATCGCGAGGCAACGCAACTATGAGCTCGCGACCCTGGTCGCTTATGCGTTTCACGATCCGGAAAAGATGCCGAAATTTGGTGGATCCGCGCAGGATGAAAAACAGGTGTCCGATGAAGTCGCGCAAGCTCAAGTGCGCGGGTTCTTTATGGCCCTGGCGAACAAATCAGCCGGCTAGATCTCTCGCAAGTTGACCAAGCGAAGATCTTGGCCGTCTGCTTTCAAATATAAAAATTTTTCAGTTGATGCGCGCTTAGCGCTCCAAAGTTGCAACCGCTCATTCCAGTTTGCGGTTCAAAAAGTTTTCTATTGAGGGGGCGATAAACATGGCGCAATCAGTTATCGGTGCTCTGCGCGTCAACCTCGGGCTCGACAGCGCGAAGTTTAGCCGCGGCTTGTCGGAAGCGCAAAAAAGCATGCAAGCCGCGCGCAAGCAGTTTGCGGCCGTGGCCGGTGTTGCGGCCGCCATGGGTGCTGCGATCTCGGCGGCGGCGCTGGCCGGTGCACGTGACATCGACCGTGCCGCGAAATCAGCGCGCCGGCTCGATAGCACGGTCGGGGCATTTCGCGCGCTTGAGCTGGCGGCCGGCGAGGCCGGGGTAAGCCTCTCTGGCCTGGCGAATGATGTCCAGACAATGAACCGCGAGCTTGCCAACGTGGGCAAGACGGGCAACGCCAAACGCGCGCTCGACGCCCTGGGGCTATCGGCCGGTGATCTGCAGGGGCTCGATGCCGACGAAAAGCTCGCCACGATCGCGGATCAGGTTAAAAAGCTCGGCCTAGATGCCGGCCAAACGACAGCCGTTTTGCGCGATCTGGGGGTCCGCAATCGCGAAATGGCGCTGCTTGTGCTGAACGGGGGCGATGCGATCCGCGCGGCGCGCGGGGATATCAAGGAATATGGCCTCGAGCTGACTAAGATCCAGTCGACCGGCATCGAGCGCGCCAACGATCAGATCGGCCGTTTGGGGCTGATCACGCAATACGCCGGGCAACAGCTCGCGCTGTCGCTGGTCCCTGCAATGGGGCAGCTCGCCGAGGCGATCACGAATAGCTTGCGCGAGGGCGGCGCGCTGCGTGCTGTGATCGACGGTCTGATCGAAAATCTAGGCCGGCTGTCGACGTATGTCGCGGTTGCTGTCGCGGGTTTCGGGGTGAAATACGTGGGTGCAATGGCGATGGCGGCGCTATCAACGGCGAGCTTGTCTAAGGCGCTGATGTTTCTGCGCGGTGCCTTGATCCGGACAGGGATCGGCGCACTGGTGGTCGGTGCCGGCGAGCTGGTGTACTTTTTTGCGCGCCTGGTGAAAGCCTCGGGCAGCTGGGGCAATGCGCTGTCGGCGCTTGGGGATCTCGCGGCCGGCGTTTGGCAAGGTATCCAGACAAGCGCGAGCGCGATCCCGCCGGCATTGGGCGCAGTTTGGAAAATGGTCGCCTCGAGCTTTTACGGGATGATGTCGGGGCTGCAGGAAAGCTGGTCGCGGTTCCTCGGCAGCTTGGGCGCGGATCTGTCCGACATCCCCGGCATGGGCAAATTCGCCGACGCAATCCTCGAAACATCGGGCAAGGCTGCGGCCGGGATGTCCGAATTTGATGCGAAGGCGCAGGCTGCGGCAAACAGCGCGTCGGCATTGAAAGCCGAGGCATCGGCGCTTGCGGCCGAGGGGTTCCAGCAAGCCAAGGACGCGGCAGCCAAGCTTGCCGCGATCATATCCAACACGGCCGATGAAACGGACGGCGGGGCCGAGGCAACCGAAAATCTAAACGACGCGCTCGAGGATCTCGGCGGCTCGACGGGTTCCGGTGGATCCGCCGGCAAGGCGGTCAAAGCGCTTGATAAGGTCAAGACAGAGGCCGAGGCGTATAGCGATGCCTTGAAAGAGGCGGCAAACACGTCCGAGGAAATCGGCACCGAAAAAGCACGGATCCTAGTCGGCGGGATCGACAGTGTTGCAAACGCTTTCGGTGATTTCGTCGGCGGCGGCTTGAAAAACTTTGACAGCTTCAAGGATTCGATCCTCGACGGGTTCAAGGGCATGATCAGCCAAATGATCGCACTTGCCGCGAAAAACCGGATCATGTTCAGCCTGGGCATCGCGCCCGCTGGGGTGGGTGGTGCTGCGGCTGCCGGCGCGCCAGGCGTGGCCGGTATGCCCGGCGCAGGCGGGATCCTGGGCAGCCTTGGCAGTCTCGGGGGCGGTGCCGGCGGCGGCGGGCTGATTGGCGGGATTACAAGCGGCATCGGCGCTTTGACCAGTGGCCTCGGCGCAGGTTTCAACATGGCGCTCGGCGGGTTTGCCTCGGGCGGTATTGGCGGCCTGGGCAGCGTGATCTCGACGCAGCTCGGCGCTGCTACCGCGTCCGTTGGGGCGTTTGGCGCGGCACTCGGCGCGATTGCTTTGCCGGTTGCTGCGGTGGCGGCCGTGTTCAGTTTCTTTAAGAAGAAAACAAAGGAGCTCGACGCGGGCTTGCGCGTGACGATCGACGGGCTCGATGGCCTGGTCGAGACGTTCAAGGTAATTGAAACCAAAAAGTTTTGGGGTCTGAGCAAAAAGGTTCGCACGTCCTATCAGGCGGCTGCTGATGAAACCGCAAAGCCGCTGCTGTCGGCGATCGACAGCATTGCGCAAAGCGTGATCGGCCTCGGCGATGTCTTTGGCTTTGCCGGCTCTAACATCGACAACGCAAGCTTTCAGTTCAAGATCTCGACCAAGGGCAAGAGCGACGAGGAAATCCAAGAGGCGATTGCCGAGGAAATGGATCGGCTCGGCGATGTCTTTGCGGATTCGATCGTCGGCACGTTTGATGAAGTCGTGACAAAAGTCACCGGCAACGGCAACTTGAGCGGCCTCGCGGCGCTGTTCTCGAAATCCGGCGGGGTGGTTACGGAAACGATCAGCCACGTCAACGAAGAATTCGAGGCGCTCAAGAAAGAGGGCGAGGGATCTTTCGAGGCGCTAAGCCGGCTTGTCAGCTCTTTGACATCGGTCAATGCGGTGATGGATACCCTGGGGGGCACGCTTTACGAGGTGAGCCTTGCTGGCGCGGATATGGCAAGCGGTCTTGTCGATATGTTTGGCGGGCTCGATGCTATCCAGTCGGCAACCTCGGCCTATTATCAGGCGTTCTATACCGAGCAAGAGCGCCTCGATACGCTCACGCGCCAGCTTACCGGAACGCTGTCGGATCTCGGCCAGGTAATGCCCGAGACGCGCGCGCAGTTCCGCGCGCTGGTCGAGGCGCAAGATCTCACGACCGAGGCGGGCCGGGCGATGTTTGCGGCGCTGGTCGGGCTTGCCGGGCAGTTCGACAGCATTTTGCCGGCGCTCGATAGCCTCTCCAATAAACTCGGCGATCTGGTCGCAAGTGCGATCGACGGGGCGCTTGCCCCAATCGACGCGCAGATCGAGGCATCGAATGCGGCCGCAAATCAGGCGCGCCAATCCGCAACCGCCTTTTTCCAGTTGGCGGAAAGCCTGCGATCGACGGCGAGCAGCATCGGGGGCGTTCAATCTGCATCGGATCTCGCGGGGGCAAGCCAGCGGTTTGCATCCCTGTTTGCGCAAGCGATCGGCGGGGATCTAGATGCTCTGGGGGATCTCGGCGGCGCGGGCTCTGCCCTGGCGACAGACAGCGCGGGGTTTGCCCAAACGGCAACCGAGCTGCGCCGCATCGAAGCGGGCATTGCAAGCCAGCTCGGCCAGGCTGCGGCGGTATCCGAGGCGCTTGGCCTGGGCGCTGATTATCAAGCGATGTTGTTTGACGTTCAAACGGCCGCGCTGCAGGAAACCCGCGCGCTATTGACGCAAGGCGACATCACACAAGAGATCCTGCTTGAGCAGGCGGCCTTGCTGGAAAACATCGGCCGCCAAATCGTCAACAGCACCGATCTACAAGTTGCCGTCAATCGAGATGCCTCGGGCAAAGCTTTGGCCGCGCTGGTCGATAACGCCGGCTCTATCATCGGATCTCTGTCGGCCGAGGGCGCGAAAGGTATCGCTGCGCTGCAGGGCCAAACCGCAAACGTCAACGCCGCGACGGCGGCCGCAGCTCTGGGGCTATCCTCGAGCATCGTCTCGAGCCTGGACGGCAACGGCGACGGGATCATTTCGGCGCAGGAAATGCAGGCCGCCTCGATCGTCAGCGCGTATCAAAGCACGGTGATTTCGCTCGCATCCGCGATCGACCGCAACGGGGCTATGACAACCGCGCAGATCCGCGCCTCTCTGGCTGGCAAAGCATCTGATGCCGCGATCTCGGCCGTGATCTCTGCGGTCGATCGCAACAAGGACGGGGTAGTTTCGGCCGAGGAAATCGCGGCCGCGCGCATGCTGTCGGGGATCAGTCAAGGCACGCTCGAGCAAGTGCGCGCGATGGCGGGGCAAAACGGTGTTTTTGCCAACGCGATCACCGGGCAAACGGCGAGCGTCACCGGCAGCCAAAATCTGACCAACGCCGAGCTCGGCAAGGTTCAAGATCTGCAGGGCGAGACGGTGAGCATCACCGAGCTTGTCGAGCGTGCCGTTGCCGGCAATGAAAACCTGACATCTGCCTTGCTTAACCGGATGGCGTCGGGGATCTCTGTCGCGGGCGTGCCGTCGATGGTTTCGGGGCTAAATTCGATCGGATCCTTGATCGGTCGGATCGTCGCGGTGCAAGAGGCATCGCTTGCGGCTGCCGAGGCCGAGGCCGCGCGCCAGGCGGCGCTGACCAACGCGCAGCGCGAGCTCGAGGCGACAGCGCTCGCGCAGGGATCCGCGATCGAGCAGGTTTCGGCCGCGTCGGCCGAGATCCTTTCGCTCGCCTCGCGTTTCGGGGTTTACCTCAATTCAAAATCCGGTCCTGTGCAGATGTCGCAGACTGCAAAGTTTGGCGTCAATGATCAGGGGCTTTTCGATGCCCAATATAATCAGATCAGCTACTCGGGCAGCTCGAGCAAGGCGCGCAACTTCAAAAACGAGTTCTACGGCGAGGGCGGTCTATACGGGCAAACCTATGGGCGCGCCGCTGAGCTCAAGGCTTTGGCCGAACAACTGCAGGCGCAGCGCCAGGCGGTGATTGATCTCGGCGGGATCCCGCAATTTGCGCGCGGCGGCCGTCACTTTGGCGGCCTGCGGATCGTCGGAGAAAACGGCCCCGAGCTTGAATACACCGGCGCGAGCCAGATCTACAACGCGCGGCAAACGCGGGACATGCTGGCCGGAGCTGGTGGCGATCCCGCCCATGCCGAGGATTTGCGCCGGCTGCTGCTCGAGGTGGTCAAAAACACAAAGCGCACCAGTGACATTGCACGCAAGCATGATGTCGATGGCATGCCGCCGGTGAGGGTTTAAATATGCAGATCATTCCCCCCGTTGATGTTAGCGACTTCAATCTAACATCCTCGAATATCCCCGAAAACGATGCTCAAGTTTGGACGAACAACGCAACATATGGGGCCGGTGAAACCGTCCTGTATTTGCACAATGTTTACGAAAGCCTAGAGGCTGCGAATACCGGAAACCTGCCGGATCAAAGCCCTCATCAATGGCTGCTATTGGGGGCGAGCAACCGATACAAGGCGTTCGATCGGCGCATTAGCGATCCCGCCGTGAAAGCGGATGAGGTCAGCTATACGATTTCGCATGGCGGTTTGGCGATCAATTCAGTTTCGGCCTTCGGTCTAGAGGCTGCTTCAATAAAGGTTGAAATCAACGATCCCAATGATGGGCTTGTATATTCCAACACGGTTGATTTGATCGACAATAGCGCAGTGATTGATTGGTTTACCTATTTCTTTGCGCCGATCGGCCTCAAAACTCTAGAGGTAGTTTTGACGGATCTGCCGCCATATGGCACGGCATCGACAACGGTCACAGTGAGCAACCCCGGCCTCGATGCGAAGGTCGGCCAGATTGCCCTGGGCCAAGCGATCGAGCTCGGCATCGTGCTTTATGGCACGTCGATCTCGATCGAGGATTATTCACGCAAAGAGCGCGATCCGTTTGGCAACGCTGTCATTGTCGAGCGCGGTTTCGCGCAGACAGTTGATTTTGATTTGAAGGTGCCAACGCTCGGCGCGCGCCGCGTTCAAAACCTCTTAGCCAAGTACAGGACCACGCCGGTTGTATGGAATGGCACAAAAGACGCCTCTTATGGCGTCAATGTTTACGGCTACTACCGCCGCTTTGATATCAACCTATCCGCGCCGCAAGTTTCGGACGCAACAATAGAAGTGGAAGGGCTCATTTAATGCCAGCACCTACAATTTCAGCGCTCACGCCCGCCCCAAATCGTCTAGATCCAAACTTTGCGACGGTAGCGGATGCCTTTCTCAATGGGTTTCCTACGCTTCGCGCAGAGATCAACGCATTTGCGAATTACCTCAATACGACCGCTTTGGTTTCCTACGCTTTTTCGGACGGTACTGCAGCACAGCCTTCGCTGCGCTTCGCGAGTGATGCTAACACGGGTATTTTCCGGCCATCCTCAGATAATATTGCTTTTGCAACTTCAGGTGCCGAGCGCCTTCGTATTGCATCGGATGGTAAGGTCGGCATTGGTACGAGCAGCCCAACCCGCAGCCTTGAAATCGAGACAGAAGGCACAGCTACACTTGCGCTGAAATCCAACAAGCGATCTGCGGCGGGTGAACCGGTTTACAGTTTGGCAGAAATTGATTTCCTCGGTTCGGACACTTTGAGCGGGAACGCTAGCGTCGTACCCTTGGGGCGTATCGCGCTGCGCGCTAACACGATGTCAACGGTGCCGGGCGGTGAGCTTGCGTTCTACACCAACGAAATTGGTCAAGGGCAACTGAACTACCCCACAGAACGTATGCGCATCACTTCTCAGGGTCGCGTAGGTATCGGCACCGACGAGCCAGAGGTGCCTTTTCACCTCGACACTCCCGGAGATAGTTCGCTGCGCGTGCAGTCAGCGGGTGCAACATACGTGGCTATCGAGACAGACGGTGTTTCGGGTATTGGCACGTTGAAGGTCACCAATGAAGACACCGCAGGGCATTTGGATATTCGGACAGGGACCGGATCGAGCGTCGCTATGCGTGTTAGCAAGGACGGCAATGTTGGGATCGGGACGGTAAACCCCTCTGGAGTTCTTGAAGTAAACACGGGTTCTTCGGGTGCTTTCTTCACCCGCTCTTCGGGAAACATAACAGGCACGCCAACCTTGGCCCTTGTGACGGACAGCACTGCGGTTCGAATGGGCGTTACGGGCGACAGCATGCGGTTTCAGGTGGGGCCATTAGGAACCTCACCAGTCGGCCAGCCCGAACGTATGCGTATCACGTCTGATGGCAAAGTTGGCATCGGGACGAGTGCGCCAAGTCACAAGCTTGATGTGCGCGACAACGTTAACGCTCCGGTGATTCTGAACGTCCAGAACCTTGACGCAGGTGCTAACGCTTACGCAGGTTTGACACTTTCGGGATCAGGGAACAACTTCTTCCTTCGAAATCTCAGCGATGCTTCACCAACCCCTAACGTCACAGAGTTTACTTCGACCGCGAGTGGCAGCAGATTCGTTTTTTCACCTGCGGGAACCGAGGGTTTGCGTATCACCGAAAGCGGTTACGTTGGTGTAGGTGGGGTGGACAATCCAACGTACCCCTTGACGGTATATGCAAGTAAAGTTGACCTAGCCACTTTTAGGAATGTGGGGTCGGGCATTCAACGAGGGTTCTATATTTCCGCCGACAATAACGCGGGAACCGTGACGCTTAACGCCAGCGGGGCGGGGGCAGCCCATATGGCGCTGGCAACGGGCAACGTAGAGAAAGCCAGACTTGATACAGCGGGTAACTTCCTTGTTGGCCGCACCGCGAACACAAACACATCCGAAGGGGTCGGATTAACGTCTTCCGGCCAGATTAAAGCGGCGGTAAATCAGGGTACTAGTCTGTATATTAACCGCATGGGCACCACAGGAACCATCGCGGACTTCCGCTACAATGACGCCCTTGTTGGTAGCATCTCAACTAACGGTAGCTCAACAGCCTACAACACCTCGTCCGACTACCGCCTGAAGGAAGACCTGAAGCCATTGGTTTCACCTGCTGAACGCCTGATGCGGTTGAAACCTGTCAACGTGTCGTGGAAATCGGGCGGATCGCGCTCTGATACTTTCATCGCTCATGAGCTGGCCGAAGTTCTGCCTTACGCAGTCACGGGCGAAAAGGATGCTGTGGATCCGGACGGAAACCCCGAATACCAATCGGTTGATTACAGCAAAGTTGTCCCGCTGCTTACCGCCGCGCTGCAAGAGGCTCTTACCAAAATCGAAAATCTCGAAACACGCATCAAAGAAATGGAGAGCGAAGCATGACCGATCCCGTAATTAGTTGGAAGCTTGAGGCGGAAACGCAAAAGGAAATGCACGTCGATAGCGAAGTTTTCGAGAATGTGATTAAAACTGTGCATTGGCGGGTGACGGCAACCGATCCCGATTCCGATCAATCAGTAAGCATCTACGGATCAAAAAGCCTGCTTATGCCGACCGGCCGCGAAAACTTTGTCGATCTCGCGGAGCTGCAGAGCATGGATCCCGAGGCACGTCTATCGACGGTCATCGGGTGGGCCGAGGCGATCGAGCCGGGCTTTGTTTCAACGCAGGATCTCGCGGTGAAGGCCGTGCTCGTGGCAAAACTGAAAGAGCCGGCTAAAGATACAGTCTCAATTATCTAATGAGCGCTTATACCGCTGCCTCGGATTGGTATGCACATGACACGGGGATCCTGCATCGCGTCACCAAGCCGCTTGCCTGGTGGGTTGGCAGCTCGATCACCGGCGCGCTCTATATTGTGCCGGTCGGGGCTCAATTCGATGTCTCTGTGCCTCGGGGGCTGCGGTGGATCTGCAACCCCTTAGATCCGCGGTACTTCAAAGCGGCCGCGTTGCATGATCACTTTCTTTCGATCGGCTGGGATCGGTTCACGGCCGGCGCGCAGTTTCACCAGGCGTTGAAAGCTGACAGCGTTCCAAAGTTGCGGCGGGCGCTTATGGCCCTGGCCGTGCTGTTTTTCAAATATCAATAAAGGCGGCGCTTTCGGGCGGTCGAATGGTGAGCAGTGAGCGAGCAAAAGCCCGCATCAAGCCTTGATGCGTATCGTATTAGTCAGCTCGAGCATTCCGTCTCGAGCTTGCGCCAAGCCAACACAAGACTTGCGGCCGAGTGGCGCGAAGAAAGCCGCGCGCTGCACCAGGAAATAACCGATATGAAATCCGCCGAGGCCGCGAAAGAGCGGCAACTGCTTTGGGTGGGCATCACGACTTTGGGCGGCATCGTGACGACGCTTTTCGGGGTTCTTTGGGCTTACAGATCGGTGATCTTTAAATGAAAAAATTGTTCTACTTTCTCGCCCTGGTCTGTCTGTCATTATCGGGCATCCTGGGGTTTGCGGCGGTCAAATACGAGCGCCTCGATCGCACGCAGCCGATCTCTAACTTTAAGCGGGTCGAGACGCTCAACAGCCCGGTAAAGGCTGGCGAGCCGCTGCGCCTGCGGATCTGGCGGGACAAAGAGCGTGACGATTGCCCGGTGCAATCCGAACGCACGGGGATCAATCAAGATGGCGTTGTGTTTGATATGCCGGATGCCGAATGGGCGGGCGGTCCAGCGCATACGGATTTTCTCGATCTCAACTATCCGACGCTGCCCTATATGCCGGCTGGCGAGTACGAGCTGCGGGTCGAGCTGACATACACATGCCCCGGCGGGCTCGAATTCAACTATACGCAGCCCTCGGCGCTGTTCCGCATCGCCGGCTAGTCACTTTCAATTATTAAACCTCAATGGATCGCCTCGGCGGTCTTTTTTTTTGCATTGGAGAACGCAATATGAAATTCGTGCCGGATGTCTGGGGGGTGCTCGGGCGCTCCTACTCTATGTGGTCGATCTACCTTGGCCTTGTCTGTTTGATCCTGCCCAATGCGCTTTGGGGGCTCTGGCGCATTGAGGCTGATCCGTACCCGATCGGGTGGGCGGCGCTGTTTTTTTTGATCGCTGGCCTGTTCGGCCGGATCATCGACCAAAAGCGCAGCGGGGCGATCGCGCGGCTTGTGTTCCTGGGGGCGTTTGGCTTTGGCGCGCTGATGCTGGGGCTATCCTTGGGCGGGGCCGTTGCCGAGGATCTCTATCTCCCCGAGCAGACATCGACGGCGATCGAGCCTGACGAACAGGCGCAAGCGCGCCAGGGCGTGCTGATCTGGGGGCAAGCGTTGATCGTGCCTGTGATGGCCGAGCGGCTGGATCCGGAGCCCGTGGCGTCGGGTCTGGCATCGGCGGCGGCCTTTCTCGAGGTTGCGGTGCCTTATGTCGGCAAATGGGAAGGGCTGCGGCTGGCCTCATACCGCGATATCGTCGGGGTCTGGACGGTCTGTTATGGCGAGACAAAGGGGGTCAAGCCGGGCGATCGCTATACCAAGGCGCAATGCGATGCGATGCTCGCGCGCGAGCTGATCAGCTACCGCACGCGGTTGCACCGATATTTCACGCGCGAGACGCTGGCCGGCCGGCTGCCGGTGCATCGAGATACGGCTTACACAAGCCTTGCCTACAATGTCGGCGTCGGGGGAGCTGGTCGATCGACGGCGGTGCGCCGGTTGAATGGCGGGGATATCGCAGGCGGATGCAAGGCAATCACCTGGTGGGATAAGGCCGGCAATCGTGTGGTGCGCGGGCTTACATTGCGTCGGGGCGAGGATTACGCGCTCTGCATGTTTGGGGCGGTCGCATGATGGGCGGGCTTAGCATGATGGAGATCCTGATTTTTGGGCTGTTTGTCCTGGCGCAGCTCGCCGATGTGTACACGACGCAGCGCGCCCTGAAGCTTAAAGGCGCGACCGAGGGCAACGGCTTTATCGCGGTGTTGATGGACAAGCTCGGCCGGTGGTGGATCCTGGTCAAGCTCGCGATCAGCTTCGGCGGGGCTTATGCGATCTGGCTGGATGGCAGGTTGTGGCTTTTGGTGCTGCTCGCAGCCGGCGTGTTCGCGGTGGCGGCGTCAAACTACCGGATCGCTAAAAAGCTCGAGGGGCGGCGCTGACATGCTCGGCGGGGGCATGGTAGCCCGCTGGGGGCTGGTGGCGCTCCTGGGCGCGCTTTTGGCGGTCGGGGGCTATGCCTGGATCCTCGATCGCCGCAATGGCGCGCTCGAGCTGCAGGCCGCGAGCGATGCGCGCTCGATCACCGCGTTGGAAGCCTCGCGGGCGCAGGCGCGCCTTGCGGCCGATGTTGCCGCTGCGCGTGCCAGGGGGGCGGCCGTGATGCGCGACCAGGCGACGGCCGGCATCGAGCGGATCCGAAACTTGCAATTGGAGGGATGCGCCGATGCGCCGATTGATCCTGATCTTTCCCGTGCTCTTGATGGGCTGCTTTGGGAAAACTGAATATGTGCAGTTGCGCGACGAGATCCCGGCCGAGCTGCTCGAGCCGACACCGATCTCGACGCGGCGGCCGGCAACATACCGCGAGCTTGCGATCCTGGCGACCGAGCATCTCAATTCTGCGCGCCAAGCGAATGCAGACAAGGCAGCGATCAAACAAATACTGTCAGAGTAAAGTTTTGGTCGCTGATTGAATGAAAACTACCAGTCAGGTTTAGTTGATAAGTTGAACCGATGAAGGGCTCGTCAGCCTCATTTTCTGAGCGAGATTCTTTTTTGTGATTATTAGCAGTTTGATAAAGTTATCTATCGCCTCTTCGGCTCTTTGCCTCTTGAGCTCGTCGTGTTTTTCGATTTGCTTTTTGCGGATATTCATCGTGATTGTAGGGCATCACCCCCGGTAAGCGCAGTCGTTGGCTGATGACCGGCTGCGACTGCTGATACACGCTCTCAAGGGCGTCCACCGCAACTTCATCGACTGTTCTGTTCTGCCCTGGCGTTTGCATCCAAGTGAAAACTGCTGTAGCCACGGCAGCCATCCCTATAACGAAATTAATGCCAAGGCTTGCCCATTGTCGGAATTCATTCGCCACTGAAGGGCTGGTCTGATCGAGTTGCCTAGCAATTTCTAGTGTTGGCTTGTTTCCAGAGCGAAGGTCTTCAACCGCAACATTCAGTGCGCGCAAGACGTCGATTGTAAAATCGTCGGATTTGAAAACTTCAATCCCATCTTGCAATATCCGTACAATTTGGTTTGGGATGCTGGCCATTTTATTGCAGCGGGGGCATCTGCTCCTATTACCTTCCAGTTCAACTTTGCTCTGTAGACCTGCGCCTATGCCCGAAGGGAAAATGAGACCGCAACTATCACAAATTGCAGGGATATTAAAAACGGCCATCTGTTGATCCTCACTTTTCAAATTGCATCCCGGGTGTCAGTCATTCGTAGAAGTCCCGCTTCTGTCAAATGTGATGTCTTCCTCGATTTCGCGTAAAGGGCTCCGATTGGTTCGATCCACTCCACTAATTTACTATCTCAATGCCGCATATTATAACTGCATAATCTCATGTTCCGCTGTAAATTTTTGGCCGGAATAGCTTCTTGCAGGGATCCTTTGCGCACGTCTTCCAGAGACGGACCTTATACTAAATCGGGGTAAGATGGCCGGATGTGAAGCAGTCGCCGAGGTTAAGACCGAGTTGGTTGAGACAAATCTGCCTCAACCAATCCCGCTCAATTAAATTTTATTCGGTCAAACGCCGCACTAACAGCTTTCGAGCCATTTTGAAACGCTCGATCATTTGAGTTTACACCAGTTTTAGCGACTATTGCCTGATCACCCTCAGCTGTGGTTTCAATACTGTCAAAAGACTGTTGTACGCGTTCATAAAGTTCTTCGCGCCATCCCGAGTTGCCGTGCTTTTCGCCAAGCATTTTAAGCGCTTCACCGAGTGCCAGCCAGGTCATCCAAAAGGCAACAAGCGCGTCTTCAGGTGGCATCTCCATCGAAACACCCTTTTCGTTGTCTGAGTTTTTCATTAAATTTCCTCTGTTTCAAACGATATTATCGTGATTGAGACGGATGTTGGAGTCCAGTGCCATTTCGCTTGGTTTAGCCGTTAGAGCGCACTATTCGAAGTCAAAGCAATTTGCGTAAGAAGCGTACGCCAAAAGATCATAAAGACAGGAGAAGGAATGCAGAATTTAGTCGATCAGGGGGCACCTAGCAAACAGCGTGAGAAAGCTCGAGAGCTTCAATCGTTTATATCGGCTAGCAATGCTGCTGCGGTCTCTCTATCTGGAGCCGCGCTCAAAGCACTTCTTTTGCTCAACGGTGGTGCTGCTATCGCTATGCTTGGATTTGTTGCTTCCCTAGCTACAGGTGAACGGGCGAGCTTATTGAATTTGTTTGAGGTGGTCATTGTTTTACAGGTTTACGCATTGGGTGCTGGGTTGGCCGTGCTGGCGACCGGTTTTGCATATGTGGTAATGTATTTTCAGGCTGCGGTTGCCCAAAGTTATGAAATCGTTGACGAGCCGCCCTTCTACAGGAATTCCAGCAAGACCGTGCTATTGGATCGAATTTGCAGCATCTTCCACGTAGCCTCAGTTCTTATAGCATTTGGATCGTTGGCGGCGTTCGGTTTTGGCGTGATGTGGACAGGCGGCATTGTTTCAACAACCAGCATGTAAGCTTATCAAGTTTTTAATCAGGTAGATAAAGAATTGATATCGCTTAGGTGCGCGATTTGCATGCTTACCAAGTGATTGTAACAACAGTTGACGAGAAACGATTGGCTCATGAACTGGCCCCAATTGGTCTGGGTGAAAGTCTGGGACTCGTGCTCCAAAACCTTCCCAGACGTTCCCGATTTTGCCCAAGTGGCCGTTTTCGGATCGCCGTAAAGTAACGCCAAAATCAGCGGCGAAACGCCTTACTTATATAGCTGATACTGTTGTTAAGGCTTGGAGCGGGTAACGAGAATCGAACTCGTAACTAAAGCTTGGGAAGCTGCCGTGATACCTTTTCACCATACCCGCGCGCCGTGAAGTGACTTAATCCGATGTGGCGGGTGCGTCAAGCGGGGTTTTTGCCTGACGCGCCCTTTGCCGATGGTTGCGGGCAGACCTTAACGGCGGCGGCGGCGGCGGGTGCCGCCGGAGCTGTCGCCGCCGGTGTTGAAGGTCTCGGTCGGGAGGGTGACGATGCTGTTGAGGATCGGGAAGGGCTCTACCGCGTTGGGGATCGCAGAGGCGTTGACGAAATGCTCTTGGAAGCGGGGCTCGATGGCGGTCTCGATCTTGTGGATGTTGCGGACGGTCTCTTCGATCTCGGCGCGGCTGGAGGTGTTGAGCAGGGCAATGCGCGCGCCGGTGCCTGCGGCGTTCCCGGCGGATGTCACCTTGTCGAGCGGAGCGTCGGGGATCATACCGAGGATCATTGCATGCTTGGGGCTGATATGGGCGCCAAAGGCACCGGCCAGCACCACGCGGTCCACGTGATCGACCCCGAATTTATCCATCAGCAACCGCGCGCCGGAATAAAGTGCTGCCTTGGCCATCTGGATTTCGCGGATGTCGCGGTTGGTCACGGTGATGCGCGGGCCACCATCGGCGGTGCCATCATAGACCAGATATGAATTGGTGCGCCCGTCGGCAAAGACATTGGCCGATCCGGTTTGTTCAGCCGTGCCGATCAGACCGGGGGCATCGACGATCCCGTGGATGCGCATTTCAGCGACCATTTCAATGATGCCCGAGCCGCAGATGCCGGTCACGCCGCTTGCACCGATCTGAGATAGGAAAGCTGGATCGTCGGACCACAGGTCGCTGCCAATCACCTTGAACCGGGCGATCTTGGTGACGGGGTCAATCTCTACCCTTTCGATCGCGCCGGGGGCGGCGCGCTGGCCGCTGCTGATCTGCGCCCCCTCGAAGGCGGGACCGGTGGGGGACGAACAGGCGAGCACTTTATCGCGGTTGCCCAGCAGGATTTCGGCGTTGGTGCCGACATCGACCACCAGCACGAGATCGTCGGATTTATCGGGCGCTTCCGACAGGGCAACGGCGGCGGCATCCGCGCCCACATGGCCCGCAATGCAGGGCAGCAGATAGACGCGGGCAGAGGGGTGGATGTTCAGGTCTAGGTCCATGGCGCGCAGACGCAGCGCGTTTGACGTGGCCAGCGCAAAGGGCGCTTGCCCCAGCTCGAACGGGTCGATGCCCAGAAACAGGTGGTGCATGACCGGATTGCAGACAAACACCGCATCCACGATCATGCCCTTGTCGATGCCGCCCTCGGTGCTGATTTCATCGAACAATGTGTTCATGCCGGCACGGACCGCGCGCGTCATCTCTGCCGCGCCGCCTTCGTTCATCATCGAATAGCTGACGCGGCTCATCAGGTCTTCGCCAAAGCGGATCTGCGGGTTCATCACGCCGGAAGAGGCTACGACCTCTCCGGTTTGCAGGTCGCACAGATGCGCGGCGATGGTGGTGGAGCCCAGATCGACCGCCAGCCCGTAAAGCGACCCTTCGTAGAAGCCGGGCCAGAGATGCATGATGCGGGCCGGGTTCTCATCATCGCCCAAATGCACGGCGACGGTGACTTTCCATGCGCCCTTGCGCAGCGCAGGTTGCAGCGTTTGCAGGATTTGCAGATCGGCGGTGACATTTTCAAGCTGCCACTGATCGCGTAGGGCGTCGCAGAGCCTCTCCAGATCGCCCGAGGGGTCGTGCATGTCGGGTTCCTGCACCTCGACGTAAAAGAGCTTGGTCGACGGGTTGAGCACGATATCGCGCGCCTCGGCACGTTTGCGGACCACCTGTTTGTGTACCTGGCTTTCGGCGGGCACATCGATCACCACGTCGCCCATGATCTGCGCCTGACAGCCCAGACGGCGGCCATCAATCAGACCGCGCTTGTCCTTGTAGCGTTGTTCGACGCTGTTCCATTCGGACAGCGCATCTCGCGCCACGGTGACCCCGTGCTTCGAGAATTGCCCATATCCGGGCGAAACCTGACATTTCGAACAGATGCCACGCCCGCCGCAGACGGAATCCAGATCAACGCCCAACTGCCGCGCCGCCGTGAGCACCGGCGTGCCCTTGGCAAAGTGACCGCGTTTGCCCGAAGGCGTGAATACCACAAGGGGATCGTTGCTCATCTATCTTTATCCTCAACACTTTGGCGCACCATAGCGTAGCAGGCGGCAGGTGAAAGCCGCGATGCGGCATAATTCCTGCCATCTGCGCCTGTCTGTGCCCCTGTACCCCCATGACAGCGGCTGCGCGGATCACGTATGCGCGTCAAGCAATGCAGTTAGCGTGCAAATGGGTCTTTCCAATCAAACCCATCCATGAAATATGAAACCGCCAAATGAACCCATGCAAGCCGAGGTGCAAAATGGAGATTCGTGAGGCTCTGACCTTTGATGATGTACTACTGGTGCCTGCGGCATCCAACGTGTTGCCGTCTACGGCCGACACGCGGACCCGCGTTACCAAATCGATCGCGCTGAACATTCCGCTGCTCAGCTCCGCGATGGATACGGTCACCGAAAGCCGCATGGCGATTGCCATGGCGCAGGCGGGGGGCATGGGGGTCATTCACCGCAACCTCACGATCGACGAGCAGTCCAAGGAAGTGCGCCGCGTCAAACGGTTTGAATCCGGCATCGTCTACAACCCGATCACCCTGCGCCCCGACCAGACGCTGGCCGATGCCAAGGCGCTACAGGAACGCTACCGTGTCACGGGCTTCCCCGTTGTTGATGAAGCAGGCCGCGTTGTGGGCATTGTGACGAACCGCGATATGCGCTTTGCCTCTGATGATGCCACGCCGGTGCGCCTGATGATGTCCTCCGACAATCTGGCGCTGCTGCAAGAGCCCGCCGACCGCGACGAGGCGATCAGCCTGATGAAGGCGCGCCGGATCGAAAAGCTGTTGGTCACCGACGCCAAGGGCAAGCTGACGGGTCTGCTGACGTTGAAAGACACCGAACAGGCCGTGCTGAACCCCACCGCTTGCAAAGACAACCTTGGCCGTCTGCGCGTTGCTGCGGCTACGACCGTTGGCGACGCGGGCTATGAGCGTTCGCAGGCATTGGTCGAGGCGGGCGTTGATATGATCGTAATCGATACTGCGCATGGCCATTCCGCCGGCGTGGCAGAGGCGGTGCGCCGTGCCCGAGAATTGTCGACTGAAGTGCAGATCGTTGCGGGCAACGTCGCGACAGGGGACGCGACCCGTGCGTTGATCGATGCGGGGGCGGATGCTGTTAAGGTTGGCATCGGGCCCGGGTCGATCTGCACCACCCGCATGGTGGCTGGCGTCGGCGTACCGCAGCTGACGGCGATCATGGATTGCGCCAAAGCCGCTGGCGATGTGCCTATCATCGCAGACGGCGGGATCAAGTTCTCGGGCGATTTCGCCAAGGCGATTGCGGCAGGCGCGTCCTGCGCGATGGTCGGCAGCATGATTGCGGGCACCGATGAATCCCCCGGCGAGGTGATCCTGTACCAGGGCCGTAGCTTCAAAAGCTACCGTGGCATGGGCAGCCTTGGCGCCATGGCGCGCGGCTCTGCCGACCGGTATTTCCAGAAAGACGCCGCATCGGACAAGCTGGTGCCAGAGGGGATCGAAGGTCAGGTGCCGTATAAAGGCTCTGCCAATGCCGTTGTGCACCAATTGGTCGGCGGGCTTCGTGCGGCCATGGGCTATACCGGCTGCGCCACGGTCGAAGAGATGCGCAAGAACTGCACTTTCGTCAAGATCACCAACGCGGGTTTGTCTGAAAGCCACGTGCATGATGTGCAGATCACCCGCGAGAGCCCGAACTACCGCATCGGGTAACTCCCTTAAATCAAAGGCGTAATCTACGTGACCCAAGCATGACCCCCGGCGCGCGCATCTCTGCCGCCATCGAGATTTTGAACACAATGGCGGACGGTGTCCCGGCGGAGCAAGCCTTGACCCGTTGGGCCCGTGGCAGCCGCTATGCAGGGTCCAAGGACCGTGCTGCGGTGCGCGATCATGTGTTCGATGTCTTGCGGCAGCGGCGGCTGGCCGCGCACCTTGGGGGGGGTGACACGGGGCGGGCGCTGATGATTGGCGTCTTGCGGGCGCAGGGCATCGACCTTGCGCCGCTGTTCAACGGGCAAGGTCACGCGCCGCTGCCGTTGTCGGACGCGGAGGCCACGGCCCCCAACGCGCCAAGTGATATGGCGACCCTGTGGAACCTGCCGGACTGGATCATACCGCTGTTTCAGGCGTCACTCGGTGCAGACGCCGAAGCTGTCGCGCAGGCTCTGCAATCGCGGGCACCGATCTCTGTCCGGGTGAATACGGCGCAGGCAACGGTCGCGGATGTGGCAGAGGCACTGGCCGAAGCCGGCATCGAAACACGCAGGAATGACCTTTGCGCGACCGCCCTGACGGTGACAGAGGGGGAGCGGAAACTTCGCAACTCTGACAGTTACTTACACGGTGATGTTGAGCTACAGGATGCGGCCAGTCAAGCGGTTGTGGCATCGCTTCCCGATGCTGAGCGGATGCTTGATTATTGCGCAGGTGGCGGCGGCAAGGCGCTGGCGATGGCCGCGCGGCGCGATGCGACTGTCTTCGCCCACGACATCGATCCGCGCCGGATGGTGGACCTGCCCGCGCGCGCAGACCGCGCTGGTGCAACCGTCAGACAGGTGACAACCGATGAACTGGACGGGGCCGGCCCCTTTGACGTCGTCTTATGTGATGCTCCCTGTTCAGGGAGCGGGTCGTGGCGCCGGTCGCCCGAAGGCAAGTGGACGTTTACAGCCGGTCGTCTGGAAGAATTGACACAAATTCAGGATAAAATCCTGGATCACGCCGCCACGCTGACCGCCAAAAACGGGACGCTGGCCTATGCGACATGCTCGGTTCTGCAAACTGAAAACGAAGATCGGGCCGCGGCGTTTCTGGCGCGGAACCCAGACTGGACGCAGATATTTACCAAGCGTTTCCATGTAGATGCGCAGGGTGACGGATTTTTCACGGCACATTTTAAACGTCGTTGAAGGATCTTTGAAACAACTTGAAGATGTTATTTCCTTAGACCGGATACGAAATTAACAGCACATTAACCCTCCTAAGTCTAAATGAACTCGGTTTCATGATTTAGGGGGAAAGTGTTGGCTCAAGAAAGTGCGGCTCGTCAGATCGTCTTTGGTAAGCGTTGGCTGGTTCTATCAGCCTTTGTTATCTTCGCCGCCATCCTTGGTTCAATCGCTCCAGCGCGCTCTTTAGCCATCGTTCTACAGGCTGCCAGCGCCACTGTCGGCCTTGCTGTCTTGGTTAACTTTGTGGTCGCGCTGCGCCGCCAGCGGGTGCAACGCGCGCAGCGTACGGCGGCAAAAACCACGATGGCTGATGATCCGAACCCCTGTGTGCTTACCACCAAGGAAGGCGATATCGTTGCGCAGAACAACGTCGCGTTAACCACCTTTCTGCGTCCGGCACAGCCCACAATCGCCGACCTGCTCGCGCCGCTTTTCGCGGACCCTGAGGCGCTGTCGTCTCGGCTCGCGGCCAAGGCGACGGAAGGGGGCGCTGCGAAAGAAGACATCAATACCCGTGACGGCACCATGCGCCTGTCCGCGCACCGCGTGGGGGAAGATCTATTTTGGCGGCTCGAAACCTTGTGGGACGCGTCCGAAAACAGCGCTGGCGCGAGCGACCACGGGTTGCCAATGGTCATGGCCAGCAACTCCAATGTCATTTTGTTTATGAACGCCGCGGCCCGCAGCCTAGTTGGCAGACGCGTGACAGCGTTGAACCAGATCATCGGCGATATCCCCATCGCTTCGGGGGAAATGGTCACCGTGCAGACTGCCAAAGGCCCCATATGCATGACCGTCGCCGAGATCGGAGCCTCGGCCAACCGCCGCGCACTGTATTTTCTGCCCCATGCAAACGACCGGTTTCAGGACGCAGGGTGGTCCGCACTTCAAAACCTGCCGATCCCGCTCATCAAAGTCGCCCCAAGTGGCGAGGTTTTGTCCTTCAACGCGCCGGCAGAGCAGTTGGTGGGCGCGGAATTGACGGAAGGCGTGTCGCTTGCCGACGTGATGGAGGGGCTGGGGCGGTCAATCTCGGACTGGTTGCAAGATACGCTGGAAGGGAGATTGCTGCAAAAGCCCGAGTTCCTCAGGCTTAAACGCAGCGATCGGGAAGTGTTTGTCCAGATAAGGTTAAGCCTGATTTCCGAAGGCGGCACGCCCACGCTGATCGCCGTGCTACATGACGCGACCGAGCTTAAATCGTTGGAGGCGCAGTTTACCCAAAGTCAAAAAATGCAGGCTATCGGGCAGCTTGCTGGGGGCGTTGCCCATGATTTTAACAATCTGCTCACCGCTATTTCCGGCCACTGTGACCTGCTCCTTCTGCGCCATGACCCGGGCGATCGTGATTACAGCGATCTGGTACAGATCGACCAGAATGCCAACCGCGCTGCGGCTTTGGTGGGGCAGTTGCTCGCCTTTTCACGCAAGCAGACGCTCCGCCCCGAGACGGTCAATATGCGCGACACGCTTGCCGATCTGACCCATTTGCTTAATCGTCTGGTTGGTGAAACGGTGACCCTGACCCTCAGCCATGACCCAATTCTGCAACCTATCCGTGCAGATAAACGGCAGTTGGAACAGGTGCTGATGAACCTGATCGTGAACGCGCGCGATGCGATGCCCATGGGCGGGGAAATCAAAGTCACGACAGAAAATACCCAGCTGGCTGAACCGCTTACACGTGATCGGGTAACCGTACCCGTCGGGAAATACGTAACAGTTGAGGTCACTGACGAGGGCGAAGGTATTCCGCAGGACCGTTTGCAAAAAGTGTTTGAACCCTTCTACACCACCAAACGGACCGGCGAGGGGACGGGGCTGGGGCTGTCCACCGCCTACGGTATTGTCAAACAGTCGGGGGGCTATATTTTCGTCGATAGCACGATCGGGGAAGGCACCACATTCACCCTGTATTTCCCGTGCCATAGTAAGGGCGCGGAGGCATCAGCGCCGATGAAACTAACCGCTTCCCCGACCGGATCGAAAAGAGAGGACGGGACCGTCTTGCTGGTCGAAGACGAAGCACCGGTGCGTGCATTTGCCAGCCGCGCGCTGCGCATGCGCGGCTATACTGTTCTAGAAGCCGACTCGGCCGAGATGGCACTAAAAACCCTTGAGGACCAAGCGCTTAATATTGATGTCTTTGTGACCGATGTGATCATGCCGGGGATGGATGGCCCCACTTGGGTACGTGAGGCGCTGAAAGCACGACCGGGGGTGCCTGTGGTCTTTGTCTCTGGCTATGCCGAGGATAGTTTCGGCGATGCCCAGATGACGATTCCCAATTCTGTTTTCCTGCCTAAACCGTTTTCGCTGACGGAGCTGACGCATACTGTGAACAGTCAGATCCAATAGGCTGGCTGGTCGCTACTCGATCGAGTCGTAAAGCGCGAATTCATCCGCGAATTTGCGTTTGAAACGTTGCTCTATCTCCGGGGAAAGATGCAGGTCCATTTGGGGGGACACGTTTTCTTGTTTCAGATCAAGCGTCACGTCGAGCCTTTGTTCAAGAAAACCTTTTAACCTATCCTGATTCTCGTATCGAAAATAATGGGTTATGCCCGTTCCGTTCGGTTGCGCTGCCATAAAGTTTAGCTGGCTGCCCACGTCGGCAAATCCTGGTTTCTTCCCCTTCATATAGGCAAGGATAAATTCGTCAAAACTCACATCAAAGGTGGCATTGGGCTTACCCTGCATAAAGGGCCGCTGGCGATAGCGATACCAACTGCTCAGCCAACTGATCGGCTCGCGCATGACGGCCATCAATTCAAGCTCCGTGTCACAGACTTTCAGAAACATCGGGCGAATAAACCGGTTGTAGCGATAGACCGGCGCATGTTTCAGCATGGGCGGTTCAGAAATGACCATATCCGCCCGGGGGGCCAAAGCGGTTTCATAGGCTGTGGTTCCGGTTTTTGGAACCGACAAAAACGCAAGGCGTTCCTTAAAGAAAACAAGCACTTGAAAGAAAACCTTTCGTCAGTCGAATAGTAATTTTCGCGTATCAACCGAATGTTAATCAGTTCAATAAATAGATGAAAGGGCAAACAAATACATTGTAATGTTCTCATTTTGATCTCATATGGAACATAGAAAGAACATCAAGATGGTCGGGGCATGATGATTGCGGCTTGCAGACCACTGTGACAGTAAGAGGATAACCTATCATGGCAACGGCAGATCTTTTGACTATGGACAACAAGAAACAAGCTGAAAAGCAAAAGGCCCTGGACAGCGCGCTGGCACAGATTGAACGCCAGTTCGGTAAAGGGTCGATCATGAAGCTGGGGGCCGAAGGGGCCATTCAGGACATCAAGGCAAGCTCGACCGGTTCGTTAGGGCTGGATATCGCGCTTGGTATCGGCGGTCTGCCCATGGGGCGGATCATCGAGATTTACGGCCCGGAATCCTCGGGTAAGACCACATTAACCCTGCATTGTGTTGCGGAGCAGCAGAAAAACGGCGGCGTTTGTGCCTTTGTTGACGCGGAACACGCGCTTGATCCGCAATACGCGCGAAAACTGGGCGTTGATATCGACGAGCTGCTGATTTCCCAGCCTGACACCGGCGAACAAGCGCTTGAAATTACGGATACGTTGGTCCGCTCCGGTGCTGTGAATATGGTGGTGGTCGACTCCGTTGCGGCCTTGACGCCCAAATCCGAGTTGGAAGGCGATATGGGCGACAGCTCTGTCGGGGTGCAGGCCCGTCTGATGAGCCAGGCAATGCGGAAACTGACAGGCTCGATCTCGCGGTCGAACTGCATGGTGATTTTCATCAACCAGATCCGGATGAAAATCGGCGTTATGTTCGGGTCGCCCGAAACGACAACCGGTGGGAACGCGCTGAAATTCTATTCTTCCGTCCGTCTGGACATCCGCCGCATTGGCGCGCTCAAGGATCGTGACGAGGTGGTCGGCAATGCCACACGGGTCAAGATCGTCAAGAACAAGGTGGCCGCACCGTTCAAGCAGGTCGAATTCGACATCATGTATGGGGAAGGGATCTCCAAGATGGGCGAGCTGCTGGATCTTGGGGTCAAGGCTGGCGTGGTTGATAAATCGGGTTCGTGGTTTAGCTATGGAGATGAACGGATCGGGCAGGGGCGTGAAAACGCCAAGACCTTCCTGAAAGAAAACACCGCCATGGCAAATGAGATCGAAGACAAGATCCGCGCGGCCCATGGGCTGGACTTCGACGGCTCCGACAGCGACGACGCGGATATCCTCGAAGCGTAAAGGCTTGCATCGCAGATGGTTAGAAAAGGCGTGCCCCCAGGGCGCGCCTTTTTTCATGGGGGCTGCCTGTGGACAGTGCTCTGTCGCGAGGGTATTCGAAGGTAATTGTTTTTGCCCCTCGAAAGGCCCCGCATATGAAGACGCTCAACGATATCCGATCAACCTTCCTTGGTTATTTTGAAAAGCAGGGTCACTCGATCCAGCCGTCCAGCCCGCTGGTGCCGCGAAACGACCCCACGCTGATGTTCGCGAACTCCGGCATGGTGCAGTTCAAAAACCTGTTTACCGGCGTTGAAACCCGCGATTATTCGCGTGCGACAACAGCGCAGAAATGCGTTCGCGCCGGGGGCAAACATAATGACCTTGACAATGTGGGCTATACAGCGCGCCACCATACCTTCTTTGAAATGCTCGGTAATTTCAGCTTTGGCGACTATTTCAAAGCCGAAGCCATCGCCTTTTCATGGGAGCTGATTACCAAAGAACTGGGCATTGATCCCAACCGTCTTTACGTGACCGTTTACCATACCGACGACGAGGCTGCGGACATCTGGAAGAAAGTCGCCGGGCTGCCGGACGACCGGATTATTCGCATCGCGACAGATGACAACTTCTGGATGATGGGGCCGACCGGCCCTTGCGGCCCATGCTCCGAGATTTTTTACGACCACGGGGATCATATCTGGGGCGGCCCTCCCGGATCGCCAGAGGAAGACGGCGACCGGTTTGTCGAGATCTGGAACCTCGTTTTCATGCAGTATGAACAGTTCGAGGATGGCAGCCGCACCGCACTGCCGAACCAATCGATCGACACGGGCATGGGGATCGAGCGGGTCGCGGCGCTGCTGCAGGGCACGAACGACAACTATGCCACCGACCTGATGCGCAACCTGATCGAGGCGAGCGCCCATGCCTCCAGCACCGATCCGGATGGCCCGGGCAAGACGCACCACCGCGTGATCGCCGACCATCTGCGGTCGACCTCCTTCCTGATCGCGGACGGGGTGATGCCGTCGAACGACGGGCGGGGCTATGTGTTGCGGCGGATTATGCGCCGGGCGATGCGTCACGCGCATTTGCTGGGGCTGAAAGACCCGTTGATGCACCGCCTTGTGCCCGAACTGGTGCGTCAGATGGGCGGGGCCTACCCCGAGCTGGGGCAGGCGCAGTCACTGATTACAGAGACACTGCTGCTGGAAGAAACGCGCTTCAAACAAACGTTGGACCGCGGCCTGAAGCTGCTGGATGACGAACTCAAGGGCCTGCCCGCCGGTGCCGATCTGCCGGGCGAGGCCGCGTTCAAACTCTATGACACCTACGGCTTCCCGGTCGATCTGACCCAAGATGCCCTGCGCGAACAGGACCGCAAGGTTGACCTTGAAGGCTTCAACGCCGCGATGGATGCGCAAAAGGCCAAGGCGCGTGCCGCATGGTCCGGTTCGGGCGAAGCGGCGGATGCGACCATTTGGTTCGATGTGGCCGAAAAATGCGGCACCACCGATTTTCTGGGCTATGACACCGAAACTGCCGAGGGGCAGATCGTTGCGCTGATCCAGGACGGTGCGCAGGTGGCCGAGGTGAAACAGGGCGACGCTGTTCAGATCGCGCTGAACCAGTCACCGTTTTACGCCGAAAGCGGCGGTCAGGTCGGGGACACCGGCACAATCAAGACCGACAGCGGCGTGGTCACGGTGACCGACACGCGCAAGACCGCGGGCGTCTTCATCCATATCGGCGAGGTGACAGAGGGCACAGTCAAGACCTCTCAGGCTGCGGTCTTGGATGTGGACCACGCGCGCCGGACCTCGATCCGTGCGAACCACTCTGCCACACACCTGCTGAACGAGGCGCTGCGCAAGACCTTGGGGGATCACGTGATGCAGCGTGGCTCTTTGAATGCGGCGGATCGTTTGCGTTTTGATTATAGCCATAACCACCCGATGACGGCCGACCAACTGGCCGCGGTCGAGG
>Ga0181375_1000067_pt1 | contig 52483 bp, 45 predicted proteins | sample LowvirmetaG_FD_130090 | JGI IMG/M metagenome (GOLD analysis project Ga0181375, IMG submission 130090) | Marine viral communities from the Subarctic Pacific Ocean - Lowphox_11 viral metaG | ecosystem: Environmental > Aquatic > Marine > Oceanic | place: Subarctic Pacific Ocean | collected 2015-12-09 | reverse complement strand
GACGGGCATTTCCACGGTGTGGCTGTGCACAAATCCTTTGGTACCTACTGTGCGCAGATCTGCGAAATCTCGATCGACGAAGATGACTATGTTCAGATCGAGAAATACACCGCAGCCGTCGACTGTGGCGTGGCTGTGAACCCCGACGTCGTCAAAGCCCAAGTCGAAGGGGCGATCGGCTTTGGCGTCGGCCACATCATGCGCGATCAAATCACGCTGGATGGCGGCGTTGTGGAGCAGCAAAACTTCCCCGACTATGAACCGCTGCGTATGCGCGACATCAAGGCCATCGAGGTGCATATCGTCAAGACAAACGAAGCACCCTCAGGCATTGGCGAGCCGGGCACACCGCCAGCCGGTCCTGCGCTCGCGAACGCAATCGCAGCCTCCGGACGTGATCTGGTGACCCACCTGCCGATGATCGAAAACGGTGTGGATTTCGTCTGACGACCCTTTAGACCGCCGCAGCCATAGGGGTGCGGCGGTCTCTCAATACTGGCACCACAATCTTGCACGCGACACTGCGTCCCGTGCGGTTCAGAGTTCGGCCTCAAGCTCCAACCATAAATGCGCCGCCACTGAGTGCCTGCTTCTGGTTTTACTTCAATGGCGGCTTCCAAGATGCTCTGCCATAGAAGCGCAATTGCAGCGAAAGCCCGGAATCCGCCCTTTACACCGTTCGATACGAACGGCCCAGAGCTGCCCTTTATGCTGATCGCGCTGGATTACTGCTATCAACTAAAAGCGGACATGATCCCTCCCGCCGCTCACGCGGGAATGCCCCGCAAGAAGGGCAGTATTTCGACCTTTGATGCGGTTGCTAAGCCCAAGGGCGTACGGATATTGGGTTTCCTCCTAATTATCAGGAAGCAGCTGTACACACGGGTCACCTTTTGGTGTCAAAATCGTTGTACGCTGTCGCCCTCTGGTGACGCTTACCCTGAAATTCTGGCGTGATCCGTCATTGATTTCGACACGGTCATTGTTGCGTACGATACGGTCAAGATTTGCGACGATCTTTCCCTTATCCCTGCGGGGCCAGCCCTCGAAGATGACTACTTCGTCGAATTGCTTTCCCTTTGCCTTGTGCATGTTCATCACAATCACACCAGTCCCAGGCTTACTTCCCGTCGCGAAATGCTCTTGGACAAAAGCCTGCTGAACGATTGCGTGCGCGTTTGCATAGGAGCCGTTATCCCGCCAGTCCTGTGTAAGGTCCTGACGCAATTGGCCACCTCGCTCCAAGAGACGAATATTGCGAACCTCCAAGCCGATTTCCTTCAGCCGGGAACACGCCCCTGCTTCCAACGTGGCTCTGACGGCTCGCCAATCCTTATCAGGGTCTCCCGTCAACGCGATTGCGCGAGCCTGCTCGTAGACCGACGCAAGAGCATGTATGATGCTGTTCGCATGCGGTTTCTTCCCAGCAGCAAGTAGCGACACGCCACTTGTCGTAAGCACTGCGCACAGCTGCGGCCTCTTTGAGAGGGTAATCCCCCCTAAAATTAGCGGTGTTCAAAAGTAGAATTTTCTCGGCAAGATATCTGAGGAGATTTACGATGAAGAACGGGCGATTTAGCGACGCGCAAATTATGGCAGTGTTGAAGCAGGCGGAGGGCGGTGTGCCGGTCTCTGAGCTGTGCCGCGAACACGGAATGAGCAGCGCCAGTTTCTACAAGTGGCGCGCCAAGTTTGGGGGCATGGATGCGTCTTTGATGTCTGAGATGAAGGATATGGCCGATGAAAACCGTCGTCTGAAGCGCATGTATGCCGAGATGAGCATGCAAAACGACCTGCTGAAGGAAGCGCTTGGAAAAAAGCGCTAAGGCCGTCTCAACGACGAGAACCTCTCGGGACATTGCTGCGCAATGCCCTGCCGGTCAATGGATGGCCATTAAGGTGGTCGCGGTGCATGGGGTCAGCGTGGCGCTGGCTTGCCGCACGTTCCAGATCAGCGAGACCTGCTATCGATACAGCCCCACGCTGAACGACGAGAATGAGGAGATCGCCGATTGGCTGGAGCGTCTTACCACGAACAAGCGCACCTGGGGCTTTGGTCTGTGCTTTCTGTATCTGCGCAATGTGCAGGGCTATAGCTGGAACCACAAACGCGTCTACCGGATTTACTGCGAGCTTGTGCTGAACCTGCGGATCAAGCCCAAGAAACGGCTGAAGCGCGATAAGCCTGAACCGTTGGCGGTGCCTGCTAGGCCCAATGAGACCTGGTCGATGGATTTCATGGCGGATCAACTCGCGGATGGCAGGTCGATCCGGACATTGAACGTGCTGGACGACTTCAATCGCGAGGGCTTGGCCATTGAGGTCGACTTCTCACTGCCCGCTGAACGGGTCGTGCGCAGCTTGAACCAGATCACCGAATGGCGCGGAAAGCCGCAGTCCATTCGGATTGATAATGGACCCGAATATGTCAGTGGGAAGCTCATGGAATGGGCCGAAAAACAAGGCATTAGGCTGGAATACATCCAGCCCGGAAAGCCCCAGCAGAACGCCTATATCGAACGCTACAACCGCACGGTTAGGGGTGAATGGCTCAGCCAATATATCTTTGAAACCATCGAAGAGGCACAGGATCAGGCAACCGAATGGCTGTGGACATATAACAACGAGCGACCCAACATGGGCATCGGTGGGATGACCCCTGCAATGAAACTGAAAACAGCTGTATGAATTCTACGGCTGATCCCCATTAATAATGGGGGGATTACCTAGGTTCCACGAAGGCCAATGAGTAGCGAGGTGAGCCGCTGCTGGCCGTCCAAAACCAATGTGACGTCTCTTCCGTCTGTTTCAGCCAACTCGTTGTGCATGCCTCCCTGACGAAAATTGTCGATGAACTTGTATATCTCCCAATCCCCGCGTCTGCTCGAGTCGAGTTCCCAAAATAGAAAAGAGCTGATCGGATAACCCTTTAAGAGTGAATCGAAGAGGGCGGTAATCTGGGACGTTTCCCAGACATAGGGGCGCTGAGTGGCAGGTAGGAAAAGTGAACTGTTTATCTGATCAACGACACGGGCAATATTGGTGGATGCATATGCCATTTAGTATAACCTTAATGAAAATTCTCACGCTTTGTTAAGCATGTAGAGCATATCCGCTTTGTAGATAACAACCATAAATTGTGCTCTCAGTCCTTAGTATTCTTGAGTGGGCTTTGTTTTGGTGGGCAGGAATTTCTGCACTTTCCTAACAATGACCAATACATATGTCTGCCAGACCAGCGCTCCTTTTTCGCGATGCCAGGCTTGCTAATCAGCTCAGATCCTCAAGGTGTGTCAAATACCGAATGAAGCCGCACAACACGGGCATAGGCATCGCCGATTATCAGCGAGTTTATGTTCAAGGCTTCAGGCAGTTGGCCTCTACTGCTTCAGTTGTTGACTAAGTCATGCAGTAGCTTTTGAAAGGTCGGGCTGTGCCCAGCTTTGCTAGTAGCGTTCAGGCGCGCTTTCGCCGGCACGACCCGAATAGGCTCAGCGATACGAGACAGGCCACCGCATAGAGCCGCTGGGCAGTGCTCCTTAAAACGTTCATGCCGACCGGGGGCGGGTGCATCCAGAACATTGCGAAAGGCGTCAAACCGGTCAGGCTGAAACTCGTGATCTCTGTCTCGCCAAACATTTTGCCAGGGATGGATATGATCTGTCCAAGGTAGCGATCGGCTCCTCGGGTAGCACAGTTCGTCTCTTCGCGTTTTAGTGGGACAATTATTCCGAAAAATCTAGTAAAACAATGGAAGGATTGTGTGTCCCACTTATGCCTAACTACTTGTTCAAAAAGCGTTAGTATTCCCCGCCCCGGGCACCATTTAAATTCTCCGTTGAAAACTTCCCCGCCGTAGACGCCGACGTTGGCTCCTTCCGCTTCCGATGACCCTCCGGCTTGCAGTTTCCGCTTCTTGGCGCGAGGCTGCGATCGTGGGCGTTCGTTTTGGGAGAGGCGGCGTGGACAGCATATTTGGGGGAGGACAGACCGATGGCGGTTGATGCGGGGCGGTTGACGGATTTTGCGACGGCTATTTTGGCGCATGCAGGGAAGGATGCAGGGCGGGCGGCGAAGGTCGCGGCGCGGTTGGTGGGGGCTAATCTGGCAGGGCATGACAGTCACGGGGTGGGGATGATACCCGCCTATGTGGACGGTATTCTTGCAGGGCAGTTGGACGCTGCGGCCGATATCGAGCTGGTGCAGGACAAGGGGCCGTTCCTCTTGGTCGATGGCCACCGTGGCTTTGGCCATATCGTGGCAGAGCAGGCGATGACGCTGGCGATTGATCGTGCGCAGGCCCACCATTTCGCGATGCTGTCCTTGCGCAACAGCTTCCACCTTGGGCGGTTGGGCGACTGGGGCATCATGGCGGCGGAGGCGGGGTTTATCTGCATCCTTTACGCGAATGTTCAGTCCGCGCGCCCCCTCGTGGCACCGTTCGGCGGCAGTGATGCGCGGTTTGTCACCAATCCTTACTGCACGGCGATACCGGCGACCGAAAAGCATCCGATGTTTGTGCTGGATATGGCGACCAGTACCATCGCCATGGGCAAGGCGCGTGTGGCTCAGCTTAGCGGCAATCCTGCGCCCGAAGGGGCGTTGATTGATGCGCAGGGCAATGCCACGCGCGATCCGTCGGTGGTATTTGACGGTGCAGGCGGGGCGTTGACGGCCTTCGGGCAGCATAAAGGGTTCGGGCTCGCCTTGCTGGGGGATATCTTAGGTGGATCGTTCAGCGGGGGCGGGGCCTATGCGCCCGAGCGCGAGGTGCCCGACCGGATCGTGAACAACATGATGGCGATCTTGATCGACCCGAATGTCTTTGGTCTTGCGCAAAGCTTTGGTGTGGATGTGGACAGCTATACAGATTGGGTCAAGGCATCCCCCGCAGCGCACGGAACGGCGGGGGTGCAGTTCCCCGGCGACCCCGAAAGACGCAGTACGGCAGAGCGATCGGCCAAGGGTATTCCGCTGGATGCAGGCACATTGGCGCAACTGTCGGAGGCGGCGCGCAAGGCGGGTGTTCCCGCGTCAGAACATCTCTGCTCTACCTCTGATTGACGTCACCCTGCGCAATCGCGCCTCTCGCGGTCTTTTGTTGACTCAAGGAAAGGCGCGCTCTTATCCTTTTCCACAGGGCGGAACCACGTTTCACAAGAAAACGGGCCGCTAACCCTGCCGCAAACGCGAATGTTTTGCGCCGCAGGAATTTCTGGGAGGAAAGATATGAACGTATTAAAGACGACGGTCGTGGCATTTGGGTTCACGGCTTCCATGGGGGTCGCGCAGGATCTGGACCTGCCGCGTCAACTGAGCTGGACAGCCTATGACACCGGGTCGGCGGGCTATAATCAGGCCGTGGCAATCGGTGCTGCGTTGCAAGATGCCGCGGGGGTGAACCTGCGCGTGCTGCCGGGCAAGAACGACGTGTCGCGCACAGAGCCATTGCGCCAGGGGCGGGTTGAATTCTCGGCCACGGGTGTGGGCGGTAGTTTTATGGCGCAGGAAGGTGTGTTTGATTTCGGGGCCGAAAACTGGGGCCCGCAGCCGATCCGCGTGCTGCTGGCGAACAACGGCGGCGCGATCAACCTTGCGGTCGGTGTCGCGGGCGATCTGGGGATCGAGACCTATGCCGACCTCAAGGGGAAGCGCGTGTCCTATATCGTTGGTGCCCCTGCATTGAACGTGAACACCGAAGCCTATCTGGCCTATGGCGGCTTGACCTGGGACGATGTGGAGCGGGTTGATTTCGGGGGGTTCGGGGCCAGCTGGACCGGCCTGATCGAAGGGCAGGTCGATGCGGCTTTTGCGTCGACCAATTCGGGCAAGGCATATGAGGCCGAAGCGGGGCCGCGCGGGCTGTTCTGGCCGCCGATTGATCCCGACGACACCGAGGGTTTCGCCCGCATGCAGGAAATTGCCCCCTTCTTCACGCTGAACAAAGCCAAGGTCGGGGCCACCATCGACGGGACCGACGGCTATCAGGGCGCGGGCTATGCCTATCCGGTGCTAACCTCGATTGCGGCCACGGACGAAGCGCTGGTCTATAATATGACCAAGGCGATGGTAGAGCTGTTCCCGAAATATGACGGCAATTCCCCCGGCATCGGTGGCTGGGCGCTGGACAAGCAGAACATGGAATGGGTGGTGCCCTACCACGAAGGGGCGATCCGCTATTTCGAAGAAGTGGGCGCTTGGTCCGACACCGCGCAGGCGCATAACGACAACCTCGTGAAACGCCAAGAAGCGCTGGCCGCGGCATGGGAAGCGACGAAAGCGTCCAACCCTTCTGACTGGGAAGCCGCCTGGTCCGAGGCGCGCCGCAAGGCCTTGGCAGACGGCGGGTTCTCTGTCGTTTTCTGAACCTTTCCAAAGTTCGGGGCGGGCTGGTCATGGTGCCGGCCCATTCCTGCTGTGCCTCTTACCGGCCCGTACCCCTAATATGAAAGCGTTTTTATGACCGATCCCGATACATCGCGCGCCCCGCAGCCGAAGTTCGAGGAGGTGGCGATTGACGGTGCCACCCCGGCGGAGCGGATCTCGGGGGTGGCACGTTGGGTCGTGGTGATCACCACGCTGCTGTCGCTGGTGCTGGTGGTGAACCAGTTGTTCAACCTTCAGCTTTTCGGGATTGTGCTGATCGACGGGCGGTATCTGTATATCCTCGGGGGGATGTTCCTAGCGTTGACGTTCCTGATCTTTCAGGCCCGCGGCGGTAAGGGGGGGGAGCCGACACTGCTGGACTGGGTGCTGTTTGCCGCTTCGGTCGGGACCACGGGCTATCTGGCGCAGACCGCGCAGCAGAACCTGTCGCAGGGGTGGGAATATGCAGCCCCTGAAACGGCGCAATATGTCTCGGTCATATTCTTCTTCCTGATCCTAGAGGCAACGCGGCGGGCAGGGGGGCTGGTGCTGTTCCTGATCGTCACCCTCTTTGCCTTTTACCCGACATTCGCGGGCCACGTGCCGGACCCGTTTTCGGGCTTTCAAAGCACGTTTCTGCAAACGGTGCCCTACCATATCTATTCCGCCGAAAGCTCTTTCGGCATTCCGATGAAGGCGTTCGGCGGTGTTGTCATCGGCTTCATCCTGTTCGGCGCGGTGCTGCAACGGACAGGCGGCGGGCAGTTTTTCAATGATCTGGCGCTTGGCCTTGTGGGCGGCTACCGCGGGGGCGCGGCGAAGGTCTCTATCTTTGCCAGCGGCTTTATGGGGTCGATGTCCGGCTCTGTCATTTCGAATGTCTTGACCACGGGGGCGGTGTCGATCCCCGCGATGCGCAAGACCGGGTTCTCGGCCAAGACCGCCGCCGCGACCGAGGCCTGCGCCTCGACTGGCGGGGTATTGATGCCGCCGATCATGGGGGCGACGGCCTTTGTCATGGCGTCCTTCCTGTCACGCCCCTATGTCGAAATCGCGCTGGCCGCCGCCATTCCGAGCATTCTGTTCTACTGGGGGCTTTTCGCGCAGATCGACGCCTACTCCGCGAAACGCGGGCTGCGCGGATTGCCCAAGCCTGACCTTCCGCGCCTGCGTCAGGTGATGATCGAAGGCTGGCCCTATATCTTCGTTTTCGCGCTGCTGCTCTATATGATGATCGGGCTGCGGCAGGAATCCTCTGCGCCATTCTATGCGACGGCGCTGCTGTTGGTGGTGAACCAGTTCCGCGCGAGCCATCGTCTGAACTTGAGCCGCCTTGGCAATATGATCGTTGGTGTCGGCATGGGGCTGTCAGAGCTGACCGCGATCCTGCTGGGCGTCGGGCTGATCGTTGGGTCGTTCTCGGCCACGGGGCTGGCGGGCACATTGGTGAACGAGCTGGTGTTTCTGGCCGGCGACAGCACGTTGATCCTGTTGCTGATGGGGGCGATCACCGCCTTTATCTTCGGCATGGGGATGACGGTGACGGCCTGCTATATCTTCCTTGCGGTGGTGCTGGCCCCCGCGCTTGAGGCCGGCGGGCTGAACCAACTGGCAGTGCATCTGTTCATTCTCTACTGGGGCATGGTCAGCTATATCACACCTCCGGTCGCGCTTGGCGCTTTTGCGGCCTCGACCATGGCGGGGTCCAACCCGATTGCCACGGGGTTCGAGGCGATGCGCCTTGGCGGTGTGATCTATATCGCGCCCTTCTTCTTTGTGCTGAACCCTGCGTTGATTGGTCAGGCCCCCGCGTGGGAGGTCGTCGTCGCGCTGAGCTGTGCGATGATCGGGGTGACCCTGATTTCGGCGGCGCTGCAGGGTTACATCAGCCTTGTAGGCCCGATTGAAGGCCGTGGGGCGCTACCGATGCGGGTGGCGCTGTTCTTTGGCGGCGTTCTGATCGCCATGCCGCAGAACGATCTGGCCGGTTTGGGCTACAGCCTGTCCTTCCTCATCGGGGCCGCCCTTTGTGCGCTGCCGATGTTGCGGGCGTGGCAGGCGACCTCCGCCGCGCGCGTTACCCCCTAAGGCGAAGGTGGCGGCGCGCGCTTGTCGCGCGCCGTTCCCCGCAGCCGTGTGCCTGCCGGTTACATTTTAAGCGATCCCGATCTTTGGTGCCAAAAAATGAGGCGCGGCTAGGGGCGTGTCCTGTGACATGCCATTTTTTCTAGCGACTCCGCCACTGCCCTAGGCATCTTGGCCTTGTGCCGACACAGGCAACACCGTCGCACGGCAAGCGATCCTGGCAGATGTAACAAGCCATGCGACGATCACAACAATATGCTGCGCCTCCTGTCTAACGTGCTTGGGGGCCCCGGAAAAGTGCGTTCTGACGCGCGGGGTAGCAGCGCCAACAGGGGATAGAAGATGACAACATTCACCAAACTCGCCGCCTGCGCGACCGCCGCATTGATGGGCTCCACCTCGCTGGTGATGGCGCAGGACTGTGCCGATCCGGTCAAGGTCGGCGTGCTGCACTCGCTGTCGGGGACCATGGCGATTTCCGAGACGACGCTGAAAGACACCATGCTGATGTTGATCGACGCGCAGAACGAAAAGGGTGGCGTATTGGGCTGCGAAATTGAGGCGGTCGTGGTCGACCCTGCCTCCGACTGGCCTTTGTTCGCAGAGAAGGCGCGCGAGCTGCTGACCGTGAACGAGGTCGACGTGATCTTTGGCAACTGGACCTCTGTGTCGCGCAAATCCGTGCTGCCCGTGATTGAAGAGCTGAACGGCCTGCTGTTCTACCCCGTGCAATACGAGGGCGAGGAATCGTCCAAGAACGTGTTCTACACGGGTGCCGCGCCCAACCAGCAGGCGATCCCTGCGGTTGATTACTTCCTCGAAGAGCTGGGGGTCGAGAAATTCGCCCTGCTCGGGACCGACTATGTCTATCCGCGTACCACCAATAACATTCTGAAATCCTATCTGATGTCCAAGGGCATTGCCGAAGAAGACATCTTTGTGAACTACACCCCGTTTGGCCATTCTGATTGGGCCACGATCGTGGGCGATGTCGTAGCACTGGGTCAGGACGGCAAGCAGGTGGGCGTTGTGTCGACCATCAATGGTGACGCGAACATCGGTTTCTACAAGGAGCTCGCCGCGGCGGATGTGTCGGCGGATGATATCCCCGTCGTTGCCTTCTCGGTGGGCGAGGAAGAGCTGTCGGGGCTCGATACATCGAACCTTGTCGGGCATCTGGCGGCGTGGAACTACTTTATGTCCGCAGACACCCCTGCAAACGCTGAATTCATCGAACAGTGGAAAACATCCATCGGCGACGACAAACGCGTGACCAATGACCCGATGGAGGCGCATTACATCGGCTTCAACATGTGGGTGAATGCGGTTGAACAGGCTGGCACCACCGATGTCGATGCCGTGCGCAGCGCGATGTACGGGCAGACCTTCCCGAACCTGACCGGCGGCACCGCCGAGATGCTGGTGAACCACCACCTGTCCAAACCCGTGCTGATCGGCGAGATCACGGCAGACGGTCAGTTCGACATCATCAGCCAGACCGATCCGGTGCCCGGCGATGCCTGGACAGACTTCCTGCCCGAAAGCGCTGTGCTGACCTCCGATTGGAAAGATCTGGAATGCGGCATGTACAACACCGAAACGGAAACCTGCGTTCAGCTGACCTCTAACTACTGATCCTGAACGCCGGGGCGGGCAGGCTGACTGGCCGCCCCATCACCTTATTTCCCAGACTTACCACAAGGGTTCCCTATGTTCCGCCACCTGTTAATGCTCCTCTGTTGGGTGGGCATCGTGGGAACGGCACAGGCGCAAGATTTGCAGCCCGTGCTTCAAGCTCATGCCGATGAAATTGCCAAACCCTCGCGCAGCTCTGTCTCTGTCGCGCTGGATGATCTGGTTGCCTCCGGTGCGCCGCAGGTCAGCGCGTTTCTTGAACGCTGGCAGGACAAAGGGGTCTGGCAACGCGACGCGGATGGTGTGTTCTTTTTCGGCACCGAGACAGACGACGCGCTGGCCTTGCGCGATATCGACAGCGATGCGGAAAGCACGGCACCGGCAAGCGGGTTTTCGCAGCTGAAACCCAATGGCGGTGTGCGCCGCCTGATCGGCACCGCGCTTGTGCAGTTCCAACTGACCGACCCTGATCTTGCACGCCGTCAAAGTGCCGTCGATTCCATCGCCCGCCGCCCAGAGGCGGACCAACTGGCCCCCCTGCGCGCCTCGATTGAGGCAGAGACAGACGCGGCGCTGAAGGCCCGCAAGATCCAGCTGACCAACTTCCTCTCTGCCAGTTTTGGCGACACAGCCGCCGACCGTATCGCGGCGATCACATCAATGGCCAGCGATACCTCGATCGAGGCGCGGGCGGTGATGAACCAGATTCTATCGACCAAAACAGCGACTCCGTCTGAAACACCCAGCGGCAACGTCGCGCGGGTGCTGACGCCAGGGGAGGATATTTCACCCGATGCGGCCTATGCGCAGCTTGTGGCGGCCGATCTGGCCCCGGCGCCTGTGCCCCCCGGCGCGATCCGCGACGCTTTGGCGGCGAACGTTGTCAACGGGCGTGTAGGTGGTATCCCTACGGCGCGGCTGAATACCGATGCGGCGCGTGCGATGGCCTATGCCGCACTCGCCGCTGCGGGCACCGTGCCGCCGCTGGTGACTGCGCGGGACCAGCAAGATGCCATCGCGGACATGACGTTCTACGAGGTGTATGATGAGCCCGACAGCGCCGTCACAGACGCCGCGCGGGCCACGCTCGACAGCATCGAGACCCGCGTCGCCGCCGCGCAAACCGTTGACCTGACGCTGGATGCGCTGTCGCTCGCGTCGATCTATTTCCTTGCTGCTATCGGCCTTGCCATCACCTTTGGCGTCATGGGGGTCATCAACATGGCCCATGGCGAGTTTATCATGATGGGGGCCTATGCCGGCTATGTCGTGCAGCTGTTCGTGCCCGATTACACGCTGTCGATCATCATCGCCCTGCCGCTGGCCTTTGCGGTCACATTCGCCGCCGGTGTGGTGATGGAGCGGTTGGTGATCCGGCACCTCTACCACCGTCCGCTAGAGACGCTGCTGGCGACTTTCGGGATCTCTATCGCTTTGCAGCAACTGGCCAAGAACATCTTTGGCACGCAGGCACGCCCGCTGACCTCTCCGGCTTGGCTGGACGGGGCGTGGGTGATCTCGGATGTGATCCAGATCAGCTATATCCGCATCGCGATCTTCGTGTTGGCGCTGCTGTTCCTGGGGCTGATCCTGTTTGTGCTCAAACGCACGCGACTGGGGCTTGAGGTGCGCGCCGTGACGCAGAACCCCGGTATGGCGGCCAGCATGGGTATCAACCCCGACCGCATCAACATGATGACCTTTGGCCTTGGCTCAGGCATCGCGGGGATCGCGGGGGTGGCCATCGGGCTTTATGCCAAGGTCACGTCCGAGATGGGGGCCGATTACATCGTGCAATCCTTCATGACCGTGGTCGTGGGCGGCGTGGGCAACGTCTGGGGCACGCTGGCCGGTGCCTCGCTCATCGGGTTCCTGCAAAAGGGGATCGAATGGTTCAACCCGTCCAATACCCTCGCGGCACAGACCTATATGGTGCTGTTCATCATCCTGTTCATTCAATTCCGTCCCAAGGGCATCGTTGCCCAAAAGGGTCGGGCAGCGGCGGATTGATCCATGCGTAAAACATTCTTTTCTCAAAACCCTTCCGTCCTGTGGTTCATCGCGCTGTTGGGGCTGTTTACCCTCGCGGTCGCCATCGGGTCTGAGGCGACGGGCACGGGCCTTATCTCTACCTCTATGGTCAAGACATTGGGCAAAACGCTGTGCCTGTGTCTGATCGCCATCGCGATGGATGTGGTCTGGGGCTACTGCGGCATCCTGAGCCTCGGGCATTTCGCCTTCTTCGGCATCGGCGGTTATGCCATCGGCATGTGGCTGATGTATGCGCGGACCGAAGGCATCGTATTGTCCAGCCTTGAAGGTCAGGTGATCCCGCCCACACCGCAAGAGGTGCAGGACGCCATCGGCAACCAGATCTTCGGCGTCGTTGGCAGCTCTGACTTTCCGTGGCTCTGGGCCTTCTCCGACAGTCTGTTCCTGCAATTGCTGATGGTGGTGATTGTGCCGGGGCTGCTGGCGCTGGTCTTTGGCTGGCTGGCATTCCGCAGCCGTGTCACGGGCGTTTACCTGTCGATCCTGACTCAGGCGATGACGCTGGCGCTGTCGCTGTGGCTGTTCCAGAACGACAGTGGCCTGCGCGGCAACAACGGGCTTTCCGGTTTGCAGAATATTCCGGGGTACGAAGACACCTCGCAGGCGACCATCAGCCTTGTGGTCTTTATGGGGTCGGCGCTGGCGCTGGCGCTTGGGTATATCCTGTTTGCTTGGGTGGTATCGGGCAAGATGGGCAGCGTGGTGCAAGGCATCCGCGATAACGAGGCCCGCGTCCGCTTCCTTGGCTACCGTGTGGAACGCTACAAGCTGTTCATCTTTACCCTTACGGCCGTGATCGCCGGTATCGCCGGGGCGCTTTATTACCCGCAGGCGGGTATCATCAACCCGGCAGAGATCGCGCCGATTGCATCGATCTATCTGGCGGTCTGGGTCGCGATTGGCGGGCGCGGGCGGCTATACGGCGCGGTGATCGGGGCGGCATTCGTATCCTTGCTGTCGAGCTGGTTCACGGGCGGCGGTGCCCCTGCCATCAACCTCGGGTTCTATACAATCCTATGGACCGACTGGTGGCTGGTGCTGCTTGGCGTATCCTTTGTTTGCGTCACCTTGTTCTTCCCCAAGGGGATCGGCGGCCTGTTTGATTATCTGGTGAGGAAACCGTCATGAACGATACCCTGTTAGAAGTCTCCGGCGTGTCGAAATCCTTTGACGGGTTCAAGGCGATCAACAACCTGTCGATCCAGATCGCAGAGCCTGAGCTGCGCGCTGTGATCGGGCCGAACGGGGCGGGCAAGACCACCTTTATGGACATCATCACCGGCAAGACGCGGCCCGACAGCGGCCATGTCGTCTGGGGGGAGCGGAACATATCGCTGCTTGGTATGTCAGAGGCGGATATCGCGAACGAAGGGGTGGGGCGCAAGTTTCAGAAACCCACGGTGTTCGAGGCGCAGACCGTGCGGCAAAACCTTGCGATGGCGCTGAAGAACCCGAGGGGGCCGTTGGCCGTCCTGCTGCACCGCAAAACCCCGTCCAACGCTGCGCGGATCGAAGGCATCGCGGCAGAGATCGGCCTGACCGAGAGCCTGACCCGCATCGCCGGAGAGTTGAGCCACGGCCAGAAGCAATGGCTCGAGATCGGCATGCTACTGGCGCAGGAGCCGCGTCTGCTGCTGGTCGACGAACCCGCCGCCGGCATGACGGTTGAGGAACGCGAAAAGACCACCGACATTCTGAAACGCGCCGCCAAGACCCGCGCCGTGGTGGTGGTCGAACATGACATGGAATTCGTGCGCAGGCTCGACTGCAAGGTCACGGTGCTGCACGAAGGATCGGTGCTGGCCGAAGGCAGTCTTGACCACGTGACATCCAACCCGAAAGTGATCGAAGTTTATCTGGGGCGCGGCCATGCTTGAAGTTGAAAATCTGGACCTGCACTATGGTCAAAGCCGCATTCTTTACGAGGTGTCCTTTCAGGCCCCCAAGGGGCAAATCACGACCTTGATCGGCAACAACGGGGTCGGCAAGACCTCTACCCTCAAGGCGATTGCCGGGCGGCATCCGGCGTCGGCGGGCACGATCACGGTTGATGGAACTCCCGTGCGTTTGACCACCGCCTTTCAGGCGGCGAATGCGGGCATTGCCTATGTGCCGCAGGGGCGCGAGGTTTTCCCGATGATGACGGTGGAGGAGAACCTAGAGACGGGGTTTGCCTGCCTGCCCAAGACCGACCACCACATTCCAGATCACATTTACGATCTGTTCCCTGTCTTGCGGGATATGAAGGCGCGGCGCGGGGGGGATCTGTCGGGCGGGCAGCAGCAGCAGCTTGCCATCGCACGGGCGCTGATCACGCGACCGCGGGTCTTGTTGCTGGACGAACCGACTGAAGGCATCCAGCCCAATGTGATCCAGCAGATCGGGGATGCGCTGCGGTTGCTGCGCACCCAAGGCGAGATGGCAATTGTATTGGTCGAACAGAATGCCGATTTCGCCTATGCGCTGGGCGACAGCTTTATCGTGGTCGAAGGCGGGCGCAACGGGCCGCGTAAGCTGAAGGCCGATTACACCAAGGACATGCTGATCGCCGATCTGGCGCTTTAGGCCACCATCGCCACGTCGGGGTCTTCGGTCGAGGGGCAGGTGAACCAGAACACGGTTTCCTCCCCCGGCACACTGTCGAACCCGATTTCCCCGCCCATGGCCTCTACCAGATGGCGCGAGATATTGAGCCCAAGCCCGGTGCCACCGCGCTGTCGCGTGTTCGATGCCTCGGCCTGCGAGAACGGCTGGAAGATGCGTTCGCGGAACTCCTCTGAAATGCCGTTGCCCAGATTGGTGACAGAGATTTTGGTCATGTCGCCCACTGGCGCTGTGGTCACTGTCACGGCGGTTTCGGGGTAGGCGAACTTGCAGGCATTGGACAAGAGGTTGGTCAGCACCTGCATGATGCGATTTTTGTCGGTCAGCACGTGGTGATCGGGATCGGGCGTGTCTACGTCGATCTCGACCTTCCATTCGCTGGCATAAGGCTCTACCTGCTCGGCGGCGAGGGTGACGATATCGCCCAGCTTTTCCGGTTTTGGCACAACGGTCATGCTGCCTGCGTTGATCTTTTCCATGTCCAGAATGTCATTTACCAGCGCGACAAGCCGGTCGCAGTTGGCCGTGGCGATCTGCACCAGACGCACCGCGCCGGCATCCGGATCGTCCTGTGTCTGGGCCTCAAGCAGCCCCAACGCCCCCTTGATAGAGGTCAGCGGCGTGCGCAGTTCGTGGCTGACGGTGGCGACAAAGTCGTGCTTCATCTGTTCAAGCTTGTTGCTTTCGGTGATGTCGATCTGAATACCCAGCATCCGCAGGGCGCGCCCGTTCTTCGCCCGCTCTACCACGACCGCATCCGATTTGATCCAGCGCCAGTTGTCCTGACCGACGCGGATGCGAAAGCGGGCCTCGGCGCGGTCGGTCATCCCGTTCAGACAGGCGAGCTCGATTTTCTTGACCACCGCCGCATCGTCGGGATGCACATGCTGCATCTTATCGTAATAAGGGTTCTGACAGGCGGGGTCAGCGGGGTGGTGCATGATGTCGCGCCATGTGTCCGACACCACAGATGTGCCATTTTCCAGATCAATGTCGAAGACCCCGATATGTGCACTGCTGAGCGCGAGGCTCCACCGTTGTTCGGTTTCCGCGATCTTGAGCGTGCGGCGTTCGCTGTCGGTGATATCGCGCAGCATCAAGGTGATACGGGTCTCTGCGTCGGCGGTAAGCCAGGTGTTCTTCTCGACCTCAAGTGTGCGGGGTTCTGTCGTACCTTTGTGGGGCGGCACCACGACTTTCACACCGCCGTCGGCACGGTGGATGTCGACCTCGGGCAGCAGATCTTGCACGAAGTCGCCCGTCGCGTCCTTGCGATGCCCGGCCGCGATCAGATGCTGTCGCGCGGCATCGTTCAGATGCAGGATTTCCCCCGATTGCCGGACCGAGATAATCGGCAGCATCGCGTTTTCGAGGATCGATCGTTTCTCTTGGTGCTGGGTCTCAAGCTCGCGGGTTTTGTCGGCCACCGTCTGGTTGATTGTCAGATTACGTTTCAGGATCACCGACTGGATGATCAGGATCAGCGCCGTGATGGTCAGCGACAGCGCCAGCACGATCCATTTGGCGTTGTTCGGTTGCGCGGCCTCGAACGCCGGGGTGCTGGCCCAGTTCAGGGTCATGCGTTGGCCATAGCCCGTATGGTCACGCGAAAACTCAAAGGCCGGGGCGGGGGCATCGCTGGCGACGGTCGGGTGGTGCTGGAACGGGGTGCCATTCTCATCATAGAAGGACACATCCAGCGTGATGAGGTCATTTTGCGCGGCGAAGAGATCGCTAAAGATTTCGTCCACATCGACCATCGCAAAGGCGACGCCCAGAAACGCCGCATCAGGATCGCGGGTGCCGTCAGAAGCGGTGCCGGGGCGGAAAATCGGTTTGATCAGCAGGGCATGGCAGTTTTCACCGTGGAGCGCAGGGGTTGTCGAAAGCGTCTTGCCACTTGCATAGGTGGCGAGGGCCGTGGCCAGAAGATCTGAGTTGCTTGAAAACTCTGTCCCGACCATGCCGGCGAAGTTTTCCGTCGGTGTGGCGCGCTGGATCACGAAATCCTTCAGCGTGCCGTCGGTTTCGTCATACACAGGGACGGCAAAGCCGATGGCGTCCAGCACGTAGGAACCGTCTGCAATATGGACCGACGTGGCGTAGGTCTCCATATCCTGCGCCGTCACCTCGTCAGAGGCAGCGACAAAGCCCGCGACACCGTCGAGCGTCCTGCCGTATTCGTCGGCGCGCCGCCCCATTGACGACAACCCTTGGCTGACCAGCGCGTGAAACCTGTCCTGTGCTTGGACCTGCACAGTATTGCCCGCCACAAAGAAGAACAAAAAGGAAAGCCCGATGCAGACGCAAAGGGTAAACAGTTGGAAGTAGGCTAGCTTGCGCGGAATTGTCATCGTTGCCCTGTCACTCAGTCCTGCACAGAGGGTTGTACGCTCTGCATCTCTTGAATTTCTCTGCCATCGTTAATGGTTTCTGAAACTGGCGGAATTATGGCGCTGTTGCTCATTTCACACAAAGCGCTTGCGGCCTTGGACGTGTTTGCAGCGCATATACCAAGGGTGTTTCGGGAACCCGCCGCTGTTTCGGGTCGTTTGTCTTGGGGATGTGATCAAATAGCCACGTGAGAACGGGCCTTTTGTGCACCCGCTGATTCAGTAACGAGTAAGGAAGAACCCATGGAAGAAGTCGACGCCAACCCCGGCCTGATTTTCGATAAACTTGACGGCTGGTTGGACGGCTTTTTCAGATTGCTTCCGAATATCGGCGTCGCGCTGGTTGTGGCCGTGGTGTTCTGGTTTCTGGGAATGGGCATCGGCGCGCTGATCCGCAAATCCGCCGGGCGCCGCGGACGCGAGAATTTGGGCGACGTGGGCGGGGCACTGATGCGGTGGGCCGTGACTATTATCGGCTTCATGCTGGCGGTGACCATCGTCGCCCCGACGGTCACACCGGGGGATCTAATTGCCGGGTTGGGCGTCAGCTCTGTCGCGATCGGCTTCGCGTTCAAGGACATTTTGCAGAACATGCTGGCAGGTATCCTGATCCTGCTGCGTCAGCCCTTTGAAGTCGGCGACCAGATCGTGTCGGGCGGGCATGAAGGCACGGTCGAAAAGATCGAGACCCGCGCCACGATGATCAAAACATATGACGGTCGCCGCGTGGTGATCCCGAATTCGGACATTTATACAGACAGCGTGGTGGTCAATACCGCCTTTGACACGCGCCGGTCGGAATATGACATCGGCATCGGCTGCAGCGACGACTGGGATACCGCGCGCAAGGTCATGCAGGATGCCTGCGCCAGCGTTGAGGGTGTAGAGACCGACCCAGCCCCCGAGACGATACCGGTCGAACTCGGAGATTCCGCCAACATTGTCCGCTTGCGGTGGTGGACGAAGTCGGATCGTGCGTCGCAGATCCATAACTTCGGGGCGGTGCTGCAGGCGGTCTATAAAGCACTGGATGAAAAAGGGATCGATATGCCCTATCCAACGCAGGTGCATCTGTTCCACGACCAGACCGAAGCGACCGACGGCGACCGCCGCGCGCAGCGCGAAGGGTGGCCCGCGGGCGAGGGCGACGTGCCGAAATCGCGCGCTCAGCAACGCGACGAGAAAGAAGAGAAAGCGCGTCGATCCGACGCCTGATCAATCCAGAGAAGAAGGGATTATATGTTTTTCGACAATACGGTACTGGATGTTCTGGCCCGCGGCTTCGTGCTCAGCGGTGGGGCGCTGATCTGGATCATCCTCATGGTGCGGATCGTCGGGCTCAATTCCTTCTCCAAAATGACGAACTTCGACTTTGTGACCACCATCGCCTTCGGCTCTTTGCTGGCGGGGGCGGCGCAAGCGTCGGATTGGAAAGCCTTCTTCCAGACTTTGGTCGCGACCGCTTGCCTGTTCCTTTTCCAGTTCACGCTGTCCTATCTGCGCCGTCGGTCAGAAACCGCTTTGCATACCATCCAGAACGCGCCGGTCTATCTGATGGAGAATGGCAAGATCTGCGAAGAGGCGATGCGGGTCAATCGTGTGTCGCGCAGTGACCTGATGGAGAAGCTGCGCGAATCCAACGTCATGCGGCTGAGCGATGTGCGTGCCGCCGTCTTCGAGACGACGGGCGAAGTCTCTGTTCTATGTGGGGACGAGGTGGATGACGCGATGCTGGAATACGTGCAACGCGTCTAACCGATATACCTGAGTATTTAAGTCGCTTGTGGCGGCGGGCGTTTTGCGCGATCTGTGGTGTATGCCTGTGACCTTGTCAGATTTCGAAGCCTCCGCCCACGCGACCCTTGCCGCTGATGTGTTTGCCTACCTTGAAGGCGGCGCAGAAGGCGAGCTGTCGCTGCGCCAGAACCGCGCCAGCTTTGGCCGGATAGGAGTGTTGCCGCGCCTGTTGGCGGACTGTGCAGGCGGCCATACGCGCACGACGATATCGGGGCAACCCGCGGCGCATCCGATCATGGTCGCGCCGATGGCGTTCCAACGGCTGTTCCACTCGGAAGGGGAAACTGCGACTGCAATGGCCGCTGCCGCGCAGGAGGCGGTGATGGTGGTCAGCTGCCAGACCAGCACGGCGCCCGAAGACATCGCCACCATTCCGGGGCGACGCTGGTTCCAGCTTTATATGCAGGCGGATCACGATAGCACGATGACTTTGGTCAACCGCGCGGTGGACTGCGGGGCAGAGGCGCTGGTGGTGACGCTTGACGCGCCGATCAACGGGCTGCGCGACCGTGAGGTTGCCGCGGGCTTTGCGCTGCCGGATGGGGTGCGCCCCGTGATGCTGGACCCGCTGCCGCAGCCGCCGCGACCGCAGTTGCAAGACGGGCAGAGCGTGGTGTTCGACGGGATGATGGTCTTTGCCCCCACATGGGCAGACCTGACGCGGCTGATCGCGGACAGCCCCGTTCCGGTGATCATCAAAGGCTGTCTGCGTGCCGCGGATGCGCGGCGGTTTGTCGATGCCGGTGTTGCGGGGATCATCGTTTCCAACCACGGGGGCAGGGTGCTGGATACCGTTCCGGCGCCCGTCACGCAATTGGCCGCCGTGGTGCAGGCGGTGGGGCAGGATGTGCCGGTCTATCTGGATGGCGGCATCCGGCGCGGGAGCGATGTGTTCAAGGCGCTGGCGTTGGGGGCCGAGGCTGTGCTGGTCGGTCGCCCCGTGATGCACGGGTTGATCGTCGACGGGGCACGCGGGGCCAGTCAGGTGTTGCGTCGCTTGCGGGACGAGCTGGAAGTGACGATGGCCCTATGCGGCTGCGCGACAGTTGCGGACATCACCCCCGATATGATCACAGCCTTCGGCGGCGACCCGATCAGCGAAAGCGATAGCTGATCGGGATGGCCAGATTGAACGGGCCGGCACCCATGGCAGAGGGCGGGCGCGGCAGTGTTTGCAGCCGGTCAAAGATATCCAGCGCCGCCTGATCCAACACCGGCCAGCCGGAGGATTTGGACACCTCGCGCGCTTTGATCTGACCGTATTGATCCAGCGTGAAGGCCACGGTTGTGGTCCCCTCTGCGCGGGCTTCGCGGGCGCGGCGGGGGTAATCCTTGGCCGCGTTCAACGCCAGAACCAGCGATTTTTGCCAATCCGTGATCTCTGCGCGTTCGGCATCTGTCAGCCCCTGTTCCTTGGCCGCGCTTTGGTCCTGTTCGTCCTGACCCGCGCTTGCCTTGGGGGCGGCAGCCGTGCTTTGCGCGGCGTTCTCGTTTTCGGTCTCTTCCTGCAACTCGGTCGGCGTTTCGGTCGCCTCCTTGTCGGTGTCGACTTCCTGATCGGGGTTGGCGATCTTGAACTGCAGTTCGGGGTCGTCCGGCGTGCGCGGTATCTGTGCCAACAGCGGATCGTTTGACGCTTTGGCTTCCTCGCGTTCGGCGGGGCTTTCGAGAGTGGCTTGGCTATCCTCGGCGGGTGGCCCGTCGGGGAGGTCGGTTTCAGGCGCGGCCATGATCATCTCGACCTCGGCCAGATCGATCAGCTCGCGGCCCTGAATGCCCGCATCTTCCGGTGGCTCGTAGGCCGCGGCCTGTGTCAGCCAAAGTGCGACCAGCGCGCCATGCACGCCGATGCTCAGCCCGGCCCCCAGCATCAAGCCGGCACCATATCGCGGGGCGTAGGCAAAGCTCATTCTGCGGTGTCCTGCGCCGCGGGGGCAGGCGAAGCGGTTGCCACGTCACTTGCTGCCGAAGGGGCAGCCCCGCCCTCGTCCTCAAGCCCGACGAGGCCGATCTTCAGATAGCCTTCGCTGCGCATGCGGTTCATCACGGCCATCACCTCGCCGTAGGGAACCGACCGATCGGCATTGATATAGATGCGCGTGCCCAGATCCAGACGGGTCAGGATGCCAAGCCGCATGTTCAGATCCCCCAAAGATACCTCTTCTTCGCCCACGCTCAGGCTGAGGTCCTGATGGATGGTGACAAAGACCGGATCATCAGGGCGCGGCGCGGGTTTGCCGGTGGCGACCGGCAGCTCTACGTTGACGTCCACGGTAGACAGCGGGGCCGCCACCATAAAGATGATCAGCAGGACCAGCATCACGTCGATAAACGGTGTGATGTTGATATCCGCATTGGGGGCAAGATCGTCGCCGCCGTCAGAAAGTCGCACGCCCATCGGGGTTACTCCGCTGCCAGTTTGGTGGCGATATCAGGGGTGGTATGAGGCACGTCTGCGGTACGCTCTGCACGGTCCAGATCACGCGACAGGCAGCGCTCCACCAGCGCCGCGGCATCCCCCACACGCGCGCGGTAGCCGGTGACGACGCGGGTGATGTGGTTATAAAGCAGCACGGCGGGGATCGCGGCGACCAGACCGATGGCGGTGGCCAGCAGCGCTTCGGCGATACCGGGGGCGACGACTGTCAAGCTGGTACTGCCGCTTTCAGCGATGCCGATAAAGCTGTTCATGATGCCCCAGACCGTGCCGAAAAGCCCGATGAACGGTGCCGTCGACCCGATGGAGCCCAAGATCATCGCACCAGACTGCATCGAGCGCGCGGCCCCCGCCTCAATCCGCGAAAGCTCGGATGCGACGCGTTCCTTGATGCCCGCCTTGTTCAACCCGTCAGAGATGTCGATCTCGGCCAAAGCGGCGCGGATCATGGCGCGCATGGGGCCGGAAAAGGATTTCGCCTGCGCGCCTTTGACGGCACCTGCCTTGGCAAGCTTGCGGTAGGAACGGCGCAGCCGTGCGTTGGCCCAGCAAACCTGCAGGATCTTGCCCGCCCATACGGCCCAGCCCAGAACCGAGGCGATGGCCAGCCCGAACATCACCGCCTTCACGACGATATCGGCCCCCATGAACATCGCCAGCGGCGAATGGCCGCCCTGTTGCGCGGCCACGCGCATCGGCTCGGACAGGGCAGGGCCGATCCATTCGTCAGCCCATGTGATCAGCGCGATATTGACCGACGCAGTGTCGGCTGCGGCCAGTTGCGGCGTCGCGACAAGGACGGCCGCCAGAAGGATGCTTGGAAATTTCATATCAGGTCTCTGCCCATTGTCGGATGAGGTTGTGGTAGATGCCGGTCAGGCGCACAGCGGTCGGGTCGTTCAGACCCGCGCTGGCCGACAGCTCTTGGATGGATTGATCCAGATCGAAGAGAATTTCGCGCTGGCCGCCGTCGCGGATCATTGACTGCACCCAGAAGAAGGACGCAACACGCGCACCACGGGTGACAGGCGTGACCTGATGCAGCGAGGTTGACGGGTAAAGCACGCAGTGCCCCGCCGGCAGTTTGACCGACTGGGTGCCGTAGTTGTCTTCGATGACCAGCTCGCCACCGTCATAGTCGTCGGGGTCATTCAGGAACAGCGTGCACGACAGGTCGGTCCGCAGCCGCTGGCCGGTTTGCGGGTTTACGCGGATGGCGTTGTCGACATGCACGCCAAAGGTCTCTGCCTCTTCGTAGCGGTTGAACATCGGGGGCAGGACATGCAGCGGGAGGGCAGCGGAAACCCACGTGGGGTTGCCCATCAACCGCTGGAGCACCAGCGTCTGCAAATCAGGCAGAACGGGGCTGTCGAGGGGAATTTGCTGATTGCGCTTAGTTTGCGCCGATTGCGCGCCGGCGGTGTTGCGGCCGTCGTCCCATTGGGCCGTGTCGATCACAGATCGGATATGGGCAACTTCCTGCGGTGACAGGATATTTTCGACGCAAAGCAACATGGTGTATCCTTTCGAGGGGATGGGCTGGCGGCGCGGGTCTGCGCCGCCAGCCTTGGTGTGTGGTTTAGAACTTCATGCTGACAGAGATGGACGCAGAGCGACCCGGTGCCACATAGACGAACGGCGTGCCGGAGCGGTACAGCGCGTCATAGTAGGTTTCGTCCAGCACGTTATCGATGCGGAAGTTGACCGAGGCATCATCCGTGATGTGGTAATCCGCCATCAGGTCAAAGCGCCAGTAGCTGGGCAGCTCGTTGCCGTTGGTGGCCGCGAATGTGCCGCCCTGAACGCTGCCGCGCCATGTGGCTTGGCCGCCAAAGCTCCACTGGTCGTTATAGTCGTAACGGGCCAGTACGTTGAACTGTTCGTGCGCGATATTCGCGAACTCTTCGCCAACGTTGTCGGGGTTGCTGCTTTTCAGCACTTCGCTGTCCATCAGGGTCGCACCGCCGAACAGGCTCAGCTTTTCGGTGATGTTGCCGCCAAAGCCCAGTTCGATCCCGCGGACGCGGTATTCGCCGGTCGCGGTGGTCACAACAGGTGCGCCGCGGCCGCCTGTGCTTTCACGGGCGTTGTCCTTGGTGGTCTGGAACAGCGCAGCGGTGGCGGTCAGGTTGCCGAACTGCCATTTGGTGCCCAGTTCAATCGCGGTGTTTTCTTCGGGCTCCAGCAGCAGGTTCGAGGAATCGATCCCGTTGTAGCTGCCGCCGCCTGCGTCCAGTTCATCCCCGACAGGATTGGTTGAGGTGGCATAGGACAGATAGATCGACCCGTTGTCGCGGGGTTTCCAGACAACACCGGCATTCCAGTTGAACATGGTGTCATCGCGCGACAGCGTATCGGCACCGGCTTCCGTGGTGGTCCGGCTGACGCTGTAGTCATCCAGACGGGCACCAAGGTTCAACTGCCACTGCGGATTAAAGGTGATCGTGTCGTTCAGATACAGCGACCGTGTGGTGACATCGGTCAGCGTCGCATCTGCGCTGCGGACAGGTGTCGCTGTGGAGCAGCCGCTGGTGTCGGGGTTGTAGATCGCGACAGAGCACCCCTCGAGACGGTCCTCGGCAGTGCCGCCACCCACTTCGGAGGATAGCCCGACATAGCCACGCTGGCTGATCTCTTCACGCGACAGCGCGAAGCCCGCAATCATGTCATGGCGCGCCGACCCGGTGTTGAAACCAAAGGAAAGCTCGCTGGTGTTCGACGCCACTTCGTTGACCTGATACCGGCTTTTGGGGGAAGCCGTCAGCGTCCAGTTCTGCGGATCGGCATCCGAGGTGTCAGGGCGTTCAGGCGCCGACACGATATAGTCGTTCTCGGTCCGGCTGAGACGGGAGCGGTTGGTGAATGTCATGCCCGGTGTGATTTCAAAGGTCGCGCCGAAGGTGGCAACGCTTTGTGTCGCATCGTGGAAATCGCGGTCTGGGTTGCCGTAGAAGGTGTCCCGGTCCAGCGTCGGACGGCCTGCAGCGGATTCGGTGAAGGGCACGCCGTTGGTGCCATCCCATGGCACACCCCAGTCCGGCATCTGTTTCATCTGCAGCTGGTAGGCTTCGAAATCCAGTGTCAGACGGTCGGTCGCTTCGTATTCGGCAGCGATGGACAGACCCAGACGGTCGTCTTTGCTACCGTCGCGGCCGGCAACGTCGCTGACTTGGGCGACGGCACCGATGCGGGTCTTGAAGCGGTCGTTCCAGACCTTGTTCCAGTCGACTTCCTGACGCGCCAGATCGGCGGTGCCAAAGGTCGTGGTGGTTTTGACAAAGTCCGTATCCTGCGCCTTTTTGGTCACCAGATTGACCGCGCCGCCGGTGGTCGAGCGCCCACCGATGGAGCCAGACGGGCCTTTGGTGATCTCGACCTGTTCGGCCATAAATGTTTCGCGCACGGCAACACCGGAATCACGCACGCCGTCGATGAAGACGTCGTTGGAGGACCGGAAGCCGCGGATGAACAGAACGTCGCCGAATGCGTTGCCGCCTTCGCCAGTGCCCAATGTGATGCCGGGGGTGGTGCGGGCGAGCTCACGCACCGATGTCGCGTTCTTGTCGCGCAGCACTTCTTGGGTGACGGCGGTAACGGTGCGCGGTGTATCGACCAGCGGTTGCGTCAGCAGCGAGTTGCCCGATTGAACGGCCTGATATCCGGCTTCGGGGTTGGCGTAGGGCGACAGACCGTTCTCGCCAGCGACGGGCGCGGCGGGGGCGGCAGCAACGGGGGCCTCGGCCACGACGGGTGCAGGGGCGGGTGCCGGTGTCGCGCGGGGGGCAGGGGCCGCCGCGGCGCGTTTCTTGGCGGGTTGTGGCTTGGGCTTGGCGGCCTGCGGCTCGGAGGTTTCAACCTCGATACCGGGAAGCAGCAGCGGCTCGTCGCTGGATTGCGCATAAAGTGCTGCAGGAGACGTCGCGCCGATGGCGGCGGCCGTCATCATGCCGATGCTGCGGCTGGCCGTGTGGCCACGCAAGCTGTGTGGTGTTTTCGTTTGAGTCATATCGCCCTCGTCATTGCCCATTCGGGCTGTTTTTAGGGGGCTGGTCTGGACGATTGGCTACCTATTCACGGGCGGGTTACTAAGGCTGATAAAAACAATCAAGTATTAAACTTCGGCAACCTTACAAAAATTTCAATGGGTTGTAGCGTTGCACGTGAGGCGTCAATCGGGCGCGCGAAGCGCCCGTTAATGCAGCGTCGGTGCTGCTTCCATTTGCGCGACCTCGCTTGGTGCGCTCAGGCGCATCCGTTTAAGCGCAAGCCCGAAATCCGCAGCAAGCGATGCCACCAGCGGGGCCATATCGGCGCGGACCAGCAGGGTCGCGATCAGCATCGCGTCTTCGCGCTGTCCGTCCGTGGCTGTCGCGATGAAGTTCGCAAAGCAGGATTCGTCCGATCCCAGACATTTGCACGTGACCGAATGGCGCATCAAAGGCCGCCGCCCGAACCGTGCACAAAGCGAGCATAGCTGTTCAAACGTAGCGAGCGCCTTGCTCCCGTTGGTGTGGCCGAGGACGCTGGCAAAATCGCTGCTGACTTTTTCCTGTGCGTCAGGCCCATCACACCACATCCGCAAATAGATGACCGACGCGGCCTGAAGGCTGTCCAGCTCTGTGATGAACCCTACCGGGGCACCGCCGGGGTGCTGATGTGCGTCATTCATTTGGTCAGGATCAATTTGCCAGCGCGTGTGATTCGCAAGGTGTAGGTCTGGGTATCCAGCACGATTTGGGCCAGATCTCCGCCTTCGGTCAGGTCACGGGCAGAGTAGGTCGGCAGCGCGTTCATCGGGGCTTGGGTCTTTGGGGGGGCATGAAATGTCATAGGGCTGCTCTATCAATGGTCATGGAAAAGGAACGTTGCACGCGGCACCGATCATCAGGCAGCCCTGCGGCTTGGTCCTGACGGTGAACGGCAGTCTGCGTTCTGGGGAATGGTCTCATCGTGGGACTCCTCACATCATATGTGTCGGGCGTCCCCGTGGTCACGGGCGGGGTGGCTAGACGTTTCCATAAACCTGATTGAAATTATAGGGTATGTCAATCCGACAGTTTTAGTCGGAATACTTTGGACGCATTTTTGTTTGTCTGTGTCGTGCAAAAGAATACCCCCCGCAGCACGGAGCGGCGGGGGGTATAAGGCGCTTTGACCGGCAAAGCACAAACGTCGGTTAGGGGTGCGTTATTGCGTCTTCATCTCGGCGCGCAGGCCGCGGAAGATTGCGTAGCACAGGAACAGCAGCACCACAGTAAACGGCAATCCGGTAGAGATAACCATCGACTGAAGCGACTTGAGCCCGCCTGCAGACAGCAGCAATACGATCGCTACGGCACCTTCGAAGATGCACCAGAACACGCGCTGTGGCGCAGGTGCGTCGACCTTGCCGCCTGCCGTGATCGTATCGATCACCAGCGAGCCGGAGTCAGACGAGGTCACGAAGAACACGATGACCAAGACGATACCGATCAGCGATGTGATCCCGGCAAGTGGCAGCGCATCCAGCATGGCGAACAGCTGGCGTGGCAGCTCGGCTTCTTGCGCGGCGGTGTAGCCGTCGCTGATCACCTGATCGATTGCCATGCCACCAAAGACGCTCATCCACAGGACGCAAACGAGGCTCGGGATCAGCAGAACGCAGGTCAGGAACTCACGTACGGAACGGCCACGGCTGACGCGGGCGATGAACATGCCGACGAAAGGGGACCAGCTGATCCACCATGCCCAGTAGAAGGAAGTCCAGCCTTGCATAAAGTTCACGTCTTCACGGCCGATCGGATTGGACAGACCGGGCAGATATTCCACATAGGCCAGCAGGGATGACCCGAAAGTCGACAGGATCGCCAGCGTCGGTCCGACCAGCAGCACGAAGGCCAGCAGCAAAAACGCCAGACCCATGTTGATCTCTGACAGGACTTTGACGCCGCCATCAAGGCCGCGCAGCACGGATACGGTCGCAATCGCGGTGATGCCGGTGATCAGCAGAACCTGTGTTGTCGGACCAACCGCCACACCAAAGAGCTCGTTCAAGCCCGCGTTGGCTTGCGTGGCACCCAGACCAAGCGATGTCGCCAGACCAAAGAGCGTTGCAAATACGGCGAGAATGTCGATCACGTGACCGGGCCAGCCCCAGACGCGTTCCCCCAGGATCGGGTAAAAGGCAGAGCGGATAGTCAGGGGAAGACCCTTGTTATAGCTGAACAGCGCCAGCGCCAGACCAACAACGGCATAGATCGCCCAAGGGTGCAGGCCCCAGTGGTAGATCGTGGCCGCCATACCCAAACGCACCGCTTCGGCCTGATCGCCCGCTGCCGCGCCCAAAGGTGCCCAATCGGTGCGCAGGCCGTCTTCGCCAACAGCTGTGCCACCCATGGAGCTCGAGAAATGCGATAGCGGTTCAGAGACGCCATAGAACATCAGACCGATGCCCATGCCCGCCGCGAACAGCATCGAGAACCATCCAAGGTAGGTGTAGTCGGGGCTTGCTTCGGCCCCGCCAAGACGCACACGGCCCAAAGGCGTGATGATCAGGAACAGGCAGAACAGCACAAAGATGTTGCCGGCAGAGATAAAGAACCAGTCAAAGCCCTTTGTCACCGACGAGAACAGCCATGTGAACAGCGCGCCAGACTGTTCGGGCAGCGCGAGTGTATAGAATACAAAGGCAACAATACACACACCCGAGATCGCGAAGACCGGGTTGTGAATGTCGAAGCCGAAGGGCCCCACGCTGCCTTCTTTGTTGTCTTGGCCGATCTCGTAATTCGTGTCGATTACGGCAGCGGCCCCGTCGGGTGTCGGGATACCCGGCGACGTTTCATCTGTCATTAGATGCTCTCCATTTTATGTATTTGCGACTAATCATAGCGCAACTCCGACAAAACGACCACCGCTGCGCGGGAATTAAGTAAATGAATATCATGGCTTAGCCCCCGGATGCGGGCTTGACGCCCCGTTTGCTGGTCGCGGGCTATGCGTTTTTTCCGTGCTTTACCGCGAATCCCCTCTTTGGATTCGGGTGAAACACCGGGGCGGATCCGCCTGCCGCACTGCCCACGCCCGTCTGAACGGAGGGGGCAACCGCACCGCGGGATAGCGCCCTATCCCAAAAGATATGCCGCCCTATCCGTCCATGGCCCCGACCCACCTGCTTGCGCAAATGAAAGCGCGGGCGTCTGCGGTCACCATGGTCCCATGACAAATTTTTTCATCATGGGGGATGATATGAAAGTTACTTGCACACTACCAATTATCGCAACCGCGGCACTTCTGGCCGCTACCACCGTCAGCGCCGAAGGGTTCAGCCTGTCCGGTGCGCGCTCTGCCATGCAAAGCGACATCTCGTTCAACGTCATGCAATCCGCAGGGCAGGGCCAGATCAAGCTGCGCCATAAGATCCAGCCCAAAGCGCAGGTCCGGTCCAAAACCGTGAGCAGCCGCAGCCGGTCTTTCCAAGAGCTCAGCGGGGTCAGCACGGCCGCGGACCTCAAAAGCCTCATCGCTTGGGCCGAGGCGGGCCCAAAAGGCTATGACGCCGTGCAGTACGGGGCCAAACGGCTGCCGCCACAGCGTCCGACGCAAATGACCATCGGCGAGATCTACCGCTGGATCGACCGCACGCCCGGCCAACCGCATGCCATCGGTCGATACCAGTTCATTCCATCCACGCTGCGCAGTCTGGTGCGACAGGCGGGGCTGAGCAAGAATGACCGCTTTACCTCGGCGGTTCAGGACGGGCTGGCCGATATCCTTTTAGTCGATGCGGGGTTTAACTCCTTCAAGAAGGGTGAGATCAGCCGCCACCGCTTTATGGAAAACCTCGCACGTATCTGGGCCGGTTTCCCGACCTCTAACGGGCGGTCCTATTATCACGGCTATGCAGGCAACAAGGCCGTCATCTCGTGGAACGAGTTCGACGCCGTAATGAAGAAGATTTTCGCAACCAAACGCGGTTGATCCCCGCGTTAGGGCTTGTTCCGGGCGGACAGCCGTGGCCCAATGGCCGGGTCTGGTGTCCGCCTCGCGGAAGAATCGGGAAGCTGGTGAAACTCCGGCACGTGCCCAACGCTGTAATGGGGATGGTTTGCGCATAGGCCACTGGAATATTCCGGGAAGGCGCGCGGACCAGACGACCCTAAGTCAGAAGACCGGCCAGACAGTACAGCTTGCCCCGCATGGACAGCGGGATTGGCGCTTAAACGTATTGTTGGGGACTGAACAATGCCGATACCCTCTGCGCTGGCACCCGCCGCGCCTTTTTCAGATGCTGAACGCGACGCCGTCTACAAGGCGATCTTCACCCGCCGCGATGTACGCGATCAGTTTTTACCCGATCCCGTGGCCGAGGATGTGTTGCACCGCATACTGACCGCCGCGCATCACGCACCGTCAGTCGGGTTGTCACAGCCGTGGAATTTCATCGTCATCCGCGATCAGGCCGCACGCGATCAGGTCTGGCACGCCTTCAACCGCGCCAACGAGGAAGCCGCCCAGATGTTCGAGGGCGACCGCCAGACAAGCTACAGGTCGCTGAAGCTCGAAGGCATCCGCAAGGCGCCGGTCAATATCTGCGTGACCTGTGACCGCAGCCGTGGCGGCAAGGTCGTGCTGGGGCGCACCCATAATCAAAGCATGGATCTTTATAGCACCGTCTGCGCGATCCAGAACCTCTGGCTTGCCGCCCGCGCCGAGGGCATCGGGATGGGCTGGGTCAGCGTGTTCCGCGATGCCGATCTGCGTGACCTGCTGAAGATCCCTGACCGGATAGAGATCGTCGGCTACCTCTGTCTGGGCCACGTGGACGAGCTTTACCAGACGCCCGAACTTGAGGTGAAAGGCTGGAGCAAACGGCTTCCCGTCGACGAGATGATCTTTGACGGTACGTGGCAAGGCGACCCGTAGTCCTCGCCCGCCCCGCTCACGTTGTCACCTCTCGCAGTGCGGGTATTTTGCGCGGTCAGCGGAACTATGCCGGTTCCCTGACGTTGCCTTTGTGAAGCCAGTGCATCCCGCGTCTGGCACGCAAAGAGGAAGTATTCAAAATGGGCGGTATCATTTATCTCGTTGGTCTTGTGGTCGTGGTTATGGCGGTGCTGTCGCTGGTCGGCTTGGCGTAATCAAACGCCGGGGAGGCATTTACATGAACACGACACTTACTGAAAAAACTGCCGATGGATCCTATGTCGACTGGCCCGCAATTTTCGCGGGTACCGTTGTCGCTGTGGCGATTGGCCTTTTGCTGACCACCTTCGGCGCGGCACTTGGCCTGTCGTCGATTACGCTGGACGGTACCGACAATTCATCGACGCTTGAACTGGTGCTGACGGCGCTGTGGATGGTGATCACGCTGGTCGCCTCCTATCTGGCCGGTGGTTATGTCGCGGGCCGCATGCGCCGCCGCGTCGAAAGCGCTACGGATGATGAAGTCACTGCTCGTGACGGGATCAACGGTCTGGTTGTTTGGGGCCTCGGCTCTGTGATCACCGCCGTGATGCTATCAAGCGCGCTGAGCTTTGCAGCCAATACCGCGGGCAACGTCGCAGCGGGTGCAGGCAAAGCAGCTGGTACGGTCGTCGAAGCTGCGGGCTCTGCCGTGGGAGGTGCTGCCTCCGGACTGGCCGATGCGGCGGGTGCTGCAATCCCGGATGAGGCCAAGAATGATCCGACAGATTACCTGTCGAACCAGCTTTTGCGCCCCAATCAGGTCGACCCGCTGACAGCCGATCCCGAGCAACTGGCAGAGCAGACCGCCAGCATTGTCGCGAATATCTACCGCACGGGTGAGGTGAGCGAGGAAGACCGGACCTATCTTGCCGGTGCTGTTGCCGCACGCACCGATCTGACCCAAGCCCAGGCGAAAGAGCGTGTGGACCAGATTGTGACCCAAGCGCAGGAAGCACGTCAGGAAGTCGAAGACGCTGTAGCCGCTGCCAAAGCCGAGGCTGAACAAGCCGCAGCAGAGGCGAAAGAAGCAGCGGTTGAGGCTGCGCAAACCGCGCGTAACGCCGGTATCCTGACCGCCTTTGTGCTGGCCGCTGCGTCGCTGATTGCCGGTGTGGCATCTGTCGCAGGGTCGGTCCACGGGGGTCGCCACCGCGATCAGGGCCGTCTGTTTGCCGGTCTGACATATCGCGGCTAAATTGCTTCACGTGAAAATCCAAACCCCGGCGGCGCAAGCGGTCGGGGTTTTCTTATGCCATCGTGATTCGGGATGTTCCGGGGCAGGGGGCGCTGCGACGACTTCAGGCGCATCCATGGCGCATGCCAAAACCGCAACGCCAGCTAAAGAAGGCATCAGGGCAAAGCGATATGTTTAAAGGGGGGATCTGGTGCTGAAGGGGAGGATTGAACTCCCGACCTCGTCATTACCAATGACGCGCTCTACCACTGAGCTACTCCAGCACTGTGGGCGGGTGATTAGACCCATTCGCAATATGGTGCAAGCGTAATCTGGACCATATCGGCCCGCTGCGCTAGACAATCGACATGTCAAAGGATACCGCCCCACAAAAGCCGCCAAAACCCAATGTATTGCGGGAAGACAGGCTGAAAGCCGCGCTGAAAGCCAATATGGGCCGACGCAAGGCGCAAGCGCGTGCGCGCAGCGACAAAAGCCAAAGCGACGACACGCAAAATAATAACGCGCAGACAGATAACGGGCCGACCGGCCAAACCAAGGAAGGCTGAAGGATGGATTCGATTGTGGTCAAAGGCGGCGGTGCGCTGTCGGGACAAATTCCGATTGCGGGGGCCAAGAACGCCTGTCTGACGCTTATGCCCGCGACCCTGCTGTCCGAAGAGCCGCTGACGCTGACCAACGCGCCGCGCCTGTCCGACATCCGCACCATGACCGAATTGCTGCGGTCCCTGGGGGCAGAGGTGACATCGATGCAGGACGGTCAGGTTCTGGCGATGTCGTGTCATGGCGAGATCAACACGCGCGCCGAATATGACATCGTGCGCAAGATGCGCGCGTCGAACCTTGTGCTGGGTCCGCTGCTGGCCCGCGAAGGGCACGCGCAGGTATCGCTGCCGGGTGGCTGCGCGATTGGTGCGCGTCCGATGGATATTCACACCGACGGTCTGGCCCTGATGGGCGCAGAGATCGACTTGCGTGACGGTTATCTGCACGCCAAGGCGCAAGGCGGGGCATTGAAAGGTGCGGTCATCGATTTCCCCTTTGCCTCTGTCGGCGCGACCGAGAACATTATGATGGCCGCGACCTTGGCCAAGGGCACGACGGTGATCAACAACGCCGCCCGCGAGCCCGAGATCGTGGATCTCGCGGATTGTTTGCGTGCCATGGGCGCGCAGATCGAAGGGGACGGCAGCAGCCGGATCGAGATTCAGGGCGTTGACCGTCTGCATGGGGCGACCCACCGTGTTGTGACCGACCGGATCGAACTGGGCACCTATATGCTCGCCCCGGCGATGTGCGGTGGCGAGGTTGAATTGCTGGGCGGGCGCATCGACCTGCTGTCGGCTTTCTGCGAAAAGCTTGACGCAGCAGGGATCGACGTGACCGAGACGGACAAGGGTCTGAAAGTCGCGCGGCGCAATGGCGTGATCAATGCGGTGAATGTCACGACTGAACCTTTCCCCGGTTTTCCCACCGACCTGCAAGCCCAGATGATGGCGCTGCTGTGTACGGCGGACGGTACCTCGGTGCTGGAAGAAAAAATCTTCGAGAACCGCTTTATGCACGCGCCCGAGTTGATCCGCATGGGGGCCGATATCGAGGTCCACGGCGGCACCGCGACGGTGCACGGCGTCAAAAAGCTGAAAGGTGCGCCGGTGATGGCGACCGATCTGCGCGCATCGATTTCTCTGATCCTTGCCGGTATGGCCGCCGAAGGCGAAACGCGCGTCAGCCGTGTCTACCATCTGGATCGCGGGTACGAACATGTGGTGGCTAAACTGCGCGGCGTGGGCGCAAATATTGAACGGATCAAAGACCAATGACCGAAGATGCACGTTTCGAAGACGGGCGCGAAGCCCCGCTGAACCTCGGCGCGCTGGATGCCGATGACCTCAAGGTGATCTCCTCGCTGGCGCAGGATGCTGTGTTTCCGGGGTCGGAGATGCGCTGGCTGCAAAAAGAAGGGCGCTTTGCCCTGCTGCTGAACCGCGTGCGGTGGGAAGACGCGGGCAAATCGCGCCACGCCCCGGAACGCGTGCAAACTATCCTGATGTTCAGCAACGTGCAGCGCGTGTCCAGCCAAGGCGTGAACAAGGGGGATGCGGATACTATCCTGTCGCTGTTGCAGATCGAGTTCACCGAAACCGATGCGCCCTCGGGCGATGTGCTGCTGACCCTCGCGGGGGACGGTGTGATCCGGCTGACGGTCGAAGCGCTGGATGTGACCTTGAAGGATGTGACGCGCCCCTATGTGGCCCCGTCGCGCAAGCTGCCGGAACATCCGGCCTAAGCGTTCTTCCACATTCTGTGCCGTGCGGGTCGCCCGCGTGGCATCCCTTCAAAGCCCATTGCACGTTGCAAAGGACATCCGATGCCCCAATTCCTAGACTTCGATCAGCCTGATTTCGAACAGGCGTTCACCGCGCTGCTTTCTGCCAAACGTGAAGACAGCCCCGATGTGGACGACACAGTGGCCGAGATCATCGCGCAGGTGCGGTCCAACGGCGATGCCGCTGTGATCGAGCTAACCCAGAAGTTCGACCGCATCGCGCTGACCCCCGACACCCTGCGCATCACCGCTGCTGAAGTCGACACCGCGGTTGCCGAAGTCTCGGACGCGGATCGCACAGCGCTTGAACTCGCCGCGGCGCGTATCCGTGCCTATCACGAACGGCAACTGCCCGAGGATGCACAGTGGCAGGACGACGCCGGTGCCACGCTCGGCTGGCGGTGGAGCGCGGTATCCGCCGCAGGGCTTTATGTGCCCGGTGGTCTGGCAAGCTATCCTTCCTCTGTCTTGATGAACGCGATCCCGGCCAAGGTCGCGGGGGTTGAGCGGCTTGCGATGGTCGTGCCCACGCCGGACGGGGTGCTGAACCCGCTGGTGTTGCTGGCTGCGCGGCTGGCGGGGGTTGATGAGATTTACCGCATCGGTGGGGCGCAGGCGGTGGCGGCGCTGGCCTATGGCACCGACACGATTCCCCCCGTCGACAAGATCACCGGCCCCGGCAATGCCTATGTTGCTGCCGCGAAACGGCGGGTGTTTGGCAAGGTGGGCATCGACATGATCGCGGGCCCGTCCGAAATTCTGGTGATCGCGGATGGGGACAACGATGCTGACTGGATCGCGCTTGATCTGCTTAGCCAGGCCGAACACGACGAAAGCGCCCAATCGATCCTGATCACCACGGACAAGGCGTTTGGCCGCGCGGTGTCGGATGCTGTGGATGCACGGCTGGAAACGCTGGAACGGCGCGCGATTGCGGGCACCAGCTGGCGCGAGAACGGGGCGATCATTACCGTGCCGGATCTGGCGACAGCCGCCAAGCTGAGCAACCGTATCGCACCTGAGCACCTTGAACTTTGCGTCGCGGATGTGGATGCGCTGAGCGCGCAGATCACCCACGCGGGGGCGATCTTCCTTGGTCAATGGACGCCCGAGGCGATTGGCGATTACGTCGGCGGGCCGAACCACGTGCTGCCCACGGCGCGCTCTGCACGGTTTTCCAGCGGGCTGTCGGTGCTGGACTTTATGAAGCGCACGACACTGGCACGGATGACGCCGGACGCGCTGCGCGCGATCGGCCCGTCGGCGGAACGTCTGGCGCGATCCGAAAGCCTTGAGGCGCACGGTCTGTCGGTCACCGCAAGGCTGCGCAAACTGAACGACTGACGCAACGGCCATTTGCCCGGCCCGCCGATGTCAATTGTAGAACCCCGCCGCCCGGTCTAAGGTCGGCGGGATAGACACTAAATGAGACGTCCCCATGTCCCGGATCACGCATATCGCGCTTGACGACGCGAACCTGCCCCCGCCCACGCCCGAGATAGAGCAAGAGCGCAAGGTCGCCATGTTTGATCTGCTGGAGGACAATGTTTTTACCCTGCCGTCGCGCGATGATCGCCCGGTGCCACAAGGACCGTACCATCTGGGCCTGTCGATCCGTGACAAACGGCTGGTGTTTGATGTGAACACCGAAAGCGCTGAAAAGGCGGCGGAATTCCATCTGTCGCTGGGGCCGTTCCGGCAGGTTGTCAAAGACTATTTCCAGATTTGCGAATCCTATTTCGAGGCGGTCAAGAAATCCGCCCCCTCGCAGATAGAGACCATCGATATGGCACGGCGCGGGATCCACAACGAAGGGTCTCGGGTGTTGCAAGAGCGGCTTGAAGGCAAGGCCGAGATCGATACAGATACGGCCCGCCGCCTGTTCACCCTCATCTGCGTTCTGCACTACGGCGGCTAGATGACCCAGAAACTGCCCCAATCGGTGCTGTTTTGCTGCGATCACAACGCGGTGCGGTCGCCTATGGCCGAAGGGTTGATGAAAAAGTTCTACGGCACGGGCACCTATGTGCAATCCGTCGGCGTTATGAACGATCTGGAAATCGATGGTTTCTCTATCGCGGTGTGCCAAGAGCTGGACGTGGAATTATCCCGCCACCGGTCCCGCAGTTTCGACGAGATGGAGAATTGGGGCGATGATCTAAGCTCTTTCGATCTGATCATCGCGCTGAGCCCCGCCAGCCAACGCCGCGCGCTGGAACTGACGCGGTTCTATCATCTGACTGTGGAATATTGGCCGATCCTCGACCCGACAGGGTTGGGGGAAACGCGCGATGCCAAGATCGCGCAATACCGCGCCGCCCGTGATCAGATCAAAGACCGTCTGATTGACCGTTTCGGCCCGCCTTCGCGGCCACAGATTTAGGGCAGGGGCGTGCCCTTGCCGCCGGTGTCACGGTCTTAGGTGGCGCTGCACAGGGTCGATGCTGTCTGGCCATAGGCTTTCCATACAGCCCAGAAATCATTGTCGCTTTTGCGGTCGGACTGGCGTGCCTCTTGCAGGCTGTGAGGGTCCGAGAAAACGCGTACGCCACGGCGCTGTTCAGACGAAGAAAGCTCTTTGTCCGCAACGGCCTGGATACAGCCGCAGCGCGCCGCGCTCGCCTGTTTGCGCCCCGATTTCATGCAGGCATTGTGGATTGGCCCGGTGGCGAACAAGACAGCGCCCCGGCCAAAGCCGCCGCTGGGGTTATAGCCGCGCGGTCCGCCGCAGGCGGCCAGCGTGCCAACAACACAGATCATCGTGAAAAGTCGTACCATCGTTTTGCCTCATCTCTCGGACGCCGGGTTGATCCCGAGGCTGCCCTAACTGCTGCTGGCATTTATGCCGGAAAACTGCAGATTGAGCAATTCACGATTGAGGGCGCAAAACGGAAATGCCTTTGCCCGAACAGGTCGGGCAAAGGCGTGTGTTGCTTAGAACTTCCAGCGCGCACCAACGAAGGTCACGTCCAGATCCTGATAGGATGCCGACGGATCGTCGAAGTCATAGGTACGGTGTGTTGCGTAAAGCTCGGTGTTGTACGCGTCGAGGCGCTGAACAACGGCGACACCTACGGAAGAGGTGCTGGACCCTGCGACAACAAAGTCGTTCCCGTCGTAGTAATCAACGGAGAAGGATGTCGAACCCGCCGCGATGTAATCACGCGTGATGCCCGCTTTGATGTAGGCGTAGTCTGCGTCACCCGCAACGCGGCGACCTGCGGAAACCGCGAGGTTCAGACCGGTTGGTTGGTGCAGAACAGCGGCGGAGCCCATGACCAGATCGTTGCTGGAGTCGCGGAACGAATAGCCCAAGCGCGCGTCGACCGAATAGTCGCCGTAGTCTTGAACGTAGCGTGTGCCGACATCGGTGTAGTCGTTGTCATCGCCCGAGCTCAGGACTTCCTGACCGTAGGAAACCGATGCGGAGAAGCCGTTGAACACAGGTGTGTCATAGCGCACGCGGAAACGGCGGCTGCCGTCGAAAGAGCCGTTGGTGTTCCCGATTGTGACGGTGGACAGGGTGCCATCCGCGAAACGCAGTTGCTGGCTGCCCGCGATGTCGCTGATGCCCACATAGGCGGCAACACCGGTGCCCGAGAAGTCAGCTTCGGCCGAGCCATCTGTCGATGTGCTGCCTTGACCAAACGAGAAGATACCCGCGTTTGGCGTGCGGTATGTCAGGTCCAGTTTGCGCAGTTCGGTGCGGTGGTAGTCGAAATCCAGGCTGTCGTCGTCGCCATTGATGGCGGAGGACCCGGTCAGGCCAAGGCCTGCTTCGAAGGTCAGACGCAGTTCGGACCCGTTTTGCAGCGCTTGGGTCATGGTCAGACCAACGCGGCTGTTGGAGTTGTCGTTGTCGATAAACGTGGTGTTTGTGTCTTCACCATCGTCAACGCTCAGAACGCCAAAGTTCAGTTGGCCGTAAACGTCCCAGACGGGGCCTTCTTGGGCCTGTGCCAGCGCGGGAAGCGACGCCAGACCAAGGGCTGCAACGGTCACTGTGCCAAGCGAGTGTTTCATCTTCATCTCAAAATTCCTTATTCGCCCGATCTGCAAGGGTGCAGACCATTTGAGAGGGCCGATTTAACGCCGCCGCCCGCGGGATAAAACCATAAGGCAGCCATACGAAATGCCGGTGTTGCAACATTGCTAAAGGCAGCGGTACCGCACAGTACTGCCAAGCGCCTTGATATATTGGCGTTGGTGGCGGTATGCGGTTTCTGCATGGCAGGTGACCGCGAAAAAATCACATCCCCCCTTTGACGTTTGCGATCAGAATGCAGGTAAATCCGCCGACGCGCGTCAAATGCCCTAAGGATCAAGGGGAACAGGCGATCCAGCCCATTGACCAGCGCTTGAATCCGCACCATATCCTTGCCTCATGACACCACTTTCACATATCCGCAATTTCTCCATCGTCGCGCACATCGATCATGGTAAATCCACGCTCGCCGATCGCCTGATCCAAGAGACGAACACCGTTTCCCTGCGCGATATGAAAGCGCAGATGCTCGACTCGATGGATATCGAGCGCGAGCGCGGGATCACGATCAAGGCCCAGACGGTGCGGATCAACTACACCGCCCAGAACGGAGAGGAATATATCCTCAACCTGATCGACACCCCCGGTCACGTCGACTTTGCCTACGAGGTCTCTCGCTCCATGCGCGCGGTCGAAGGATCGCTGCTGGTCGTGGACAGCACCCAAGGCGTAGAGGCGCAGACGCTCGCCAACGTGTATCACGCGATTGATGCGGATCACGAGATCGTGCCGGTGCTGAACAAGATCGACCTGCCTGCGTCCGACTGCGACCGCGTGGCGGAACAGATCGAGGATGTGATCGGGATCGATGCTTCCGAAGCGATCCGTGTTTCGGCCAAGACAGGTCAGGGCATTGTCGAAACGCTTGAAGCCATCGTGCATAAGCTGCCCGCGCCAAAGGGCACGCAGGACGCGCCGTTGAAGGCAATGCTGGTCGATTCATGGTATGACAGCTATCTGGGCGTCATCGTTCTGGTGCGGATCATGGATGGTCAGCTGAAAAAAGGCGACCGTATCCGCATGATGCAGAACGGGTCGGTGCACCACGTAGACCGTATCGGCGTTTTCCGCCCCGCCATGACCGAGATCGACAGCCTCAACCCCGGCGAGATCGGGTTTCTGACCGCATCGATCAAACAGGTCCGCGACACACGGGTCGGGGATACAATCACGCACGAGAAAAAGGGCACCGAAACCCCGCTGCCGGGCTTTAAGCCGGCGCAGCCCGTGGTGTTCTGTGGTCTGTTCCCAGTGGACGCCGCCGAGTTCGAAGACCTGCGCGACAGTATTGAAAAGCTGGCGCTGAACGATGCGTCTTTCAGCTTCGAGATGGAAACATCCGCCGCCTTGGGTTTCGGTTTCCGCTGCGGCTTCCTTGGCCTGCTGCACCTTGAAGTCATTCGTGACCGGATCGAGCGCGAGTATGACATCGACCTGATCACCACCGCGCCGTCGGTTATCTATGACATCCACATGAAAGACGGCACGGTCGAGCAGTTGCACAACCCCGCCGACATGCCCGACCTGACCTTCGTGGACCACATCGAAGAACCACGCATCAAGGCGACGATCCTTGTGCCGGATGACTATCTTGGTGACGTGCTCAAGCTATGTCAGGACCGCCGCGGCATCCAGATGGACCTGACCTATGCGGGCAGTCGCGCGATGGTTGTCTATGATCTGCCGCTGAACGAAGTGGTTTTCGACTTCTATGACCGGTTGAAGTCGGTGACCAAGGGCTATGCCTCGTTCGACTATCAGATGATCGGCTACCGTCAGGATGCGCTGGTCAAGATGTCTATTCTGGTCAACGACGAACCTGTGGATGCGCTCAGCACTATGGTGCACCGCGACCGCGCCGAAATGCGCGGCCGGGCCATGGTTGAAAAGCTCAAGGATCTGATCCCGCGGCACATGTTCAAGATCCCTATTCAGGCGGCCATCGGCGGCAAGGTGATCGCGCGCGAAACCCTATCGGCGATGCGCAAGGATGTGACCGCGAAATGCTACGGCGGCGACGCCTCGCGGAAACGCAAACTGTTGGATAAACAGAAGGCGGGTAAGAAGAAAATGCGCCAGTTCGGCAAGGTCGACATCCCGCAAGAGGCATTTATCTCTGCTTTGAAGATGGACAGCTAAGACGATTATTTAAAGGGGCGCTTCATGCGCCCCTTTTTCGTTGAATGACATTAAAGGTCAGGGCAGCTCTGGCATCTGTGCCGGCACCGCCCCACCGTCCAGCAGCCGCGCCAGACAAGCGTGGGTGAACCCCCAGATATCTTCGTCATGTACCAGGTGGTGGGTCAGAAATCCCAAGGGTTCCTGCGGGTCCGTCAGCCCTTTGCGGCGGTCCTGCAGCAGTTTGGTGATATCCGTAATCAGCGTGTCCGGCGGCACAAGGCTGCGGGTGCCGCGCCAGAAAATCGGATCGATATGGGTGTTGATCTGCACCAGCCCGGGGGCGGCAATCCGGTTATCCCGCGGCAGATAGGTCGACACCCCGACATAGCCTGCGTCTGCCAGCACCGGCAGCAACCCATCGTCCAACCGGTTCCACGGCGGCACAAAGATCGGCAGCAGGTCGTCGCCGAAAAGCTCTTGCATCCGGTTCAGCGCTTGGGCGAGCTCGTGGGCAGCATCGGGGCGCGGGTGTCCGAACTCTGCCTTTTTCGCCCCGTCGGGCGCGTGGCTGATATGCTGCCAGCCATGCACCAGCGGACGGATCAGCAGACGGTCCTTGCTATAGGCGGCAAGCGCGGGTTCTGCATGTTTAGGGATCACGGCGATATGCGCGGGCAGGGACAGATCCTCCGCCAGTGCGGCAAGGCGATCCAGCGCGGGGGTTGGGGCGATGGCATCATCATCGCGCCACCAGATCGGCAGGTGCAATCCCTCTGCGCGCCATATTGCAAGCTCGGCGTCAAGATTGGCCCAATCCACGGTCATCGCGTGCCCTTTCGCATCGCCTCGGTCAGGGTGACCGTCCTCGCGGCCCCGTCAAACCCGTCTGTCTGCGCAGGCCGGGTCGGGGCGGCGTGCAGAGTTGCCAAGGCGGATAGCAACCTGTCCGGTGTCAGATCAGCGCTGCGCAGCACCTCGATCCCCGGTAGCGCGGACAGCGCATCGGCGCGCAGCCCTTGTTCCACCTCGTTGCCGGCGTCAAAGGGCACAAACAGCGCGCGCACCCCGCTTTGCAGCACATCCAGCGCGGTATTGTAGCCGCACAAAGAGACAGAGGCGGCGGCGTGATACAGCATCTGGCGGAATTCGGGGCGCGCCGGTTCGATCACCACATTCGCGGGGGCATTCTGCATCAGCGCGGCGCTGCGTGCGACCGCATCCTGCCCCCCTAGCAGCAAGCGCCAGACCCGCTCCGCATCACGCGCGGCCGCGGCGCGGCAGGTGTCGAACACATGCGCGCCCACATCACCGCCCCCGGCGCTGACGATAATCTCGCCCGCGCCAAGCCGGTCGGGATGGGGGATGGCGGGGGGCGGTGCAACGAAACCGGTATAGCGCAGCTTGCCCTGCATCGCGTCCGACACCGGCCAGCTGAGCGAGAGCGGCGTCACGGTCTCGTCCGCATGGACCAGCACCGCATCGTAATACTGCGCAACCAGATCATCGGCCAGCTGCGCCTTGGCGGGTTTGGATGGCGGCGCGAGGATATCGCGTACCGATGCGCAGACCAGCGGGCGCGTGGGCAGGGCATCTGCGGCGTCAAGCAGGGCCAGGAACTCTGCCTTGAGGGTGCGGCGCCCAAAGGGGAACAGTTCGGTGATCAGCAGATCGGGGGTGCGGGTCTGGATGTGGGTGACCAGCATCTCGCGCCGCGCGGCCTTCAACGCTTCAGAGGCAAGCGTGCCGTGTTCATCCAGCAGCCGCGCGAAATCCACACCGTCAGAGCGCAGCGGCGGCAGTTGCACCACGTCAACGCCGTCGCTGTTCAACTGCGGTGCGGGCATCCCGCCCGAGACGACCTGCACATCATGCCCCGCCGCCCCATAGGCGCGGCCAAGGGTCAAGGCGCGGGCCAGATGGCCGGTGCCCAGCAGATGTGTGACGACGATGCTGACCTTCATAAGCGCGGCTCCAGTCGGATGGGATCAGGCTGGGCGGCCCAGCACGTGGGTGAAATATCCAGCAGATATAAGCGGTTGCGCTTGATCTGAAAGGGGGCGGGGCCAGCGAAATCCCAGCCGGTCGCATGGGCCAGCAAAACACGCATCACGCCGATATGGCAGACGGCGACAGTGTCGCGCGTCAAGCCGTTGGCCCAAGGGATCAGCCGTTCGCGCAGGCTGTCGGGGCTTTCGCCGCCGGGTGGGGTGTAGCCCCAGCCCCAATCCTCGATATCGCGGAACCCGCTGGCGGGGTCTGCCTTAAGGTCTACGCCGTGCAGCCCTTCCCACTTGCCCCAGTCCATCTCCATCAGCGCGGGCGCGGTTTTCGGCGCGCGGTCTGCGACCAGTCGGGCGGTTTCAGCGGCGCGAGACAGGGGGCTCGACACAAGATCGGCACGGTCCCAAGGCGCGGGCAATGCCAGCGCCGCCAGACCGGCGCGGGCGTCATCATCCAGCGGGATATCCGTGCGCCCTTGAATGCGGCCGGCACGGTTCCAGCCTGTATGCCCGTGGCGGAGCAGGGCAAGCCGGATCACGGGCGCACCCCGCAGCTTTCCAACCCTGCCAGCAAGGTCGCGGTGGCAGTGGGAAGCAGATGATGTTGCGCAACAAAATCGCGGGCGGCTTGGGCGCGTGTGTGGCGTAGGGTTGTATCCGACAGCAGGCCTGTGATCTGTGCGGCAAGCGGCGCGGTGCCGCTTTCCGGCGCGGGATAGGAGGCAGGGGCCAGCACATCGCGCACGCCGGGGCGGTCTTGGGCCACGACGGGCAGGCCCGCGGCCTGCGCTTCCAGATAGGCGAGGCCAAAGGCTTCGTTCACCCCGGGCCAGAACAGCAGCGATGCATGGCGATAGGCGGCGGCCATGGCGGTCGCATCAAGCTCCCCTAGAAAACGAACCGCGTCGCCAAAGGGGGCCATCATCGTCTCTATCTCGGTGCGCGCGGGGCCGTCACCCGCGATATCCAACCGCCAGCTGTCTGCTGGCAGCAGGGCCAGCGTCTCTGCGATGATGCGATACGAGGCGCGTTTATCCCCGTCGCGCAGCATACCGACAGCCAGCATCGGGCCATCCAGCGCGGACGGCAGAGGCAAAGCGTCCTGTGCGAGAAACGGCGGCAGATGCACCAGCCGCTGCCCCACGGTCTGATCGCGGCGCAGCGTTTCGGCATCGCGGTGCGTGAGGTAAAAGATCACATCCGCCGCGTCGCTTGCGGCCTCGGCAGCTTGGGCGAAACCGGCCCACGGGCCTGTCAGCCGTTTGCGCGCGCGGCTGGATTCGACCAGCAGATAGGGGATACCAAGGGCGCGGGCGACCGCGGGGCCGATCAGGTCGGGGGCCTTGTAATAGTTATGATAGGTGATCCACGCCTGCCAGCATTCAGTACGACCGCGGGCGATGGCTTGGGTCACTTCGGTCTTGGCAGCGTTGAACAGCATGGCCTGTGCCGCGCTGTCGCCCGCCCCGTCGCGGCTGCGCAGGGTGCTGGCGACTGTGACGGACGCGCCCCCCCGTTGCAGCGCGGCCATCAGCCCACGCGCCATCGCCCGATCCCCCGAGGGTACCGGATGATCAGGCGACTTTAACGGAGCGTAGAACGCAAGCCGCATCAGCCGCCCTGTGCCAGCATGGCCGTCAGCCGCTTGTGGAGCTGGCGAATGCCGGGGGCCATGGTGAACTCTGCATGCAGCCGGTCGTGGGCGGCTTCGGCCAGCCGAGGACCAAGCGATGGATCCTCCGCAAAAAGCTGCATCGCCTCGGCAAGGGCGGCGGGGGCATCGTCGCTTAGTACGCCGGTGGTGCCGCTGGTGATGAATTCGGGGATGGCGGATACGGGCGTGCTGAGCAGCGGAAGCTTCTGGCTTGCCGCTTCCATCAGCACATTGGGCAGCCCGTCACGGTCACCGTCCTTGGCAATGCGCGAGGGCAGCACGAACAGATCGGCGGCGCGCATGGCCGCGATCACCTCTGGCTGGTCGCAGGCCCCGCGCCAAGTGATCCGGTCGTTGATCCCGTGCGTTTCAGCGCGTGCTTTCATCGGTTCCGACAGGTCCCCGCCGCCGATATGGGTCCAGTGCCAGTCAAGCTCATTCGGCAGCAGCGCCAACGCGTCGATCAGGTTGTCAAAGCCCTTCTTCTCGACCATGCGCCCGACAGACATCATCTGGAACGGATCGCTTTTGGCGCGTTGGACCCGGGTTGGCGGTTCGGGGAAACGCGCCAGATCCAGCCCGTGATAGACCAGATCAATCCGGTCCGGGGCGGAGGTTAGCTTACGCAGATGTTGCGCGTTAAAGTCCGTGCAGGTGGCACCAAAGGCGGCACCGTGGCTGGCGGGGTCCAGCTTTTCGCGCAACTCCCATTCGGGTGAGGTCCAGATGTCCTTGGCGTGGGCAGAAAAGCTCCACGGTAGTCCGCGCAGGATCGCGGCATAGCGCGCGACCGAGGACGGGGTGTGCAGGAAATGCGCATAGATGCCGCGGGTCTCGGCGGGGAGCTCATGTGCCATGACGCAGGCCTGACCAAAGCGGCGGCGGCGGTTCGGGGTGTCATCGCGGGCAAGGTCTTGTTGGAAAATCTCCCATGCCGCGTCGTAACCGGGCATGGCTTTCGCGGCCTCTTGTGCTGCGGCCACACGTTCGGGATCGTCGCGCAGGTATTCCGGCAAATAGCGCACGCGCGCTTGTAGCCGGTCGTGCAACGGGTGGGTTTTCGTATCGGTCGGGTGGCGCAGCGACCAGATGTCGAACCGCAGACCGGCTTCTTCAAGGGCGACAAGTTCTTGTGCGATGAAGGTCTCGGACAGGCGCGGCCAGCCTTTGACCACAATGGCGAGGGGGGCGGGGGCGAGGGCGGCAGGGGTGTCGGTCATGCGCCACCGCCCATCAGGGCGCGGCCCCGTTTAACCACCACGTCAAGCCCGTCCAGCAGCCCGTCTGCACCGGCTTGCGAGGGTTTGTTCTGATGCGGCAGGTTGCGGATTGCGGCGATCATCGCCTGCGGTGTCATGCCATCACGGGTTTCTTCCAGCATGCGGACAAGCCCCAGCTCTTCGGCGCGGCTGGCACGGATCCATTGTTCCAACCGGGGCACGGTGCGCGGCACGATGACGGCGCGTTTGTCAAAAGACAGCACCTCGCAGAAGGTGTTGTAGCCGCCCATGCAAACCACGCCCTCAGCCCCGACATAAAGCTGCTCGATCCGGCTATCAAAGCCAAGCGCGGTCACCCGTCCGCCCAGCTTGGCCACCCGCGCGTCAAAGGCGTCGCGGACGTCGCCGGACAGGAAGGGGCCGTAGATCAGCTTGGCATTTGGCGTCAGGTCGGGGTCTTGCTCGTAGGCGTCCAGCACCAGCGACACCATCGCGGCACCGTCCCCGCCGCCGCCGGGGGTAATCAGCACATAGGGCTCTTCGGCGGGGGGCGTTTCGTCCGGGGCCTCGCGGCGCAGGTAGCCGGTCCAATGCATCCGGTCGTGGGCCGCCTGCGACAGGGGCAGCCCCTTGGTCGGGTCATAGACATCGCGCATGCCGTAGACCCAAATCTCGTCATAGTATTTCTCGGTCGCCTCAACCGCGCCCTTGCGTTCCCATTCGGCGGCCAGCACCTCGGGTTCGTCCAGCACGTCGCGCAGGCCCAGCACGACTTTGGTGGTGCCATTCTCGCGCAGCCAGTCAAGGCTGGGCAGCAGTTCCCCGCGAAAGCCCGTCGGCTCTTTATCCACGATCAGCAGATCGGGGGTGTATTCCTCGATCGCGGTGCGGATCAGACCGGCCCGCAGAGAGGTGACCTCGTCGATATCAAGGCCAAGCGTTTGCGCCACATAGCTGCCGTCGGCCAGCTTCGTCACGCCGGGAAGGCGGATGTGGTCGACGCCTTTGGGAAAGGTGAAACGCCCTGCGACGGGCGATCCGGTCAGGATGATGGCCGAGGCATCTTCGTCTCCGTCCATCAAGGCGGCAGCCAGCGCGCGCGACCGCCGTAAGTGGCCCAATCCAAAGGTGTCGTGGCTATAGAAAAGCACCCGCCGCGCTGGTTTGCCATTGCGGGCGTTGTTCGAGACCGTTTGGCGCATGGGCCGATCCTAACTTAGTCAAATATCCTTGGCCGCAGCTATCAGTCCGGCGGCTAGAAAGCGTTTATTGTCGAAGGCAGGTGAACCCGTCCCGCCCGATGCACCCAGAAACCGAATACACTCACATCACCTTGGTCTGCCGGTCGAACAGCCCAATAAGAATACCTTAGGCATCTATGGTGAACATGTCATGCATTTCAGCACCTTCCGCCATCGCCGCCCTTGAATAGGCTGCGAAAACCGGCGTTTGAGCGGGCCAAGCCCGTGGGAAGATGCGGCGCGTGTCATATTCGGCGTCCTTCGCGGTTCATCGTCAGGGGGAGTAGGTGGGGCCGGGGGGTTAAGATTGCAATGGCACGGGGGGTGGCTTAGCGTTCTGGGACTGCGCCCCAAGGCCATGAGCGAGGACATATGCGGCATTTCATCTTCACCCTTCTTTTGTCGCTGTGGGTCTTGCCCTTTGCCAACGCCGCGACGGCGCAAGGGGTTCTATCCCTTTTGCCAACAGCGCAGGAAACTGCCGTCAGCGATGCAGAAGGCGATGCCGCGCGACTGCAAGAGGTCATCAGACAAGCCGCTGAAAGCGGGGTGAGCGTGGTGGTGGTCGATAGCGCGGGCCAGTTGTTGAACCAGCCCGCATCTGCCCAACCGGTCGAGGGCGACCGGCAAGAGGCGGCGCTGGCCAAGGAAACCTCTGCGCTGATGCACCTGCAAGAGCGGGGCAACCAGTTCCGCACTGCCCTGATCGAACGCATCGTGCAGTTGCCCGACGCGATCAACGAGGTGATCTATATCCTGCGGGCCGCCAGCCCGGACGGCACGCTTTGGGCCTTCGGTGAGACGCTGCTGGTGGCGCTCGCGCTGTTTGCCGTCGGGGCCGTGGTCGAGGTAGAGCTGTTCGGCAAGCGAATGGCACGCGGCTTCGTCACCGCCAAAGTGCAGGCGAACCCGGTCGGCTATACCGAAAAGATGCCGTTTCTGGTGTTTCGGTTTTTCATGGGGATCATCGGCGTTCTGGTGTCGATGGTGGTGGCCTATATTCTGGGCGCGCTGTTGTTTGGACCGCTTGAAGACACGGCGATCCAGTTCACTGTCACGCTGATCAACATCGGCTATTTCGTCTGTCGCGTGGCCGCGGGCCTGTGGCGGATGATCCTGTCACCCTTCCTGTCGCAATACCGCATCCCTGTGTTCAGCGACCGCGACGCCAAACGCCTGCACCGCTGGCTGTGGATGATGGCAAGCCTTGATACCGTCGCGATCCTGTTCGGCATCTGGATCGCTGAACTGGGGCTGAACTATGATGTCTATGCTTTCATCGCCTCCCTGATGTCGGCGGCGATCGTCGTGGCGAATATTCTGATGATCTGGGTCAACCGCCGCCCCATTTCAAACGCGCTGCGGCAGGGCAAGCCCGCGTCGGAATGCAGCGCCGTGGGGCGATTTATGTCGCGAGCCTGGGCACCGCTGGTGGTGGCATACGCGATTTTTGCCTGGTTCGAACTGACCTATGATCTGGTGCTCGAGAACCCGAGCTCCGTGCCGCTGATCGCGGGGGCCTATGGTATTCTGGTGTCGATCATCGTGGTCTACGGTGTGATCAACTATGCTATTGAACGCGGCTTTGCCCGCGCGCGCATGATGCGCCGCCTGAACGAGCTGCGCCGCGAGAAGCGCGCTGATGCCGCCCTGGACGAGGACGCGCCCGAGGCCGCCGGCACAGCGCAAGCGGATGATACCATGTCGCTGGACGAGGCTGACAGACAGGCCGCAATGGTGCCACGCCAAAGTCTCACCAGCTTTGAAGGTCTGGCGCGGCGCGTGGCCGGTATCCTCGCCTTCGTTACGGGGGCCTATGCGTTCTTCTATATCTGGGACACAGAAGCAACGTTGATGGTCGAAAGCCACGCGGACAAGCTGCTGGACGTGATGGTGATCCTGTTTATCGGCTACGTCGTCTATCACGCCTTCCGCATCTGGATCGACAGCAAGATCGAGGCCGAAACCGCCGACCAGCCCGAGGCGGAACTGGGTGACGAAGGCAGCGGCGCGTCCTCTGCCAGCCGATTGGCAACGCTGCTGCCGCTGTTTCGCAACTTTGTCTTGATTGTTCTGATCGTGACCATCGCCCTCATCGTGTTGATGGAATTCGGGATCAATGTCGGCCCGCTGTTCGCCGGTGCGGGGATCGTCGGTGTTGCCGTCGGCTTTGGGAGTCAGGCGCTGGTGCGCGATATCTTTGCCGGCGCGTTCTTTCTGTTCGACGATGCCTTCCGCAAAGGGGAATACCTTGATGTGGGCGGCGTGAAGGGCACGGTCGAGAAAATCTCGGTCCGGTCGTTCCAGCTGCGCCACCATTTGGGCGCGCTGCACACCATCCCCTTTGGCGAGCTGCAGGTGATGACCAACTACAGCCGCGACTGGGTGATCATGAAGCTGCCGTTGCGGGTGACCTATGACACCGATGTCGAACGCGTTCGCAAGCTGATAAAAAAGCTCGGCATCGCGCTGCTGGATGATCCGGTGATCGGCGACAACTTTATCCAGCCGCTGAAATCGCAGGGCGTGATTGAAATGCAGGATTCCGCTATGATCATCCGGGTCAAGTTCATGACCAAACCGGGGGATCAATGGCTGGTGCGCAAGAAGGTCTATGAGGAAATCCGAGCCTTGTTCGAGCGCGAAGGAATCCGTTTTGCCCATCGGGAGGTCACTGTGCGTCTGGCCGACGGTAAGGTCAAAGACCTGAGCGACGAGGAACGCGATGCGGTGACCGCAGCGGCGCAGGCATCGCTGGAAGAAGAGGCACAAACCGGCCCGGAACCGGGCGGGGACGACCGATAGCCGCGTCTCGCGCAGTTGTGACATTGAAACGGCGGCGGCGGGCGCTAGCATCATCTTCACCTGCAACAGGAGAATTCCCATGAAACAGTCCAGACGCCAATTCCTGACGACCACCGTCGCCACCGCCGGGGTTGTGACGCTACTGCCTTATGCCGCGCAAGCCGCGGCTCACGGCGGAAATATGTTCCCCATGACCGGCGGCGAGGTCAAAGTGCACCCCATCGACCACGCGTCCTTTGTGATGGAGACGCCAGCCGGCGTGATCTACTGCGATCCCGTGGGCGAGGTCGCCAACTACAGCGATTTTGCCACCCCCGATCTGATCCTGATCACCCACGAGCACGGCGATCACTATAACGCCGAAACACTGGCCGGTGTGGTGGGCGAAAACACGCAGATCCTTACCAATCCTGCGGTCTACGACATGCTGCCCGAGGCGCTGAAGGCCAAGGCGAATGCACTGGCCAATGGCGAGCAGGCGATGTTCAACGAGGTCTCGATCGAGGCGATCCCCGCCTATAACACCACCGAAGAACGCAAGCAGTTCCACCCGCAGGGGCGTGACAACGGCTATATCGTGAACCTCAGCGATTTCCGCGTGTATATCTCGGGCGATACCGAAGCGACGCCGGAGATGCTGGCGCTGGAGAATATCGATCTGGCGTTTGTCTGTATGAACCTGCCGTTTACCATGGACGCGACCTCGGCCGCGGCTGCGGTGTCGACGTTCAAACCCTCCTTCGTCTACCCCTACCATTACCGTGGGCGCGACGACGGCACGCAAGACCCCGCCGCCTTTGCCGCCATGGTCGGCGAGGGGATCGAAGTCAAAATGGGCGACTGGTACTAACTCGGCGCAGCGGGGGGCCAGCCCCCCGCACCCCCCGGGATTTAGACCATTTGGAAATGAAGGCACCAGTGGGTCAGGATTTATACGGATCAAGACTTGCGCGCAGACCATCGCCCAGGAAGTTGAACGCCAGCACCACGACGATGATCGGCAGCATGGGAATGGCGGTCCACCAGTAGATCTCGATGCTCGCCAGATTTTGCGCGTCATTCAGCATGACGCCCCAGCTGACGGCGGGCGCGCGTAGACCCAACCCGAGGAAGCTAAGCGCGGTTTCCCCAAGGATCATCGCCGGGATCGATAGGGTCGCGCTGGCGATCAGATGCGACATGAAATTCGGCAACAGGTGTTTGCGGATCACCCGTGCGGGCGACGCGCCCATCATCTCGGCCGCTTTGACGTATTCCTCTTCACGCAGGCTCAGGAATTTTGACCGTACCGCCCGCGCCAGGCCGGGCCAGTCCAGAATGCCGAGGATGATCGAGATGATAAAGAACACCGACACCGGCCCCCAGTTCGACGGCACCGCCGCCGAAAGCGCCAGCCAGAGCGGCAGCTCTGGCAAGGACCGCAAAATCTCGATCGCGCGGTTGACCAGCCAGTCGGTCTTGCCGCCGAAGTAGCCGGCCAGCGATCCAAAGAAAATCCCCAGCAAAAAGCTGACCGTGATGCCGATCAACCCCACCGTCAAGGACAGCTGCGCGCCATAGAGGATGCGGCTGAACACATCGCGCCCCAACCGATCCGATCCCCAGAGAAACACCGTCGCCCCGTCAGGCGCGCAGAACAGGTGGGTGTCGCTGGGGATGACAGCAAAGAGGTGGTAGGTTTCACCCTTACAAAAATACTCAATCTTGCGCGGGTTGCTGGTATCGGTGTCGTATTCCCAGCGGAAATTCACCAGATCCGCAGTGCCCGTCGTCTCGTAGACAAAGGGGCCGATGAAACTGCCCTCGTGCCAAAGGTTGATGCTTTGGGGTGGCGCGTAGATGTGTTCGGCATTGCGCTCGTTTGGTGTGTAGGGCGCGATGAACCCCGCGACTGGCAGGATCAGATAGCAAAAGGCCAGAAACAGCCCGGATACCAGCGCCAGCTTGTGCCGCCGGAACTTGCGCCACATGAGCCGCGCGACAGAGGCGTCCATCTCGGCCCGCTCAAGCGCGGAAAGATCGGCGTCGTCGGTCCAGGGGGTGGTGTCGACAAAGCGGTTGTCCGGCTGGATGCTCATGAGCTGCGTGCCCCGTAACGGATGCGCGGATCAAGCAGGACCAGCAGCATGTCAGAGATCATCGTACCGATCAGCGTCAGCAGGGCCACGAACATAAGGATGAACGCCGAGAGGAACTGGTCTTGGGACTTCAGAGCCACCAGCAGATAGGGCCCGATGGTTTGCAGGCCCAGCACCACCGATACCAGCACAGAGCCCGAGACCATCGCAGGCAGCAGGTTCCCGATATCCGCGACAAAGGGGTTGAAGGCCACGCGCAACGGGTATTTCGACAGCAGACGCGCGGGGTCCATACCCTTGGCCTTGGCGGTTTCCACATAGGGTTTATCAAGCTCGTCGAGCATATTCGCTCGTAACCGCTGCATCATCGCGGCGGCACCGGCGGTGCCGATCACAAAGGTCGGTACGATCAGGTGCAGCAGGACGGAGCGTACTTTCTCCCAGGACATGGGCTGGCCCTCAAGCTCGGGGGCCATAAGCCCGCCAATCGGCAGGTCAAAGTATTTATGCCCATAGTAGAACAGGATCAGGGCCAGCAGGAAGTTCGGTGTCGCAAGCCCGAGGTAGCCCAGAAAGCCAGCGGTATAATCGACCCAAGTCTCGGATTTGGCTGCGGCGAGCACCCCAAGCGGCAAGGCAATAAGATAAACGAATAATACGGCGGCGAGATTGACCAGCACCGTCATCCAAAGCGCATCGCCGACGATTTCGCCCACGGGGCGGTCAAATTCGAACGACCAGCCGAAATTGCCTTGGATCAAGCCGGCAAACCCCTGCGGCCCCGGCACCATGCCGACCCAGATCAGGTATTGCTTCCAGATCGGTTCATCCAGCGCGTATTCGTGGCGCAGAAACTCGGCCTTGGCGACGCCTTCGGCCTGACCCGTGGCGCGCAACTCGGCGATCTGGTTCGACAGATAGTCGCCGGGGGGCAGGTTGATGATGACGAAGACCAGAAGCGAGACCACCCAGAGGGTCAGTAGCATGGTGATGAAACGCCACACGGCGTATCTAAGGAAGATCATCGGCTTACCTGCACATGGGGGTCTTGGAAGTAGAATTCGTCGATGCGGTGAATGCCGAAATGCGCGCCGGGATCAAAGGCCCAGATTCCATGCTCCGGTACATTCATCAGATCGTTTGAGACGACGACGGGTTGCGGGGCCTCGGCCAGCACGCCGATGGCGAATTGCTGTTCGGCGTGAATGGCGAGCATCCGCTTCCAGATGTCTTCGCGCACCTGTGGGTCGTCGGTGTGGTTCCAGTCATTCGCCAGTAGCATCAGCCGTTTCGCGGGCTGCATATCGGGGGGCGACCCGGCCTGTCCGACTGTTTGATAGTATTGTCCCCACATCGGCCAGGCAAAGAATTCCTGATTGGTGGGTGCCAGATAGGAAGGAGAGGTCGACGGCCCCGGAAGCCCGTTGTCCCAGCCGAACCAGACCGAGGCCATGGTCCGCCCCGCATAGATCCGGTTGCG
>Ga0181375_1000065_pt1 | contig 55320 bp, 61 predicted proteins | sample LowvirmetaG_FD_130090 | JGI IMG/M metagenome (GOLD analysis project Ga0181375, IMG submission 130090) | Marine viral communities from the Subarctic Pacific Ocean - Lowphox_11 viral metaG | ecosystem: Environmental > Aquatic > Marine > Oceanic | place: Subarctic Pacific Ocean | collected 2015-12-09 | reverse complement strand
GCCGCGCAAATGCTTGGATTACCGGACACCGGCGGAAGTCTTTGAGACCAAGCTGATGGAAATCCAGAACCGTTTGGAATAAAACGAGATATCAGGAACTGCACTTCACCGTGAGCTCACACACGGCGCGCGCTACCTTCAAGTGCGACTCTTGTTAGAAAACAGTAGTTTATCTAATGGGAGGAATCGTTATGGGAGCCGTTTACGACCAACTGAGTATCACAGAACGACGCAAGAATGAACGCTGGAGACACGCGAAGGTCCCAGTTGACGAGATGGCGCGCGTGCTGAAACGCTGCAGATCAACGATATTTCGCGAGCTAAAGCGCAACCATTTCTCGGACGAAAGCATGCCGGGATGCGATGGCTATTACGGTGCTGCTGCCCACCTGATGCAAGCGGAACGTCGTGCTCGAGAGCGCAAGCTGATCAAACATCCTGAGCTGTGCAGACGCGTGATTGAACGCATCAAGAACGGCTGGACACCTGAGCAGATCAGTAACCGCATGATCCACGAGGATGCCCCACTCAGGGTCTGCCAAGAAACCATCTATCGTTACATCTATTCCAAGGAAGGTCAACGCGAAGACCTGTGGTGGTATCTACCGACCCACCGTGTCGCCCGTAGACCACGTCGCACCAGAAGACGCAGAGAACCCAAATTCCACCGCGATGTCAGTATCCTGTTCCGCCCTGATGATGTCGCGCATCGCCGTCAGTTCGGTCACTGGGAGGCCGATTTGATGCTGTTCAAACAAAAGCTTGGCCAGACCAACGTCACCTCACTGGTCGAGCGCGTCAGCCGCTTCACTGTGATCCTGAAAAACCCAAACAAGCGCACTACGCCGGTTATGCTCTGCCCGGCAGGCGATTGTGCAGCAATCTGCCGAGAGGGGAAAGATCATAAAGTCGATCAAAGACCTCCCTGTTGATTGTCACTGAGAACTGACCCAGCATTGTCACCGAGACTTGACCCACCCAGTTGTTATGTTCTTTGCTTTATGATGGCGTCAATGCCGCTTTCTCCTTTCGTGTTTGTTTGGCTGTCGCCGAGCTGGCCTTGAACCGATAGCTGTCATTGCCGGTCTCGAGAATGTGGCAACGATGTGTGAGGCGGTCGAGGAGCGCGGTGGTCATCTTGGCATCACCGAACACGCTGGCCCATTCGCTAAAGCTCAGGTTGGTTGTGATAACGACGCTGGTGCGCTCGTAGAGTTTACTCAGAAGGTGGAACAGCAACGCGCCACCCGAAGCGCTGAACGGCAGATATCCCAGCTCATCCAAGATCACCAAATCAGCTTTCACCAGCACCTCGGCGATCTTTCCTGCCTTGCCTTGGGCCTTTTCCTGCTCCAACGCATTGACCAACTCGACCGTGGAGAAGAAGCGCACACGCTTGCGATGATGCTCGATTGCTTGAATGCCGAGGGCGGTAGCGACATGTGATTTTCCCGTTCCAGGGCCCCCGATCAGCACTACATTCTCAGCCGCCTCCATGAACTCGCATCGGTGAAGTTGGCGGACCAAAGCTTCACGGACTTCGCTGGCACCAAAGTCGAAGCCAGAGATGTCTTTGTATGCCGGAAAGCGTGCTGCCTTCATGTGGTAGGCGATGGAGCGCACCTCACGTTCAGCTATTTCGGCCTTAAGCAGCTGCGACAACATGGGGATCGCTGCATCGAAAGCGGGCGATCCTTGCTCATGCAGGTCCTGCACGGCCTGTGCCATGCCCGGCATCTTCAGGCTGCGCATCATAATGACGATGGCAGCGCCGGCGGGATCATGACGCATGACGTGTTCCTCCTGTAGTGCGTAGCCCGTCATATCGTGCGACATTGGCCTCGGGCTCCTTATTCAAAGAAAGGGCCGCAGGCGGGGTCACATCGGGTTGGTCTACCGGTGCGCCATCCACCAGCCTGTGAAGTAGGTTCAATACATGGGTTTTTGTTGGCACGCCCGCCTCCAGCGCCATTTCCACCGCGCAAAGCACGGCCTGTTCGTCATGGTGGAGCACCAAGGACAGGACGTCGACCATCTCGCGGTCACCACCTGGCCTACGCAACATCTGATCCTGCAGCTTCCGGAACCCTTCTGGCATCTCAACGAAGGGCACCCCGTTGCGCAGCGCGCCGGGTTTGCGTTGAACCACCGCCAGATAATGGTGCCAGTCATAAATAACGCGCCCTGGCTGACGGTGTGAGCGTTCAATAATGCGCCCATGCGTGCAGACCACATGGCCTTCGGCGACGATGACCAGCCGTTCAGGATAGATGCGGAGACTGACAGGGCGGTTCGCAAAGCTGGCAGGCACTGAGTAGCGATTACGGTCGAATGCTATCAGACAAGTGGGGGATACCCGCTTGCTCTGCTCGACAAAGCCGTCAAACATTTTGGGCAGTGGCATCAGCGCGGCCTTCTCGGCGTCCCAGACATCCGCAATATTGCCAGGCAATCTGCCATGCGGTGTCTCGGTCCACAGAAGCTTGCAGCGCTCCTCCAGCCATTCATTCAGCGCATTGAGGTCCGGAAAGGCGGGCATGAGTTGCCAAAGCCGTCGTGCTGCAGGCACGCCTTTGGCGTGATGGCGGGCGCGTCGCGCACATTCTTCTCAACCTGACCTTTCTCCCACCCTGCCGCGGGATTGCAGAACTCAGGGTTAAAGACATAATGGCTGGTCATCGCAAGGAACCGTGCGTTTACATCGCGCTTCTTTCCGACGCCAATCCGGTCGACGGCTGTCTTCATGTTGTCATAGACGCCACGCCCCGGAACACCCTCAAACACCCGAAAGCCATGCCAGTGGGCATCGAACAGCATCTCATGCGTTTGCAGCCGATAGGCCCGCACCAGAAATGCGCGGCTGTGTGACAGCTTGATATGGGCGACCTGAAGCTTGAGGCGCTCGCCCCCGACATAGGCCCAGTCCTCGCTCCAATCGAATTGGAACGCCTCGCCTGGCTGAAAGACCAACGGCACGAAAACACCACGGTCAGTCGTATGTTGAGCACGCTGTCGTTCGCCCTTCCAGTTCCGCACGAAGGCCGCGACACGCTCATATGAACCATCAAAACCGAGCTGAACCAGATCCGCATGCATCCACTGGCTGACAGTGCATTGCCAAAGGCAATGTCACGAGAGGCTGCTTGGCCGTTCGCCGTTCCTTCCGTGATTTACGCTGCTCAGACAGCAACCAGCCTGTCAGCTTATCAGCATAAGGGTCCAACTTGCTCGGTCGGTTCAAAATCTGGAACTCGGGCTCAACTATCCCTGTCCGCAGATACTTCTTGATCGTGTTGCGAGACACCCCTGTCCGGCGCGCAATCTCGCGGATGGGCATCTTGTCTCGCAGAGCCCATTTCCGAATAATCCTCCGAAATCCCATGTCTAACACTCCAATAGCTCCCAGCTGATTCAAGCAGGGGCAAGGTTGCACATGGGTCAATTCTCAATGACAATTTCTACAGTTGCCGGGTCAGTTCTCGGTGACAATCAACATTCACTGCGAGGGATCGTGGTATGGCGCGTCAAATGCAGGTTTTGTCCTGAATACTCTTGGGCAACCCATTCATCAACGCAGGCCTTCGCAGGATCAGTTGGTGCATCAATCTGATCGCGGCTCGTCAACTGATATGCGCAACGCAGTCGACTTAGCGCCCGACTGCCGTTTTCAATGAGGCGACAAAGGTGAGGGTGATCGACTTGGAACCCCTTCCGAATTACTAAAATGGAAAGCGATCTGGGTTCGGTTGCTGACGCCCAGTTTTTGTCGAATGGCAGCAGCATGCGCATTTACGGTGTTCGGTGAGATCCCTAGGCGTCGTGCGATCTCCTTGTTGGATCTGCCTCGGGAAATTTCGTGGCAAACTTCTCGTTCTCGCCCGGTAAGTAGGTCCATTACGGCGGTGGATGGTGCAGGTTTACCCTTCGCGCCCAGCTTAGACGCAGATAAGCTATTGTCCGTGAGTACGCGGTGACCGGCCAATGCCAGTTGTAGAGACGAATGAACTAGTAGAGATGAGTGGTTGGCATCGATTGTGGCCATTACGTTAGTGGGTAAACTGACAGGCAGAGAAGATTCTTGCTGGCGTCTCAAAAGCAGTGCAATGGACATGTCGGGGTGCTTTTCGAACAGCTCCAAAAGAGTTCCACATTTGATCTCTCGCTCACCAATAACGGCCAATATCATTGATGGGGTTTTATCAGGAGGGCATATTGGCCAGTTATCATCTAGCCGACCAGTTTTGCTTACGCTCCATCCAAAGCTATTAATTAAGTGGGTAAGCGCAGCGCTTTCCCAGTTACACGGTGTCATGATCCAAAAAACAGGATCCCCACCGTCATTGATGACAGGATCATTCATTGCAGGGCCAATATTTGATTATTTGCCTATAATTAACATTTAAAGGGCAGCAGAAAATTTGAAATAAGGCAAAAAAGTGCAGAAATTATAATTGGATAAATTAGCACAAAACTAACTCCAGGTCAATTTGAGCTAGGGGTCTGTTAAGTTTCGAAAGTTTATGGAAGATCTATTTTAGGTTGAAATCAGCAGTAGACTTCGAGTTACGGCGATTCGCTTCTTATGCGAACGCCATCACGCACACTTGGAAGCCGGCCATCGGTGGACGAATTTTGACCAAAATCTAGGATGACATCTCGTCGTTGTGAGGGCTCAGATGCTGAGGCGCTGCGTTGCTGGGCGGCTACTTGCTGTGCGGTAACTCGAGCTCTTTGTTGAGCGACAGCCCGAGCCCTCTGCTGTCGAGCGGCGTCAATCTGTTGCTGCGTAGGCCCAAAGGATCGCCGCGTCTGAGAGGGTGCTTGGGTAACGTATGCAGACAGCGTTCTGGGAGCTGCTTGTATTACATAGGCTGCATCAGCATGAGCAACACCGCTATATGATGCCAAAGATGCAGCTAATAGAATTACCGCTTTAAGGTCACTAAGTGCGTTCCGCATGGGCAGCCCCTTCGCCTAGTTTGATTTCTATATCAACTCAGCATGCTAAGCGACCTGCTCATTCGAGCCAAGTCTGAACTTCAGACCGGCAAAGCAAGCCATGAACCCATACTATCTATAGCTAATAGTAACTAGACCGAATGCGCTAGGGCAAGCTGTGGTTCTAGTCATTCATGGTGATACCGGGACGCTGATGGGCGGGGTTAAGCTGTTCGTAGACCGGTGGAAACCTGCCGGCATAACTAGGAGGAATTTCCCATGAAAAAGTTTTTGATTTCCACGTCAAGTGTTGCTGTCATGATTGCATTCTCAGGCATGGCTAGTGCGCAACAAGCAGATGCCACGGGCCAGGTTGCTCAGTCCGATAACTCGGGTGCTGGTCAGACCGAGAATGCACGAGCGCAGGTCACGAATGAGAGCGCGCTCGCTATTCTCGATTCCGGCGTTGGCGGCAACCTGCGGGAATATGCACGTGCCGAGGTTGGTGACGGTGTGAATGCGTCATCGGATGGCGATGAAGTCGGCTTCCCCAATGTTGGTCACGCTGGGGCCACTGCAAATGGTGCCAACTCCTCTGCTCAGTTCCAGGTTGGTAACAACAACTCCTCGATCAACATGCAGGAAGGCTTCAATCAAGAGTCGGCCATGCTCCAAATCGGTGACGAAAACGCGGCTTTGATCAGTCAGAGAACTGAGGCAAACGAGGCCGCCATCACGCAAGTTGGGTTCGACAACAATTCAGCGCTTGTTCAGGATGGATGGGACAACGCTGGAGTTGTGGCCGTTCATGGCGATCATAACAGCGCTGTTGGCTACCAAACGGAGGGAGACGACAACATCCTTGCTATCGCACAAAAAGGCGACAGAAACAGCCAGGCTACCTTCCAAGAGGGTAGCAAGAATACTGCGGCTTCGCTGCAAAGCGGTGATGACAACGCGTCATTCATCTCGCAAGGTGGCGGGACATCCTTTATCGCAACCGCAATTAATATGGATACGTTTGCTGGAGGCGTGCCAGTACATGCAACCATCGGCGGCAGTGGCATTGGGTCACTCGGTGCAACCAGTAACTCTGCAGCAAACCTTCAGTTGGGCAATGGAAACTCCAGTGCCATCCTGCAGACAGGTGGCTCCAACGAAGCAATTAACTACCAGAACAGCATGTAATTTTGCTGCTCATGAAGCTAAAGTTGGAGGCGTTCGCGCCTCCAACGCGTGTTTTTGCGTTGTGATCTGAGGACTGTATGGTGTTACCTATTCTTCATAGCATCACGGTTGTGGCTGGATTGACTGGCTCGGCCCAAGCTGGCCCGGTACTGAGCTGCGAGATCTCTGTCTTATCAGGCACACCTCTATATGAGGTTGTCGGTATCGCTGAAGGCACCCCGGGGATAACGGGTCGCTACACTCTGTCAGTGCGTAAAACTGTAGGCGGTAATATCTCGGTGTCTCAGCAAGGTGGGCGCTTCACTATTGAAAGCACCGGCAGAGTTGTTGTTTCACGATCATTTGTAAGTGCCAACGAGAGGGGCGATATTCAAGCTTCGCTAGTCCTCACCGGAATGCCAAGCGCATCGGATGGGGAAAAATCTTTTGACTGCTTTGCCGAAGGGTGAAATGCATCATTATCAGTATGGAGAGGTAAAATACTTATGTCTTATCTTCATCGCATTGCTCGGAGCGTGTTCGGTCGTCTTCTGGTAACAGCATCTTTTCTAGTAGCGACAAACCAATCTTTGGCTCAGGACATTGATTTTCAGGTAAACAATCTGGTCTCTCTCGAGCAAGTTGTTACCGTGCAAGAGCGGCTCCAAGCCGAAACGCTTTCCCCAATGCACGAGAACCGGATCGACAGATTTGAAGGTAGCAGCTCCGTCATTATCCAAGATGGCATTAGGAACTTCGGAGAAACATATATCTCGTCTAGCTCGGGAGCCTTGGCTGCAATTGCCCAAATTGGTGTGTCAAATTCGGCAACAGGTGTCATCATTGATAGCCCTGGAAGTAGCGTTGCTCAATTTCAAGCCGGCCGTGATAACTCATCTCTCGTTGGGATTATCGGGAGTGCAAACAGTCACGTCTCGACGTTGCAAATCGGCAACAACTTGGATGTTGCTGTTGGCTTGGTAGATTCAAACGACACTCAAGTAGTATACGGACAAATGGGATCCGACTATAACGGGGGCATCGTCATAAAGAACGCCCCTCCGGGAACGGTCGTAAGATTAAACTAAGGAACAGATGACGCCATGAGCAATTTAAGAGCTGCAACGGTTGGAGCGATTGCGCTCTGTTTTTCTTGCCAGACGCTGAACGCTGGTGAGCTTATTTACCGCCCCACAAACCCCGGGTTCGGAGGAAATCCAAATAATATCGATTACCTCCTGAATCTTGCCCAGATACAGAACCAGCACCTTCCCGATAGCGGGACTGGTGGCGGTAGCAGCGCTCCACCAACCATTAATTTCCCTCCAATTACCATAGATTTAGGTGGTGTCGCCGGAGGTGGAGGCACCACATCAGACCCGAATCCTGCAGCAGCAGCGTTGAGCGGCGATGCGACGATGCAGGTTGGAAATGGTTCGCTGACATCGCCCGTTTCCAGCCGCTAATTTAGTAATAAGGCAGTGTGGCCTCAAAAAAATTAAAAAATGCGAGCAGAGCAAATGATATATAGACCGAAGCCTGCGAGGCTTATGAGATATACTTTTTTAGCGGCGATTACCTTTTTGGCTGCTTGCAGCGAAGTTGGCAGTATGAGGGATCCAGACGTTATACAGCCTGAGCTCACGCCTGCTACGCGCCTAGGGAAAACGCTTGCGGAACTACCACCTCCAAGTCAAAAAATCGACATCGCTGTTTATTCATATGAAGATAAGACCGGCCAGCAAAAACCAGCAGATGGTTTTTCGAGCTTTTCCAAAGCGGTAAGCCAGGGTAGCGATGCGATCCTTATTGACGTTCTGAAAGATGTTTCGAATGAACGCTGGTTCAATGTGGTAGAGCGGGCAAGCTTGCAGAACGTTCTTAACGAACGAAATTTAATTGATCAGACCAATCAAACGTACAACAATGCCACTCGAACCACCCTTCCCCCACTCCGCTTTGCTGGAATTATTCTAGAGGGCGGCGTGATAAACTACGATTCCAATGTTTCGACAAGTGGCATCGGGTCACGACTCCTAGGGATCGGCACTGCGTCTGAGTATCGGCGGGATGAGGTAACAGTTGCACTCCGGGCTGTCAGCGTAAAAACTGGCGAGGTATTGATTTCATCAACTGCTGAAAAGGTTATCTATTCGGCACTGCTACGCAGCAATGTCTTTAAGTACGTTGCAACAGATGAGATCCTTGAGCTTGAGGTGGGCTACTCCAGGAACGAGCCTGTAGGGCTCGCTGTTCGGCAAGCAATTGAACTGGCGGTCCTATCTCTTATCGTCGATGGGGCTGAAAAAGGCCTATGGAATTTCGCCAACGAAGCAGACAAGAGCCGCGTCATTCAGTTATACAATGCGCGCTATGTTGTTCCGCGGCTTCAAGAAGCAGCAGAGCCTGCATAGGCATAAGGCTGTTCCATGAAAGGATATGAAGCCGTGATGGGTTGGTTACAAAAACTTTCTGCTTCATTACTAGTGCTAGGAGCTGGTCTCCAAATGGCTACGGCACAGGAAGCCTACACCCCTCCGGCTTCGAGAGTTGCTTATGATGACTGGCTTGTAGAGTGCTTTGAGCGCAACGAGTTTGGTCAAGAGTGCCAGATTTATCAACGTGTTATAATGAACAACGGTAGTGCTATTGCTTTGGTCGCAACCTTAGCTTTTGTGCCGCCGGATAATTACTTGGGAATTCAGGTAGCACTACCTTTGGGAATAGACCTCAAGGAAGGCGCAACAATCACTATCGACGATGATGCCTCGCTTGATGTAGGCATTAGCCGATGTACGCAGCAAGGGTGCCTGTTTGAAGGGACTGTGACGGATGCTTTAGAGGTGGCTTTGCGTGAAGGAAAGTCCGCTTCTGTAACAGTGATTGTGCCCTCGGAAGGTGATTTTACTATTCCACTATCACTAAATGGTTTTGGTGCCGCTCTCGACAAGATTACACCGATCCAACCACCCGTTGAAGAACTGTCAGAGGCCCCTCCGGCACCCATAGAAGTTCCTTCCCAAGAGGAAACAGTAGACAACACTTTACGCCCAGTGACCGGCACAGAATGATCCTATGCAAAGCACTCTGAGCTGAGCCCTCGAAACTCCTCCAAATTTGCGTAGAGGAGCCTACGCAATCGCTGATCGCCCCTTCGGTAGATGTGGCCATTAAGATCCACCTCTCCCGATTGCTATCGGCGTGTGGTGAGGTCAAGCTAGGCACCGACAGATCGGGACTGCGGAAAGTTCTTAGATTCTTCGATAGCCGCCACATAGGAAACGTAACCGCGCCATTGGGACCGCCTGCCTGAAGCTTTGGCAATGATCTAAGAGACGTCGGTAACGACGTCTGTTGATTGTCACTGAGAACTGCCCCGGGTGGGGGTGCGGACAAAAACTTGGACTGTTTTTAAGGCATAAGGCCGAGGCTTTTACGGTAACCGCGCCATCGTTACCGCGGTGATTTAGCTTTGATGCGTGTCACCAGATCGGTGTCATCCACGAAGTCATCAAGGAACTCATACCATGTTTTGTTGGTGATGCGAGCGGCGCGGATCATTTCCTTCACCTCTTCGATCCCGTCATCGGTCAGTGCGGTGTTTGTTTCGTCGGGTCCGACGTAGATGCTGACGATATTTCCATAGGTCAGGTTGTCGTCGTTGGAGATGATCGCTTCGAGAAGTTCGGCATCCTCGCCCAACATTTTGGCTACGTAGTCGATGCTGCAGACATGGGTCACGGCAGCCATCAGGTGGCCTGTGAATGGGCAGTGTCCAGCGGCACCCAATTCCACGGCAGCAATTCATCCAGCCGGTTGATCTTGTGATCGTGGATGCGGTCGAGGACATCGGCAAGGTAGGCCTGCGGATCAAGGCCGTTCAGCTTGGCGGTTTCGATGATGGTCATGGCGCGTGAGAGAGTTTCTGCGCCTGTGTCTGCCCCTGCAAAGAGCCAGTTTTTCCGTCCTATTCCAATTGGGCGCAGGGCGCGCTCGGCGGGATTATTGTCTATCGCTACACGCCCGTCGGTCAGGAACAGGCAGAAGGCGTCTCGACGGCTCAGACCATAGCGGAACGCCTTGGCCAGATCGCTTTTGCCGGGGATGCGCAGGAGCAGTTGTTCAGACCAGGCGAAGAAGGCCGCGACCTTTGGCTGGGTCAGCTTTTGGCGCGTCGCATGACGCACGTCAGCGGGCTGGCCGTTTATATCGCGCTCGATGTCATAGAACTTGCCGATCCGGTCGAGCGCTTCGCGGGCGATCTCGGATTTGGTTGAGGTCCAAAAGTCGTGGAAGTCACGGCGCAGGTGGGCCCAACAGGCCGCCTCGCGCAAGCGCGGTTTACCATCGGGTTCAGACGCATAGAGCTTGGCATATCCCTTATAGCCATCAGCCTGGAGGATGCCGCGGGCGTTGGCCAGGTGGCTGAGAACGTGCTCTTCCTTCCAGTTCGGTGCAAACCGATAGACGGCCCCCGGTGGCGATGCACCCGCCCATGGGCGTTGATCGCGCACATAGGCCCAGATCCGGCCTTGCTTGACCCCTTTGCCAAGACCCTTGTCGCGCTTTGAGCGGTCCAGCACCCGGATCGGTGTGTCATCTGTGTGCAGCAGGTCGCTGCCCATGATGTCAGCCTCAATCCGTTCAATCAGCGGCGACAAGGTCTTCATGGAGCGTCCGCACCAGCCGACCAGCGTGCTTTCGGGGATGTCCGCGCCCATACGCTCAAAGATCTCGTGCTGGCGATAGAGTGGAAGGTGATCATCAAACTTGGAGACCAGAATATGCGCAAGTAGGTTTGGCCCTGCCATGCTGCCCGGGATCGGGCGGCTCGGTGCGGGTTCCTGCACCATCTTCTCACAACGGCGACAGGATTTCTTGATCCGGGCAATCTGGATCACCTTCATCTGGGCAGCAATCATGTCAAGGAGTTCGCTGACATCCTCACCCACTACGCGCAGATCACCGCCACAGTCAGGGCAGCAGGTGCCAGGATCAAGCTCACGGCGCTCGCGCAGAGTTCCATCCGAGACACGCGGGCGGCGACGCAAGGCGGGCGCATCGGCAATCTCTGGCGACCGTTCATCCGGACCTTCGTCGATAGGCGCGTCATCGTCTTCGGCCACGGCAACCAGCAGGTCTTCCAGCGCCAGTTCCAACTGCTCAATCTCGCGCTCAATCTTTTCTGAGGACTTGCCGAAAGCCAGTTTCTGCAATTTGGCGATCCGTAGGCGAAGCGCCTGAACCAACTGATCATGGACGCGCAACGTGGCCGATATCTTGGCGTTTTCTGCCTGCAAAGCCGCGATCATCGCCTTCAAAACGGCGGGATCATCGGGGAGGTTTTCGGCGTGTTCAGGCATACGCCTGACTACCAAAAGTCAGGTCAAAGCACCATATAAATAACGCAAATCCCGACGCAAAATCACCCCACCCGAGCGGGTGGAGCGCCCCAATCTGGACGCCTCCAATCGATCCCCTCCCACAACATCGCAAGTTGCGCCGAAGTCAGTCGCACAGCTCCATCCTTGGCGCTCGGCCAAGGGAAGCGGCCCCGTTCGAGCACTTTGTAATAGAGGCAAAAGCCCTGCCCATCCCAGAACAGAAGCTTGATCCGATCACCCCGACGGCCTCGAAACGCAAACACCGCCCCACTGGTAGGCTTTTGTCGCAACACGTCCTGGGTCAGCGCCGCCAGCCCTGCGATCCCCTTGCGCATATCCGTGACACCGCAGGCCAGATACACACGCACACCGGTGCCCGGGCCGATCATGCAGCGTCAACCACACGGATCAGCGCCGACAGCGCAGCAGGATCAATCGTGCTTTCAAAATGCAAACTGCGCCCGCCACGCAGGCGCAGTTCAACAGCAACCGGAGGCGGCAGCTCAGCGACCGGGGCCTGCGCCACCGGCACTCCTGCAGTTATGGGCATGTCCAGCGGCAAGAAAAGCGCCCCGCCATCGGGCGACCACAAGCCTTTCTTCTTCAGCTCATGCCGCCACGCGTAAATTTGTTGTCGCTTAATTTCATGGCGCTGCGCAACCTGCGTCACGCTCGCCCCGGCAATCCCAACCGACGCGACAATCTCAAGCTTGTCGTCGTCATGCCAAAAGCGTCGCCGCTCCGCCCCAAGAATTTCGCCACGCATCACAGGCCCCGCATAAGTGACGTCAGTAATGACGTCATTAGCGACGTCTCTTAGATCATCGCTCCAGCCTCAGGCAGGCGGTGCCAATGGCTCGGTTACAGACGATCTACCGCTACATCTATTCTAAAGAAGGCATGACGCAGGAGTTGTGGTGGTACCTGCCTCTGCACCGAAAGAACCGGACGCCGCGCCGTGCGCGCAAGCGTCAGCCGTCAAAGTTTGATCGTGATGTCAGCATCTTGTTCCGGCCTGATGACGTTGCCCACCGCCGTCAGTTCGGCCACTGGGAAGGTGACTTAATGCTGTTCGAACAGAAGCTTGGGCAGACGAATGTGACGTCGCTTGTTGAACGGGTTAGCCGGTTCACTGTGATACTAAAGAATCCAAATAAACGCACCAAGCCGGTGATGGGCAAGATCATGAAAGCCATCAAGGATCTGCCCCTGATCGCACGCCGGTCGATTACTTTTGACCGTGGCACCGAGTTCGTCAGCTGGCCGCATCTACAAGCCGAGAATGGGACACAAACCTGGTTCTGTGATCCCTCCTCTCCGTGGCAAAAAGGAACAGTCGAGAACACTAATCGACGCGCTCGACGATGGCTGCCCCGTAAGCGGGACATCAGGGCGATGACAGATCATGACATCAAACAAATCTGCGACCAGCTCAACAATACGCCCCGCAAATGCTTGGGATGGAAAACACCCGCAGAAGTCTTTCGTGAAAAGATGATGGAAGAGCTGGGCCAACACCCCTACCCTCAAAGGCAATAAGAGTCGCAGTTCAGTTATCGCTCACAACCATTCATTAACTTTTAAGCTCTTAGGATTCAATCTTGAGCTCTTCAAGCTTTTCGAGGTGCGCGGGGTCATCGCGGTCAAGCTTCTCGACACCCACATACTTAAGGACCCATTTTGGAGTACGACCCCGACCTGACCACTCTTCTATGGTATCAACGCTGCGATACTTCGGCTTCAGCTTGTTTTTGGGCTTCTTATCTGCCGCTTCAAAGACTTCAGGCATATCTGAAAGCAACTCTGATACGCTAACGTTAAGGCCAGCGGCTAGTTCGCGGATTTTATCTTGAGCATCATGACGCTTCTTTCTCATCATATTATCCAACACGCCATCCAGTTTTTGGCGCAAAGCGGAAATCTCATCAAAATCCATTTGATCAACATCGAACTTGGTGACAGCGGACTTCTTTTCATCTTCTCTATCGTTCACGTTTACCTCAAAATATATAACTGATTAGTATGCATAGCGTGAAGACCTCTAAAATTTCAAGCTAGGATATTGTGAATAAAGCTTCTGCCTACTATAGATTTAAATCAGCGCGTACGCCAAGAAAGATTGGATATTATACTTGCCACAGGATAAGAATTCGCACACTTTATAATTTAATAATAGCAAAGCTGATCACTCTAAATACAGAAGCTATTTATATATTAGGCTTAGTTTTTTGGATGCCGTGATAGAGGAAAAATAGGCTCCCATGATAATATGGCGCATCAAAGACAGTTGTAAAGCTCCAAAAGCCCAGTAAATGAAGATGTTAATTTTGCATAATTCGAATGCCTTTTTATCGCTCTAAGCGGTGATCTAGACAGAAAATTCGAAGAAATCATACTTCAGACTGCGGCAAACACAGTTCACAGCATTTTGTCTACGGGTTCTCCGCAGTCTGAATCAGCTCAATGAGGCGAATATACCGCTTACAGAGCTGTAGGGCTGACTCGCCCCATTTGAATATCTTAAAGCAATTTTTCGAGCAGATTTCCCGCACGGCTACTACACGATCGAGACTATTTGCGGCCATCTTGTGCCGCAGACATTCAGATAAACCTCTTCATACCAATGCTATACCAAAGACGCTCGACGAGGGCGCTCTCGCACTACGCTTCTCTACCCTCCATACCGAACTGGATGCCCGTGTCTCTAAGCACCTGTACAAAGTAGATAGGGGTGTACCGGCTGACCCTAAACCGCATACATAGTCTCCGGCTTGGTTGGCACCCTCAACCTATCATTTAACAAACCCCGCGCTCCGTCCAGCGGTTGATCCTTCTGCTGCTTAAAATGGTTCAGATATAGATCGAACTGCCAGACAACCTCGCTCATCATTGTACAGCCATTAAAGGTTCCAGTACGACTTCAGCCTTGAAAGAAATTTTGTGGTTTTGTCTGGCTCGTTTTAGTCATTCTCGCGCCTTCGTTCCGGCAAACTCAAAGGTCAAGATTTGTCGCTGCACCGTGTTCCAGAAGATCATATTGATAACAGGGATAACTTTAATTTTTGCGAAAATTTATAGTGCTAATAGCCATTAAGCAACGATATTAAAAAATTAGAAAATATATGAGCAAAAAAATTCTTAGACTTCAACCCTTCTGCAACTTCTACTCACAGTACTCCCCGACTAAATCTACGCTGACTGTACGTCGCCTAAGTATTTCCGGCGTAACTATCAAAAAGTGGACAGTATACGTTTCAAACGAGAGATTCGAGAGAATAATGTCTGAGACAGATAATCTCTACAATGTAGGTGTTGCCGCCGGTTACAATACAAATGCCGCCGAGTATCTACTGATGCGCGCAGGTTGGGGTGAAGACGAAATATAGTATCAAGTTCGAGAATTGCTGAGACCACCGAAAATGACACCATTATGGGGTCATTTTACTTTTTATGACTTGAAGGTCTGAAAGGCTTTCCCGGCACGCATAGAAACTTGCGCTCTTTATAAAACATGCTGCATTTTGAGCTACGTTTGAAATTTTCTCACTTTGATATATCTCTATATCATCCGCGAAAATGCCTCGGTGCAGTTATCTATATGGTTTGAATAATAGCTCCAAACGCCGAGCGGCCTGACACCTCTGCCGCGATGTTCGCGCTCGTTTGACCTCGATGTATTTCAGAGTCGAAGTTTAATAACTTGCATATTTTGTATGGCACAAATGAAATTACTCATGACTTTCATCATGTTTTAAACATCTTCGTGTATATCATTTTTGAGAAGGCCAGAGCCATACAATTTAATTTCTGGATTTCCAAGTTAATGCTATTATAGGAGAAGAAGCATATGAAAAAGTCGACAATTATTACAAGCTCAAAAATAAACAACCAAAAAATAAAATTAGACTTCCAAATACAATCGATCGAAAGAGATATTAAAAGGGCCGAACAATCCAGCCGCTGGCTGGAAAACTGGCAGCCAGAGAAACTAGCGGATCTTCAGGCTGAGTTGAGGACTAAGGAGCTTGAGAAGGCCCAGCTCGAACAATCAATTCTATCGGGATTGACCTCGGTGCTCGCATTAGTGAACGGAAGAGCGCAGGCATACACTATCTGCGCCGAAATGCTCATTGACCTGGCCCACGAGTTTGAAGGCACAATGGAGGACCGCGGCATTACGGTCAAAAACAGAGCTGGGGCTGAAGCGCGCTTTCGGCCAGCTGGAAAATCGGTAGCGCATTCGCCGATGGGTCGAAGTATTACGACCTATGTCGTCATGCGCCGGGTACACGACGGCTGGCGGCTCATCCACGCAGAGCGCGACTATTGCTATGACAATCAACGTGAGTTCATGGAGGTCGTCGTACGACCTTGTGCACATGAAAATATGATCCGGCACGCGACACGTAACTTCAGCGTCTGGGATGAAACCCCGAATGATGAGTTGATGGCATGATGCATACACGCATGCCGCCGCAGAACCTCAGTCTGAACGCGCTTTCGGTGCGTCCAAATAGGCTTTCCGAGAATACTGTCGAAGCAACAGAAATTGCAGCGTCAGGTGATTGGCAGGGGCCCTCTGGGTCCCTGCCAATATCAAAGTGTCGAAAGCGTTCAGGAGCTGGCGATGAGGTGTGCCGAGGGCATCGCGTCTTCATCGTTCGGCGATTCAGAAGACAGGCGTTTTGAAAGGCTTAGAAGATCCATCCGGGTCAGCTCTTTCTTTTGCACGAGTTCAGCCGCGATTTTTTTTAGGATAGCTATGTTATCATTGAGTAAGGCCCTTACCGCTGTCTCTGCTTCTTGCAGATGCGCCTCAATGCGATGCTGCGTCTTGGGTGGTAGCTTTTGAAAATCCAATTGGCTTACATCCTGCCAGGCCAAGCCGGACGCGCCGAACGACCAATTGAGTTCCATCTGAGCGGCAAGAACCGTTGCTTGCGCGAGGTCGCTTGCGGGGCCCACGCCCGCGCCATTGCTTACCTCACCCAAGACCAACCTTTCAGCCTCGCGGCCGGCAAGGCACATTCTGAGTTTTGCCTTTGCTAGCCGAGACGTCATTGTGGCCAGAGGAGCTGGCTCGACCCGCCCTCCCCTTGCTGTCACCCAAACGCCCAAAGGGGTGGGTAAAGGTGACAACAGAGCTGATAGAAGATGTCCTGCTTCGTGGATCGCAACACGATGCAACAGCGCTGTGTCCAGTGCCGGCGCAATTTGATCGATCGCCGCTTCCAGATGTTTTTGCGCCAAGGGTACATGATCTGTGCGCGCTCTGCTGAGCGCATCGCGGATAAGCGCTTCTGCGGTGGCACCTGACTCGCCAAGAATGCGCTCTGCAATAGCGCTCAGATTCAGATCCGCGTTGTTTGCGGATCCCAATTTGCGCGCGATAATTGCCTCGAGCCCAGAACGGTCAGGTAACGGAATCTCCACTTTCAAATCAAACCGCCCGCTGCGAAGAACAGCGGGATCCACATCCTGTAGATGATTGGTGGCGGCCAGAAGAATGAGACCCTCGATCTCCGCGGCGCGGTTAATCTGTTCAAGCAAACCGTTGACTACCCCGCGTAGATACCCGTCGTTTGGCCTACCTGAACTGCGATCGGAAAAGCTGTCGATTTCGTCAATGAACAAAACAGCCGGCGATTTTTGACCTGCGCGCTCGAATGCCGTTGCAAGGGCCGCAAGCATATCACCTTGATGCCCATGTCTTTGGCAATCAGAATATGATGTCGTAATCAAAGGAATCCCTGCGCTTCCGGCGAAGGCGTTCGCTAGCATCGTCTTTCCCGTACCCGGTGGGCCATAGAATATGGCGCTTCTGGTCAAATCCGACCAAGCCGCCCTGCCCTCTCGCCACGCATTCAGATCTTCGAGCATCCGTTTCAGCGGTGGCATAGCGTCGCCAAGTCCTTCCACATCGCTCAGAGTAATGCGGGCCCGCCTGTTCTGCACTGCTACAATCTGTGAGATACGGTCAGCGACACGTAGTGTCGTCGCTTCTTCGAATGCGGCGGCAACTTGAAGCGGCTCTAAGCGGCGAAACGCGTCAGAAGCTGGCAGTCGCTTCAGTAGATCGTCTTCTGCAAGCTGACCAGTATTACTATGTGTGAACCGCATCGTCTCAATTATTGCCTTCGCAGATAGACCAGGCCAGCGAAAGCTCTGATAGAGGAGGCTTTCCTGTTCCGCAGATAACTGACGTTTCGCACCACAAACCGCTAGAACGGGCGCGCGGCGCGTCAGACTTTTGTCGATCGCTTGTCTGAACTTAGGGATCGAGCGCTTTTGCTCGCTCGCTGCAAGATCAGAAGTGTTCGCATAGATATGACAAGCAACGTTCTGACCTGTCGGACAGGGTTGTTTTTCTTGCCAATGCGCCAGCACCTCTGCAGAAACGCTTTCAAGCTGAGACCGCATCTGAGCTGATGGGAAGAGCATCAGAGTAAGTCCCCCCGGGCGGAAAACCTGCTCAAGCGCATGTTGATCCTTAATCGTAGCGCACATTAAAATGATGGCGAGAACAGCGGCAGGACGTGGCTGGACCTGCCATAAAGGTGAAACCTCCAAGTCAGTGCACGCCCATGGATCAATACCATCAGCGAAACACTGCTCGACCTCATCGGGCGTCATGGTTTCCGCCACGGGAGCCCCTTCAATACCGTCCGGTCTGCGCCGCACATCGTGTTCAAAAACCCGGCGGACCGGCTGTTTCAACAAGTCGATAGATGCTTCGCCGTCTGCTTCACGATCGTCATAATCGTAAAAGCGCTCGGCATTCGATCTCCACTCAGCAAGTGCGCTCTCGCGTAGCGCAGCGACAGTAGTTCGCGCCAGATCAGCAGAAAATGCGGTCGGAAACAGCGGTGATTTTTGTAAAAATTCGCTCATATAATTCGCCCCCATCAATAGCAAAACGGCATGAGGCCGGCGGGAGCTCGGGGCATCTGGTCAACGCCCAGATCAGTCAGCGCAGTTTCGAAACTTACGCCTGGTCGACGTCTTAGAGCCGCAATTTCCTCGACACCGATAGACTGTGATCGACGACGATCCGCGGTGAACTTCACGACGTTTTCCGACAAGCAAACGAGCGCCAGCAGATCAAAGTCATTCTCGGAATACCTCCGAACTCCGGCTGGTGATCGGTGGTACCCACGGGAAACGTTGAAGTTAAAACATCCGCCGCGTGGACGCGTTACTGTTTTGACTTGAACACGCAGAACGCCCTGCTCAAGAAATACAACGCAGTCGAAAGGTGAATGCTCTGCAACTCCTACGCTTTGCAGTCCCAAACTAAGGAACACGCTTTCAACAAGCAATTCGCCTGCCCGTCCGAACTGTTTGCCGTGGTATCGACGAGTTTCCGTGTCAATTTCGGGAAACTGAAGAAGGTCTTGGTGAAGGGTGGTCGAAGGGCGGTTAAACACCTCTTCGAGCCCGACCAAGGTCGGTTGATGTGTCATTTTAATATCCTTGAATAGCAATAGGTCGCCCCGCCAGCCGCCTCTGCGGCGCTGGACACGGGCAAAATTTTGGAAAGATTGGAAGCTTATGCGTCGGGCGTGAGGCCGAGATCGTTTAGAGAACCATTCGCTTCTGCGCGGTCGGCCATCTGCTCAAGACAAAGCTCTGCTTCCTCAAGCATGAAATAAACACGAGCCGGAGCTGCGGATTGCATAATTTGCACGAGTTTAACCTGTGCCGCTTCCAACTCGAACAGGGATTTGGAACGAATAGCACGATTGACCACACCCGCGGCGCGACACAGTAGTTTGTCCGCCGGCTTACGGGTGCGGAACGTAGCTAGCAATTTGGCGTCTTCCGCCAAGCCTTCCCACACGGCGTCAGTCTCGCTGCCCCAGGCAAACCCATCCGGCCAGTCAGTATCGTCAAAGAAAACTTCTTCATCGAGCGTCGACTGCATATTGCTGACGAGGCGTTCGAACATAAGAGATTGTGGCGAGGCCCCGGAATTTTGGCCTGTCGCTTGGTCAATTGGATCGTTAAAATAGTCGTTAAGCATAATGATCTCCTTTACAGATCGTTGTGTTAGAGCGGGATAAGGGTTGCAGCCCTTGTCTCGCTTGCCTTATTATGATACCATTATATCAATATGTCAACCTACTATTAAAGGAACTATTGCAAAATGGTTAAAAAAGGACGCCCTCCTGTCGATTCATCTGGAATTATGCTCAGGCTCCACAACGACATCATAAAAAAAATAGACGGTTTTCGGAAAGACGAAGACGATCTGCCAACGCGTCCGGAAATGATCCGTCGAATGATACGAGACTGGATCAACGATAAAGAAAATATGAAATAAAAATATGATAACGCAAAAATATGAAGTTATATCTCTTCTGGTCCGACAGTAGGGGTTTGAAACGCGATGAATAGTTCGTTAGCAGGTATTTCTGGCACCTGGAGTGGGAAGGTCGGGCTCCGTGAGCTAGGTGACATCCGGTGGCTCATCATCTGGTAGCGGTCCGGCGTCGTAACGATCAGGACCGGGCGGCCCGTTTTTCGCGCGTTTTGCAATTCGGTAACGTTCGATGGCCTCAAGAGCCGTTTGACCGACACCTCTTAAGCGCCGAACAGCTTCATCATGGTTTTGAGAACGCTGTGGTTGTTTGGTTTCCGGCGGGGCGTCTAGAGCCCATGGTGGTACCGGTATTTGAGCGGTAGCGATCTGGGGGCCGCTGAGCCGCAAGCCTTTTTGCACTAGATTGGTGAGGCTGTAGCCCTGCCCCAAACTACGCGGCCCGTATTGACGGCCGTGGAAACCAAACAGAACGTAGGGGGCACCGTCTGCTGTCTGGTCAATCGTCATGTCGATGCCGGCTTGGGCCAAGGACGCTCTCATACGCGTCTCATCGGGTACACTGGCCAGCGCTTCATCAATCGCTGAGCGTATGAAATCCTTGTTGGAATGCCCGTCTTTTTCGACAGCGTGTAATTCCTTCATCGTCCGAGCACGCCGATGTGTGAACCGGCGAGACCTATCAACAAGATGAGAAGATGGGGTTCGTGCTAGGTTAAACTCAGCTTCAATTTTGCGCAGCAGAAGTTCGCTGCGGCGGTAGTCGTTTCTATCTGATGCTGCTGTACCATCAAATCGGATCCGGGAACCAAGGATATGGATGTGGGCGTCGTGCAGGACGATCATATAATTCTCGATACCCATTCCAGCACACCAAGATCGACCTATTCCCGCCCAATCTTTTTGCGACAGTTCACGGTCCGTTCGGGACGCCGAAATAGACACGTGATATAGATGTCTGTTCAGACGAGGACGCAGTTTTGCAACCTGATTGAGAAACTTGACTGCGGTGTCGGGCGCGCTGCCAATTGTGCTGGCAACGACCTTCACCATATCTCGGCGACGCCCTGCATTGTCCAAGGGACCGGTGAGGTAGCGAACCGTTGATCCCACCCGATGCGGGCGTGATATCTTAGCAATTGCCATCGCCAGCCTCACCTTTGAGGATGGAAAACCGGACGGTATGTAACTCATGTTCCAGCACCCCGAAAAACTCTATAATTTCCCTTCTCTTCAGTGTGGGATGTGTCTCGACGTGTGGGGAATAGTCCGTGATCAAACCGCTGATTTTGCTCAGCTGTCTGATGGTTTCTTGCTCTAAAAGCTGCAACGGTGCACGCGATTGCTTGCTCAATACCCGCCCTCGAATATAATCAGAAAGCGGTCGTCCCGCTGCTCGCTTGGTCAGTTCTTCACGTTCATCTTGTGTAACACGCAGTGTTACATGCCTTACTTTATTACTTATTGATCTGTTCATATTTAACCCCTTGTTAAGAGGCGCGATCAGAGCGAGCGTGTTACGTTTACATTGCTTGCCCAGAAAAAATCGGCCTCAAAACGCAAGTGGTCGGGAAATCTTAAAAACGTTAAAAAGAATTCGAAATAATTTTGTGAAGGTCAAAAATATTTTTAGTGTTAAAGTCCCAACTCAAGGTGCAAGCTACTCAAAAAAAATGCCAATTCTGCGTTTGTAGAGAAAAAATAAGGTTCCAAATTTGAAGCTATCGCATCCCGCCTTTGAATGGTGAGGCAAAACTCAGTGAGGGGGAAGCCTCCACGTAGAGCCGCAAAGGTACCATTTGCGGGCCCGGCGAGCTTTTCTATTGTCAGGTTTTTTTGAGACCAATGGCTGAAGAGGCCCTCAATTTGTAGACGCCTTGTTTGGAAATTCTGGAAACAAGAAGCTTTAAGTGGAAACAAGGGCATCCAGTTTGCGGACGAGTTGAAGCCGTACGTGGCGGCACAGATCAGAAGGCCTGAATAGTACCCAAGCCTTCTACAATGTTGAATGGACTTTTACGCCAGTTTTTCCTCTATCATCTCGACGAGGGTTATCTGCTGAAAGATGGATAGCGCTTTCAACTGCTCTATAAGAGATTTGAAGTCCACCTCTGCCGGCACATCATAACCATCGAATTTACGCTCTTGGTAGACACCGTCTACGACCGCCACTAAGCCGAACTGAATGGGATAAGTCTCTAGCCACTCACCGACGACATAATTTAGGAAATCATTGTTAACAAGGTGGACCACGCTCTCGCGCTCATAAGTGACTAAGAAGTCGTATCGCGCAACCATTTGATTAATACGGGCAGAGCTATCAGGGCAAAACTGATTGCGCTCAAGAGCGCGAAATGTATGCGGGTCGAGGGATAAGTCTGTTTTCTTGAGCGCTATCATTTGCATCCCCCCATCCGCTTAGATGGATGGTGCCGAAAATTACTTTTTATAAAAATCTTATCCTGAATCTCATCAAGAATATTGAAGCGTGACTTGATAGCCTTCCCTAGATGCCCAGTAGAATGAATGCCGAGGGGATAGATCGACTTGATCTTTGGTAGTTGCGCTAATTGCAATTAAATCTCCAATAATAATATTTACACTCTTCTTATAAATTATAGCAATTCATATTGCAATATTCACCAACCCTCAATAATTTAAAATTCCAATAATTTAAACTTTTCTTTAATTAAGCTGACGCTCAGGTACTTAGATGGCAATCTAACACTAGAACTCCCTCTCTAAGAGAACTTCACAAACTTGAGGCTGGTTCGGGTAATCTTGGTGTGTTCAACCGATCAGCGCAAGGGCAGCTTAAACCTATCAGAGGGCGCCGCATAACCAGGTGTTTTCATTTGGCGCGTTTTCAGCTTCATCGCTACTTGATCGAGATCGTCTTGGGTAAAGGATTATAGATCGGTGCCCTTAGGAAAATACTGTCACAAAAGCCCATTGGTATTATCCTTGCTTACGCGCTGCTCGGCGGATTCATGAAGTGCATGGTCCCGAGAGGAGGCCCTGAGGGTCACAGAAATAGATAGGGATATTTGTCGTAACTCTGAACTGTTATGAAACGCCAGCTCATTGGCACGATTCCAAGTCAGCGATGCCATGAGAGTTTTGGGAAGTCGGCCAACCTGCAAGCCTTGCTCCCGTCAGCGTTGTCAGTCACACTCTCTTATTTACCTAACCGATGACATCTTTGAATGGAGTTTGCAATATTTCCCCTTTTACAATCGAACAAACTCCGCTCCCCGGAGTCGTAGTCATCATCCCTGCACGCTTTAGCGATCACCGTGGGTTCTTTTCAGAGAGCTACAGCGCGAAGGCGTTTGCAGATCACGGGATTACCACGCAATTTGTGCAGGACAATCAGTCCTTGTCTGTGAGCCAAGGCACCATTCGCGGGCTGCATTTTCAGGCTCCGCCCCACGCGCAGGACAAGCTGGTGCGCTGCGGGAATGGTGTGCTTTTTGACGTGGCAGTTGATATTCGCAAGGGGTCGCCGACTTATGGGCAATGGTTTGGAGTCGAGCTGAGCTTTGAGAACGGCAAACAATTGCTGGTGCCCGCGGGCTACGCGCATGGGTTTGTGACACGTGCCCCTGAGACCGAAGTTATCTACAAATGTTCGGATTATTACGCACCGGAGACTGAAGGGGCCGTCGCTTGGAATGATCCTCAGGTCGGGATTGATTGGGGCTTGGGTGATATGGTGCCGGTTTTGTCGGAAAAGGACGCAATTGCGCCCGCTTTGGTTGATCTTAACAGTCCGTTCACACTTGAGGGTGTATAGATGAAGCTATTGGTGACAGGCGGCGCAGGCTTTATCGGCTCGGCTGTGGTGCGGTTGACGGTTGCGCGGGGGCATAGCGTGGTGAACCTTGATGCGCTGACCTATGCAGCGTGCCTCGAGAATGTAGCGAGCGTGTCGGACAGTCCGCTTTATACGTTTGAGCAGGCGGATATTTGTGATCGCGAGGCGCTGGACAGGATTTTTGCAACACATCAGCCCGATGCGGTATTGCATCTGGCAGCCGAGAGCCATGTGGACCGTTCCATCGACGGGCCGGGGGCATTCATCCAAACGAATGTTACTGGCACTTATACACTGCTGGAGGCCGCGCGTGCCTATTGGCAAGGGGCCGGCAAGCCGGAGGGGTTCCGCTTTCACCATATTTCAACAGATGAAGTCTATGGTTCCCTCGGCCCCACGGGGCAGTTCACCGAAGACACGCCTTATGACCCGCGCAGCCCCTACTCCGCCTCAAAAGCTGCCAGCGACCATCTAGTGCGCGCTTGGGGCGAAACCTATGGGCTGCCAATAGTGCTTACAAATTGCAGCAATAATTTCGGACCGTACCACTTCCCTGAAAAACTGGTGCCCGTCGTCATCCTCAAAGCACTCGCCGGAGATCCCATTCCAGTCTATGGCGATGGCGCGAATGTGCGGGACTGGCTGTTTGTCGAAGACCACGCCGATGCGCTGCTGACCGTGCTAACCAAGGGAGAATTAGGCCGCAGCTATAACATTGGGGGCGAGAACGAGGTGAGCAATCTTGAGCTAGTCAAACTGATCTGCGCCCTGATGGATAATCGCCACCCCGAAGGCGCACCCCATACCGAACTGATCACTTTCGTCGCCGACCGTCCTGGCCATGATCAACGCTATGCGATTGATCCGACTCGTATCCGGACAGAGCTTGGCTGGCGGCCCTCGGTCACGGTGGAAGAAGGGCTGGCCCGCACCGTGGATTGGTATCTTGAGAATAAGGATTGGTGGCGCGCGCTGCAAAACCGTCAGGGTGTTGGCGAGCGATTGGGGAAGGCATGAAGATCCTCGTCTTCGGCCACAGCGGTCAGGTTGCCACAGAACTGCGCGCGCTGGACGGCCACGACGTCCAAATCAGGGCCCTAGCCCGCGCCGATGCGGATTTAACCGACCCAAACGCCTGTGCCGCTGCGATCAATGCCCGTGCGCCTGACGCCGTCATTAACGCCGCCGCTTACACCGCCGTGGATAAGGCCGAAAGCGATGCAGAAACGGCACAGATCATCAACGCTGATGCCCCCGCCGCCATGGCCCGCGCCTGCGCCGCACGCGACATACCATTCGTCACTATCTCGACCGATTACGTGTCCTCGGGAGAGGGCCACACGCCTTGGGTGCCCGCCGACACGACCGATCCGCAAAGCGTTTACGGCCTCACCAAACGTGACGGAGAGATCGCAATTGTAAATGCTGGGGGTCGCTATGCCGTATTGCGCACCTCTTGGGTCGTGTCGGCCCATGGCAATAACTTCGTCAAAACCATGCTGCGTCTCGGAGCCGAACGCGAGGCATTAACAATCGTCGCCGACCAGATCGGCGGCCCTACCGGCGCTGCTGAGATCGCACGGGCCTGCATAAAGATCGTCAAAACCCTCGCGTCAAAGCCCGAAAAATCCGGCATTTACCATTTCTCAGGCGCGCCCGACACAAGCTGGGCGGATTTCGCCCGCGTAATTTTCGACGCCGCCAAGATCCCCTGCGCTGTCACTGACATCCCATCCTCCGACTACCCTACCCCCGCAAAACGCCCTCTGAACTCGCGACTGGATTGCACAGCGACCGAGGCCGCCTTTGGCATTTCTCGCCCCGATTGGCGCGCGAGCCTAACCGATATTTTGACCCGACTTAATTTCCCCAAGGACTGACTTCCCATGACTCAGACGCCCAAGCGCAAAGGTATTATCCTCGCCGGCGGCTCCGGCACGCGGCTTTATCCGATCACGATCGCCGTGTCGAAACAGCTGCTGCCGATCTATGACAAGCCGATGATTTATTATCCGTTAAGCGTGCTGATGCTGGGCGGTATCCGCGAGATACTGATCATCACGACGCCCCAAGACGCCGACCAATTCAAACGCGCACTTGGTGACGGCAGCCAGTGGGGCATTTCACTGAGCTACGTCACGCAGCCAAGCCCAGATGGATTGGCTCAGGCTTATATCTTGGCGGAAGAATTCCTCGACGGAGCACCATCCGCGATGGTGCTTGGGGACAACATCTTTTTCGGTCATGGTCTGCCCGAGATCCTCGCCCAAGCCGACGCTCAAACCACGGGAGGCACCGTCTTCGGCTACCGCGTCTCAGACCCTGAACGCTATGGTGTCGTGGATTTTGACGAGAACGGCCAAGCGCGACAGATTATCGAGAAACCGGAAGTGCCGCCTTCGAACTATGCAGTTACAGGGCTTTATTTCCTCGACAATTCCGCATCCAAACGCGCCAAGACGGTCAAGCCATCAGCGCGGGGAGAGCTGGAGATCACGACTCTACTCGAGACGTATTTGAGTGATGAATTGCTGAATGTTCAGCGCATGGGGAGAGGGTATGCTTGGCTGGATACCGGCACGCATGGAAGCTTGTTGGATGCGGGGAATTTCGTGCGGACGCTCGAAACACGTCAGGGGTTGCAGACTGGGAGCCCTGAAGAAATCGCATTTGACCAAGGGTGGATCAGCGCCGCGGCATTGGAAGAGCAGGCCAAACTATTTGAAAAAAATGAGTATGGTGTCTATCTGAGTAACCTAAATCGTTCGTTGAGATAACCATAAATCCCAAAATGTTTCGCGCGCGAAACAAGTTCTTTTTATAGAATTGGACCTTCCCGTGAGAAAAGTCTTCATCACCGGCACTGCCGGTTTCATCGGTTTCCACCTTGCACAACTTCTGCTGGATGAAGGGTTCCGCGTCCACGGCTTTGACGGCATGACCGACTACTATGACGTCAAGCTAAAGCAGCGCCGACACCAGATGCTGCTGCAAAATCCGCATTTTTCGATGACCGAAGGCATGCTTGAGGATGACGCGCTGATCGCGCAGGTCACCGATGATTTTGCGCCTGACGTTATCGTCCACCTCGCGGGCCAAGCAGGTGTTCGTTACTCACTGGAGAACCCGCGTGCTTACCTTGACAGCAACCTTGTCGGTACATTCAACGTGATGGAGGCCGCGCGACGCTTGAAGGTTGCACATTTGCTGATGGCCTCAACTTCTTCGGTCTACGGAGCCAACGAAGACATGCCGTTTACCGAAACGGACAAGGCCGATACCGCCCTAACCTTCTACGCCGCGACCAAGAAAGCAAATGAGGCAATGGCGCATTCCTATGCGCATCTCTGGGATCTCCCGACAACAATGTTCCGCTTCTTCACGGTCTACGGTCCCTATGGACGCCCCGACCTGGCGCTGTTCAAATTCGTCGACGCGATCCACGATGGACGGCCGATTGATATCTACAATCATGGCGACATGTACCGCGACTTTACCTATGTCACCGATCTGGTCCGCGGCATCCGTCTGTTGATCGATACGCCCCCTGTCCGCCCCGATAACCGCGAGGTGCCTGAGGGCGACAGCCTGTCTCCCGTGGCACCCTACCGCATCGTCAACATCGGCAATTCTGACAAAGTGCGCCTGCTCGATTTTGTGGAAGCAATCGAGGAAGAGCTTGGTCAAAGGGCCATCCGTAATTACATGCCTATGCAGATGGGCGATGTGCCCGCGACTTGGGCGAATGCGGAACTGCTAAAAACCCTCACGGGTTACAAGCCACAGACTGATATCAAGGATGGTATCCGGGAATTTGTAGCTTGGTTCCGCGATTATTACGCCAAGTAGTTTTTGGACGAGGAGTTTGCGATGCCGACCTTAAATGATGCCCCCATTGCCGTGATCGGCTTGGGGTATGTTGGCCTGCCCTTGGCGGTCGAATTTGGCAAGAAGCGCAAAGTCGTCGGCTTTGACATCAACACCGCCCGCATCGCCGAACTGCGGGCTGGCAAGGACAATACACTTGAGGTGGATGCTACGGAGATGGCCGAGGCCGCGCATCTGTCGTTTACCGACCAGCTTGATGATCTTGCGGAATGCACCACCTATATCGTCACCGTACCAACTCCGATTGATGAGCATAAACGCCCCGATCTGACCCCCCTACTCAAAGCTTCCGCGACGATCGGAAAGGTTCTGAAACGCGGCGACATCGTGATCTATGAATCTACAGTCTACCCCGGTGCGACCGAAGAAGATTGTGTGCCCGTGCTGGAGAAAACCTCCGGTCTGACTTTCAACCAAGACTTTTTCGCCGGCTATTCACCCGAGCGGATCAACCCCGCGGACAAAACCCACCGCCTGCCCAATATTGTCAAAGTCACCTCCGGATCTACGCCTGAAATCGCCGATAAGGTCGATGCGCTCTATGCGTCGATCATCACCGCTGGCACGCATAAAGCGCCGTCGATCAAGGTGGCGGAGGCAGCGAAGGTAATCGAGAATACTCAAAGAGACGTGAACATCGCGTTAGTGAATGAGCTCGCCCTCATTTTCAACAAGCTCGATATCGACACCCAAGATGTACTCGACGCGGCTGGTACCAAATGGAACTTCCTTCCCTTCCGGCCCGGCCTCGTCGGCGGTCACTGCATAGGCGTTGACCCATACTACCTGACACAAAAAGCTCAATCCGTCGGCTACCACCCCGAAGTCGTCCTCGCCGGGCGCCGCATCAACGATGGCATGGGGTGCTACATCGTCGGCCGCACCGTCCGTGAAATGATCGCACGCGACATCCCGGTTAAAGGTTCGCGAGCATTGGTTATGGGGTTGGCGTTCAAGGAGAACTGCCCGGATCTACGGAATACGCGTGTGGTTGATATTATTCGTGAGCTTGAAAGCTATGGTATTGAGGTGGATGTTTATGATCCGTGGGTTGATGCCGCGGAGGCTAAACGCGAGTATGGTGTGGAGATGACAGATAATCCGAAAATTGAAGAGTATGACGCTGTGGTGGTGGCTGTAGCACATGATTTTGAACAGAATTATATGGACGACCTCCACAAATTTCACTCTGTGAAATTTGACGTCAAAGGGATACTTCCACGGCACAGCAACACCTTGAGATTATAATGAGTTTTATCCGCACCGCCGACGCGTCGGTTCTTGGTGAGAAGTAACATCTTGGCCATCTTCAGGAGCGAGTGTTCACCGGATTTGCTCTTCGTCATGACATCTCCTACGTTCGGGGCAAAGGGAGAGGTGGTCGCGGAAATTCGGACGAGTTGTTAAGGCGGATCGCATGAAGACAGCGACGATCCCAAATGTAGGAACACGAGAACCACTCGCCTGAGTTCAAAGCCAAGGCTGCTCTTGGAGCGGTCCGCGAAGAGATGACGCTGGCGGAACTGTTCAAGAAGTATGGCGTTCACCTGACGCAGATCGGCACATGAAAGCGCGCTGCGATAGAGAACATGGCGACAGCCTTTACGCGCAAAGGTGCAGCGCCGGAGCCGTTAAGTACCGCTGACATTGACAAGCTGCATTCCAAGATTGGTCATTTTGCGGTGGAACGGGATTTTTTGGCCGAATGAATCCCTCCGAGTTTGTCGGAGACCATCAACTTAAGTAAGGATAATGGTTATCACAGAAAGCAAAATGGCAAATCGCTACTCACCTGAGGTCCGTGCACGTGCGGTTCGGATGGTGCTCGAGCATCAAGGCTCTTATGAAACGCAGGCGGGCGCGATTACCACACCAACTCAATTACATCTTAGCTGAGCTGCAAAACTGTCGTAAGCGGTGCGCCGCCCCCACACTTACAGCATAGCGCCTGATCTGCGATTCAGAGGCTTCTTTGAGTTGTGGGGAGTTTCTCGATGGGAGCTACAAGCGAGTTTCTGGCAAGGGTGCCGCGACGGACTGATGGCAAGCGAGATTGGCCACCGGAGCTGAAGGCGCGGATCGTGGCTGAGACGCTGATTGAGGGCGAGACGGTCAAGGCGGTGGCGAAGCGGTATGAGTTGATCCCCAGCACGGTATCTGACTGGCGGCGGATGGCGCGACAAGGCAAACTGGTGCTGCCCAATTTGGACGGCATTGATTTTGTGCCTGTTGAGATTGAGGCGTCTGTGCCGGTTGCCCAGCCTTCGCCGGTCATATCTTCCGGTACGATTGATTTGATCAAAGGGGATGTCACGGTTCGTCTTGATGCAGCAACGCCCGCGGCACGGGTTGCTGAGATCGCACGGGCTTTGGCACCGTGATCACGCCATCCCATAAGGTCCGGATCTTTGTGGCCAGTGATCCGGTGGACTTTCGCAAGGGCCATGACGGGCTGGCGGCCTTGGTGCAGAGCCATCTGCGTCAAAAGCCGTTTGATGGGTCGGTCTATGTGTTCCGGGCCAAGCGGGCAGATCGGCTGAAGCTGATCTATTGGGACGGCAGCGGCCTCGTGATGGCCTACAAGCGGCTTGAAGATAACAGCTTCAAATGGCCCGCGATCAAGAACGGAGTGATGCGTCTGGAACCGGCCCAGTTTGAGGCTCTGTTTGCGGGTCTGGATTGGCGGCGCGTGCGCCCTTTGGAAGTGGCAGCCCCAGCTGCGGCGGAGTGACTCACGGGGTCGTTTGCGCGGGTCATTCTGCCCTTGTTTTGTTATGAGATGGGGCATGACTGTGCCCGACAAATTGCCCGATGACATTGCCGAACTAAAGGCGATCATCCGTGCGCAGCAGGATCAGAATGCGCGGCTTGAGGCCTTGCTTGCCTCGTTCAAGAAGGCGCTCTTCGGGGCCAAATCCGAGAAGATTGACCCGGCCCAGTATGAACTGGAACTCGAGGATATCGAGACCGCCATCGCACAGGTGGAAGCCGAGATCGACGCGGACGAGCGGACCGCGCCCGTGCGGCCCCCAAAGCCGCGCCAGACCAATCGCGGATCACTACCCAAACATCTGGAACGGGTTGAGGTGGTCATTGAACCCTACCGATCCTGCGCCTGCGGAACTGAGCGTCACGTCATTGGCGAGGATGTCAGCGAGCGACTGGACATCATCCCGGCCCAGTTCCGGGTGATTGTTACCCGCCGCCCAAAGTACGCCTGTAGGTCCTGCGAAGGCAGGATCGCCCAAGCTCCGGCACCAGCCCATATCATCGCAGGCGGCATGCCGACCGAGGCCACTTTGGCACATGTCTTGGTCTCCAAATATGCCGATCACTTGCCGCTCTATCGACAGGCCCAGATTTACAGCCGCCAGGGGATTGATCTGGATCGCTCAACCCTGGCCGCCTGGGTTGGCAAGTCGGCGTTCGAATTGACCCCGGTCTATGATGCGCTCATGGCCGATCTGAAGCGCGCCACCAAGCTCTTCATGGACGAAACACCCGCACCCGTTCTGTCACCCGGGCGCTAACGCACCAAAACCGGATACTTCTGGGCGCTGGCCCGTGATGACAGGCCTTGGGGCGGTGATGATCCTCCCGGAGTAGCCTTCACCTATGCGCCCGGACGATCCGGCCAGCATGCAGACAATATTTTGAAAGGCTTCAGCGGTGTCCTGCAGGTCGATGGATATGCTGGTTACAACCCCTTGCTCAAACGCCCTGCGCAGGATGTGACGCTGGCCTATTGCTGGGCCCATGCCCGCCGCCAACTGCATGATGTGACCCAATCTGGCGCAGCTCCAATCGCGCAGGAGGGCCTGACTCAAATCCAGGCACTCTACCGTATCGAAAAAGACCTGCACGGCCTGCCTGCCGATCAACGGCACGCTGCACGACAGGGCCGCTCAAAACCCATCACCGACGCCTTCGAGCTCTGGCTCGCCCAGAACCGCGCCCGCGTCTCGGCAAAATCGCCGACCGGAGAGGCCCTAAAATACATCGCTAAATACTGGGAAGGGTTATGCCGGTTCCTCGACGACGGTCGCATCGAACTGGATTCCAACGCCGTCGAGCGCACCATCCGTCCCATCGCCCTCAACCGCAAAAACGCGCTCTTCGCAGGCCATGATGCCGGAGCGCAAAACTGGGCCGTCATCGCATCCCTGATCGAGACCTGCAAACTCAACGGGATCGAGCCCCACGGCTATCTGTCCGGTGTCCTGAAAGCCATAGCAGGCGGGCACAAACAAACCGATATCAACCAGCTGTTGCCCTGGAACTACGTCAATCCGGTGTGAACGGCGCACCGCTTACAAACTGTCCGAATAAGTGGGACCACTTCAGACGACCCTCGGCCCGCGTTCGCGCTTACGGGATACAAACCTGAAACATGAGAGCACGTTGGTGCCATGGTAGCGGAAATCCTCTAGACATGTGCGCAGAATTTCTAAGAAGTATCTCCCGGATGACATCCGAACATGCGTGTAAATTTCGGGTCAAGCAACCCCACGGACATTCAATGTTTTGACTTGTACAACCGTTGAACACTTGGTACCGCTCAAAATTGAACAATGTGAGGCGACCCTTTGAGCGCACCTCCATATACGACGCAGCTTCGACAAGGCCTTGTGCGGTAGACTAGGAAGATTACCAAATGACAAGCAAGCGTAGCAAGCTGCAGGAGGATACGTATTTTCGCGTCCTTCGCCTTCTTCAAGAAAACCCTGAAATGTCTCAGCGCGAGCTGGCCAAAGTAGTCGGTGTCAGCATTGGTGGCATGCATTACGTGTTAAGCGCACTCGTTGATAAGGGGCTTGTAAAGATTGGAAATTTTACGGCCGCGGAAGACAAGAGGCGATATGCCTATGTTTTGACGCCGAAAGGCATTGCTCGGAAGGCGGCCCTGACCCGTGCATTTCTGATGCGTAAGATGGCAGAGTATGACGCACTGAAAGAAGAGATCAGATCACTCCAACTAGATTTGGATGGAAGCGAAACAGAGGGACGCTCATGATCTCGTTTAAGAATAGCCTGTTGCAGATTTTGCATCGAACCCACGCATTTCTTATTTCGCTAAGCGTTTAAAGCTGTCCATAGGATTTCGAAATTGAGGTTTAGATGAAGAAAATACTCCTAGTATTTGGCACACGGCCCGAAGCCATAAAAATGGCGCCGGTTTACGAAATGCTCAAAGATGCACCTGAAATGGATGTGCGAGTGGCCGTGACTGCCCAGCATCGAGAGATGCTCGACCAGGTGCTGCGCTTGTTTGAAATTGAACCAGACTATGACTTGAACATCATGAAGCCTGGGCAGGGGCTAACCGAAGTCACAGCAGCTGTACTTGCCGGTCTGAAGCCAGTGCTGGAAGACTTCTCGCCTGACTTGGTCCTAGTCCATGGCGACACCACGACAACTCTTTCGGCAACACTTGCAGCCTATTACCAGCAAATCCCAGTCGGCCATGTTGAAGCAGGCTTGCGGACAGGCAATATCTATTCACCCTGGCCCGAAGAGGTAAATCGAAAGGTCACCAGCACCATTGCAAGCTTGCATTTCGCGCCAACAGAAAAGTCAGCAGAGAACCTTACCGCTGAGGGCGTTGCCCCCCAGATGGTTTTCATCACCGGAAACACGGTTATCGATGCTCTTATCGATGTTGTTGAACGGCTCGAAAATGACGCACAAAAGAGCGCAGAATTTGATTCAGAATTCGGGATCGACCCGATCAAACGCCTTATCCTTGTTACCGGTCATCGGCGGGAAAGTTTTGGCGGTGGATTTGAGCGCATTTGCGCTGCGCTTGCTGCAATAGCTGAACGCGAAGACGTCCAAGTCATCTATCCTGTGCATCTAAACCCTAACGTCAAAGGTCCTGTAGAGGATAGCTTGGGTGCGCTTGAACGGGTACGACTTATCCCACCACAAGATTATCTTCCTTTCGTTCATCTGATGCGGCGAGCAGATATCATTTTGACGGACTCAGGTGGTATTCAGGAAGAAGCGCCGTCACTTGGCAAGCCGGTTTTGGTAATGCGTGACACCACTGAGCGTCCCGAGGCAGTCGATGCGGGAACAGTAAAGCTCGTGGGGACTGACGCCAATCTGATCGTACGCGAAGCAAGCAGACTCCTCGACAACGACACCGCATACGAGGTCATGTCACTCGCGCACAATCCATATGGAGACGGGCGCGCAGCGCAGCGCATTCACGACGCAGTCATAGATTTTTTGAATACCGGCAAGGATTAGAAGCAATGCCTGAGAGCTCTTTCAAAAAAATTTCTGTAGTCGGGCTCGGCTATATAGGTCTGCCAACCGCAGCGATGTTCGCTTCGCGCAAAATTGAGGTCGTGGGAGTAGATGTTAACCAACACGCTGTAGACACTATCAACAGAGGCGAAATCCATATCGTCGAGCCGGATTTGGATATGGTTGTCCACACAGCCGTCCACGAGGGATATCTTCGAGCAACAAATGATCCAGAACCTGCTGAAGCATTCCTGATCGCGGTTCCCACCCCATTCAAAGGTGAGGATCATGAACCAGATCTAAAATATATTGAAGCAGCCGCAAAGGCTATCGCACCCGTTCTAATGGTAGGTAATCTAATTGTTCTCGAAAGCACTTCCCCCGTTGGGGCAACTGAAGCCATGGCCAACTGGCTGGCTGAAGCCAGGCCAGATCTGACGTTCCCGCAGACCCATGGTGAAGCATCAGATATCAGGGTGGCACACTGTCCCGAGCGAGTTCTCCCTGGAAAAGTGATGCAAGAGCTTATCAGCAACGACCGCGTTATTGGAGGTATGACGCCCGCCTGTTCGGCCCGCGCTGTGAAGCTGTATGAATGTTTCGTCAAAGGCGAATGCATTATCGCATCCGGTCCTCGCACCGCTGAGATGGCAAAGTTAACCGAAAATAGCTTCCGAGACGTCAATATTGCTTTCGCTAACGAGCTTTCGATGATTTGTGATAAACTCAGCATTGATGTCTGGGAGTTGATCCGCTTGGCCAATCGGCACCCGAGGGTCAATATCCTTCAGCCGGGGCCGGGCGTGGGCGGCCATTGCATCGCGGTCGATCCGTGGTTTATCGTATATTCTGCTCCTGAAGAGGCGCGGCTGATCGCGATAGCGCGGGACGTGAATGACGCCAAGCAAGGCTGGGTGCTGGAAAAGGTCCGCGCGGCGATTGGCGGGTATCTGTCAGAGTATCCCGACCGGACAGCGCGCGAGGTGACAGTGGCGGTCTACGGGCTGGCGTTCAAACCGGATATCGACGATCTGCGCGAGAGCCCGGCGCTTGATATCGCGCGGCGCATTGCGGAGGACCATGCTGGGCCATTGCAGATCGTGGAGCCGAACGTAACAACCCTGCCCGAGGGACTAGAAGATGGCACGCTTATGGCGCTCGAAGAAGTCCGAGCGCAAGTGCACGTGATGCTAGTTGATCACAAATCCTTCAAGACCAGCCCTCGGCCAAGCGGCAGTATCATTGATGCACGGGGGGTTTGGATGGAATGCAGAGGTAAGCTATGAAATTTCAATTTCTCCATATCGAAAAAACCGCAGGTATGTCACTTCATGCCATGTTTCACCGAGATTTTTTCTGCTATCTTTCACCCGACCCCAGAAAGCAATGGAACCCTGACAAAAAATCAATGCTCGTGAAAAATTTCAGCAACGGCGGGCACAATATTGTCCGCTCAAGACAGTTTGAATTTCAATTCACAATTCTGAGAGACCCGATTGCTAGATATATATCACATTTTAATTGGCGCACAAATGTCATGGGTGAATCTTGGACATTTGATGACTTTTTAGAAAAAGATGATTACAAGGACTTCCAGTATAATAAATTAGTACATTACACCAATCGAATGGAGGTTACTTCAATCTTGAGTGAATTTTCGTTTGTTGGGATATTCGAAGATATGGAAAAAACGATGCGCATTCTATGTGACAGCCTCAATCTTCATCCGGCACCGATACTTGAAAACAGTAAAAATCATAAAAACCCAATTCGCAAAACTGATTTGAGCTCAACACAACTTGAAATCTGCCATATGAATAATCGCAAAGATCAGGAAATCTATGATCAAGCTTGCGTGATTTTCGATCAAATAAAAACTCCAAATATTGAATTGACTGACTATGAGTCTCTCGGAAATTTAGCGAGAATCAAACAAAAGTCATTCAACCTTTTAACTAGGGCGCGTCGATGACATTGAGAATGGGTTGGATGCATAGACTCAAGTTTAAAGTGCAAAACCTATTACCCGATGGGCGTAGGGGTCTTCATTTATTACATTTACTCATACAATAATAATGATCCTAGTGCTTTCGCACTTACTTGATCGATTTTCATACAATGATGGTTCACTTAAGATTTGTTTGTCAAAACCGCTATGTCACTGTGGAGCGCATTGCTGTATTTATAGGGATAGGCTTTCTAACGGCAGGAGACGCTAAAATATGAAAGAACTTCGAGCTAGATTTAGCTCCGCCAGTTTGGGTACAGTGGTTGGGTCGTCATTATCCATTCTGAGCTTTATCATACTGGCAAAGAATGTTGGCGCTGAAAAGATTGGTGTTCTTGGACTTCATCTGGTCGTTTCTGGCCTGTTGTTAAATCTCGTTTCATGTAGGGCGGAACTCATCATACCACGACTGAGCCGAGATCGCGCTGCTAAATTCGTTCAACAAATAGTTACAATCGCGGTAATAGCGTCGCCTTTAATGATTGCGCTAAATTTCTTTGTATATGAATTTATATTAGACGTTAAAGGCTTTCGTTTCCTTCCTTTGATGACGGCGCTGCATACAGTTGGATTTGTTGTTTTTCTTGCATTCAACGCATACAACGTCAACGTCGGAGATTATCGAAAAGTCCTTATCTCTTACTCCCTTCAAGGTACTATATATTTAGCTTTTGTTCTAATAATTTCTTTTTTCGGGGTGAATAAGTTGGAGCCATATATATTGGCGCATACATCTTCTTTTGTAGCTTATCCAGCCATAACATTCTTGCTTGCAAAGAATTTTACGCGCTTGAAAGATGAGAGATTTTTGAGTATTTCCGAACTACTCCAAGAAAGGAAAGTTGTATTTCCTCTTATGGTGCAGGGTCTTGTGAATTCGTCCTCAATCGCGCTCCTATATTTTGGCGTAAACCTGTCAGGCGGGCAGTCAGCCGTTGGGATATTCACTATTGCCCATAAATTGCTCAGCTTCCCGCTCCGCGCAATAGGTTTGCCATCTCGTCAAGTATTTATTCTTGCTTTCAGTAGAAATTTGATCAAACAGAAGACTATGATATTGACGGCTACTGGTGTTATTATTACGATAATAATCTCAAAGGTAATACTACTAGGTGCGGACGTGTCACTCTTTTTGGGGTCCCCGAACGCTGAAATCGCTAGTAGTGTTGAAGATTTGTATTTGTGGTGGTTTGGCGCACTAATAGCACTTCCAGCTATTGGCGCTGCGGTGGCCGCCGGAGAGAGCAAAAAGTATTCAATTTTTGAGATTGCCGTTCTTGTTTCAAGAGCGCTCGGACTAGTCGCTATTTTGTTATCTCCAATTTCAGTCACTTTTTTCTTAGAGGCCACTAGTTTAATCTACTTTGTCTTGGCGGCTAGCTTTTTAACTTGGACTATAGTGAGTATGGAAAAAACATGAATGTTATAAAGTTTTCTCCTATATGGGGTAACAATACTGGTGACTTGATAATATCCCGTGTAATTGAAGAGGAGATGGCGCGTCGTGGCATCGTAGTACACTCATATGATTGGATGTTCAGAACGAAAAAGGCGTACCAGAAAACGGCGAACTTGAGACCAAGCACATTCCATAGGGCGGCCTCCTACCTTCAAAGGTATGCGCCAGACTTATTCTGGTTCCTTAAGATAGCGGCTTACTTTTATAAGAAAGATGGTCAAAGATATGCCTCCGCCATGGAAGGTTTTGACCATGTCTTGATCGGCGGTGGCAACCTACTTATGGATAAACGTGGTTCAGACTATTCATTTCGTGCAGCGAGTATAGTAAAGTGTGCCAAGGTTGGAGTATCAATAGTAGGTATAGGCGCGGGCCCTTTTCGACGAAGGATTTCACTTCGAATTATTGAAAAGTATTTATTGAAATGTCATCATGTCTGGATGAGAGATAATATCTCAGCATCTTGCTTTGAGAATACACCTGATAGAATAAAACATGTTGTGCCAGATCCAGCATTTTTGATATCCAACTATTTTACTATATCTAAATTTCGTAAACCTAAATTTGTCGGCGTAAATTTAGTTGGCGATCATTTGAACGAAATGCAATTGCGCGTATTGGCCAAGCATATAACTTGCGTATGCGAAAATCATGATTATAGCGTGAAAATAATCAATACCGCGTATCCGTTCGATGGAGTTTCATCTAATAACTTTTTGAAGATGCTTCCTGATCACATCCGCAAGAAATCTCAGATTGTGAATCTTGATGATTCCTCAGACTCTTTTATAGATGCTTTCAGTGATTTAGATTTCTTTTTGGGAAGTAGAATGCATAGTATCATCTTTGCAGCGAGCTACAAAATACCTGTTGCGGGGATATCTTGGGATCGTAAGGTAGCTGGAGTACTGGAGATGGTTTACGGTGAGCATTATAAAAAATTTCACTTGGATTGCTCTCTCGACGATTTTGATTCAGAAACCCGCCGCGTTTTGAACGAACTTACAGATGCCTGCTCCTTCCAAACCTATGCTGGGCGTATCTCTGAACTGCAGGGGGCAATAGAAAAGGAATTTGATGTCTTGTGTCAGGAGTTAAAAAGTGACTCCAAAACTGTAGTTCAATCATGACGCTCAACTCAGAATGGAATTTACGAAAGATCATTATTGGCGGAATTCCTAAACCCATTGGCGGAGTAACAACTTATTTGAGGCGTCTCCTGCATCGGGACAGTAGTCAGATCGAGTTATTGCTGGATTTTTATCCTGGAGAGAAAGAGCCTGTGCGTGAGGACTGCGCATGCAAGGTTGTTGAGCTGAATGGCAGGACGGCGTTGTGCAGGTGGTTATGGACAAACAGATCAGCTCAAGTTGGGCGGGAGGTGTTTTTCAACTTCTCGACGCCACGCGCGCTGTTGCTGACATTGGCCGTACCCAAGGTTAGCGGGGCGAGGTGGTCCCTGATGCTACATCACGGGACGTTACTTGTCGCAAATTCGTTTTTGCGCAGAGCTGTACGGCTTGCGTTGTCTCGCTTCGATGAAATCAAGAGCCTGTCTGCGCCGCAAACCGCGTTTTACTACGCAATGGATGTGCCAGAATGTCGGATTGTCGGTGGGTCAAGCTATTGCGAACCGGCAGACCATGTTGACGACCAACAGGCGGTTGTTGAGTTGGCGCAGATCAAAAGACGTCACAGCAAGGTGCTGGTGATGTCAGGGCTACCCCAGACTCTCTACAATTTCGAGTTGGGAATTGATGCAGTGGCTGCATTAGAGGAGGAAGATTACGCGCTGTGCCTGTTCATCTACGGGCCAGGCGAGTTGCGCGGGCGTCTTGGCGAGCGCACTAAAACGCATCCTTGGCTGTACTTGTTCGATGGACAATCAGAGAGATATTTTAACACATTCCTGCGTCATTGTGATTTACTGATGCGTCTGACTACAACCGACAGTTTTGGCATCTCAGTTTGGGATGCTAATCACTGGGGGCGAAAGATTGTGGCCAGTGATGTTTGCGAACGACCATTTGGCTATTATAGTTTGAGTGTATCTGATGAGAACACAAATTCCTCTGTACCCCAGGCGAGTATATTAATACAACGCGCTTTATTACAGCACGATGCTGAACTGTTGTAGCGATAGATAAGTAATTACATATGCACTCAACTAATTATAAATCAAGAATTTCTTTATTATCAATGGCTATTGCTATCGTTTACATGATGCCTCTAAATTTGAACGTTGGAGGCTCAGCTGAAAAGCCGATTGACTTAGCCGTATCCAATATTTTTTTGTTTACCCTTCCCATTCTTTTAATTAAAAAACGGTTTATTTCACACCTAACATTTCTCGGCTTTGTTCTTCCACTATTTTTTATCACAATCGGTCTATTTTCTGCGATTTCTTATGGAGGTGATTTGAGAATTTTACTATCAGCTTTCTCATTCGTCATAACAATGTTTCATCTAGGCGTCGGCTATCTTATTGGAAGTTCAAAAATTAGCTTCTCTTTCCTGCATGTTTCTTACGCTCTTTCCATAGTGATTATTGCTATCTTACTGTCTGATATTTTTCTTGGCAGCTTTCCGAGAGGTTGTGGCTATCAAGGACGATGGGGAGGGTGTTTCGGTCGTCTTGAGCTATATGGGTTTCCGAATGCGTCTATGAATTTCTTAGCTGTGTGCTCTCCACTTTTAGCGCTCCCGTTCATAAGAAGTAGCAGCAAGCCTTTGCGCGTTCTAGCTTTGATATCTTTAATTATTTTAGTTGCGATAGTACCCCTAAGTCTTTCGAGGTCGGCGCTTCTTGTTTTTTTAATTTCTAGCGGTGGAATGATTTTCATGCTATTTGGCTTAGGAGCAGTTTTTGCATATATAATCTTGTGTTTGTTTGGGATCTTTTTGTTTGAGTGGATTATCTCACTTGAGATATTCGCAGGCATCGTGTTTCGCATTCAAGCATCAATTGAAGCTGGGAACATTACAACAGGACGGCTAGGAATTTGGCAAGATGCCCTATCGCTTTGGTTTGAAAGTCCAGTATTTGGGAAAGCTTTTCTATCTTTCAGTGAGTTTTCGCGTTTTGGAACGGTCCATCAACAGTACCTCGAAGTTCTCTATAAGACAGGGTTGATTGGTGTCGCTGCATATTTTGGATACATATTTCTGGTTGCTCGACTAACGCATCGCGTCCTCCATAGAAACAGAAAATACACCAAAAATGATCGGCGCGTATTTTTCACTTTCGGGGTGTGCTTGTTTGTTGCCAATTTGTTCCAGCCAGCGATTTCTTATCAACCACTAGGGAATTTTATGTTCTTTGCGATGGGCATTTTCCTAGCACGAAACATTGAAAAAGACCGGATAAAATATGAAGCAAATCCTCCAAAACCTCTCCACCGGCCAGTCTGAACTGGTCGAGGCTCCTGCCCCGCAGATGCGCACGGGTGCGCTTTTGATTAACAGCACCATCTCGCTGATCTCGACCGGCACCGAGCGGATGCTGGTCGGTTTTGGCCGGGCTGGTCTGATTTCGAAGGCGCGCCAACAACCTGAGAAAGTGCGCCAAGTTCTTGACAAAATAGCGACAGATGGTTTGCTCACGACCGTTGACGCGGTGCGTTCCAAGCTGGGGCAGCCGATCCCGCTTGGCTATTGTAACGTGGGCGTAGTGCGCGAAAGCGGCGCGAATGGCTTCAAGCCCGGTGATCGAGTAGTCTCGAACGGTCCCCATGCTGATGTTGTTAGGGTACAGAAGAACCTCTGTGCGCGGATTCCCGACAGCGTAAGCGACGAAGCCGCTAGTTTCACCGTAGTCGCCAGCATCGGGTTGCAGGGCTTGCGCCTAGCTCAACCGACGTTGGGAGAGGCCTTCGTGGTTACAGGCGTAGGCTTGATTGGCCTTCTGACTGTGCAGATGCTGCGCGCGCAAGGATGCCGTGTGCTGGCGATCGATTTCGATGGCGGTAAGCTGGAATTGGCGCGTCAATTTGGGGCCGAGACCTGCAATCCCGGCGCAGGTGAAGATCCAATCGCGGCAGGCATCGCCTTCAGCCGGGGAAACGGAGTGGACGGGGTGATCGTCACTGCCTCGACCCAGTCAAGCGACCCTATCACGCAAGCCGCACGCATGTGCCGCCAACGCGGTCGGATCGTGCTGGTTGGCGTCACCGGACTCGATTTGAACCGAGCTGACTTCTATGAAAAGGAACTGACCTTTCAAGTGTCGTGTTCTTACGGGCCTGGCCGTTATGATCCAGCTTATGAGGAGGGTGGGCAAGATTATCCGCTTGGCTTTGTTCGCTGGACCGAGCAGCGTAATTTTGAGGCTATCCTGGATATGTTGGCCTCGCGATCGCTTGATGTCGCACCGCTCATTAGCCACCGGGTTCCATTCGAGGAGGCTCCGCGCGCTTATGACCTGCTGACTACCGACAAGGCAGCTTTAGGAATACTTCTGACTTACGACCACGGGGTCGAAGAACGCCATGTTAGGACTGTTGCGCTTCATAAGGCGCGCGTTGAAAGCACAGGAAAGGCAGTCGTAGGCTTTGTTGGGGCAGGCAATTATGCTTCGAGGATGCTAATCCCTGCGTTCAAAGCTGCCGGAGCCTCGCTGCACAGTATATCATCGGCAGGGGGAACAAACGCGGTCGTCAATGGCCGACGTACGGGGTTTGCGCAGGCGACATCAAACACCGATTCACTTATCGGCGATCCGACAGGAAATGCCATTGTTATAGCGACACGGCACAACAGCCACGCTCGGTTAACAGCACAAGCGCTTCGAGCAGGCAAACATGTGTTTGTCGAAAAGCCTTTGGCCTTGACCCATGCCGAACTGGAAAATGTCCAAGTTGCATATGCCGAAAGCGGGCGTCATCTGATGGTTGGCTTTAATCGTCGCTTCGCGCCTCAGATTCAAACAATGAAAAGCTTGCTAGAAGCGGTCAAGGCACCGAAAAGCTTCATAATGGTTATGAATGCTGGCGCGATCCCCGCTGATGACTGGACGCAAGACCCTAAAACTGGTGGGGGTCGGATCATTGGCGAAGCGTGCCACTACATCGATCTAATGAGGTTCTTGACCGGTGCACCGATTGTTTCTGTCCAGGCGCGACGGATGGGCGATACCGACAGTGAGACAATTACCGAAGACAAAGCGTCAATCACACTCGGCTTTGATGACGGGTCCTTTGGCACAATTCATTATCTTGCCAACGGTGGCGCAGCCTTCGCCAAAGAACGGATTGAGGTCTTTACTTCTGGTCGAACCTTGCAGCTTGACAATTTTCTTAAGCTCAAAGGCTACAATTGGCCAGGATTTAGGAAACAAAATCTCCTGCGCCAAGACAAAGGTCAGAAAGCTTGTGTTGCTGCCTTTGTGCAGGCCATTACGACTGGGGGTCCAACCCCCATCCCTTTTCCTGAGTTATTAGAAGTTGCGCGCGTAACACTGGATGTTGCGAGAACTCTAAAAGAGCAAGATTAATGGCCAGTCCAGATGTAGATACATCGAGATGAACGGCGAGATCAAATAGCTGAGTTTTGATAAGGAGTTGACTGTGCGAAAACTAGTGGCTCGCGCCGTGTATACGGGTAATTTGTACTATCAAACGCTGCGGCACCTAAGAGCGGAACAGTTTATCCACCGCGCCTTATACCGATCACGGAATCCGCGGCCAAATCTTGATTCTGCCCCACCCTTACGGGCGCTGCCCGGTATCTGGCATGAACCACCTCACCGTGGGCCTTCATTTGACGGCGTCGAAATATTTCGATTTCTCAACGTTGAAGGGGCTTTGTCAAAAGTTGGCTGGGATGGTGATGAAAGGAGTAAGTTGTGGCGCTACAATCAGCATTATTTCGACGACTTAAATGCACACGACGCCATAAAGCGCATTTCGGGACATAGAGATCTAATCGTCCGTTGGATAGATGAAAATCCTCCGAGTCGTGGCATCGGTTGGGAGCCCTATCCCACATCTCTCCGAATTGTTAATTGGATTAAGGCAAGCTTGCGTGGCGACTTATTAAATGAGAGTGGATTACATAGTCTAGCAATACAAGCTCGCTGGCTAATGCAGCGTCTTGAGCGGCATTTGCTAGGCAATCATTTATTTGTAAATGCAAAAGCTCTAATTTTTGCTGGGCTTTATTTCGAAGGCTCAGAGGCTAATTCTTGGCTGCAGACTGGTTTTGACGTTTTACTACGTGAATGTGACGAACAGATTTTGTCCGATGGAGGACAGTTCGAGCTGAGCCCTATGTATCACGCGTTAGCTCTGGAGGATATTCTGGACTTGGTAAACATAACAAGCCATGCTGGAATAGAGAACTTTACCACTACCCAAGCAAATCAGATTATAGATTGGCGAAAGCGCGTGCCGACAATGCTTCAATGGCTTGTGTTGATGAGCCATCCTGATGGACGGATCAGCTTTTTTAATGATGCAGCTTACGGCGTCGCGCCAGAAAACGAGGAGCTCTATCAATATGCCCATAGGTTGGGCTTCATCGCACCAGGAACTTCTCCTAGATGTGGCGTGAATCACCTGAAGGACAGCGGCTATATCAGACTCAACAAAGGACCTTTCGACATTATATTTGACGCAGCGAAAGTAGGCCCTGATTATCTTCCTGCCCATGCACATGCAGATACACTCAGTTTCGAAATGTCAGTGCGAGGGGAACGCATGATTGTTAACTCAGGCACATCCACCTACGGTTCTGATGCCGAACGCTTGCGCCAGCGTGGGACCGCTGCCCACTCGACTTTAGAGTTGGGATCTGTTGACTCTTCGGAAGTATGGGGTGGGTTTCGAGTGGCGAGACGAGCTAGGGTGCAGGCCGTTCAGATCAAAGAGGATTCCAAGGAAATTGAACTGATAGCAACGCATGATGGCTATGCGCGTTTGTCAGGAAGGCCCATCCATACACGTAATCTAAGATTGTTGGGTCAGGATGTGATCGTCCAAGATCGAGTGTCTGGAACAGGGAGGCATTCGATATGTTTGAGATATCATCTGCATCCCGAGTGCAATGCAACGAATGTTTCAGATGACGTGATTAAAGTAACCTTCGGCAAAAGTTGTTCTCAGATCAGCGTGACCGGGCCAGCCGACCTCCAAATCTCCATTGAGCCTTCTACTTGGCATCCTGAATTTGGCCAGAGAGTATCCAATCAAATGATACTCATCAGACATGAAGCATCGCTTCCATGTGAAATCTCAACCTCTTTTTCTGTTCTACCTTCATGAAATTACTTATTCTCAGCTTTTATTTCCCTCCTGATCTCAGCGCTGGATCTTTCCGTATATCCTCTCTGCTAGAGGCTCTAGCTGCGCAGGGCCCATCAAATCTCACTATAGAAGTCTTAACGACCATGCCTAATCGGTATAAGGGGGTTGCTCCAGTTGCACCCGCACGGGAACAGTACGGAAATATATCTATCCGTCGCTTTGCACTCCCTGCTCACAACAGTGGAATGAAAGATCAGTCTCGAGCATTTCTATCATATGCCCGTCAGGTCCGACGTGAGATGCGAGGCAAGGAATTTGATCTCGTGTTCGCCACGTCTTCACGTATGATGACCGCTTATTTGGGTGCCCAGTTATCGCGCAGCATGAAAGTGCCACTCTATCTTGATATTCGAGATCTTTTTACCGACACTTTGAAGGACGTACTTTCAGGCCACATCTCTAAACCTCTGCTACCTTTGCTTCGCCAAATTGAGCAGCGTACTTTCAAGCAGGCGAAGAGGATCAATGTAGTTTCGGCCGGGTTTATCGGCCATGTGCAGGCCCTTGTTCCAAACCAAGACTTGCAATTTTTTCCTAATGGAATTGATGCTGAGTTCTTTGCGCACGACTATAGTAAACCCGATTACCAACTAGATGAAATGCCGGTGATCCTATACGCTGGCAATATAGGGGAAGGCCAAGGCTTGCACCACATCCTGCCTTCCGCCGCAGGAATCTTAAAGGACAGCGCGACTTTCAAAATCATCGGCGATGGAGGTCGACATCGGAACTTAGATGAAGCGTTAAACATAACTAGGGCAGACAACGTGGAGCTTTTGCCCCCCGTACCCCGAGAAGAGCTTCATAGGCATTACCGCGATGCCGATATCCTTTTTCTACATCTTAACGACTACGATGCGTTTTTGAAGGTATTACCATCGAAGATTTTTGAGTACGCTGCAACAGGGAAACCCATTCTTGCTGGTGTATCTGGATATGCTGCTGATTTTTTGAGGAACGAAGTGGCTGGGGTCGAGGTCTTTAGGCCATGCGATGCTCACGATATGAACTCCGCGTTTAAGCGGCTTGAGACTTCAAGAAGTGTGTTTCCGCGGCAAGCATTTCTCAAAGATTATGCCCGCAAGGCAATAATGGAAAGAATGGCTCATGATATTTTGAATACGATTGAAACAGCGGACTAACCTGGCAACTTTTTAAGATTGAAACACCTTGTCCCCTTGGCCACCCCCACGTATTGTGCTCACAACGATTTGGATGTCTAAAAGTAAAGACTGTAAAGCAACATACCGCGCGTCCCATCGAGCAAGCTTCTCTGGATCGCTCATATCAATGTTGTTCACCTGAGCAAGGCCACTGATCCCAGGTTTTACGTCAAAAACACCCCACACTTGCCTTGCTGCAAAAAGATCCTTCTGAACTGGAAGCCCAGGACGTGGACCAATCAAGCTAATTTCATTCTTTAGGATGTTCCAAACCTGTGGCAGTTCATCCAACTTTGTTCCTCTCAAAAAACGGCCAATCGGAGTAACTGATGCTTGCGATACTTCATGCGTTCCCGCCTGAACCGTGCCTTGCTGCATTGTCCGAAATTTGTAACAGGTGAAGGTCTTTCCGTACCTTCCCACGCGCTCTTGCGCAAAAATTCCAGGACCTTGCGAGCCAAATCTTACCAAAACCCAGATGATCAGCAGCGCCCACCACAAGAGCCCGATCACAGCCACTGCAAACAGTAGGTCCAATCCACGCTTGATTGTTCTGTAAGCGAGGTTCTGAGTTTGGCCTTCCGAAAGAATAACAAAATTCTGATCGGATTGAGGCTGAAGAATAAAATCCGCAATTCTTTCCATCTTCGCAGACGGCTTCAAAGCGAGCAAGACAGACTCAACTGGCTTTACAACAAACGACGGCAAATTGCTTAGGAAAGCTAACTTTCCGTTCCACTCTGCGCCCCGCACAAAGGGAAGATAAATGTTAATTATTTCGATACTTTCTAAATCTTTCAGAAGTTCAACTGCCGCACGCTTGCTCGTCGCATAGAGCGACTGGTTTAGCTCATCGAGCACATGCACAGATGAGATGCTATAGAACTTCTTTATCTCACATGCCTCCGCAACTCTTGCGGTCTGGTACGTAAGTTCAGCGTTCACCCTGTAAAATTCAGCTTCGGTTCCTTCCACATTGTTGTTGAGGACAGCGAGATGAACCAAGCGGTCGAAGCCATGCGCAACAGAAGGCAGTTCTTCTAGAGTGCAGCACACCAGATCCGGGAAAATCTTCCTCAGTTTATCTGGGCTTCGACCAACGAGGATGAGCTTGTCACATTGATCCCTGAGGATGGGTACAATGTTTTGCCCCACGTACCCGGACGCTCCGGTAACAACAATTTTCAAGGGAGGCTCCGTGATAAATAAGTCTATTCAGAGGCCCTAACATCAAAGGATGAAGTTCAAAAGGGTATGTTCTGGACTAGGTATGAAATTTCGATGAATACGGCTGATCGACCGAATATTGGCCTCTGTCAAATCTCTTTCTCAACTCACCCGCACATCCCCACCTTGCACATGATATCCCTCGACCCGCGCAGCAATCAGCCTCCGCAGCCGCACCTTGTCAACATCCAAAATCGACCCCTGCAACTCGCGCAGCATCGATGCGACCTCGATCTGACTCAGCATGCACTCCTGCGCGCGCAGGATCTTGGCGTGCGGCGTCGGCAGCAGGCTGTCGTCGTCGATCAGCAGCTCTTCATAAAGCTTCTCACCAGGGCGCAACCCGGTGACCCTGACCTCGATATCGCCGATACCGGTCTTGGGGTCCTTCACCTTCCGACCTGACAGCGTGATCATGCGATGCGCAATGTCGATGATCTTTTGCGGCTGGCCCATATCGAGAACGAAGACATCGCTGCCCTTCGCATAGGCACCGGCCAGAAGCACCAGCCGTGCTGCCTCGGGGATGGTCATGAAGAAGCGCGTCACGTCCTTATGCGTCACGGTCACAGGTCCGCCGCGCGCGATCTGCTTCTGGAACAGCGGTAGGACCGAGCCGGACGATCCCAGCACGTTCCCGAACCGGACCATCGCAAACTTGGTCGCTCCGTGTCGCGTCTGCATATCCTGAACGACCAATTCAGCCATCCGCTTGGTCGCACCCATGATATTGGTCGGTCGCACAGCTTTGTCGGTCGAGACCAGAATGAACCGCTCCAGCTTCGCCTCGGCAGCACATTCGGCGACGACTTGCGTGCCAAGCACGTTATTCCTCGCGCCTTCGAGTTCATTCTCTTCGACCAGCGGCACATGTTTATAGGCCGCCGCGTGGAGAATGATCTCGACCCCCTCCTCCGAGATTACACCGGCGACACGCGCCTTGTTGGTCACCGACCCAAGCCTTGCAACGACGGGGATACCCGTCGCCTTGGCCTCTGCCTGAAGCTCCTGATCAATGGTATAAAGCTGGAACTCGCCCTGTTCGAACAGGATGATCCGCGCCGGGTGACAGTTCATCAACTGGCGGCACAGCTCGGATCCGATCGACCCGCCTGCCCCGGTGACCATCACCACACGCCCGGCATAAGCCTTCGCGATCTCGGGGATATCGAGGTCGACCTTGTCACGTCCGAGCAGCTGATCCGGTGCCACCGTGCGCAGGCTTTGCACCAGCCCCTTGCCCGACATCAGATCGACGTAAGACGGCAGCACTTGAACCTCGACATCGTGAACCGAGAGCTTGCCGATCAGTTCATCCCGCCGGTCCTTTGCCATGGAGGGCACGGCCAGCAGAATCTGCTCAATCCCTCGCGCCTGGATGAGCCTCGACAGCTTGCCGGAGCCATGAACCGGCAGGCCGGCAACCATCAGACCATGCAGGTTGGGGTTATCGTCTATAAAGAACATCGGCCGCGCCTCACGCGCCTGCCGCAGCGCCGCGGCTAGCTGAATACCCGCGGCCCCTGCCCCGTAGATCGCCACCGGCTTACGGTCACCCCCGCGCTCGGCCAGCCAGCGGATCAGCGACAGCCCCACCAGACGCACCGCAACCGCGAACAGACAGAAAAACAACCCCAGCAACAGCGGCACGGATCGCGGCGCTGACAAGTCCAGCATATAGCTCATCGCCATGGCGCTCAGCGCCAGCAGCACAGCGGCAACACCGATATTGGACATGGAATGTGTGTCAAAAGCGTTAAGCTTAATGCGGTGCAGCCCCAACGCCCAGGTGATGCCGATGCCAAAGACCGTCATTGCACCGAACAGCGCCCAGCTTGAGGAGATGAAATCCAGGGGGGCGGCCGTGCCATAGCGCAGCGCGAAGGCGCAATAAAGACTGAGCGGCACCAAAAAGCTGTCCACCATCATGAAAATAAGACGTTTGGCCGACCGTGGAAGGTCGTGGATGCTTTGAGTGTTCATAATGCGCACATTTATACCATTTCGAAAAAATCTAATTGAATAAGGGCTGCAGATCAAACAGCTCCTTTCCGGAGACCCTCTTTCTTTGGGCGGATAGCTGCCGCCGCCTGCGCCAAATCCCAAAACCAAAAAAGTCAGGCAGCATCTAGCACTCCTTTTCCACACCAACGCTATATAGAGCAGACGTGTGAAAGAAAATACGCCGCAGCGCAGAAAGGTTTTGCGCATCATACAGGCAGGAAACTGCTAGGGTGCAGGATCATTCGCACCAAGATTGTACCGTTTGGTGGAAATTGAGTGACCAGACCGATACTTCAACTTTCGGCGCCCCTATTGGGGATAATTCCGCAGGATCTCTTTCGGGAACCCTCTCCTTTCCCTCTGACGGTGGTTCTTGACCGCGGTCAAGAAGTTCATGTGGGGGCAGGTTCTGTGCGTAGCATACTTTAAAATAGGGTCATGTCGCAAGGAGAGGTGTAACTTCTGGCAGCGCTTTTGATGGGGTCCGCGCCCTTCATGGGGCGCCGTAGGACGTCATCAAAGGCGCGGTGGTCATCGGTGAATTTTCGGCAAGGTCGGGTTGCGAACATCAACCTGAACCGAAGGAAGAGCGCGGATGCCGATCTTCTTCGAGATATGATCGGTTTTGCCGCCGAAAGGCTGATGGAACTGGAGGTCGGCGCAAAAACCGGGGCCGACTATCATGGGAAGACGCCGGAGCGAAAGGCGCAGAGAAAAGGCTACCGCGAACGCGATTGATAGACGCGAGCCGGGATCGTGGAACTGCGGATTCCCAAGCGGCGCACCGGCAGCTATTTTCCTTCTTTCCTGGACCCGCGGCGGGCAACAGAGAAGGCGTTGAGCGCGGTTATTCAAGAAGCTCATGTCCATGGCGTCTCAACCCGTTCCATGGACGATCTCGTCCAGGCGATGGGTGGGACCGGCATCTCGAAGAGTCAGGTTAGCCGCCTGTGCGAGGAGATCGACGAGCGAGTCGATGCCTTCCTTACCCGTCCAATTGCCGGCGAATGGCCCTACCTTTGGATCGATGCGACTTATCTCAAAGTCCGCCAGGGCGGGCGTATCGTCTCCGTTGCCGTCACCATCGCCGTCGGCGTCAATACAGACGGCCGCAGAGAGGTGCTGGGCATGTCCATCGGCCCGTCCGAGGCCGAAATCTTCTGGACGGAACTTCTGCACGACGTGGTGCGGCGCGGGCTATGTGGTGTGAAGCTGGTCATCCATTGCCCGGAAGGCTCTTTGCCGCAGGAAAAGATGCCGAAAAGGGGGTGATGCCCATCAAGGCCTCAGTCGCACGCGTGCTGAACACGAGTCGGCAGCGTTGTCGGGTGCATTTCCAGAGGAACGCTCTTGCGCATGCAGGCAAGAGCAGCCGACGCTTCGTCTCCGCCTTTATCGCAACCGGTTTCGCACAGCCAGACCATGCGGCGGCGAAAGCCCAATGGCGCAACGTCGCCGACCAGATGCGGTCCAAGCTGCCCAGGCTCTCTGGTTAGATGGATGATGCCGAGGTAGAAGTGCTCGCCTACATGACCTTTCCCCAACAGCAACGGACGAAGTTGCATTCGACGAATCCGATTGAACGTTTGAACGGCGAGATCAAGCGCAGGACAGACGTCGTAGGGATCATTCCAAATGACGCTGGCATACTTCGGCTCGTCACCGCCATCCTCATGGAGCAAACCGAAGAATGGACTGTGCAGCGTGCGCGATACATGACTCTGGAAACCTTGGCATTGGTCTGCGATGATCCCATCATCAACCTGCCTGCAACTCAGACAGACTGATCAACTCGGCCGTCGAAAGCGCCCGGTCAGCCGCGAGTTACACCACGCTATGGGATATGATCATTTTTTCGGAGATCAAGATGGATTCCCGCGTCATATATGCCTTGAGGCGACGGTACCCGTAGCAGCGATGATTGGTTTCGAAAGCCTCCTTTTTGGCCTGTCGAATGGGAAAATACTTATCTCCCTGTTTCATGCGAGCGCGGTGGTAAAAGTAAGAGCTGCGCGCGAGACCGCGCCGAGCCAACAGCGTTGGTGTTTTATACCGGTCTTTTAGGGTGACGATTAGGATGGTCTTTCTCCGATTGCTCAGACTCCGCAAATCGCCGCCAGGTTCTTTTTTTATTAATTCACTCGCAGTCTTGAGCAGATCATGCTCAATCTGGAGCTCGCGGATGTCGCGCTGCAGGACTTAACGCTGACGCTCCAACTCTTCGAGTTCTGGGGGAAGGGCACTCTTCTTGCGTTTCATCGTGGCAGGAGCCTCCGGGCTAAGAATCTGAGTTTTCCGAGCATAGAGCGTCGGCCGACTAACTCCGAACTTTTCCCCCAGGACCTGGGCACTTTCTTGACAGATATATAGCCCAACCACAGCAGCCTGCTTCGCGGCGTCAGAGTGACTGCCAGGGCCATATGCCGTATTGGAGGCGGGCTTCATGCCAGGAAAGGCCTCGCGCACCCAAGCCGTCAATGTGGTTCGGCATGGATAGCCTAAAGCACGCAGCGTCCATGGGTTGCATAATGCTCTAACGCCATCTGCTTTTGCGCCGACGAGAATTTATGCGGGCGCGGCGCCGATCGTATCGGCAAGTCCTGCAGACGCTAGCATTCTCTATGCCACCCTTTAAGGGCGTTCTTCTTTGGATACCTCAACTCACGGATGGTGGCCTGCGCGCTTGCCGAGCTTGATATAAAGCTTAACCGCGTGCAGTCGTTCTTCGCAGCTGTACATGAGCTATCTCCAAGATAGTCCAACTTTTCGTCCGCACCCCCCCCCCGGGTCACTTATCACTCAAAATCACAAGACAGTTTGTTTTTCCACCACTCGTCGTAAAGCTGGCAAGTTGCATAGTTGTCGGCCTCCTAAATCATAAGGCACTGTAATCAAAAGATATTAAAAATTGTCAGCTGACAATTTCCCGATTTGCCAGGGCCATCACCATCGGTTTCAACGAAAATGCCCCATCTCTTGCCATTTGTGTCAGCCGGCGAAGGTATGCCCCAGGGCTGCGGATAACGCTCGCTTTCTCGAGCATACATAGGACGGTGATCGCAGCAGCCTCCCTGCCCATAATGCGCTTGGCGTCGATCATCACGGGTTGGTCGATCCCAAGCATAGGCGCGATCTTGTCAGAGATACGCTCAACCTCCGCCCAGTTGCGCAGGGGTTCTGGGAAAAAGGACTGATGCTCTTTGCATGTGCTGAGAACTTGACCGAGAGACACGCTTTGGTCTTTCTCAGCTTGGTTGCTTTTCGCTGGATGAGCCCTTCGGGGAGCACAGGCCCCCTGCCCTTCAGAGTCAAAACGGATTATATCTGAATCCTGTATGTGCCGCTCATTTTGGGCGTAAGCGGTGCTCACTTCTTCTGTCTTTGAAGCCTCCTGAAGACACGTTTTCAACAGGTTCTTTAGAACCGCTGCCATCTCACTTAGTTCTGTTTTCTCCGCTTTGCGGCGAAGCAGCTTCGCAACCTCGGCAAGTTGCTCTTCATGACCAGTTCCCTGCATGAGCATTGCACGCAGCATTAGAACCTCGTCACGCAAAGTCAGCAGTTCTTCCTGCCGCGCCTGCGCTTCTGTGGCAGCATGACTGATTGCGTCCGCCTGATGCACTATGGGTGATAGATCGAAACCGAACGCTGCAGTGATCTCCCCACCGCGGCTGTGAGCAAAGCGCTTGCGGTTGGGGCTGTCGTGACGGGTGACAATTCCCGCGCGCAGCAGCTGTGCCAGATGACGACGGAGAGTGCTTTCGGGCATCCCATGCAACCGCTCGGAAAGCCGCCGGTTCGAGGCGAAGACAATTCCCGCAGGGCCCGAAGGAATGTGGCGAGTGGGCAGGAAGGTCAGCAACGCCTGTAACACGGTGAGTGTACGGTGCGATAGCTCGTAGGTCTCCGCGGCTTGTGTGAGCTGATCGAGCAGCTGCCATTTATCCGGCCCACTGTGATTCGCTGCGCGGTCGTCTACTGGCCGCCTGACGAGAGTTCGGAACGCTTTTCCCATCAAATTTTCACGAAAGACAATAAAATACCCGCTCCACCCGAGGGGGCGGAGTTGACAGAGGTAAATCTTTAGGGCTATCTCGAAGGTGCAAAGTTTGAGAATGGCCTTCCGGGATTTATCCTGGGGGGCTTTTTTTATGGTCCGGTTGTGCCTCCTGTTGTTACTTCCTCAATGTCTCACGCCTTGGACTGACGCCAGCGGTCGTGCATCTCTCTCATTAGCTCTTCGGCGTGGGTGTCGAGCCATTTGTCGAACCCTCCGGCCGTCCGAGCGGATATGTTCAGGGATACCCCACGCGGTGTGCGTCGCACTTCGGCCAAGGCTTTGCCGTCCTGGTTGCGCAGCGTGCGCGCCTCGGCGGCTGCCGGGGCAGGGGCCTTGGGGGTTGGTTTGTTGTTCGCGGCCCTAAAGATGCTCTCGAAGCGTTCATCCGAGGTCAGGTCGCTGAAGGTATTGACGGTAGTGGCCTCTTCCGCGCGGGATTTGGTCTCTGGGTCTTGCACAAGCTTCGCCAGTGTCAGCCAGCGATCCCGCCCAATGCTGGGGGCAGAGCCGATTTTGCGCAGGAACGTCAGATCAAAGGCATTCCCGACCTTGAGCATCCGGCTCACCATGGGCAGGTCGATCGTCAGCGCATCCGCGATTGTCTGCCGGTCATGCCCGCTTGCGTCCAGCTGTGCTGCAAAGCTCGCTTTTTCCACGAACGACAGATCCTGCCGCGCGGTGTTTTCCTGACCTTGGGCCATCACCAGCGCATGATCATCCAAGTGGCGGACCATCGCTTTGACCGGCACGCCAATCGCTTTCAGCGCCTTCAGCCGGCGCCGGCCATAAACAATCTCGAACCGTCCGGCTTGGGAGGGATGAGGGCGGACAAGCACCGGCACCTGTTGGCCATAGGTCCGCAGACTCTCTTCCAGCTTGCGCTGCGATTCATCATCAATGCCCAAGCGGTCTTCGACGCCCGCCATATCGATCAGGCTCGCATCAAGATCCTGAACCGCGTTCTCTTGCAGCCGCGTTAGCGAGGATTGCAACGCGCCAACCGCACCGCGAGGCGCCGTCGACGGTTTCGCTGTCGGCCGTTCCTGCGGCGGGGCAGGGGCCTTTGCCTCGGATGAAAGAATACCTTTACGTGCCATTAACGCCCCCATGCTTTCTGAATCATGGATTCAATTTCATCGTTAACCAGATTTAGTGAATCGAGCGCACGGTCATAGGTGTTGCGGTGAAACTGCGCGCGATCGACCTCGTAAATCGTCTGGTGGGTCAGTCCTGCGTCGGAAATCGCGGTAGATTTCAGCATGGGCGCGACCATGACCTCATCGTCGAAAAGCTGCCGCAGGAAAGCGAGCACCTGCTGTTGGGGCCCGTCATTCGGCTCATAGCGGTTAATGAGGAAGCGCATGAAATCAAACTCCATGCTCGCGCCGGCGTTCGAGACAACGTCGAGGAGATCCGCGCTCATCTGCAAGAACTGCGACATCGACGCGACGTCGAGCATGTTGGGCACGACAGTAATCAACACCCCTGTCGACGCGCAAAGCGCGGCCATGGTCAGATACCCGAGTTGCGGCGGACAATCGAAAATCACCACATCGTAGTTTTGTTCGACATCGCGAAGCGCGGTTGCCAGCCGTGCAAAGAACGGCGGCTGCGCATGGTTCATCAGGGCTTGCGGCGTCTCATGCTCGAACTCTTGCAACATCAGCCCACCGGGGGCGAGGTCGATCCCGGTGAAATAGGTTTTCTGAATAACGTCCTCTAACGCGACCGGATCATCATACCGGATCGCGTCGTAGATAGTGCCTGAGTTCAGGAAATCATACTCGGGACGATAGCCAAACAGGGTGGTTAGAGACGCTTGCGGGTCGATATCGACGCATAGAACGCGGTAGCCTTTCAGGGCCAAACGTTGCGCAGAATGGACTGCGCTCGTCGTCTTGCCGCTGCCACCCTTAAAATTTAAGAATGATAAAACCTGCAGCTTGTCGCCTTCACGGCGCCCGCGTTGGTAGGCTCCGCGGGTCTTGGCATTGGCTTCAAGAATGCGCCGTAGCTCAAGCAAATCATCGGCAGAATAGTGTCTACGGCCACCGGGCGAAGTGTGGACTTCGGGAGCCTTATCGTCAAAATGCAACTTGCGCAGAAAGCTTGTCGAGATGCCCAAAAGCTCCGCCGCTTCGCCTGCGGAAAACAAGCGTAGCTCCTTGCGCGCATCGGGCGCAAAGATCTTGTGCATGTGACCTTCCAAGGCCGCAGCCAAGGTCTCCGCATTCTGGCGGATCCGTGTATTGATGTGTACGGTGCCTGTCACATCGCCCTCGCTCTCAGTAACGCTTTTCTTCGGTAGCGCATTTGTTTCCGTTACTTAACG
>Ga0181375_1000063_pt1 | contig 55666 bp, 64 predicted proteins | sample LowvirmetaG_FD_130090 | JGI IMG/M metagenome (GOLD analysis project Ga0181375, IMG submission 130090) | Marine viral communities from the Subarctic Pacific Ocean - Lowphox_11 viral metaG | ecosystem: Environmental > Aquatic > Marine > Oceanic | place: Subarctic Pacific Ocean | collected 2015-12-09 | reverse complement strand
GGCAGCATCATCGCCGGTCTGCTGGTGGGTTTCGTCTGGGAGTGGATCCGCGAATACGGCCAGCGTGCCGAAGCCGCACGTCAGGCCCGCGAAATGCGCCGGCTGGAACGTGAAGTCGCACGCCTGAAGGGCGAGAAGTATCAGGACCAGGACGAGGTTCTGGCGCTGCTGGATCAAGCAAGCTAAGCGGGCTTATGCCCCTTAGCGCAGGAAGTATCCGATGACCCAAAATTTGCACGTGAAATTCTGCGGCTTGCGCAGCACGCAGGATATTGCGGCGGCCGCTGCGGCCGGTGCGCGCTATGTCGGCTTTGTTTTCTTTGAAAAATCTCCCCGGCACGTCACGATTGATCAAGCCGCTGAACTGGCCATAGAGGTGCCAATGGGGCTGTGTAAGGTCGCGTTGACGGTCAACGCGGATGACGCCTTTCTGGACGCGCTGACGGCGGCTGTGCCCCTTGATATGCTGCAGCTACACGGCAAGGAAACGCCCGAGCGTGTCGCCGAGGTCAAGGCGCGCTATGGGCTGCCGGTGATGAAGGCGGTCGGTGTGGCCGATGCAGATGACCTGCCACAGATTGATGCCTATATGGCCGTGGCGGACCAGATCCTGATCGACGCGAAACCGCCTAAAGGGGCCGCGCTGCCCGGCGGCAATGGATTGTCGTTTGACTGGCGTCTGATCGCAGATCGCACATGGGACAAGCCGTGGATGCTGGCGGGGGGGCTGACCCCTGACAATGTGGCTCAGGCCGCCCGTATGACCGGCGCACGGCAGGTAGATGTCTCTTCCGGTGTGGAAAGCGCGCCGGGTGTAAAGGACGCAGGGCTGATCGCGGCATTCGGAAACGCCGCGAAGGTCTAGTATTGTCAGGATGGCCCCTTAGAAGGTGAGGGGGTATTCCTTGGCCAGCGCGTCGAACTTCATCAACGACGCAACCAGCGCAGGCATCTGATCCAGATAGATCATGTTCGGCCCGTCCGACGGTGCGTTGTCCGGGTCTTCGTGGGTCTCGATAAACACCGCACCCACGCCAATCGCGACCGCTGCACGCGCCATGACGGGGGCGAACTCGCGTTGTCCGCCGCTGGAGCCACCTTGCCCGCCGGGCTGCTGGACCGAATGCGTCGCGTCCATCACGACAGGGTATCCGGTTTGCGCCATCTGCGGCAGGCTGCGCATGTCAGCGACCAGCGTGTTGTAGCCAAAGGAGGTGCCGCGTTCGGTCAGCAGGATGCGCTTGTTGCCGGTAGATTCGATCTTGGCGACGACGTTGGGCATATCCCACGGGGCCAGAAACTGACCCTTTTTGACGTTCACAACCTTGCCCGTATTGCCCGCGGCCAGCAACATATCGGTCTGGCGGCACAGGAAGGCGGGGATTTGCAGGATGTCGACAGCCTCGGCCGCGATGGCGCATTGCGCTTCGGTATGCACGTCGGTCAGGACGGGCACGCCGATGGATTTGCCCACCGATTGCAGCACAGCCAGACCTTCGTCGATGCCAAGCCCGCGTTTGCCACCAAGGGAGGTGCGGTTGGCTTTATCATAGCTTGCCTTGAACACGAACTGGGCGCCCACGGCATCGCATGCCTCTTTCATCTGGCCGGCGATCATCTGTGCGTGGGTTTCGCTTTCCAGCTGGCAGGGGCCTGCGATCACCGTCAGCGGGCGATCATTCCCGATGACGACATTTCCAACGGTGACTTGGGTCATTTTGTTACCTGTTCTTTCAGAATGGAGGAGGTCAGCGATAGCATGAGGTAGATGCCCGCAAAGATCAGGAATGTCAAAATCGTGTTCTCGAACTTGCGTGGGTATGAGGCGCTTTGCGACGCCACCGGACGCACCGCGACGGTCAGATATCGGACCTGACGGCTGGCCTCTGTGCGGGCTTGCTCCATCTGGGTCTGGGACGCCTGCAAGGCGGCATCCGCCGCTGCCAGATCGGCCTGCGCCAGTTGTAAGCTGACCGCTTGTTGTGCAAGCGAGTTGGTGCCCTCGGTCGCGCTGTTCATGCGTTCGTTCAGCTTGTCTAGCTGCGCGCTAAGCCGGCGCACGTCGCCTTGGGCACCGTCCACCTTGGCGCGGTTCGGGCGCGGGTTGTCGAGCAGGGCGGCAAGTTCAAGCTCTTTTTCCAGCAGCAAGGTTTCATAATTGGTGATCTGCCCGCGGATCGATGCGATCACCGCCTGCGGGTCCACCCCGTTGTCGACCTGCAGCTTGATCAGCGCTTCCTGCGCCTCGCGGCGTTTGGCGACCGTCTGCTCATAGGCTTCGCGGGCGTCGCGCATGCCGTCTTCGCGCTTTTGCTGCGACAGGGCGTTCACGCGTTCTTCGGCATATTCCAGCAGGTGTTCGGAAAAGTCTTTCGCGACCTCGGGATCGGCGGCGATCACCTCCATCCGGATCATGCCTTCGGTCGGATCGTATCCGATTTTAACGTTGTCCTTATAGTGTTTATACGCTTCCTCGTTCGACGCGTCAGGGTTCATCCGCTGGATCGGGTCGATCGCGGGGTCCGAGAAATGCTTCATGAAGCCGACATCACGGTCCAGCCGCAGCATCGCGTCTTTTGACTGCAGGTAGCTTTGTGTCGCGATACTATCGGCGGAGTTGGCAAACTGCGTCGGCAGCAGCCCGCCAAGGGGGCCAAGCCCGCCCGTGCCTTCGTTCTGGATAATCAGGAACTGGCTGTCTGTCGCATACATCGGCGTGGCGATGTTGTAGAAATAATACCCGCCCATGATTGTGGGCAGCCCGACAAAGAACGCCAGACGCACCATAAGCAGCCCCATCTTGCGACGGCGGCGCTTGGTGATGTCACGCTGGATGTCCGAGATCTCGCGCATGCGGCGTTCCATCGGATTAACGTCGGTCGAGGGCAGATTGCGCCCTCCGGCAGGGACGGTCTGGGGAAGCTGGATGCGCCCTTTTTGCAATGCCGTGCCGGTGGATTGCTTGTCCTGAGGAACGACCAGTTCCAGCATGTTGGAACGTTGGAACGGGTCGATCCCTTCGGCGCGCAGCAACCGCACCGCATCGAAGTCAGAGGTCGGGGCAAGCCCGTGTTTTTGCGCCACGCGACGGGCCATGCGCAGCTGGCGGCCGGTCAGCCCTTCGCGGCGGATCGCGTCGATGTCCTGCTCTCCGCTGACTTCGGTCGCTGATGACACCTCGCCGCTGCGGGCGTCGGTGGGTGGGGTCGGGCGCGCAGCGGAGGCTGCGGCAGCTTGGCTGGGCGCTGCAGCTTTCGGTGCTTCGCCGCGTGATGCAGCCGCAGCGCGTGGCGCGTCGGGGGCCTGCGGCTTTGGCGTCGCTGCCGCGGGGGCATCACGTTCGACCGCGTCGGTTCCTTTTGGGGCCGCAGCAGGGGTCGCACGTTTGATGCGGAATTTTCTAGCCTTGGGTTTCGTAGTCATAAAGCTGTTTGGCCTCTTCCAAGGTGTCGAAGATATGTAGCTTTCCGCCAAGCAAGACAGCAGCGGACCGCGCGAATTGTTCCAACGTCTCGGCTTGGTGCGAAACGATGATGATCGTCGTCGTGCGCAGCCGTTCTTGCAGAATTTCGCCCGCCTTGCGGTTGAACTCCACATCTGTGGTGCTCGGCATGCCTTCGTCGATCAAATAGATGTCGAAATCAAGCGCAAGCAGCAGTGAAAACGAAAACCGTGATTTCATCCCGGCCGAATATGTCCCGACGGGCTGGTCAAAATATTCCCCCAACCCACACAGCCAGCGACAAAAGCTTTCGACGTAGTCAGGGTCCAGCCCATAGAGACGGGCAATATAGCGGGCATTCTCTACCGCGGAAACCTTGTTGACGACACCGCCCATGAACCCCAGCGGGAAGCTGATGTTGCAGCCGCGTCTGATTTCACCTTCGTCCGGCTTTTCCAGCCCTGCCATCATATTGATAAGGGTCGTCTTGCCGGTGCCGTTCGGGGCGAGGATGCCAAGGGAATGCCCCAAATCCACACGAAATGACACATGGTCGAGAATGACCTTGTGTTGCGTGCCAGTCCAAAAGGACTTGGAGACGTTGTCGAATTCCAGCATGCCTGCTCCGATTGGTGCTGTTGCGGGTATGTCGCGCCCTGTTTCCCGAGCCTTGGGCGGTGTCTAGCCCTCTATTTTGACTATATTATGTCGTAGTTGGGGCCGAATTTACAAGGAGCCAAAACGACCCGCGCGCCCGAAGGCAGTGCCATCGGCGATGGTTTGCAGGGCGCGCTATACGAAAGGTCGAGGGGTGCGGGGGTTAGTGACCGATCACCTTGGCACCGTGGCAATGGGCATCCCGGGTCTCAAGCTCTAGCGTGACGTGGTTCAGATCGAACTCGGACTTCAGATAGGATTTCAAGGCTTGGCGCAGGGCGCTTGGATCGGTGCCTTGTTCGGCGACGATATGGGCGTCAAAGGCCGCGCCGTGTTCCTCCATCAGCCACAGGTGCACATGATGGACATCTGTAACGCCAGGCTGGTCGCGCAGTGCCGCGATCACGTCTTCGGTGCGCAGCGCATCGGGCGAGGCAAGCATCAAGATCCGCGCCACCTGCGGCAGTTCGGTCGCGGATTGCCAAAGGATGTATCCTGCAATCAGCAGCGTCGCCAATGGGTCCACCCAAGCCCAGCCGAACAGGATCATCAGCGTCCCCGCCACGATCACGGCAACCGACCCCAAGGCATCGGCCACATTGTGCAAAAAGGCCGCGCGGATGTTCACGCTGGATTTCGATGCGCGAAAGGTCAACGCGGCGGTGCCCAGATCCACCAGCAAGGCGATGCCAGCGACGATCACCACGATCCAGCCCGCCACGGGTTCGGGATTGGCAAAGCGCATCGCGGCCTCATAGACCAGATACAGGCCGATCACGATCAATGTGGTATAGTTGATCAGCGCCGCGACCGCCTCGATCCGGCCGTAGCCAAAGGTCATATCTGCATTGGCCGGACGACGGGCGATCTTGCGCGCGGCAAAGGCGATGATCAGCGCGATGGCGTCGCTGAAGTTATGCAGCGCATCGGCGATCAGCGACAGACTGCCCGCGACGATCCCGCCGATGACCTGCGCGACCGTGAGGCCGAGGTTGATCGCCACCGCGAGGGCAATCTTGCCGTCGCCGCTGTCGGGATCGACGTGATGGTGGTGACCGTGTGACATGGGGGGCTTTCGCTATCTGTGGTGTTAACCGTGGGGATGATCAGGGCAGGGTACTGCGGCGTCGGCGCAACACTCTGTCATCAGGAACTCGGATAGATCCTGTACCGCGTCATGGGATACCGCCGCGCAGATGGTGCTGCGCCCCTGCCGCTGCTGGCGCACCAGTCCCGCGGCCACAAGCAGTTTCAGATGATGGGTCAGCGTCGACCCGGTGATGCCCGCGCGATCACCCAGCGTGCCGATGGTCAGCCCGTCAGGGCCTGCGCGCACCAGCAAACGGAGAACTTGCAAACGTTGCTCTGACCCGAGCGCGGCAAAGCGCGCAGCAGCCAATGCGAGATCATGGGGGGAGGCGGGATTCATTTTCATGTTTTTAGAAATATAGAAATGACTGGCCGCGTCAAGCTCATTTCGAAATGTCTCGAAATGGGTGCTGGACACCACCGCGTCACCGCCCCCTTTGAAACCGGCGCGCCACCGCTTAGGTCTACCCCCATGACCGACATCCGCCCCGAACTCAGCCAATGCACCCTCTGCGCCGACCGCTTTGCGGCAACGGCGACGGGGCACCGGCCCAATCCGGTGGTCTGGTTCCAGCCGGGCGCGCGGCTGCTGATCGCCTCGCAGGCGCCGGGGTTGAAAGTGCACGAGGCGAACACCCCCTTCTGGGATGCCTCTGGCAAACGGCTGCGCGACTGGCTGGGCGTGGACGAGACGACCTTTTACGACCGCAGCCGCGTGGCGATCATCCCCATGGCCTTTTGCTTTCCGGGTTATGACGCCAAGGGCAGCGATCTGCCGCCTCCGCCGATCTGTGCAAAAACATGGCGGGCCCGGGCGCTGGATACCGTGCCCGATGTCCGGCTGACCGTGTTGATCGGGGCCTATGCCATGCGCTATCACCTGCCCGGGTTCACCACAGTCACCCGCGCCGTCGCCGATTGGCAAAACCACCCGAAGGGCGTCTTTGCCTTGCCTCATCCCTCGTGGCGCAATACCGGTTGGCTCAAGAAAAATCCGTGGTTCGAGGAGGACGTGCTTCCCCGGCTCCGCGCTGCTGTAAGGAATGTACTGGATGACTGAAGCGACGCCCCTGGACATCGCCCATGCCGCCATGATGGCCGATGAAAGCGATGACGCTGCCCGCCTGCGGTTCTACGAACGCATGGCCGATGTGGAGCTTTTCCTGCTGCTCGAAGCCGAACCGGACGCCGATCAGGTCAGCCCTGTCCTGCTTGAGGACGCCTATGTGCTGGTCTTTGACCGGATTGAACGGCTTGCGGCCTATGTCGGGCAGCCCGCGCCCTATGTGGCACTGTCGGGGCGCGCGATCGCGGGGATGCTGGATGGCCAACCGCTTGGCATGGCGGTGAACCTGGATGTCGCCCCTTCGGCGATCCTGCTGCCTGACAGCGCCGTGGCTTGGCTGCGCGACACACTCGCCCATGAAGCCGGAGAGGTCGAGGCCCGCATCGACCGTGTTCTGCCGCCCAAGGGCCTGCCCGAAACGCTGATTGCCGCGATTGATGCCAAGCTGGCGACCGCCACAGGCATGGCGGCAGGGGCGTGGCTGGTCGGGGTTGAATATACCGGCGGCGGGCGCGGGCATCTGCTGGGCTTTGTCGGGGCCATCCCGCGCGCGCAAGACGCGCTGGTTCGTGCCGCCTCCGAGGCGCTGACATTCTCGGGTATCGATGCGGGGGCGATGGATGTGGGCTTCTTCGCGCCCTCTGATCCGACGGTTGAAAAACTGTCGAAAGTCGGGCTGCGTTTTGATCTGCCCCAGATGGACCCGCTGGAAAAAACCCCGCGGATGGAGGCCCCCGGCTCTGACCCGTCAAAGCCGCCGATCCTGCATTAGCGAGGACCAAAGCCGCTTGCATCCCGCCCCGCTTGGCGCGATCAATAGGCCATGACATTGAACCCCGCCGATCCCGCATTCGAGGCCGCGCTGCGTGCCGATCTGTCGCCCGACGTCTTCCGCGCGGTCGAACCCCGATATCTGGAAGAACCCCGCGGGCTGTATGCCGGAAAATCGGCTGTGCTGGCCCTGCCACGCACGGTCGAAGAGGTCGCGATACTGATCCGCCATGCCAATGCAGCACGGGTCGGCGTGATCCCCTATGGCGGTGGTACCGGACTTGTGGGCGGCCAGGTGGCAGACTTTGGCCCCGCCCCGCTGATCCTGTCGCTGGAACGCATGAACAAACTTCGCGCAGTCTACCCAGATGAAAACGTGCTGGTAGCCGAAGCAGGGATGATCCTGTCCGACGTGCAAGACGCCGCCGAGGCGGCGGATCGCCTGTTTCCCCTGACCCTCGCGGCACAGGGTTCTGCCCGCATTGGGGGGAACCTCGCGACAAATGCGGGCGGCACCGGCGTGCTACGCTATGGCAACGCCCGCGATCTCTGTCTGGGGCTAGAGGCCGTGCTGCCCGATGGCCAGATATGGAACGGCCTGACACGGCTGCGCAAGAACAACACCGGCTATGATCTGCGTCACCTGCTGGTCGGTGCCGAGGGCACGCTTGGCGTCATCACCGCCGCTGCGCTCAAACTCTTCCCGCGGCCCGCCAAGATGGGGACCGCGCTGCTGGTCGTGAACTCTCCGGCGGCGGCGCTGAAGCTGCTGTCGCTCGCGCGCAGTCAGTTGGGCGAGATGATCAGCGCGTTCGAGATCATGAACGGCGTCGGGCTGGATTTCCTCACCGAAAAGATGCCCGAACTCCGCCAGCCCTTCGACACCCCGCCAGAATGGAGCGTGCTGATCGAATTGGGCCTCAGCGGTGATCTGGAACCGATGGCGGCGCTCGAGACACTGTTTGCCGCCGCCTTCGAGGCGGAGCTGGTGGCAGACGGGCTGATCGCGCAAAGCCAGCAGCAGTCCGAAGATTTCTGGGCCGTCCGCGAGATGATGCCCCACGCCAACCGCCAGATCGGGTCGATCTCCAGCCACGATATCTCGGTCCCCTTGGGCGCGCTGCCCGAATTTATCATCCGCGCGGGGGAAAAGATCGGCGCGCTGGGCGATTTCAGGATCAATTGTTTCGGCCATGTGGGCGACGGCAACCTGCACTACAATGTTTTCCCGGTGCAGGGCCGAAGCCGCGAGGATCATCTGGAGGATCGCTTGCCCATCAAGACGGCGATCCATGATCTGGTGCACGAGCTCGGCGGTTCTGTCAGTGCGGAGCACGGGATCGGGCGGCTCAAGGTCAAAGACCTCGAACGCTATAGCGATCCGGCGAAGCTTTCTGCGTTGCGCGCGATCAAGGCGGCGCTGGATCCGAACGGGATCATGAACCCCGGCGCGATGTTCCCCGCGCCGGAATAAAGTCTTGGCAATGCGGTTTACGCGCCTTCAAAGGCGCAAAGCGCGTTGACCTCCATCCCCATCGCTTCCAGCCGCTTGCGCCCGCCAAGTTCCGGCAGGTCGATGATAAAGGCGCAGGACACGATCTCGCCGCCCAAACGCTGGATCAGCTTGATCCCCGCCTCGGCGGTGCCACCGGTGGCCAGTAGATCGTCGACAACCAACACCTTCTCACCGGGCTGGATCGCGTCGTCGTGCAGCTCCACAATCGCCTCGCCGTATTCCAGCTTGTAATCCTGAGAGATGGTGCGACCGGGCAGCTTGCCCTTCTTGCGAATAGGCACAAAGCCGACGGACAGCTGATGTGCGATCGCGCCCCCCAGAATAAAGCCGCGCGCCTCAAGCCCGACGACCTTGTCGATGTCGATACCGGCATAGGGGTGCAGCATCTGGTCGATGGCCATACGGAACCCGCGCGGGTCGGCGAAAAGCGTGGTCACATCGCGAAACATGATCCCTTCGTGAGGGAAATCGACAATGGTACGGATGTAATCTTGAACCTGTTTCATGCAGTGCTCCGGTCGTTGGGCTTTGGTCGGTCGCCACACCAGCGCAACAACCGCGCCACAGCGTTAAGCGACCCGCCCCCTGTCAGCAAGCATCTTCCACAGCGCGGCCCCGCGGGACATCACGTCAAAGCCGCAAGGCCCCGCTTCATTTTGCCAAATAAACTCACCTGCCACAGCACCCGCCACGGGCGCTGCGACGGCGTTTGCAGTGCGCCTAAAGCACGCGGCCCGCGACGGCATCCAGCTTGGCCACCAGTGCCGCGTCGCGCATTTCTGGCTGGGTCATGATCGCATATTCCAACGCGCGGTCGCAGCCATGCGGGCAGGGGACGCGGTCGGCTCCTAGCAGTTTGGGCAGGCGCGCGACCAGTTGACGGCCCTTGTCGGCATTGCCCATCAAGGTCTCGATGATCTTGGTCACATCGACCTCGCCGTGGTCCGGATGCCAGCTGTCGTAATCCGTGATCATCGCGACCGAGGCATAGCAAAGCTCTGCCTCGCGGGCCAATTTCGCTTCGGGCATATTGGTCATGCCGATCACATCCGCGCCCCAGCTTTCGCGGTACATCTTGGATTCCGCCAATGTGCTGAACTGCGGCCCCTCCATCGCAAGGTAGGTGCCGCCGCGGTGCACGTTGATGCCCGCGTCGCGCGCGGCGGTTTCGCAGGCGTCGCCCAAACGCGGGCAGGTAGGGTGCGCCACGCTGACATGGGCCACGCAGCCGGTGCCGAAAAAAGATTTCTCCCGTGCGATGGTGCGGTCGATGAACTGGTCCACGATCACAAAATCTCCCGGTGCCATTTCATCACGGAACGACCCGCAAGCCGAGACGCTGATCACATCCGTGCAGCCGAGCCGTTTCAGCGCATCAATATTGGCGCGGTAGGGGACGGTAGAGGGCGCATGCACATGTCCGCGCCCGTGGCGCGGCAGAAAGGCCATCTCTACCCCGTCCAGCGTGCCGGTCAGGATCGCATCGGAGGGCGGGCCCCAGGGGCTTTCCACGGTAAGCCATTCGGCCCCCTCCAGCCCGTTGATGTCATAGATGCCGGAGCCGCCGATCACGGCAATTTTCGTCTGAGTCATGAAGTCGCCCTTGGATTGAGTTGTGCGCAGAGTATCAAGCTTGTCCCATAGGGAAAGCCTCAAATCCGGCCCGCGCTGTTGCGCGCCTTCCATTTTGTTCACGTTTCAGCTAGGAGGCCGCAAAGACCTTTCCGACTTATTGATGCGATTTGACCCGAAGGATGCCCGATGGCGCGTACCACGTTCCGTAGTTTTACCAAAAATCTTGATGTGACCGACCTAAGATGGATGCCCGGAGAGGGGTTCTCTCCGTCGCGGCTGCGCATCGAATTGCTGTCGGGGCTGACCGTCGCCCTGGCCCTTGTGCCCGAAGCGGTTGCCTTTGCCTTCGTCGCGGGGGTCCACCCGTTGGTGGGCCTTTATGCGGCCTTCCTGGTGGGGTTGATCACCGCGTTGATCGGCGGGCGTCCGGGGATGATCTCGGGGGCGACGGGGGCTTTGGCGGTTGTGATGGTCGCATTGGTTGCGCAGCACGGGGTTGAATATCTGTTCGCCACGGTCGTGCTGATGGGGCTGATCCAGATCTTCGCGGGTGTCATGCAATGGGGCAAGTTCATGCGGCTGGTGCCGCACCCTGTTATGCTGGGGTTTGTGAACGGTCTGGCCATCGTGATCTTCCTTGCCCAGATGGGCCAGTTCAAAGTGCCGGGCACGATGGTTGATACAGGTCACGGCATGTCGGGTGGCGAATGGCTGTCGGGTGGCCCGTTGTATCTGATGCTGGCGCTGGTAGCCGCGACGATGGCGATCATCTGGGTCATGCCGCGCATCACCAAGCTGATCCCCGCACCGCTGGCAGGCATCGGCATCATCGCCATTCTGGTGATCGCGACAGGCATGGATGTGCCACGGGTCGGCGATCTGGCCTCGATCGAGGGCGGCTTTCCGACGTTCCACATGCCGTTTGGCGAAGGTGTCGGCCTGTACGGCACCGCCTTGGCACCCTTCACGCTCGAGACGCTGTATATCATCCTGCCCTATGCGGTGATCCTTGCGGCCATCGGCCTGATTGAATCGCTGCTGACGTTGAACCTTGTCAGCGACCTGACCAACACCCGCGGCGGGGCCAGCCAGGAATGTATCGCGCAGGGCGTGGCCAATACCGTGACCGGCTTCTTCGGCGGTATGGGCGGTTGCGCCATGATCGGTCAGTCCATGATCAACGTGAAATCCGGCGGGCGCACGCGGGTTGCGGGGATTGCGGCTGCGGTCTTTTTGTTGCTGTTCATTCTGGTCGGCGCGCCGCTGATCGAACAGATCCCGCTGGCAGCACTGGTCGGGGTGATGTTCATGGTCGTGATCGGCACCTTCGCGTGGAACTCCTTTGGGATCCTGCGCAAAGTGCCCCTGACCGATGCCTTCGTGATCCTGCTGGTCACCGTCGTCACCGTCTACGAAGACCTTGCGGTCGCGGTGGTCGTCGGTGTGATCGTGTCGGCGCTGGCCTATGCGTGGAACAATGCGCGTCGCATCCACGCCAAGACATACACCACACCTGAAGGGGCAAAGGTCTATCAGATTCAGGGGCCGCTGTTCTTTGGGTCGTCCGAAGGTTTCGCCGAGCTCTTTAACGTCAAGGCCGACCCTAGCGAGGTGATCGTCGATTTCGAGGACAGCCGCGTTGTGGATCAATCCGCCCTGCAAGCGATCGAGACGATTGCCGCGAAATACGAAGGCGCGGGCAAGCGCATCCAGCTGCGCCACCTCAGCCGCGATTGCCACCGTTTGCTGAAGAAGGCCGGGCACCTGATGATCGATAGCGACGATGATCCCGACTACGAGATCGCGGCGAACTATCAGGTCCGTACCGGCATTCTTGGCGGTCACTAAACCGCCCGACCGACTGAAACAAAAAGCCCCCGATGCAGTCCGCATCGGGGGCTTTTCGCTTTTCGGAATGTGGCGGGATCAATCGTCGGGGCGGATGATCTCGAACACGTCGGTCACGCGGGCATAATCGCGATAGCCCAAGCGGGACAGCGGTTGGTAGGTCGTCACGTCGAACCGCCCGCCCTTGATGCAATCGTCGCGCATATGGACGCCGACGACCTCGCCGAAGACGACAAAGTTGTTCTCTCCCTCGATCTTGACCATCTGGGTCATGCGGCATTCCAGGCTGGCAGGGGCGGTCGCCACACGGGAACAGTTGATCTGGTCGCAGCTCGCTTTTTCGATGCCAGCGTGGCCGAATTCATCCGCGCCATGGGGCAGCGTCGCAGAGGAGGCGTTCATCGCATCGCGCATCGCGTATTCGACAATGTTCACGCAGAAGACGCCGGTCTCGCGGATGTTGGCCATGCTGTCCTTGGTCCCGTCCACATCGGCCTTGGTCCCGGTAGAGGCAAACATCACCTGCGGCGGCGTATAGGCGACCCCGTTGAAAAACGAATAGGGGGCCAGATTGTCGTTCCCGTCCGCGTCTCGGGTGGAGATCCATCCGATCGGGCGTGGGGTGACAATCGCGTTGAACGGGTTATGGGGCAGGGGGTGGCCGTCTTGCGGGCGGTAGAACATCAAACTCTCCTCATGGTTTGCACCTATGGCTAGCGCCATGATAAAGGCAGCGCCACAGGAAAACCGTCCAGAGGGCCACGCCTTGTATCATATTACCCCCGAGACGGCTGCCGATCACTGGGAAGTCGAAGCGTTATACGACACCTGCTTTGCGCCGGGACGCGAGGCGTTGTCGTCCTATCGCCTGCGCGACGGGGTGCCGCCGGTGGCGGGGCTGAGCCATGTGGCACGTGACGCGGGCGGTATCCTTGCCGGGGCCATACGCTATTGGCCGATCTGTATCGGTGCCCATGCCGCGCTGTTGTTGGGGCCCGTTGCCGTGCACCCGACGCGGCAGGGCGAAGGCTTGGGTGCCTTGCTGATCGAGGGGAGTCTGGCGCAAGCGGCCCCGCTGGGGTGGTCGCGCGTGATGCTGGTGGGGGATGCGCCTTACTATAACCGCTTCGGCTTTACCTTGCTGAGCGATGTGGTGATGCCGCCGCCAACGAACCCTGAACGGGTGTTGGGCCGTGCGCTGGTCGATGGCGCGTGGGAGGGCATCGCGGGCGATGTCACCGCTTGGCCACATTGAAAGCGGCGTCGGGATGGCCCACATTCTAGCCAAACAGGCGGAGGCCCCACCCCATGCAGATTGAAAGCAACCTACCCAGCACCATTGACGTAGAGGCGCGGCTGGACCAGATCGCCAAGCGCTACAAAAGCGCGGGCGGCGTGGGTATCAATGTGTTGAACGTCATCGGCGGCAGCGCCGAGGGGTTGATCGACAAGCTTCCCTCGCCCGTGCGCCGCAATCTTGAAAGCGCCACCGTCAAGGCATTGGGCCAGGCGATGAAGGCAGCGACGTCGACGCGGTCAATGGTGCCGGACCAGAAAAGCTGGCTGAACCAGGCGGTCAGCGCGGCAATGGGGGCGGCTGGCGGCGCAGGTGGCCTGCCCACGGCACTGGCAGAACTGCCGGTGACGACGACCTTGCTGCTCCGCGTTATTCAGGGGGTGGCGGTGGAACACGGTTTTGATGCCCATGCCGAGAATGTGCAGTTCGATTGCGTGCAGGTGTTCAGCGCCGCGGGGCCCTTGTCCGAGGATGACGGCGCCGATCTGGCGTTCCTATCGGCGCGGGTCGCGTTAAGCGGGCGCGCCATGCAGGCGGTGATTGCCAAAGTGGCTCCGCGTCTGGCGCTGGTCTTGGGGCAGAAGCTGGCCGCGCAGGCGGTGCCGGTGCTGGGGGCGGTGGCCGGTGCGGCGACCAACTATGCCTATACCAGCTATTACGAAGACATGGCCCATGTGCATTTCGGGCTGCGCAAGCTGGCGATTGATGCGGATGTCCCCCACGAAGAACTGGTCGAGCGGCTGCGCGCCAAGGTCGGGCTGCGCAAGATCGCCTAGCGCCCGATACTGCCCGGCGCGACCGTGGTGGCCTTGAGGATCGCATAGCAGGTCATGCCCGGTGTCAGGCCAAGCTCGGCGACAGCGCGGGCCGTCACACGGCTGAGCAACCGGTCACGCCCCGCACGCAGCGCAATGGCCGCGCCCGGACCGTCGCCCGGGTGAACCGCCTCGACCGTGACGGGCAGCACGTTGACCGAGCTTAGCCCCTCGGGGCGGGTCAGGGACAGGATCACGTCTTGGGCCAGCACCCGCAGGCGCACGCGGGCGCCGGCATCGGCGTGCACGCCGGGCAGCTCAAGCTTTCCGGCGCTGATCCGCAGGGTCGTGATCCCGTCGTCCCCATGCTCAAGGACATCCGCCTCGATCACGGCACCCGCTTCGCGGACACCAAGCAGGGGCACGGCGGCGGGATCGGCCATGACATCGAACAGCGGGCCCTGCGCCTGCACTGTCCCGTTCTGGATCAGTACCAGCGTATCGGCCAGCCGCGCGATCTCGTCCACCGCGTGGCTGACATACAGGATCGGCAGCCCCAGCGGCCCGTCGCGCAGCCGTTCGAGAAAGGGCAAAATCTCTTGCTTGCGGGGCCCGTCCAGACTGGCGAGCGGTTCATCCATCAGCAACATGCGCGGGTGGCTCAGCAAGGCGCGGCCCAAGGCGACGCGCTGCTTTTGGCCGCCTGATAGCGTGGCAGGCGCGCGGTCGAGCAATGTCTCTAGCCCAAGCAGTGCCACCACGTCGCGTTGTGACGGGCCGCTGCTGCCCCGCGGCGCATAGCGGGCACCGAACATCAGGTTTTGCGCCACGCTGAGATGCGGGAACAGCCGCGCGTCCTGAAACACGGTGCCAAGGCGGCGCTTGTGCGGGGGGATATAGATGCCGTCTTCGGTGTCCAGCAGCACCTCGTCCTCGATCACGACGCGCCCGCGGTCGGGGTGGAGCAAGCCACCAACGGCGTTGATTACGGTAGATTTTCCGGCCCCCGACCGGCCAAACAGCGCGGTGATTCCGGGCCCGGCCTCAAGCGCGAGGTCCAGCGCGAAGCCGTCAAAGCGGTGCGACAGGGACAGGGAAAGCGTCATGTGCCCGCGATCCTTTTGGCAACGCGGCGGGCGAGCAGCTCGGACAGAAGCACGGCGCTGACCGCGATGGTCGAAGACATAAGCACCATCGACACCGCCTGACCCTCGCCACCGGGTATCTGCAAGGCGGCCCAGATGGCGCTTGGCAGGGTTTGCGTCTGGCCGGGGATATTGGCGACAAAGGTGATCGTGGCACCAAATTCGCCCATAGCTTTGGCAAAGCCCATCACGGTCCCCGCCAGCACACCGGGCAAAATGAGGGGGAGGGTGACACGGGCGAAAACCGCCACGCGGGGGGCACCGAGCGTGGCGGCGGCGTCTTCGAGCTTGGGGTCCACCGCCTCTATCGCGAGGCGCATGGCGCGGACCATCAAGGGGAACCCCATGATGATCGCCGCCAGCACCGCGCCGGACCAGTGGAACGCCAGTTGCAATCCGATGGCGTCCAGTGCGCGGCCCAAGGGCGCGTTCCGCCCGAATGCCATCAGTAGCAGATACCCCGTGACCACAGGCGGCAAAACCAGCGGCAGATGCACGGCGGCATTCAGCAGCGCCTTGCCCCAGAAATGCCGCCGCGCCAGCAGCCACGCCACCCAAAGCGCCAGCGGGATTGCCAGCAGCGTCGCCCAAACTGCAACCCAAAGCGACAGACGCAGCGCGTCCCAGGCGGCGGCGTCTGCGATCATTCGGGCAGCGGCTTGAAACCGTGGCGGGCAAAGACCGCGCGGGCGTCGTGGGACTGCAGATGCGCCATGAAGGCCGCGCCGCTGTCAGTAAGCGCGGCAGCGGGGTAGGTGATCGGGCTGTGTGTCTCCTGCGGTATATCGTAAAGGATGCGGACCTGTGGTTCGGCCAAAGCATCGGTGCGGTAGACCACGCCCAAAGGCGTCTCTGCCCGCGCGACCAAAGCCAGGGCGCTGCGCACGTTATCCGTCTCTGCCAGATGCGGGGCGATTGCCTCCCATTGTCCGGTCGCCTCAAGCCATTCGCGCGCATAGATACCGGCGGGCACGGCGTCCCGTTGACCCATCGCTAACCGCGCATCGCCAAGCGCACCCGCCAGATCGGTGGGGTCCGGCGCGACATCGCTATCTGCGGGGGCGATCACCACAAGCGAATTGCCCAGCAGATCAACCACCGCGTCCGATTTGACCGCGCCGCGATCCCGCAGCCATGTCATCCAGACCGGTGCCGCGAGCAAGACCACATCGGCAGGGGCACCCGCATCGATTTGCCGTGCCATCGTGCCGGACCCGCCAAAAGACAGCGCCACATCGCCGTCATAGCCGCGCGCGACCTCGTCCAGGGTACCGCGCAGGCTGGCGGCCGCAAAGACCGTCACCGAAGGCTGCTCTGCCTGCGTGAGGGTGGGCAGCAGCGCTGCAAAAATGAGCGGCAAAAAACGTTTCATTCCCGTAGTATCCGCCATGCCGTAGGGGCGTGCAAGGGCGACTGGTCTTGTCATCACGGCACGGGTAGGCTTTTGTTGCCGTACCACCCCGGAGACAGAATGCCCCGCATGAAACAGCTGCCCATATCACTGCAAGGTGCCCGCAAGGGAGAGGTGCGAACACAGTTCGCCGCGCTGTGTTACCGCGTGCGCCAAGGCAAGGTGCAGGTGCTGTTGATCACGTCTCGGGGGGCGAAACGCTGGATTGTGCCGAAAGGCTGGCCGATGGATGCCAAAACCCCCGGTGCCGCCGCCGCGCGCGAGGCATGGGAAGAAGCGGGCGTGCGCGGGCGGGTCACGGGCGGCTGCCTTGGCGTCTATTCCTACACAAAGGAAATGGACGACGGAGAGATGTTGCCGGTGGTGGCCATGCTCTATCCCGTAGAGGTCAAGATCACCGCCGATAAATACCCCGAAGCCGGCCAGCGGCGGCGCAAGTGGATGTCGCGCAAGAAGGCCGCCAAAATGGTGTCAGAGCCCGAGCTGGCGCGCATGATCCGGGACTTCGATCCGCGCGGGCGAAGTTGAGCCGCTTGACGGGACCGGCTTGCGCCCCCATTTTTAACATATCTTAACGACGAGAGGATGCCTGCGGGCGCGATGATCAAGTTTTCGCTGAAATGTGATCAGGACCACCAGTTTGAAAGCTGGTTCAAATCTGCCGCTGCCTTTGATGCGCTGGCGCAGGCGGGGCATCTGACCTGCGCGCTGTGTGGGTCGACCAAGGTGACCAAGGGCATGATGGCCCCCCGTGTCACAACCGGCGAGCGCCGCGAGAACCGCAGTGAGGATGGTCAAAAGCCGGACGCCGCAGTGCCGGTACTATCGAAACCTCAAAGCGCGTTGGAAGAGGCGCTGAAGGCGCTGCGCAAAGAGGTCGAAACCTCCTCGGAATATGTGGGCGATGATTTCGTGCGTGAAGCCCGTGCCATCCACATCGGGGATGCGCCCGATCGCTCGATCTATGGCGAGGCGCGTCTGGACGAAGCCGTCGCCCTGATCGAAGAGGGTATCCCGCTGACCCCGCTGCCGTTTCGGGCCAAACGCACCACGTCATAGACGGCGGGTCGCAGGCGACCTTGGGCGGGCGGATACCGCGCCCCGTCACCTTGCAACTTACGGTTCACACATAATTTCCCTGCGTTACGACAGAGGCCTGCGGGCTTGCTAAGGGCGCCGCTTGCGCGTACACCGCGCCGGAGTTTTGCAACGGGGGACATATGCCTGTTCTGGTGATGAAGTTTGGTGGCACCTCGGTGGCCACCTTGGACCGTATCCGCCGCGCGGCCAAACGCGTGGGCGTTGAAGTGGCCAAGGGCTATGACGTGATCGTCATCGTTTCCGCCATGTCGGGAAAGACGAACGAGCTGGTCGGCTGGGTGAACGAAACCTCTCCGCTATATGACGCGCGCGAATATGACGCTGTCGTCTCCTCGGGCGAGAATGTCACCGCTGGTCTGATGGCGCTGACCTTGCAGGAAATGGATGTTCCGGCGCGCAGTTGGCAAGGCTGGCAAGTGCCGGTCAAGACGACCTCCGCGCATTCCTCGGCCCGGATCGAGGAAATTCCGCCTGCAAACATCATGGCGAAATTCGACGAAGGCATGCGCGTCGCGGTTGTCGCGGGCTTTCAGGGCGTTTCCCCCGAGGGCCGGATCACCACGCTGGGGCGTGGCGGGTCGGATACCACCGCCGTCGCCTTTGCCGCTGCCTTTGATGCAGAGCGTTGCGATATCTACACTGATGTGGACGGGGTCTACACCACCGACCCGCGGGTGAGCGCCAAGGCGCGCAAGCTCGACAAGATCGCCTTTGAAGAGATGCTGGAACTGGCGTCGCTGGGCGCCAAGGTCCTGCAAACCCGGTCGGTCGAACTGGCCATGCGGTACAAGGTCAAGCTGCGCGTGCTGAGCAGTTTTGAGGAACAATCAGACGAGGCTGGAACGCTGGTCTGCGCCGAGGAGGAAATTATGGAAAGCAATGTAGTATCCGGTATCGCGTTTTCGCGTGACGAAGCAAAGATGACGCTGGTTTCGGTCGCGGATCGCCCCGGCATTGCCGCCGCGATCTTCACCGCGCTCAGCGATGGTGGCGTGAACGTCGATATGATCGTTCAGAACATCTCGGAAGAGGGGCGCACCGATATGACGTGGTCCTGCCCCGTCGATCAGATCAAACGCGCGGAAGTCGCGATTGATGCCGCGAAAAAATCGGGCGAGCTGAATTTCGACGATCTGATCGCGGACACAGATGTGGCGAAAGTGTCGGTTGTGGGGATCGGCATGCGCAGCCACACCGGCGTTGCGGCGAAGATGTTTCAGGTGTTGTCGAACGAGGGTGTGAACATCAAGGTTATCACCACCTCCGAGATCAAGATCTCCGTTCTGATCGACCGCAAATACATGGAGCTGGCCGTTCAGGCGCTGCATGACGCGTTCGAGCTGGACAAACGCGCCTAATTCCCGGGCACCCCACCTGCGAAGATTACAGCGTTTTCCCGCAACAGGGGAAAACGCATCTTCCGGCCTCGGGGAGCAGATGATAGATGTCAATGATATCAGGCGTTTCAATTTTGGGACGCCTGTGATCTAAGCTGGCATCGCCGGGGGGAAATGATCACATGGCTGATGGGATAGAGACAGAAAGCCGCAAGCTGTTGGGTCGCTTACGCGATGCCATGGCCAGTGATGATGCAGGGCAGGCGCGGCTGGACAAGATCACGCATCTGATCGCGTCCTCTATGGGCTGCGAGGTCTGCTCTATCTACCTGTTCCGCGATGAAGACACGCTAGAGCTTTGCGCGACCGAGGGGCTGAAGGCCGATGCGGTCCACGAGACGCGCATGAAGATGGGCGAGGGGCTGGTCGGCCGCGTCGCCAAACGCAAACGTATTATCAACACGCCCAATGCCCCGCAGGCCCCCGGTTTCCGCTTTATGCCGGAAACGGGCGAAGAACTGTATTCAAGCTTTCTGGGTATACCGGTGCAGCGCTTGGGCGAGATGCTGGGCGTTCTGGTGGTGCAATCCAAGGCCGCGCGGGAATTCTCGGCTGACGAGGTTTATGCGCTGGAAGTGGTCGCCATGGTACTGGCCGAAATGACCGAGCTGGGGGCCTTTGTCGGTGAGGGTGCGGCGATGTCGGCGCGGCACAGTCAGGCGGTTCTGATCCGCGGCACCGTGGCGCAAGAGGGCGTGGCCGAGGGCCACGTCTGGCTGCACGAGCCGCGCGTTGTTGTGTCAAAGCTTGTGGCCGATGACCCTGCCAGTGAAACCGCACGCCTGAACGAGGCGGTCGATGATTTGCGCGTCAGCGTGGATCAGATGATGGCGATGGCGGGGGGGGACAAGGACCAGCAACAGGTGCTTGAAGCCTATCGGATGTTCGCCAACTCCAAAGGCTGGTTGCGCCGGATGGAGGAAGACATCGGCCGTGGCCTGTCTGCCGAAGCGGCTGTCGAGAAAGAGCAATCTCTGGCGCGCGCCCGTATGGGGCAGGCCGCCGACGCCTATCTGCGCGAACGTCTGTCCGATCTCGATGACCTCAGCAATCGTTTGCTGCGCATCCTGACAGGGCAGGGGTCGAACACGGGGGCCGAGATGCCCACCGACCCTATTCTGGTGGCGCGCAACATCGGACCGGCTGAGCTGTTGGAATACGGCCGCTCTCTGCGCGGTATCGTGCTGGAGGGCGGATCGGTTGGCAGCCATGCCGCGATTGTCGCACGGGCGCTGGCGATCCCGCTGATCGTCCATGCCAGCCGCGTGACCAATGATGCGCTGAACGGCGACCGGATCATGGTGGACGGCGAACAGGGCGTGGTGCATCTGCGCCCCGAGGAAACCGTTGCCTCTGCCTTCCGCGACAAAATCGCGATGCAGGCCGAGGCGCAGGAACGCTATGCGTCGATCCGCGACAAACCGGCGATCACCAAATGCGGCACGCGGGTCGGGCTGCATATGAACGCGGGTCTCATGGCGGATCTTCCCTCGCTTGACGGGTCTGGGGCCGAAGGGGTGGGGCTGTTCCGCACGGAGCTTCAGTTCCTTGTACGCAGCCAGATGCCGAAACGGTCGGAACTGTCCGCGCTTTATAGCCGCGTGTTGGATGCCGCGTCGGGCAAACGTGTGGTGTTCCGTACGTTGGATATCGGGTCGGACAAGGTGCTGCCCTATATGAAGCCCAACGACGAACCGAACCCCGCTTTGGGCTGGCGTGCGATCCGTGTCGGGCTGGACAAGCCGGGCATGATGCGGATGCAATTGCAGGCGTTGATCCGTGCGGCGAACGGGCGCCCCCTGTCGGTGATGTTCCCCTTTGTCGCGCAGTTCGAAGAATACCGCGCCGCCCGTGCCGAGATGGACAAGACGCTCGCCCGCGAGGCGCGCTTGGGCCATGTGCTGCCGTCGCAAATCGAAGTGGGCGCGATGCTGGAGACCCCGTCGCTGGCCTTTGCCCCGACGAAGTTCTTCGAAGAGGTCGAGTTTCTGTCGATCGGGGGCAACGATCTGAAGCAGTTCTTCTTTGCCGCCGACCGAGAGAACGAGCTGGTGCGCCGCCGCTATGACACGTTGAACGTCAGTTTCCTGACCTTCCTAGAGAACATCGTAGACCGTTCCCGCGAAACCGGTACGCCACTGTCGTTCTGTGGCGAGGATGCGGGCCGCCCCATAGAGGCGCTGTGCTTTGCTGCCATCGGGATCACAACGCTGTCCATGCGTCCCGCGTCCATCGGGCCGGTCAAAAGCATGTTGCACCGCTCTGATCTGGGGGAAATCCGCGAAGTGATCCACGCCGCACGTGATCGTGGGGATCAATCGGTACGTCCCGCGGTGATGGAGTATCTGCGCAGCCAGACCAACGAAGTCCGCCGCTTGCCCTGAAGGGCCCGGCGGCTTGTCTGATGTGTCAAACGCGCCCGATTTATCCACGTGGGCGATTGATGCCGCGTCGAAAAAGCCAATACCGCAGGGCGGTTATGCACATTTGTCGCGTGGCGGGCCAAGCTCTTACCTCAGTTTCGCAGAGCGAAAAAAGTAACCGAAATAACGGCTATGCGCGTGCAGGATAATTCCCTTTAATGCCCCCAAGTCGCAGCGCGGAGGAACGCTGCAGCCAGCTATGGGAGAGGCGCGGGCATATGAACCCTTTTGTATTCAACACCACAAAATCCGTCGTATTCGAAAACGGGGCCGCCGTGCGTATCGCCGCGCTGGCAGGCGGGTTGCTGGGCAAGACGTGCCTGTTGATCACCGACCCCGGTTTGCGCAAACTTGGCCTGTGCGACCCTTGCATCGATGCGCTTGAGAAAGCCGGTCATCAGGTCACCGTCTTCGATGATGTAGAGGCCGACCCCTCGCGCGAGACATTGATGCGTGCGGTAGAGGCAGGGCGCAGCGCGGGGGCGACCGGAGTCATCGGCTTTGGCGGCGGGTCATCGCAGGACGTGGCCAAGCTTGTGGCGCTTTTGCTTGGCTCTGACGAGGATCTGGATGCCGCTTGGGGGGTAGGGCAGGCCAAGGGGCCGCGCCTGCCGCTGGTGTTGGTCCCCACCACCGCTGGCACCGGGTCAGAGGTCACGCCTGTGTCGATCATCACCGTCGGGGCAGAGGAAAAGCGCGGTGTATCCTCGCCCGTGATCCTGCCTGACATGGCCATTCTGGACGCCTCCCTGACCGTCGGTCTGCCCGCGTCGATCACCGCGGCCACAGGCGTTGACGCGATGGTGCACGCCATCGAATCCTATGCCTCGGTCAATGCCAACAACAACCCTGTGTCCAAGCTACTTGCCCGCGAGGCGCTGCGCCTGCTGGGGGCCAATATCGAAACCGTCGTTGCGGATGGCAGCAACCTTGAGGCCCGCGGCGCGATGTTGCTGGGGTCGATGCTGGCAGGGCAAGCCTTTGCCAATGCCCCCGTCGCGGCGGTACACGCGCTGGCCTATCCCATCGGTGGCACCTTCCATATCCCGCACGGGCTGTCCAACGCGCTGGTGCTGCCCCACGTGCTGCGCTTCAACGCGCCTCAAGCGGGCAGTGTCTATGCCGAGATCGCTGCCGATGCCTTCCCCGACCTAGCAGAGGTCGAAGGCGGTCAGGCCCGCACCGCCGCCTTCGTTGATGCGCTGACGGATCTGTCCAGGCGGCTTGGGTTGCCGCCCCGCCTGCGCGATGTCGATATCCCCCGGTCCGCGATCCCCAAGATGGCCGAAGACGCGATGGTGCAGGCCCGTCTGCTTGTGAACAACCCGCGCGAGGTGACACAGGCCGATGCTCAGGCAATCTACGAGGCGGCTTGGTAATGGCTGCCCGCGCACCCGCTGCAACCCGTGCCGATTTCGCGGATTTCTATCCATTGCAGACGCGATGGAACGACAATGACACCTATGGGCATATGAACAACGTCGTGCACTATGCGCTGTTTGACACGGCCGTAAACGGCTGGCTGATCGAACGGGGGCTGCTGGACCCGCAGACCAGCCCCGCCTTCGGGCTCGTCGTGGAAACCGGTTGCCGCTATTTCGGAGAGATGGCCTTCCCCGACCGCGTGACAGCGGGGCTGCGGGTGGCGCAGCTTGGCAAAAGCTCCGTCCGGATGGAGCTGGGCCTGTTCCGGAACGACGAGGAGAACGCCTCTGCCGAAGGGTTCTTTGTGCATGTCTATGTGAACCGCGACGACCACCGCCCGACCGAGATTCCCGCCGCGACCCGTACCGCGCTAGAAGGGCTGAAAACCACGGGCTGAGCGTGGCGTAATCCCGCGCGCCCTAGCTTGGCGGTTGCAAATGCTTGGTGTCCACATGTTATACATCCCCGAATCACAGCGTTTTTCTGCGTTGCGGCATTCTGTGTCGCGCGGGATGACGCGTTGAAATTTAACAATAAACCGGAGAAATCTCCCCGTGTCCAAGAAGAAACGTATCGTTGTTAAAATCGGATCCAGCCTGTTGGCCAATGAAGAAAAGCTGACATTGCGCTATGCTTTCATGAACGGTCTCATGGCGGATTTGGGGGACCTTCAGGACCAGGGATACGAGATCATCCTGACCTCGTCAGGCTCGGTCGCGCTTGGCCTGAACATGATCGGGAAACGCCCCGAAGAGGCCGGTATTCTGGACAAGCAAGCGGCGGCCGCCTGTGGTCAGCCCCTGCTGATGAACGCCTACCGTCAGGTTGCGAACGAATACAACTTTGACGTGGCGCAAATGCTGGTGACCGTCGAAGACATGGAAGAGCGTCGCCGCTTTCTGAACATCAAGAACACCATGCTGCGGCTGTTTGAAAACCAGATCTTGCCCATCATCAATGAGAACGATTCCATCGCCACACGCGATCTGAAAGTGGGCGACAATGACCGTCTCTCCGCCAAGGTGGCCCAGATGGTCGAGGCCGATCACCTGATCATCCTGACCAGCGTCGAAGGCCTGTATGACCGTGACCCCTCCGAACCCGGTGCCCAGTTCATCGAGGAAATCGAAGATGTGTCCGAACACCTCGAATCCACCAAAAGCATCAGCGAATTGGGCAGCGGCGGCATGCTGACCAAGATGCTGGCGGCCAATATGGCACAGAATGCCGGTGTCGAGACGATCATCGCCGACGGTATCATCGAACGCCCGATTTCCTCGGTGCTGAACAACGAACGCCGCCACACCCGTTGTCTGGCGTCGGCCAAGGCTGCTTCGCCGCTGATGATCTGGCTAAGCAACCGTTTGCAGGTTGCCGGAACGCTGGTCGTCACGGACGAGGCTGTCCGCGCGATCACCGCCAAGGAGCGCGGCTTGCAGCGTGATGATCTGGTGTCGATCCAGGGCGAATTCTCTAAAGGTGACGTGCTGCACGTCTATGACGAGCAGGGGAACGAGTTCGCCCGCGGGCTGACCAACTTCTCGTCCGAAGAGACGATCCTGATGGCGCGTAACCCCGAGATGGAGATCGAGGACGTCATCGGCTATAAAACCAAAAGCGCGGTTGTGGGGGCGGAAAACATCCTGATCCTCGAAGATCACCACCTGCAGCTCGACGCGCCCGAAGAAGACGACAAGCCCGTCATTTCCCTGTAATTGTCCATTTCACGGCGGGAGATATTTTTCCCGCCGTTTTGCTTTAAACTGGGCTAGACATTTCCCCAGAAAATCGGGATAAGCGCCAAACGCATAGGGGCCAGCGGCCCATGTGCCAGCCGCGTCATCGCGGCCGAGGCGAGTTGGCGGAGTGGTTACGCAGCGGATTGCAAATCCGTGTACAGGAGTTCGATTCTCCTACTCGCCTCCATATAATTTCAAAGACTTAGCGGCCGCCGCCGTAGCTTAAAAACGGTGCTGCCACACACTCTGTCGCACATTCTTGTTCTGTTCTTGTTCTGTCTAATTGTCCTGCTCGAATTCAAGTTTACATAGCGCAAATCGGCAATGGTCCGGGTAGGGACCGATACGGAAGCCCTCCTATTTCGACCTGAAAATCATGAGCAGGACCGTCTATGAGAATTTGTATTTACCGCTGGGCTCAGTGGCAGCCGGCCCCCGGCTATATCTTCGAAGCTAACTTGCAACAGATACTATGCAGATCGGGATATTGATCGGTTTTTCAATCCTCCCGGGTAGTGACTTGATAAAGTTCTTCACGCATAACGGGCTAAACTGTAGTTTTGCACATTTGCGGTAAGATTGTTTTTGGGGGATGCATGAAAATGAGCGGTAACAATGGGAAGAAAAGTGTTCCTGCGATTAAGTTTACCCAGTGGCTAGACCACTGGGACGAATTTGAATATTCGACAAGCCGTCCTCACCGTAAGCCCAAACCTACCATCTATATGTTCACAATGAACGCTGCAGAGCTGCGGGGCTACAGTGATGTTTATAAGCGTGAACGAAGCTCTGATGATGCGGAAGGTATTCAGAGAATTCGCGACGAGAAGCGAACCGACCGCATTAAACGTTTTGTGCAACACGGCTACCCTTATGGTGATTTAAAAGAAAGCCAACGTACCGACGAAAAAGAGGGTATGAAGAAGCCAGGATGGCTCCCCACGGCCATTGTGATCAACATCTTGGAGGAAGGCGATCCAAGGAGAGGCAAAAAGCTCTTAAAAGATCACGCCGTCGAAGTTGAAAATTCGACAGGGGTGAGCACATTAAAACTCCCTGACGTTTCTGAATTCAAAGAGGACACGATTCGGCCATTTGAAGTGATCGACGGGCAGCATAGATTATGGGCTTTCGACGAACAGCTTAAAGGAGAGTATGAACTGCCGGTAGTTGCTTTTCATGGTTTGGATATAGCATGGCAAGCTTATCTATTTTGGTCGATAAACGTTTCGCCGAAGCGAATTAATCCAAGTCATGCTTTTGACTTGTACCCACTGCTAAGGAACCAAACTTGGTTGGAGCAAACTGGGGATTTAACCGTATATCGCGAAGCGCGAGCGCAAGAGATCACCGAATGGCTTTACAAACACCCAGAGAGCCCTTGGCTCAACCGTATCAACATGCTGGGAGAAAGCGGCGCTGGGAGAGTAAGCCAAGCAGCGTTTGTCAGGTCTTTGACCGCAGCTTTTTTTGGAACGGGCAGAGGGAAGAACGGAAGGAACGGACTTTTTCAAGCGGGCATCAATGATGACGGCGAGCCGCTTTCTTGGACAAGAGCACAACAAGTCGCGCTCCTGCTAGAGCTTTGGACACTTATCAAGGCGGAAGTCGATCAATCCGACGAAGATTGGGTGACTGCATTCAATAACTCAGGTCGAGATCCTTTGGACGATAAAAGCTCGCTCCTGAACCAAGATATGGGCGTTCGAGCAGCCCATGCAGTAGCTAACGATATCCTCTATGAAGGCTCGATAGATTGGGGGTTAGATACTTGGTCTGTCGAAGTGTTTGATGAAAGTGACACAACTCAAGAGGATGTAGATGCCGCATGGAAATCCTTGAAGAACCAGAGCTTTCATCAGCAGTTGGTTTTGTTGGCTACTTCTTTGGTGAGGTTCGACTGGCGATCTTTAGATGGGCCCGGAGTTAGAGAGGATCGAGCGCTCATGCTGACCCGTCGAGCATATCGCGGGAGCGGCGGTTATACCCTTCTTACTAAAGATATTTTCGAAATAATTTCAGAGGCGGGCGACGGAAACGTATCATCTGCTGCTCAAAGTTTTCTCGAAGATACTGAATAATGAACAATGCGTTGGATCCCGCGCGGGTTGGGTTGGCCAGTCCAGCTCGAATTATCACAAGTCAAAGCGCGTTCAGCGCCAAAGTCGCCGACGATTGGTTGGAAGCTAGTAATCCAGCAACTGGCGGTCAGATCTTGAACGCTGATGGCAGGCCAATAAAGAAGCTTCGCGACGCTAGGGAAATATTTACTGACGCCGATCTGGTATCGCTAATTGCTGCTTCCGGACCGAACCATTGCTTAGATGGGTGGGGGTTCCTAGCACGATCGGCGTCATCTCTCGTTTCTCGTGATAGCCATGCCGCGAGACATTTTGCATATTATGCGCAGCTACGCGCGGCCCTGAGTATTTTGGCTGCTTCTGGCATTGGCATATTCAATGGTTTGAATCTGCTATCGAATGTTGACGGAAAAATCCTAAAGCTTGAAAATGATAATGAAAATGGTTCGGGGTTAGGTACACACAGTATTGTTTGGCCTGCACTTGATATGTGGGCACGCAACAATGCCAACGCAGAAACGTTTCTCTCTGCAATAGCTATTCGTGGCGTGTCACTCTTGGAATGTGTCCGAGCGATATGGCCAAGCAGGCCAGCTGTTTCTATTGTCGCGCCGTTGATACAAGGGTGGGCTTTGGACCTGACGTTGGGCACGACGCATCATGTGCAGAGAAACATCTCGAGTTATGCCCCTCATCAGCTGAATCCAATTCCCGGTGGGTTTAGTGATGACATGAACTTTCTTGCCCAAACTTGGGAGCTGTTGAGGCCGTCACCCCCGTTAGGATTCGATGGTCTCGATGCGCATTTTTTAAGGCAAACGCTGCAAATGTTACATGAAGATGATAACTCTGCTCTTGCTGAAGAAGAGGCGATTGCCCTTACTGATTCACCCATTTCGTCGCGCTATGAGGAACTTGATGCAGCTATTAAGCAGTCTATACCACTTGCCTTCCTACTTGCCGACCGCACTGTAGATGAACCAAATCTTTTTGCCTTCGCTCGAGATGATGGGAGCACTCCGGCATCAATGATTTCTAGAGCTGTTCTTCTCCTTCGCGCAGCAACGGGGTTCACCAGCTCATCCTTCGCCGCGGCTGGCATGGCAGGTGATGGCTCCGACGTCAGGCCTTGGCTTGAACCAGTAGTTTTCGGAAGGGGCTTCGCGAATAGCGCTTACCCTCCAGAGGCAATGGCAGGTTTGTGGGATGAAGTAGGATATGCGATCGAAGACTTCGTTGGAGCATTGTCACCCGGCGGAGCAGAGCCGAACGAACTTTACGTTCACGAAGCGAACGGTTTACCAATCGTAACGCAGTTTGAAAGAGCCGCTCTGTGGAGTCTATGCCCGTGAAGTATATGGGTTCAAAGCGGTCAATGCTCGGAAATGGGCTTGGTGAGGCTCTTCATGAGTCAGTTGCGTCAGCATCCAAAGTCTACGATCTCTTTACGGGATCAGGTGCTGTAGCCTCACACATTGCTCAGCGCTATGAAAAAGAAGTTATCGCCGCTGATTTGCAGTCGTATGCAGTAGCTCTCACAAAGTGCATATTGGAGCGTGATAAACCAATTACGGACGATAAGTGGATATCGCGTTGGTTCGCTCGAGCCGCGTCTTTGCACGACCTGGAATTTTTCAACGAGGCAAAGAGACTTCAGGGCGAATTTTCAACTTTACAACCAAGCATAGGAGCCAGTCGAGCAAAGCAGTTATGCAAGGACAAGGCTAATTACCCTATTGCGGGGGCTTATGGCGGTCACTATTTTTCGCCGCTTCAATCGATTTGGCTTGATGATCTGCGTCGGTCATTACCTCGCACCAAGGCGCAAAGAGATGTTGCTCTTGCGGCGCTTGTTAGAGCGGCAAGTAAATGCGCTGCTGCGCCAGGTCACACGGCTCAGCCGTTCAAAGCCAATTCGTCTGCTGGCCGATATTTGATAGAGGCATGGCTCCGTGACCTACCTCAAATTGTATCGGACACGGCTAAAGATATCTGTTCTCAGCATGCTAAAGTTTTGGGGAGATGCTTTGTAAAAGACGCGAATTCAGCTGCGCTTTTGGTGCAGGAAAACGACCTTATCTTTCTCGACCCACCATATTCTGGCGTCCACTACAGCCGTTTTTACCATGTTTTAGAGACAGTAGCGCGTGGCAAGACTGGGTTGGTATCAGGAAACGGACGTTACCCTCCCCAAGCAGAACGGCCAAAATCAGACTATAGCCTCAAAACCCGTTCGAAGATTGCTTTAGATGACCTTTTGTCAAAGCTTTCAAGTAAGGGGGCCAATGTGTTGATTACATTTCCCGCTGGGGAAGCAAGTAATGGATTGAGCGGCGAAGAAGTCACGGAGCTTTCGCTAAAACACTTCAGAATGCTTAAAACAAAAGTAACCTCTCGCTTCTCTACACTTGGTGGGGACACTAAACACAGGGCAGCTCGACAAGATTCGATTGAACTAATTTTGCATCTTAGTCCTAAGTGAAGCGCGTATAGCTAATGGAACGATTTTCACCCCACATTTTTGGCCCTCCAGGCCAGCAGATTTTGCCCTATTTCGCCGGTGTATAGCAGGAGCATACGAAGAACTTTTTGGTGGGTAATGGTCTCGATCTTATCTTCGTCGAAGCCAGGTCAGCCGTTTCAATATCTCGCAGCAAATTAATGCCTTACAACTTGGTTCCAATTTGGCGGCTTAGCTTAACCGTTCCAAATTACGGGCATTGATTAGGCCGCGGGTCTGACTGCGCTTGGCTCCATATAACGAACATGGAACTGCGCTGGGATAGCCAGAATAAGCACAGAAGCGTAATATACAACAACCGACGGCAAAACGCTGTGAGTTTCAAAATGTAACTCTGAATACAGTTGGCATAATGCTCCACTCGTTGTGGTCTATGGAGCCTGCAGGGTCATTGATTAGCTGATAGCTGGGTGAATTTGACATGCACTTAGCTACCAGTAACAGCGAATAGCTACTCCCATATTGCTCGGCAGCGGCTAATTCGTTGGCAGTGATCTCTATGTTTCGGAACATCGCTGCTTGTGTTCCCTTCACCTCTACGCGGTGGAGGTGACCGTTGGCATCGAGGAAGTCTAAATCCCAGCCGGGGGTTTCTCCGATAGCCGCGCGGTGAATGTGATCGGTCGAGCCCTCGATATCTTGCAGGATCTGAAGAGCGAGTTTTTCCGCCCAGTCTCCTACTGCTTTCGCATGAAGTGAGTGTCGAGGGGAAGAGTTTCCTCCACCAGCGCGGCCTTTAGATGATATCAGCAAGTTGCCGGCCTGTTGAGTATAAACGTTTTCGGGCTGAGGGGAGGTGCTGCCGGGTGCCGCGTAACCTTCTGCTAAGCCGGATGCCTCCAAAATGCTCTCGAATGTCGCATCATCAATTACGCGAACACCATCGCGGAATTGATTGCTAGGGCCCTGTTCCCTCAGTATTCCATCGACTTTGGCAGGAACGTCAGATGGAAAACGCTCGTAATCCTCGACTTGGCAAAACCACGCTTTCTTGACGCCTGTTTGTCTTTCTGGATCGGGATCTTGTGTAATCGATCCTATCCGGCCGGTGCCGAAGTAATGGGCATCGCCTCGCTTGCCGTTCAAGCGATTTACCCCGCGGTAGTAAACAAACCGCTCACCTTCTAAGATCTTGTTCCGGTATTTAGTGGGGTAGTGGTATTGTACACCTTCGTCGTCTTGCCAGTTGTGGGCGTCGCTCACATTAACTTCGTTTTGGGTCAATATCAGCGGCATGGTGCGTCTACCTTTAAGTTTGCTTTTGGTGCAGGCCAGGGAAACCATCTAGTCGCTTAAGAGAGCCATCTCGCAGCGCTCATTTATGTGCGTGATATTTCTATGGCCAGATCGACATTGCGGATTTCAAAATTGCTATCACTCAGCCATCACAGGCGCATCCGACGCCCTTGCGGCAAGTGTAGGACCGGCTGATGCAGCTATCCCCACAAGCTTTCCCTTTGCGACATACCTTGCAGCACGCTGCCGAATATACGACGGCTCCGTCGCGAGCGTTCAGAATTTGGGACCAAAAGTCTTCTGGCGTGGTGTTGTTAACGGTGGACTGAACGGGTGTCGTCTTGGCTAAATTTGTTTCCGCTATAGATGTGCTGCTTAGACCTGCGAGCATCACAGCTAAAGCTAATGTGCGAAATTTCATATTATTACCCGTTATTCACCTCAGCCGAAATGCCGGACCTGCCGAGGTGCTGAATTCAATGTATGGCTGGTCCGCTCATGCAGGGTCCGCCGCTCAAGCCAGATCGTCAACGATTCTTCTCTGGGTAGAATGGGTGCAACTCATGCGAATGCTCCTGAGAGGAGCTTGCTGTATCTAGCGGGCTGCTTGCCATGCGGCAGGGGCCGCGTTTAGGAAGAACCGCGGTGCCTCGCCACGTTAGCTGCCTTCGCACGAAGCTTCTGTCGCTCCGCGCCGGCATATAACTGAACCATGCGGTGCGTCTTGTGGCCTGTGATAGCCATAATCAAGTCGTCGTCTAGGCCGACGCGGGCTAGTTCGGCCGTCGCCGTGTAGCGGAGGGAGTGAATGTCATAAGCTTCAGCGCCAATTTGGCGGCGAAGCTTCATCATCCCATCAGCCGCGCCTCGGTATGACCAAGGGCCCGTCTGCGCCTGGTTCGTCAGAATGAACACCGAGCTGCGCTGGGCGCTCGCTAGGGCCTGCAGGAGCATCTGTGGAGCTGGGATCCATAAGTTGGCCTTGGTCTTGCCCTGGCGGACGCTGATCGCCTCTCCGTCGAAGTCTGACCACTTCATCTTGAGCACATCGCCGATGCGTTGGCCGGTGCCGAGCAGAAGTTCGAACAGCAGCCGGGTGCGGGACTCTGCGTTATCCCGCGCGGCGTCGATCATCTCGGCAGGCCACGGCAATCGTTCTTTCTTCTCGTACTTCACCTCGGACACGCCCTTAGCCCGGTTGCCGCCTGTGGGCAGCAGCCCGAAGTCGATCGCGCGCTCCATGACGATTTTCAGGACGCGCAGGCGATAGTTGGCTTTGTGCGGGCTTTTCTTTGCCCATGTATCCCGCCACTTGATGACGTGTTGACGTTCGATCGCCTTGGGCTGCAAGTGTCCGATCTTGTCCTGAAGAAAGTCTAGGTGCTGCCGGTAGTCAGCCTTCGTTCGCGGCGCGAGGTTCGCAAAGTCGTCTGACCGCTCGTAGCGCTCGATCACGTGAGTGACTGTCTTACCCTCAGCCACCGGCATGGGGGCGTTCAGCATACGCTCACGTTCCTGGTGCAGAGCAAAGGGGACTGGGTCGCCCGCGGGGAACTGAGTCTGGAGCGGGATCTCCACGATCTTCGCCCCGTAGCGCTTCCGAAAAAACAACTTTCCGTCCCGCTTGCGCCGATGAATGTAAGAGGGGAGGTCGCGCCCCTTCATTCAGTCATGTCCACAAGGTCAGCTGGGTTCGACGATTTGTCATGGCCTGCAATCTCCACCTCGATCCCTCCGCCTGGCAAAATCGTTGCCTTGCCGATTTGGCGGCCGAGCTTCTGTTCCAACGTCGACACATAGAGAGCGACGCGGGCAGGAGACAAGATGGTAGTGCCCGAAGTTGGTTTGACGTGAGCGTTCATCGTGCTGCACTCCGGTACTGGCCGGGTCGCAGTCGCAGAGGCTTCGCATTGACGTCGACTATCTCGATGCATCTTGTACAGTATTCGCGCGACATAACGTATCCGGTTTCCGTCTCGTGGGAGGGGGATCGGGTAAAGATTACCTCGTCACCTACTTCGGGGAAGTGAAACGGGAAGCGCGAGCTCACAGAGGCGCTCGTCTGCACATCGACATTCGGTGCCGATTCAACCGTTTGCTCAGAGTGGCCAGCGTGCTTGGGTTTCGATGTGTCCATTCTGATATGTCCGCTCTTCGAGTGATGGAGGATATCTCGCCAACCGAATGGCTTGGTTGCACCTAAGCTGCGCTGAGACCTTAGGTGCAACCAAGGTGTGGCATGGGCCACGCTAGTTGCAAGCCTGCATATAAGTTTGGGAAAAACTGCGAATTTGTCAACTTTTTCGCACGTAAAGGCGGTGCCTTTGGGAAAAGAGCCAAGCCGGATTGAGTTGCGCAATCCGGATTGACCTAGTGCTTCGCAGGGAAGGGGTGCCCCCGAGCGGGAGTTACTGCTCGGGGGCCGATGGGGAATTGCGACACTGTTGCGGAGTGCAATTCCACTGATGAGTGTGGCAGATTCTAATGGCATGTCAATATTCCTTGCAGCAGTGGCGTCATTCGCAGACGCCCTCGATATCCAGTTCCATGAGCCCATTTTCAGTGAGATGTGCTCTGCGATCGGGCTTCTCACCGGAGACCTGGAGCAATCCAGCCCGCACCAGCAGCTGCATTGTGCTGTCGGCGTGGCGTTTTTTGTAGGTGGGGTTCATCGCGGTCCACACGATGTCCAGTGGGTTGCGAGAGGGCATTTCGATGAGGCCGCCGTAGTTCAGCGATCGGTGTGCATCGATCAAAGCCGCTAGCTGCAACTCTGTCAGCTTCCGGGTGCTCATAGTGCCATCCCCCGCTGCAACTGCGCTAAGCGTGTCTGGTTCACCCTGTGGCCGCGAGCCGCCATCAGCGTCGACCAGGCAAGACGGCGTAGGAGAGGGCGATCGTAGACCACCTCAGGGTGGCTGGCGATCGCCATCGCATTGCCGAGTTGAGTAGGCGGGGGAACCGCCAGAGGAAATTGGATTACCCGCGGGCAAGTCTGTTTGCGTGACTTGTCCGCGGGCAGGATGCCGGTGCTACCAACACCGACATCCAATCCATCCCGCAAAAACAAAGGAAATACGGGATGAAACTCAGCTGTGAGCTCAAGCTCGCTGTAGCGTGGAAAAAATTTAAGGAGGTTCGGCGAATGCTGACCATCATGTACGACAACCCCGGTCTCACAATCTTTTTGGCAGTGTGCTTGATAGTCATGGCACTGTGCCTGCTGGCTGCTTACGCAATATACCGGCTTGGCTAGGCCTTGGGCTGATGGGGTGGGTCCGGTGTAGGTTCGCATGTCTTCCTCCAAGTATGTTGAGGAAGAAATAGTCCGAAAAATGCGTACAAGTCAAACTGAAATCCGAAATAAATGGATATATCGTGGGTGGCTGGTTTACAGGAAGCGATAGGTGGGTGAGAATAAAACGTGAACATTGGAGAATCGACTTGAGGATCTACGCCCTTCTAGCAAAGCCGTTGCGCCTCTTTGGGGTAGACTTAAATTGGGTGTTCGATCCGGTTACTCAGTTAGCGCGGCTAATTGTGCAAAGAGCCGCTCCTGAACGTCCTGAGGAAGTTGAGCAAAGTCACCGTGAAGAATGAAGTTGAAGTCGATGCGGTGTTGTCTATGGAAATAGCGCATCGTTTTTGCGCTCGGAGCTCCTCGAACCTCCTGGGAATTAAACGTGGTCTTTTTTAATCCTACGGCTGCAGCGACATCTTGCTGCTTCATTCTGATCGAATTCCTCGCGGCTAGGAGGCGGACGTGAACCGCTTCAGGCGAGATATCGCCAAGTCGGGCTAGGCGCTCTTTTTGTTCAATATCCATGCTTCCTCGATAGCCTAAATCCGCAAATATTGAATTTCCTGAATGACGGATGTTGAAAATCCGCAAAAATCGGATTATTCCGATTTCTATGTATGAAAATCCGAGAAAGTTTATAGGTGTGTTGGGGGGGTACAGAGCGGTTGCTCGTGCTCTCAACAAGACGCACACCACTGTACACTCTCACATGCAGGCTGGCGTATTGCCTGCATCTTGGTACGACGCGCTTTGCCAAATGGCGCTCAATGCATCTTTGGAAGAACCACCACGTTCGATGTTTTCCTTCCTGCAGATTGAGGACGCGGCATGAGCTGGCCATCTTCAGTTTACCACCCGGTTTATCGCAGAGGGGTGTTTGAGAGGCTCAATGGTGAAAACTGTCTCGCAGCCACTGCAGATCTTAGTGTTGTTCCCCTGCAGAAACGACTTTCTCTTGTTGGCCATGCAGTTCGGACAAATGAAATGCTCTGGTTCTCCCATGTCATGGCCTTCTTTCAGCCGATACATGAGGCTGCCGGCAGGAGTATTCCAAAGTTCATAGCGGTCGAAGTCAGACTGCTTTGTCTTCGATGCCGTAAGCGAAGCGGCAAGCACCGACAACCGTTGTATCAGCGTCGCGTTCGCGACCTGGATGCTAGCCACCTGTGCCAGCAATTCGCTAGCGGCGAGTTTGATTTCCGGCGCTGGGATCTCTTCCACCGTTTTCGACAGCTGTTTGATTTCGATGAGGGTTTCAGTTGCCCGCTTCGCAGACGTGCCAGTGTCTTCCGCGAGTTCAATCGCGTCTCTGATGGATTGGAATTCGATATCCACAGTCTTCCCCAAGTTGATTCGTTTCCGAATGTTACCTCCAAAGGGAGTTTCGCGACATGAATGCGTTGCCGGCGGGTTCCCCGATCGTGATTTATGTGAATGGCTCTCCATACGGTGACACTGTCACGGTAGAGGGTTCGCAGACGAGCGGACCTTCCTCCGGGTCCCGTGCGGGGTACGATGCGTATCAAGTACACCGTGACTTCCCAGCGCGCTGGCAGGCATACATCGTCGCCAACTATCGAAACATCGGCCATGTCACGAATGTGTTCGGAGTGTCCGAAAGAACCGCCAGAAACTGGTGGAAAGGGCAATTTGGGGCCAATGGTGGCCACGTTGCCGTGGCAATGCGCGAGCACGGCCTGATCGCTTTCCAGATGCTATTTGCGGAGGCCAGCTGACATGGGCGCTCCGCATATTTTTTTGCCCTGCATCGGACTTATCGCCGGACTTATGGCGGGGCGGTTACTGTCTGACATGCTGCATAGCAGCAGATTCGTGGGTGCGGCAGTAAATCAATTATCACTTTCAATTCAATGCATTCGGTCTGCTCGTCGGATCGTTTGCATGGGTGCGCCGGGCGTGAGCCTGCCCAGGACGCGCTCGTGTGAGGTAATGCTATGAGCCACGCTGCTACCCACTGGTTGGCAACGGTGCCGCCCAACGACATGACGCATGGCGAGTTCAGGGTGCTGTTTCACCTGTGCGATTGCCACAATGCCAGCATGGGGTGCTTTCCAAAGCAGACCTACTTGCGCGACCACACAGGCCTGTCGAATGGTGGTTTGAACAAGGCGCTGGGCGAGCTCGAGCGTAAGGGACTGATCCGCAGAAAGCAGGAGCGTGACGAGCGCACAAACCGGCAAAAACCCACCCGATATGTGCTCGGCTTTGAGCTGTCAGGTGCCCCTGAGCCGTCTCCACTCAGTGGAGCCGGAGCCGTCTCCACTTTTGACGCAGTTCCGTCTCCACTTTTAGAGGGGTCCGTCTCCACTGGGGTGGAGTCGTATATAGAAGAACCAGTAAGAGAACCTGTAAAGGAACCTTGCGCGTCGGAAGCCGACCCGCAGAGAAATGGAATTTCTTCGGATTTCTTGGAAGAGTTCCTTGAGGCGCATCCGCGTCCCGGTGACCCCGTCGAAACCGAGGCTGCGCTGAAGAAGGCGATTGCCGCCGGTGCCGATCCCGCTGCCATCCTCTCCGGTGCCAAAGCCTACGCCCTGGAGCAGAAGGACAACGAACTTCGCTACGTGTCGTATTCGCAGAATTGGCTCACCCGTCAGGGGTGGGTTCAGTTCCTTGTCAAGTCGGCAGCTAAAAACACGGTCAACGCCGATGCCGTCAAAAAGCGCTGGGCGCGCTGGATCCGAACGAAGGCTGAGAATGCGCGGCATTGTTCGGCAGCGATGGCCCGTCAGCTGTGCACCGAGGGCCTAGTTTCCGCCCAAGAGTGCCGGGCAGTGGGGATCGACCTATGAGCTCGGTCCACAACGATCCGTCAAGCAATGGCACCACTTTCGATGGCGTCACTGTGACCGTCGATCTGGTCGCGGGGGATTGCGTCATCCACTCGCAGCGGCCTGGGCCCTGTAGGGATATCCCATACCGGAAACGTTTTCATTCCATCGATGAGATTCAAGGAGCCTACCAGGTCCAGTTCGGGCTCGGCGTTACCGATCCTGTGGCGGCCAATGTTGCGCGGGCTCTGAAATTCGCGGCTACCCAATTGATGGCGAAGCGGAAGGGGGCCGAGCGTGGTTGAACGTATGACCGCCGCCGATCTACGTGCGACGCAATCCCAGCCAAAGAGCCAGAAGTACGGGGCCCAGCGCACCGTGGTGGATGGGGTAACCTTCGATTCCAAGAAAGAGGCAGCGCGCTGGGCGCAGCTTTGCCTTCTCCAGCGCGCTGGGCAGATATCTGACCTAAAGCGCCAGGTGGTCGTTCCGCTTGTTGGGCGCGACGGACCGTTGCTGTCTCGGAAAGGGCGGCAGATGCGGATCACGGTCGATTTTGGCTATGTCGATCTGAAGACCGGGCTGCAGGTCTACGAGGACGCAAAGGGCATGCCCACCCGTGACTACGAGGTCCGTCGGGCTGTCGCCGGTGCCCAAGGCATCGAGGTGGTGGAGGTCTGATGGGACGTGAGTTGGTCGCACGGCTGCCAGAGTCCGTGCAAGAGATTGCGGAAGTGATTGGGCGTGACAAGGCGCTCGAGTTCATTGGCAAGCTGCCGGTTTCCGGATCACGCTCTTGGCGTGTTTGTGTCTACATCCCAAAGCGAATTTCACTTGATCACAAGCTGGTCGAGCTGCTCGGATGGCAGGATGCCTGCAAGATGGTCTACGCCTTCTCAGGTATGATCCTGCAGCCAAGTAACTGCCGCTTCATCCATCGCAAGCATCGCGATCGCGAGATCATGCGGATGCTGAATGAAGGCATGGAAATCAACGAAATCGCAGACCGCGTCGAGCTTTCAACCTATCGGGTTCGAGAGATCATCGCGCTGCAGGAAGGGTCAGCATGATGCGACCCGCAATCCAACCCAATGAAAGGGACGTACCGTGAGTGGCGGACGAATGAAGCGCGTCATCGCGCACTGGACTGCCGGGGCAGGGCGCGCCTCTGCTGAAGACAAGGCCCACTACCACAGGCTGGTCGAGTACGACGGCACAGTCGTTGCTGGAGCAGAGGCTGTTGAGGACAACATAGTCACGTCTGATGGCGACTATGCGGCCCATACTCTGCAGCTGAACACAGGATCGATTGGCGTTGCTATGTGCGGCATGCGTGGCGCTGTGGAAAATCCCTTTGATGCCGGACCCTCGCCACTCAATGAGGCGCAGTTCAACGCCTTTTGCAAACTGGTCGCTGATCTTTGCGTCGAGTACGGCATCCCCGTCACACCCCAGACGGTCCTCACGCATGCAGAGGTCCAAACAACGCTTGGGGTGCAGCAGCGGGGCAAATGGGACGTTGCGCGGCTTCCTTGGCGAGACGACCTCCGCGGGGCTCGATCCGTCGGTGACTTCATGCGCCAGCGTATCACCTTGATGCTGGGTGGCGTGGAAGTGCTTCAGTCCAACCGCCCGATCCTACGCTTTGGTGACAGGTCTGTTGATGTCGGCGTTTGGCAGGTCGAGCTATCCGATCGAGGATATCATCTGGGGCGTGCTGACAAAGATTTCGGCCGGCTCACCCGTGCTGCAACCCTCGCTTTCCAAGCCGATAACGATCTGCCATCCGATGGCGTCGTGAACGCTGATGACTGGCTTCAAATGGCTAAGGCGACATCACGGCCTGAGCGTTTCGTCACGCAGGAAGAGATCGATCGTGAAAGCGGTACGGCGCAGGATGCCCAGATGACAGCGCGTGTAGGAGACTTAGTCGGCCTGGGCGGAGTTGCCGGCATTGCCACCCAAGCCAAACAGGCAGGTGAAGCGGCGCAGGCCGCATCCGGGGTGATGGGACAGCTGAGTGCGATGATTTCCGAACACTGGCCTGCGCTACTGCTGTGCGGGCTATGCGTAACGGCATGGATTGCACTGCGCGCTCTTGGGTATTCTACCCGTCGTCGCAGGCTGTTGGATGCGCGTGAAAACCGGAGCCTAGCGCGATGATCGGATTGCTTGCACATCGATTCATGCGCTCGGCATGGGGACGCTACCTCATGCTTGGGCTCGCGATCTTGGCTGGGCTGAAAGGCTGGGGCGAGCTCAGAGAGCGCGAGGGCAGGGTTGACGCTAAAGAGCGCCAATCGCTGGCAAACATCAAAACCATGAGGAGAATGCAGGATGCAGGTGCTGCCGTTGCTACTGATCGCCGGTCTGTCGCTACACGCTTGCGGAACGGAGACTTTTAGCGTGCTGCCGACCGTGAAAGATTATCCGCGCGCGGTCCAGGCGCAGGCCGCCGATGAGCTCGAGGCGCTGCCAGAGGGATCAGTGCTGCCAGTGCTGATCGGCGACTATGCCGTACTGCGTGAGCAGCTGCGCGCGGGCAAGGCGCAGTGAAATCGTCATATAAAAAAGGGGTCCTCCTGCGGGCGGGAGGGCCAGTGGGTGCGCATGGTCGCAAAAACCAACTTGTGGGTGCGCCATTTTTTCCATTTCGTTTCGTTTTAGGAGCAGCGCTTGTCTGATCTGATTTCTTACACCGACGTCGAGATGTTGCCGCCCGGTGACCTGATGCCCTACGATCGAAACTCGCGGACGCATAGCCCTGAGCAGGTCAGCCAGATCGCGGCATCGATCCGCGAGTTCGGGTTCACCAACCCGGTGTTGGTCGGGGAGGACGGTACCATCATCGCCGGCCACGGCCGTGTGCTTGCAGCCTTAGAAATAGGGATGTCGCGGGTTCCTTGCCTCAGAATTACCGGCCTGTCAGACGAGCAGCGGCGCGCCTATATCATCGCCGACAACAAGCTGGCGCTGAACGCCGGATGGGATGATGAGCTGCTGAAGCTGGAGCTTGGCGAGCTGCGGGATCTGGGATTTGATCTTGGAGTTATGGGTTTTGATCAATCCGAATTAGACGAGCTTTTTGTCGATCTTGACGGCCTGGAAGAGGAAGGAAAAACCGAAGACGACGAGGTGCCGCCGATCGGGGGGGACTTCGTTTCTCGGCGTGGCGATGTTTGGGTTTGCGGTGATCACCGGATCATGTGTGGCGACTCCACGGTCATGTCCGACATCGAGCGGCTGATCGGCGACGAGCTGGTCGATATGTGCTGGACCGATCCGCCCTACAACGTGAACTACGAGGGCACGGCCGGCAAGATTGAGAACGACAACATGGGCGCGGATGCGTTCCTTGCCTTTCTGACCGATGCTTTTGTTTCTGTGTTCTCGGCCGTCAAGCCAGGCGGGGCGCTCTATGTCGCCCATGCTGACACCGAGGGGCTGCCGTTTCGCACAGCCTTCAGCTCCGCGGGCTTCAAACTGTCTGGCTGCCTGGTCTGGGTGAAGCCGAGCCTTGTCCTGGGCCGTTCGGATTATCAGTGGCGGCACGAGCCCATCCTTTACGGCTGGAAGCCAGGCGCACCGCACCGGTGGTTTGGCGGCCGTAAGCAGACAACAGTCATCGATGCAGAGGATCTACCGTTCGTCGTGAAAGAGGACGGGTCGCTGTTGATCGACACGGGATCCGGCCATCTGCGCGTTTCAGGTTCTGACCTTCAGATCGAGGAGCTGGTGTCTTCGGTGCTGCGCCACGAAAAGCCGAGCCGCAACACCGAGCACCCGACGATGAAACCGGTCGGGCTGGTGATGCAGTACCTGAAGAACAGCAGCCGGCGCGGTGATCTGGTCCTGGATCCGTTCGGCGGGTCGGGGAGCACGATGATTGCGGCGCAGAAAATCGGCCGTGTCGCGCGGCTGATGGAGCTGGATCCACGGTTCGCGGATGTGATCGTGAAACGCTGGCAGGATTTCACCGGGGGGCAGGCTGTCCTGGAAGGCACGTCCGATCGCTTTGACGATCTGCGCGGCAAACGTGGGGAGGCTGGCAAGTGACAAGACGCTTAGGTTGGCTGCCCGCACTGGATTGCTCGGATGTTGAATGAGCAGCTCGGGCAATCCAACATATCCGGTCAGCGTGATTGCGAAGCTGCTGAAGCTGACCGAGCGCCGGGTCCAGCAGCTGTCGAAGGAGGGCGTGATCCCGAAGGCCGAACACGGCCGCTATGAGCTTGCGGCCGCGGTTCAAGGCTATGTCGGGTACCTGCAGGAACGGATTGCGCCGCGCGGTGCCGACGGTGATCCCGAAAAGGCCGACTATCATACCGAGAAGGCGCGGCTGACCAAGTCGCAGGCTGACATGGCAGAAATGGAAGCGGCGAAGATGCGCGGTGCCCTAGTGGATGCCGAGCAGATGAAGGAGGCACTGGACTTGGTGATCGCCGAGGTGCGCGCCAACCTTTTGAACAACGCGCCCACGCGCATCGCGGCGCGCGCGAAGTCAGAAAAGAAAGAGGCTTCGATCAAGCTCATCGCAAAGGAAGAAATTGGTGCGGCTCTGCGCAAGCTGTCGACCACTGATCCGTCTTCTCTGGTGGGAGCCGACTGATGTCCTGGCCATTCGGTAGCGCCGCTCTGATGGTGGCCACCTCGTTTCTCGCAGGCTTGGCACCGCCCCCCGACCTGAAGCCGTCCGAGTGGGCGGAGCAGTCAGTTCAAATCCCCGTCGGCAACGCGATCCCTGGTCTGATCAGTTTCGACAACGCGCCGTATCAGCGCGAGCCATTGGACATGACAGCCGACCCATCGTGTCACCGGATCACGCTCAAATGGGGCGCGCAGGTTGGCAAGACGCAGCTGGCTCTCTGTGCTCAGGGTTTCAAGATCGTGCATGACCCGGTGTCGCAGCTGATGATGCAACCGTCTGAAGGCGATCTCCAGACATGGCTAACGACGAAGTTTAACCCTCTGGTCGAAGCCAACCCCGATCTTGAGACGCGGATCGCCACCCCGAGGGCGCGCAAGGGGGTAAACAACACGCGGATGAAGTCCTACCCGGGCGGCTTCATCATGTTCGCCTGGTCCGGATCGCCCAAGACGCAGCGCGGCCGGTCTGCGCCGTTCATCGTCTGCGACGAAACCGACGGCTACGATCGCACGGCCGAGGGCCATCCCGTGGGTCTGCTGTGGGAGCGTGCCAACACCTTTGATGATCAGCGCAAGCTGGTAGAGATTTCGACGCCAACGATCCGCGGGATTTCGTGGATCGATCACGCCTATGAGCAGGGGGATCAGCGTCAGTTCCATGTGGCCTGTCCGCACTGCGATACTGTCCAGACGATCGAGTGGTCAAACGTCAAATGGGACAAGAACGCCGAGGGCGAGCACATGCCCGAGAGCGCCTACTATGAGTGCCGGGCGAATGGCTGTGTCTGGTCTGACACTGATCGGTACTTCGCCATCCGAAACGCCGAGCGGCTGGGGCATGGGTGGAAGGCAAAAAAGCCGTTTCGGGGGCATGCGTCCTATCATCTCAACGGGCTCTATTCCTGCTTTGTGAAGCTGAAGATGATCGTGCAGTCCTTCCTGGACAAGAAAGCGGCCGGGGATCTGCAGACCTTCGTCAACGTCACGCTTGCGGAAGCCTGGGAGGAAGAGGCCGAGACGCTTGAGGTCGAGCAGCTGATCGCGCGCGCTGAGCCGTTTCCATCAAAGGTTCCGATGGAGGTCGGCGTCCAGACGTGCGGTGTCGACATGCAGGAGGATCGCCTCGAGCTCGAGCGTGTTGGCTGGGGGTTGGGCGAGGAAAGTTGGAGCCTCGATCATCAGGTCTTCTGGGGCGATCCGCTTAAACCCGAAGTCTGGAACCAGCTCTTTGACTATCTCGATGAAACCTTCGAGCACGAATCCGGGGCGCAGATGCGGATTGCCTCTGCGTGTGTCGATACCGGTGGTTCTGGTGGCCTGACCCAAGCAGCCTATGAGCAGCTGCGCGGGAAGCAGCGGCGCAACATCTTTGCCATTAAGGGTGGCAAGGGGTGGGACAACCCGATCGCGTCTGCTCCGAAGAAGTCCAAGTCGGGCAAGCGCGCACGGCCGGTGACCTTGTTCACGATCGGGGTCAATGACGCCAAGCTGATTGTGATGCGCCGGGCGAAGCAGGACACGCCTGGGCAGGGCTATTGCCACTGGCCTGTCGATCGGGATCCGGAATGGTTTCACCAGCTGACGGCCGAGCGGTTGGTGACCCGCTTCGTGCGGGGCTTCCCAATCCGCGAGTGGAAGAAAACCCGCGACCGCAACGAGGCGCTCGATTGTCGGGTCTATGCCTATGCCGCGCTGAAAATCTTGAACCCGAATATTTTGGTGCGGCTGCGCCGGCTCAAACCCGACGACGTTCATGTTGCGGAGGATGAAACGGCCGCGGGGGAACCGCCAGAGGAAGCGAAGCCAAAGGCTCGCAAGACTAGGCGAGGTAAAACGCGCCGCACACGACCTCGTGGATCAGGGCGGATCAACAATAGGTAGTCAGGTTTGCTCCATCAGTTTCCCAGCTCAGTCACGGCCGGCTTAAGCATCAAGGCCGAGGTGCATGTCGATGCATATCCGGCACCCGAGTGGACGTTGACGGCGATCATCCGTGGTCCGTCTTCGATCGATCTGGAAGCGGCACCGCTCGGGTCTGGGCATTTGTTCGCCGAAACCGCGGCCGTCACCTCGGGTTGGGACGCAGGCACCTATGCGGTGTCGGTCCGTGCCGTCTCGGGGGAGGATGTGCATGAGGTCGAAGCCGGCCAGCTGACCATCGCTGCGGATCTGGTGTCGGTCGATGCCGGGTTTGAGGCACGTGGTCACGCGCAGCGGGTGCTTGCCTCGATCGAGGCGGTCATCGAGGGGCGCGCCACGAAGGACCAGGAAAGTTACGCGATCAACGGCCGGTCGCTGGTCCGTACATCTATCGCTGACCTGTTGTTGCTGCGCGATCGGTACAAGCGCGAGATCGCGCGCGAGAGCCCCAATGGAAAACGCCGACGTCTGACCGGCCGGCAGGTTAAAGTGAGGTTTGGTCGCTGATGTTTGGTTTTGGAAAAGCGCGCGATTCCGGCGAGGGCAATCGCCAGGAGCCGTGCGCACCCGTGGTCATGGTCGAGAGCTCGATCCCAAAGGTGAGCCGGCGCAATAAACCGATGCGCCCCGCGGTGGGTAAGCGCGGGTTCGACGCTGCGATCTCGGATCGGCTGACATCGAATTGGTCAACCACTCCGCTGACGGCTGACCAGGTCATCGACCGCAATCAGCGTGTCCTGGTCGCGCGCTCGCGCGAGGAGGCGCAGAAGAACGACTATCTGAAATCGTTCCTGCGTCTGTGCGATCAGAATATTGTCGGTCACCGCGGCTTTGCGCTTCAGGCGCAGGCGCGTGACAATAACGGCGGGCTCGATCGGGGGGCAAACGAAGCGCTCGAGGCGTGGTGGCGCAAATGGCAGCGGGCTTCTAACTGCGATATCACTGGCAAGCGCAGCTTTCGGATGATCTGCAAGGGAGCGGTCAAAACCGCTGCCAAAGACGGCGAGTTCATGATCCGCGAAATTCGCGGCCGTAACGCGGGGCCCATGCGCTATGCGCTACAGGTCCTGGATCCACAACGTTGCCCGGTCGATTACAACGTCGATCGTCTCGCCAATGGTCGCTTCGTGCGCCAAGGGATTGAATTCAGCCGGGAAGGCCGGCCGCTGGCATTCTACTTCATGACGGGCGATCCGGCCGGCTCCGGCTACACGTTCAACGGGACCAGCCTCGATCGGGTGCCGGCCGATGAGATCATTCATGGGTTCTTGGAAGATATCACCGGCCAGCGCCGGGGCATTCCCTGGGCTGCCACGTCGCTGTGGCGTCTGCACATGCTGGGCGGGTTGGAAAATGCGGCGCTGACCAGCGCGCGTACCGGCGCGTCGGTCGGTGGTTTCCTCGAGTGGGAGGAAGGCTACGGGCCGGAACCCGATGAAGAGATGCAAGAGGACGAAGAGCTCTACATCGAAAGCGCGGGTGGTGTGTTCCAAGAGCTGCCGACGGGCCTGAAATCAAAGGCATTCACCCAGCAGTATCCCTCCGGCGAGTTCGCCCCTTTCCATAAGTCGATGCTGCGCGGTGCCGGTGCCGGCATGGGCGTGGCCTACGTCAGTTTCGCCAACGACCTTGAGGGGGTGAATTTCAGCTCGATCCGCCAGGGCGTCCTGGATGAGCGCGACCATTGGATGGATCTACAAGAGTGGCTGATCGAGACGTTGATCGATCGCTGCTATCAGTCGGCGCTCGAGCCGGCGCTGTTGATGGGGCTGGTCGTGAACAATTCGATCCGTCTGCGTCCGGAGCGCATCGAGAAATTCCGCAATGTCTACTGGCAAGGCCGTCGGTGGGCCTGGGTTGATCCGACCAAGGACGTGAAAGCGGAAATCGACGCCAAAAACAACATGCTCACATCGCCGTCTGAAATCATCCGGCGTCGTGGCGATGATCCTGACACCACCTGGCGCAGCTACGCCGACGATATCCAAGCCATGCGCAAGGCCGGCATCCCCGATGACTTCATCATGGCATCGGTTCTGGGCGTGGTGCCCGGCGCTGTTCGGCCGCCAGCTGGCGATGCAAATCAAGAAGAGGACGAGTCCGATGACAAAAATGAAACTCCTGACGACGAATAGCGGCTTGGCCGCTGCGTTGATCGGCACCGCTCTGACCCGGTCGGTGACCGTGGAGCAGGTCAACGCCAACCGCGGCGGGGCACCGTTGCGCCGGCAGGCGGCGGTGCGCACGATCGATGAAGAGGCGCGCACCGTTGAGGTGGCGTTCAGCTCTGAGGAACCGGTCGCGCGCTGGTTCGGCGATGAAATCCTGGACCACTCTCCGGGGGCAATGTCGGACGCGCGCCTGCGCAATGGCGCGGCCGTTCTGTGGAACCACAACCCCGATATCCAGATCGGTGTGGTCGAGACATCGTCGGTGGACGGTGATCGCCGCGGCCGTGCTGTTTTGCGGTTCGGCCGTTCTGCCAAGGCTGCCGAAATCTGGGCCGATATTGTGGACGGTGTGATCCGACACGTGTCGGTCGGCTACTTCGTGCGCGCAATCAAAACCGAAGAGGTCGAAGGCGAGCGCGACAAGGTCACGATCACCGATTGGGAGCCGTTTGAAATCTCGATGGTGAGCGTTCCTGCGGATGCATCCGTGGGGGTCGGTCGATCGGCGGGGGAACCGCCAGAGGAACCGACCGGCGATGGCTCCAATACTCCAAACCATTCTCAAACGCGCACAGCGCAAACTGAAACAGAAGGATCAGGCGATATGAACATTCGCATTCTCCGCAACGCAGCCGGTCACCTGGTCCGTGCCAAGGTGGACGACAACAGCAACATCGTGGAAGAGATCGAGGTGCTTGAGCGGGCATCCGAAACACAAGCGCTGGTGACGCGCGGCCAAGAAGCCGAGCAGACCCGCGTTGCGGCATTGCTGGAAATGGGCGAGCAGTATTCGGCGCAGCAGTTGGCAGCTGATGCGATCCGCGGCAGCACGTCCGTCGATGAATTCACCCGCACTCTGCTCGATCATGTTGGTGGTGGACGCGGGAATGGCAACGGCAACAGCGGCCGTTCCGATGATACTGGCAACCGCGCATTGGATGACAACGCAGGCGTCGTTGGCATGACGGACTCCGAGGTGGGTCGGTTTAGCTTTCTTCGCGCAGCTCGGGCCTTGCTCAATCCAAGCGACCGGTCAGCACAAGCCGCAGCTGCATTCGAATTCGAAGCATCGGCGGCCGCGCAGGAAACGATGGGGCGCAGCTCCGAAGGGATTACAGTCCCCGTCGACGTCCTGACCCGCGCGCTGAATACGTCGACCTCCGGTGCCACGCCGGGCGACACAGGCGGGTTCTTGATCGATACCAACCTGGCCACGCAATCCTTCATCGAAATGCTTCGCAATCGCGCCACATTGCTGCAGCTGGGGACGCCGATGGGCGGTCTGGTCGGCAATCTGGATGTGCCTGGCCAAACCGGCTCGGGTAACGTGTTTATCGTCGGCGAAGACGAAGATGTGGGCGAGGGCAGCATGGACGCCGGGCTGGTTAAAATGAGCCCGACCACCATTGGCGTCTTTGGCCGGGTGACGCGCCGCATGATGCAGCAGTCCTCAATGGATGTTGAGCTGCAGTTCCGCAGCTCTTTGGCGACGGATCTGGCGCTCGGTATCGATTGGTACGGCTACTATGGCGACGGCGTCGGGAATAACCCCCTGGGCATTCTGAACCACTCGGGTATCAACGCCGTGGCCTTCGCGGATATTCAGCCGACCTATGCGGAAATCATCGAAATGGAGAGCGAGGTCGCACTCGACAACGCTCTGACGGATTCGGTGCGCTACGTGGGTAACTCCAAGTTCCGCGGTCACTGTAAGTCGACCGAGAAGTTTGCCAACTCGAATGGCCAGACGATCTGGGAAGACGGCGGTACCGTGAACGGGTCGACAGCAGAAATTACCAATCAGTTCGATAACGGCGATGTGCTGTTTGGCAACCTGCGCGATGTCTACATCGGCCTGTGGGGCGCGCTGGATATCCTGGTCGATCCCTATACCCAGTCGCTGTCGGGGACGCGCCGCGTTGTGCTGCACCAAGACTTCGATATTGCCGCGCGCCGCACAGAGAGCTTCTGCCTCGGCCGCAAGCCGACGGCATAACGATCTGAGCCGGCCGATCAGGCCGGTTCGCTCCCTCTGACCTCTTTAATCTTAGGATTTCAAAATGGCTGAAAAGACAGTGAAAGTTAAAATCACCTCCGCGATCGCGATTGCGGGCAAAATCAAAACGCCTGGCACCACGGTGGAGATCGGCGAGGATCTGGCAAAGAACCTGATCAACCGCGGCCGCGCCGAGCTGGCGAAGGGTAAGGCTGCCAAAGCAGAAGGCGATCTGGGCAAGATGAAGGTCGCGGACCTGAAGGTCATCGCGGCCGAGCTTGAGATTGACGGGTATGACGGCATGAACCAAGCCAAGCTGATTGCCGCCATCGAAGAAGCGCGCGACGCGTAACCCATGCCCCATCCCGATTGGGAGGACATCTCCGCTTTTTTCGAGCTCGAGGAATTTGCCACTAAGGCAAGCATCACCAGAGCTTCGGAAAAGGTGGCAGATGTCCTTGGCATTTTTGACGATCCGAGCCAGATGGCGACCTTGGGCGAGTTCGAGTTCGACGGTCCTGGTCCGCGGTTCGTTTGCCGTGAAGATCAGGTGTCGCAGGTTCTGCGCGGCGACACAGCAGTGATCGAGGGCCGCATCTTCGATGTTCTGGAAGAGCCACAGTTGGACGGTACGGGGATCGCCACGCTGATCCTGGCGGTGCCGAACGTGATCTACAATGCTCGCCTTTGATTTTGACGACGGTCAGCTCGATAAGATCGCGGCCGAGTATGCGGCAACCCCCAAACAGGTAGACCTCTCTCGATCGCGGGCGCTGAAGCGCACGGCCGCGACCCTTCGGCGTCTGGCGTCCACTGGCCTGCAGACGGAGCTCGGGCTGCGAAACGCCAAAGCGCTGCGCTGTCGCCTGAAGGAGTACAAGGTGGGCAAGGGCAACAATGCGTTGAAGCTCTGGTTCGGTGCCAATGATCTGCCGGTCTCAGCGTTCAAAGGCCGGCCGCAAAAGGTCGATGGCGGGATCAAGTTTGGCGACACGATGGTCCACGGCGCGTTCTTTGCGAAGGTGGGCGGTAAGCGCAAAGTCATGCAGCGGTACGGGTCGAAGCGGTGGGCGATCGGCGAGGCGACACTGTCGGTTGCCGATCGGATGATGATCTACCTCGAGGACGAGGTCTTTGTGGATATCGACAGCATCTACATGAAGCACTTTCTGGCAGAAATTCGGGCGCGCACAATCTTGGGAGTTGGATGATGGCTGAAGCACTTGATTTGGGCGTTGCCCTGGACACGGTTGTGGCCACGCTGGCGGCGGCGTTTCCGACCTTTAAGACGGTGGCGGCCGAAGATGAGACGCGTAAAACTTTGGAAGTGCCGGCTATCATCGTTCAGATGTCGGAGCTCGAGCCTGATCCCGACAAGGATCCGCATACGGGTCAGTTTCCGTGCCTGATCCGGATCGAGGCGCGCGTTGTGCTTGGGTACCGGACACCGAAGGTGCGGCGCGAGGTGCTGAAGGCAGCCGGCGCGCTCGCGGCCGCGGTGCACAGTAACCGATTGGGGGTCGCCTGGGGCGCGGCCGCAGTCTTGGCTGTTGAGCCGGATGAGTTTGCGCCGCAAGCGGACCAGTACGACGTTTGGCGCGTCGAGTGGGCCCATGCGGCAGATATTGGACCGAGCTTCTATATCGATGACGGCGTGACACCGATCCAGCTGCTGACGTCCTGGTCGCCGGATATTGGGCCGGCGCATGAGCAGGAGTATGTGGCGGAGGCCGGCGATGTCTGAGTTCACCTTATCGCAGCTGATGCAGGCCGTGGAGCGGATGATCATGGTGGCCACGGTCACGGCGCGCGATGGCGATCGGGCCAAGGTCAAATGGGCTGACGGGGCGGAGAGCGATTGGCTCAAGATTGCGCAGCTCGGATCGGAGCAGCTGAAATTCTGGATCCCGCCAAGTGTCGGCACTCAGGTGGTGGTCCTGTCTCCGGGTGGCAACACGGCGCATGGCATCATTTACCCTGGTCCGTTCGCGGGTGGTGTGCCGGCCGGCAACTTTGCCGGCACGATCACCGGTGCCGGCGATGTCGTGGCGTCTGAGATCAGCTTGGTGTCTCATGTGCACGGTGGAATTCAGCCTGGGCCTAGCGACACCGGCACTCCGAAGTAGCGCAGTGGGGAACCGCCAGAGGATCGCAGCGCGTGTCCTGTCCAATGTGGGCGCATGTATGGGATCAGCGCACTCACAGGCCGTAAATTGGGCGGCATCGACCACCTCCGGCAATCCATCCGGGATATCCTGACGACCCCGATCGGGTCGCGGGTGATGCGGCGCGATTATGGATCCCGTTTGTTCGATCTTATCGATGCGCCATATTCTTCGGCGACCAAGCTGGCGATCATCGCGGCGACGGCCGAGGCGCTGATCACATGGGAGCCGCGTATCGATGTGGACACTGTGACGCTCCGGACCTTTGAGCCTGGCAAAATTATCATTGATCTCAGCGGCCGCTATCTACCCGACGGCCGCGAAGTCACCATCGCGGGGATCGAGGTCGGATGAGCGCGTTCACGGCAATCAATCTTGAGCGGCTGCCCGCTCCGGAGATCATCGATCGCAAAGACTTTGAGACGATCCTGGCGGAAATCAAGGCATGGCTGGTCGCGCGTGATCCGAGCCTCGCGCCGATCATGGGGTTGGAAAGCGAGCCGATCACCAAGGTGCTTGAGGCTTGGGCGTATCGCGAGCTGCTACTGCGCGCTGAAATTGACGATGCCGGCCGCGGCAACATGCTGGCGTTCGCTGGTGGTGCGCAGCTGGACCATCTGGCAGCGTTCTATGGGGTCGAGCGCGCGGTGATCCAGCCGGCCGATCCCGCGGCACTTCCGCCTGTGCCGGCCGTGCTCGAGGATGACGTCCGGTTCCGCTCGCGGGTGCAGCTGGCGCTTGAAGGGTTCACCACTGCTGGCCCGCGCGGGTCTTATGTGTTCTGGGGGCTGTCGGCTTCATCGTTAGTGAAAGATATCAGCGTTGAATCGCCATCGCCTGGGCAAGTCCTGGTCACGGTACTGTCGGATGAAGGCGACGGAAGCGGGAATGCTGCGCTGATCCAGACGGTGTCTGATAAGCTCAATGACGAGGACATCCGGCCGCTGACCGATCAGGTCATCGTGCAGGGCGCGTCGATCGTGCCGTATCAGCTCGAGGCCGTGCTGACGCTCTATGAGGGGCCCGATGCCGATGTTGTGCGCGCGGCCGCGGAAGCGTCGGTATCAGCGTTCGTTTGGGACCAGCACCGCTTGGGTCATGACATCACAGTTTCGGGGCTGCATGCGGCGCTGCATTTGGCAGGGGTACAGAAGGTTACCCTGGTCAGCCCCGGCGCTGATCTTGAAATTGGTGAGTCTGAGGCTGCTTACTGTACGTCGGTATCCGTGACGGTCGGGGGGCGTGATGTCTGATCTGCCCACCATTCTGCCGCCAAATGCGCAAGAGATCGAGCGCGAGCTGGAGCAGCTGTCCGGCCGCTTGCTCGGGTTTGGCGATCCGATCGCAGCGCTTTGGGATGCGTCTGTATGTCCGGAGCACCTTTTGTCCTATTTGGCCTGGGGGTTCTCGGTCGAAGTCTGGGACAGCAGCTGGAGCGTGGACCAAAAACGGCAGATTCTTGTCGATGCTGTGCAGGTGCACCGCGCAAAAGGAACGGTGGGCTCGGTGCGCCGGGCATTGTCCGGGATCGGGTTTCGAACCGATATTGCGGAGTGGTTCGATTATGCCGGCGATCCGCATACGTTCCGCGTTGATGCGTTTGGTGAGGATGTGTTTGCAGCCGGGATGTCGATCGACAGTCGCACCTTGGCGTTGGTCACATCGATCCTGGTCAACCTCAAACCTCAGCGCTCTCATTTTGAGCTCCGCATTGGGGAGCGGTTCGATACGACCGTCTATGCCCGTGCTGGCGCGCGTAGCCGTTCGCTCTCCGATCTAAGCCATGACCCCAATCCCCGGACGCGCGTTTCGGTCGGGACCACGCATATGCGGGTCGGGGTGCGGCCGCGCCAGATCAGCACAGTTTACCATGATGTTCAGACAAGGGATGCCGCCTAATGCCCACCACCATTCTCACTGATATCGCCGAGGCGAAAATCACCCAGGCCGCGGGCTCAGGGTCGCAGGTTGCGATCACCCATGTGGCGTTGGGTGACGGCAATGGGGCCAGCTATGCCGGGGACTTTGGGCAGACGTCCCTGCGTCGGGAACGTGTCAGAGTGCCGATCGAGCGCCGGCATATAGTCTCGACGAGCGCATGGCGTGTTAAGGCCGAGTTTGGGACCAACACGGTCGCGTTCGATGTGCGCGAGGCGGGGTTTTTCGATGCCGATGGGGATTTGATAGCGCTGTGTACGTTCCCCGCGGCCGAAGTTCGTCGCACGGGTGCGATCGTCTATCTCATCGATCACGTGCTGAACTTTAGCAGGGTCGCTGATGGGCTCATTATCGTTGATGCGCCAGACGACGACCTGTTCGACCACGTTGTAACAAATCTTGAAACCCAGGCGATCTTTGCGGCCGAGCAGTTCGATCAGCGGCTTGCCATTCGCGCTCTGCAAGAAGCCCTCTGAAGGAGACCATCATGAGCATTGAAAATATCAACCAAGCTGCAGGAGCGATGAATACGCTTACTGCGCGCATGAACAGTTTTGTAAACGATGCGGACGCGCAAATCGCGTTGCGGCAAGCAGCCTACGATGCACTGGCTGGAAACCTAGTCGGTATTGTCCGCGATCAAATGCGCTTCACAGGGACTATTGATCCTGACGAGGCGAATCCAACTCTCGTAAACGGCGGCACATTCACCACAATCGCTCAATTCGTTAGCCGTGCGCCATCAGGTTGTGACGCGAGAGCTGGTCTTTTGCCGGGTAAAACTTACCCCATCGAAACGATTTACCTTTATAGTCAATCAATCGAATTCTTTAAGGTTGGAGCCGGTGACAATCCAATCATCGCGCCAACGGCTTTCTTGCACCTCGGCACTTTGAACTACGTGAACTCGTTTGCCCAACGCGGGAATGGTAGGCTTCGTTTCAGTTACATCGAGATCCAAATGCCAGAGAAGGTGGATGAGGGACTTCCTTGGAACGCGTCAAACCGAGCCTTGGTGAGCGCTTGGCGCTGCACGTCGTCAGATGTGGAGTTCCTGAATAGCGTTTTCAAAGGGCCTGATGGGGCCTCTATACTCTCTGCAAGCAATACCAACCACTGCAAATTGGGCCTGTCTCAATCGACACTGGATGGTCTGGTTTTTGGCGTTTCGAGCAATGAGTTTGGAACCACTCTAATTGCTAAAAACGGTGTCACCATGCTGAACGGCGCTGAATATCACCAAACTGGTATTCTCGGCACGACACTCTTGATGAATTAAGGATGAAGAAAATGGATACTAAGCTTACCATCAAGATTGAAAACGGTTTCGTTGATGCCGTTACCCGCAGTCAGGCGCTAGAGATGGGCATTCCCGAAGAGGCAATTTATGCGGCTGAGGTCGAACTGAAAACGACTGCAGCAAAAGCCGAATGCCGTCGTCGCATTTACGCAGCAGCATCCGCTGAAACCCAGATGAACATGGCTACTGCGGCCGCGGTCATCTCTGCAAAAGAAGCCAGCGCGCGAACCGAAGACGAGGCGTCGATCTTGTCGGGGCTCGATGATGCGATCGGATGGGTGGCGCAGATGCGCGGCCGTGTTTCGGAGCTGACAGGTGATGCTACCCTCGATTTCCAGGATGACGCCAACTGGCCTCCCTTGCCGGACGGCGCGCGCGACGTTGTTGCTAAGTTCTGAGCCGGGGCGAGTTTGATCCGATGATCGCCTTGGCATTCTACAAAGGGCACGGGCAGCTGCTCGATCGGGTGATCCGCTGGGTCACCCGATCTTCGTTTAGCCATGTCGAGATACTGCGCGCGGTACCGGCAATGTCTGGTGATGGTTCAGAAGCGCGCGCTTGGTCATCGAGTGGACGCGATGGCGGTGTGCGCGAGAAGTCGATCACCTTCAAACCGGGACGTTGGGAGTTTGTCACCATTCCCTGGGCGGGGCCGGTAGCCATCGACCGGGTGATTGCCGAGATTGGCAATCCTTACGATTATGCCGGCTTGTTGGCGTCACAGGCGCTGAATTTACGCCGGCATCGAAAGGACCAGTGGTTCTGCTCGGAAATCTGCGCGCATGCCCTTGAGCTGAGTGCGCCGCAGGAGCTGTCGCCAGGCGGGCTTTATTGCCGTGTTTTGGAGATGAACCGCGTCTATCTCGCCGGCTGGTCGCGCGCGGGGGAACCGCCAGAGGATTGAGCCGCGGTGCGGTGGAATGCTTGGGGCAACAATCACATCCGCAAGCGAGGTCACTATGGCATTTCTTCACGGCGTCGAGGTCATCGAGATCGATGCAGGTCCACGTCCCATTCAGACGGTCAAGTCATCCGTCATCGGCATTGTGGGCACTGCGCCCGACGCCGATCCTGACGCATTCCCCCTAAACACACCGGTCTTGGTCGCCGGCTCGCGCAAAGAAGCCGCGGGCCTGGACACCGTCGGCACCGCGCTCGGCACCTTGCCGGTCGCGATGGATGGCATCTTCGACCAGATCGGCGCGGTCGTCATCGTTGTGCGGGTTGAGGAAGGGGCTACTGAAGCTGAAAGCCTCGCCAATGTGATTGGTGGCGTGAACGCGGTTGATGGCAATTTTGAAGGCGTGCATGCCCTGGTCGGGGCAGAGAGCGTTGTCGGGTTTTCCCCGCGCATCTTGATCGCGCCTGGCTTCACCCACCAACGCCCCGAAGGCAACGCAAACCCAGTGGTTGCGGAGCTGCAGGGGATCGGTGACCGTCTGCGCGCTGTCATCATCGCCGATGGGCCCAACACCAACGATGCCGACGCGATCACCGCAGCCGGCGACTTCGGGTCGGATCGCATCTATCTGATCGATCCGTGGCACAAGGTTATGGTCGGGTCCGATATCGTGTCGGTGCCGGCTTCGTCCCGCGTTGCCGGCTTGATTGCCAAGGTGGATAACGACACCGGTTTCTGGGCATCGCCATCCAACAATCTGCTGGGCGGCGTCATCGGGACCAGCCGGCCGGTTGACTTCAAGCTGGGCGATGCGAGTGCGCGCGCCAATCTCTTGAACGAGGCCAAGGTTGCCACGACGATCCGCCAGAATGGCTACCGCCTGTGGGGCAACCGGACCCTGACCGATGATACCAAGTGGATCTTCCTCAGCGTTCGTCGCACGGCCGATATCATCAACGACTCGCTGTTGCGCGCCCACCTGTGGGCCGTCGATCGGGGCATCACCAAAACCTACGTCTCGGACGTCGAGGAGAGCGTGAATGCCTACCTTCGGGATCTGGTCGCTTTGGGCGCGATCCTGGGCGGGCGGTGCTGGGCTGATCCGGACTTGAACTCGGCCGCAAATATCCAGCTCGGCAAAGTGTTCTTCAACTTGGATTTTACCCCGGTCTATCCGGCCGAGCATATCACGTTCCGTTCGCACCTGGTGAACGACTACATCGAGGAGGTGTTTAACTGATGGCTGCTGAAGATATCCTGAAATATCTAAATCTGTTCGTTGATGGCCGTGGCCATGCGGGCAAGATCGAGGAATACAGCCCACCCGATCTGACGGTTTCGACCGAAGAGTTTCGCGGGGGCGGCATGGACGCGCCCATCGATCTCGACATGGGCCAAGAGAAGATGACCACGTCCTTCGTGCTCACCTCCTACGACCGTGACGTGCTGTCTCTCTGGGGCATCAAAGACGGCTCGGTGGTTCAGCTGACGGCGCGTGGGTCGCTTGAAAGCCTGGACGGGACCAAGACGGCCGTGGCGCATCACATGCAGGGCAAGATTATCTCGGTGGCGCGCGGCACCTGGGGCTCGGGGGCAAAGCCGTCGCTGACCTTCACCGTGAGCCTGCGGTACTACCGCGAGGTCCACGGTGGTGTCGATATCAATGAGATCGATGTCGTCAATATGGTGCGCAAAGTGCGCGGCGTGGATCAGCTCGCAGAGCACCGCGCAAACATCGGCCTGTAAGGAGCTTTCATGGACAATCAAAACAAGCCGGCTTGGCTGGTCGAAAATGACGATGGGTCGCTCACGATCAACTTTGAAAGCCGGCCGCCTAAGATCGACGGGACGGAAGTCAAAAGCCTGAAAATGCGTGAGCCGTTCGTTGATGATCAGCTGGCTGCGGATTCTGCAGGCTCCAGCAGCGCGCTGTCTGAAATCGCGCTGATTTCCAACCTGTGTGAAATCTCACCGGAAGCGGTGCGCTCGATGACGATGCGCCAGTACAGCCGGCTGCAGACGGCGCTCTCGGTTTTTATT
>Ga0181375_1000062_pt1 | contig 56821 bp, 55 predicted proteins | sample LowvirmetaG_FD_130090 | JGI IMG/M metagenome (GOLD analysis project Ga0181375, IMG submission 130090) | Marine viral communities from the Subarctic Pacific Ocean - Lowphox_11 viral metaG | ecosystem: Environmental > Aquatic > Marine > Oceanic | place: Subarctic Pacific Ocean | collected 2015-12-09 | reverse complement strand
TCTCGCGACCCCGTTCCGTCCGCCCCGTCCAGCGCCCCGTCAGTGACTGCGTCGCTGCCGGTGAAGTGGGTTTTAGTGTTACTACCCGACACCCGCAACCCCTTTTTTCAGTTTTATGACAGATTTCCCAACAAACGTTATAAATCATTGTTAATAAACATATTTTTTCATCATATTTCTTGTCGTTACTCATTTAAGCCGGCATTGGAGGCGGTTCGCATCCGGCGCTGACGTAATAGAATAGGGTTATCCACAGAGCCGCGCGCAACATTTGGTATTCGAGGCGCAAATCATCACAAATCACCTCTGGAATCGGAGGTGAATCACACCAGAAAAGGACGAGTCTGACGACTCGCCCCCTCAAATCCTAGAATCAGGTGGATCGCGCGCGCGATGGGATCACCCGCGCGATCGGAACTCGGATCAAAAGCAAAACTCCGATCACGGTCAAATACAGCAGCGGCTCAAGCTGCCATCCCTTGCGCAGGATGACAAAATGGATGCCCCCCAAAGCCACCGCAGGATAAACCAGCCAATGCAGCCGCCGCCAGTTCGCGCCGAGCTTGCGGATGGAATAGCGGTTGGACGTGATCGCCAGCGGGATCAGCAACAGCAAACCGGCCATGCCGATGGTGATATAAGGACGCTTATAAAGGTCGGCGATGATCTGGCTCGCGATGCGGACATCCAAGAGCAGCCACACCAAGAGATGCAGAACGATATAGAAGAAGGCAATAAGGCCAAGCGCGCGGCGGAATTTGAACAGGTTGATGCGCGCATATGTGCGCAGGGGCGTGATACACAGAGAGGCGATCAGAACCTGAAGGCCCAAGATGCCAATCGCATGTTCCATCGCTTTGATCGGCTCAACGCCCATCCGACCAGTGACCCCGGCATAGAAATACCATGCAGGTGGGATCAGTGACCCTATATAAAGAGGCCAGGTCGGGATCTTGCGGGCAAGTCGATTGATCTGGTTTCTCACGCTTAATACTCTTTGTTCAGGTTCATGCCCTTATAGAGGCTGGCGACCTGATCTTCGTAACCGTTGAACTTGACTGTCGCGATGCGCGGCGCAAACACACCGCCACCAATGCGGCGTTCGCTGGCTTGGGACCAGCGCGGGTGATCCACCTCAGGATTCACGTTGGAAAAGAACCCGTACTCACGATGATTGATCGCTTTCCATGTGTTGACCGGCTGGGTCTCCATCAAGGTGATCTTCACCACGGACTTGATCGACTTGAACCCGTATTTCCATGGCACCACCAAACGCAGCGGTGCGCCATTTTGATTGGGAAGGGTTTTACCATATAGCCCGGTGGCCATAATGGTCAGAGGGTGCATCGCCTCATCAAGGCGCAGACCCTCGACATAAGGCCAATCCAAAATGGCGCGTTTTTGCCCCGGCATTTCTTCCGGGCGATAGAGCGTTTCAAAGCGGACATATTTGGCGGAGGGCTCGACACCCGCAAGTTCGAGAAGCTGCCGCAGCTCAAACCCGTTCCACGGGATCACCATCGACCAGGCCTCGACACAGCGGAACCGATAGATCCGTTCGTCGATGTCCATCTTTGCCATAATGTCACCAAGCCCATAAGAGCCCGGACGCGACACCAGCCCGTCGATCTCGACAGACCAGGGATCGGTGGTCAGCGATCCGGCATAACGCGCGGGGTCTTCCTTGCCCGTGCCAAACTCATAGAAGTTGTTGTAGGTGGTGATCTCTTTAAAGCTGTTCGGCGTCTCTGTGGTGTCGAACCCTTTGATCTGAAACTCCGGCACCTCCTGCGCACGCACGCCCGTGGCGGCCAACAGCCCCGCCCCGGTGATCCCGCCCAAAAGGGCGCGACGGTTGAGGTAGGTCTGTTCCGGTGTAACAGTTGAATAAGGCAGGCTGTGCGTCTTGGACATGTGTCTCTCCCATAGGCTTAAGGAAAGAGTAGCCCGGCCCGCATCAACCGCCAAACAAACTCATGTCACAACTGCGTTGGGGTATTGTAACGTTCGGCATCAAAACTTGGCACGATACGGTCCAGCGGAATGGACGTCCCATCGGCCTGAACAATCCGCACATGACGCCGCCGCATTTGCCGTGGCTCCAACACCCCGACCGAATGAGCGATCATCTCAAGCTCATAGGTCGAGGCCTTTGCGTAGGCTGCGACCTTCTTATATTTGTCGTTGACCACAAGCCCGCCCTGAAGATGCGGATCATGGGTGGTGATCCCGGTGGGACAGGTGTTCTTGTTACATTTGAGCGCCTGAATGCAGCCCAGCGAGAACATAAAGCCGCGCGCCGAGGCGACAAAATCCGCGCCCGCACAAATCGCCCATGCAATATCCGCCGGATTCACCAGCTTGCCCGCCGCCACAATCCGAATGCGATCATGCAGCCCGTATTTGTCGCGCAGATCGACAATGCGGATCAGCGCTTCTTTGATTGGCATCCCCACAAGGTCGATCAGCGGCATCGGCGCCGCGCCTGTGCCGCCTTCGCCACCATCAATGGTGATGAAATCCGGCGCGCTCTCTGGCCCGCGCTCGACGATCATCTCAAAGAACTCCGCCCAAGGCCGCGAGGAGCCGACGACGAATTTAAACCCAACCGGCTTGCCGGTGACCTCACGGATGTGGTCGATGAAATCAAGCAAATCGCCAAAATCATCCACTTCACGGTGGCGGTTCGGGGAAATCCCGTCTTCGCCCGGTTTCAACCCACGGATTTGCGCAATCTCGGGCGTGATCTTGGCGGCGGGCAAAATTCCGCCCTTGCCCGGCTTTGCCCCCTGCGACAGCTTGATCTCAAACATCCGCACGGATTCATGTGCCGCCATCGCGCGCAGCTTGTCATCATCCAGATTGCCCGCATCATCACGGATGCCGTATTTTGCCGTACCGATTTGATAGACAAGATCCGCCCCGCCTTCGAGGTGAAACGGCGACAAGCCGCCCTCGCCGGTGTTCAACCAAATGCCCGCTTCCTTCGCGCCTTTTGAAAGAGCCAGGACAGCCGGTTTGGAAATCGCGCCATAGGACATGCCGGAAATGTTAAAGATAGATTTGGCAGTGTAAGGCACGCGGCAATGCGGGCCGATCACCATCGGGTCGGTGGAGGTGAATTGATCATCAAGCGGCGGAAACGGCGCGTTCATGAAAATCGGTGTGCCCGGGATCGACAGGCTGCGCGTTGAGCCAAAGGCCACGGTGTTGCCCTTGCCATCGGAGGCGCGGTAAATCCAATCCCGCTGGGCGCGGTTGAACGGCATCTCTTCACGGTCCATGGCAAAGAAATATTGCCGAAAGAACTCACCCAAAGAGGAAAACAAATGCCGGAAGTGGCCGATGACCGGATAGTTGCGCAGGATCGCGTCCCGTGTCTGGCGCTTGTCGAGGATATAAAGCGCCAGCGCCGCCAGCGCCATAAACCCAATTGCCAGAACAAAGATAAGCGCGAGCACCTGAAGCGCCCCCATTGTCCAATGCCAAACCGTCATAGAAAACCTCGTAAGCTGATGCTGTGCGTTGGCCGGACCCTGCCACAGTGGCGCGGAAACGCAACCGCCTTTCAGCGCATGTTAGCGTAAACTTTCCCGCGTCAGCACACAGACCAAACATCCTGCACTGCAGCGTGACAGGAGGCAACGGATGTGACTAGGATCGACAAAGAAAAGGGAGGCCTATATGTGGAAAGCACTCATCACCTGTCTGACCATCACGTTTTGCGCAGGGGGCGCCATGGCCGAAGGGATCACCCATAAAATCGCAATCCATGTCGACGACAGCGATATGCGCGTGATGAACATGGCGCTGAACAACGCCAGCAACGCCCGCGCCTATTTCAACTCCATCGGCGACACAGTCACTCTTGAAATCGTCGCCTATGGTCCGGGGTTACAGATGTTTCTCAAGGATCAAAGCCCGGTGGCGGACCGGATCGAAACCATGGCGCTTGAGTTTAACGACGTGCAATTTTCGGCCTGCGAAAACACCCTGCGCGCGATGAGCCAGAAAATGGACAAGCCGCTTGAGGTGCTAGAGGAGGCGATCGTCGTGCCCTCCGGCGTCGCGCGTTTGGTCGAATTGCAAGAAGCGGGCTACAGCTACATCAAGCCATAACAGACAACATAAAAAAGGCGGCCCGCACAGGCCGCCTTTCTTGATTTCAACGAAACGCCGGATCAGTGGACCACAGCATCATCCGGTTTGGACTGATGGGATGCCCCGGTTTTTTCCCCGATCAAAAGCCCACCAGAGCCGGCAGTGACCGGAAGCGTATCACCATCCACGACATCGCCCGACAGCAACAGTTCCGCCAGCGGGTCCTGCAACGCGCGTTGGATCACCCGTTTCAAAGGCCGCGCGCCAAACACCGGGTCATAGCCTTCGTTGGCCAACCAAGCTTTCGCACCGGCATCCACCGCCAAGCCAATGTTGCGTTTCGCCAGACGTTTTTCGAGCAACGCAAGCTGAATCTCGACGATCCCACCCATGTCCTCGCGCCCAAGCCGATCAAAGATGATCGTCTCATCCAGACGGTTGAGGAACTCTGGCCGGAAATGCGCCCGCACCGCGTCCATCACATCGCGCTTGGCTTGCGCATTGTCCGCCCCATCCGGCAACTGGCTCAGCGCCTGCGCCCCAAGGTTCGAGGTCAGGATGATCAGCGTCTGTTTGAAATCCACGGTCCGGCCCTGACCATCGGTCAGAATACCATCGTCCAAGACCTGCAACAGCACGTTGAACACATCCGGGTGGGCCTTTTCGACCTCGTCGAACAACACAACCTGATAGGGTCTGCGCCGCACGGCTTCGGTCAAAACACCGCCCTCGTCATAACCGACATAGCCCGGAGGCGCACCGATCAGGCGAGAGACGCTGTGTTTCTCCATGAACTCCGACATGTCGATACGCACCATCGCATTGTCATCGTCAAACAGGAACTCAGCCACCGCTTTCGTCAGTTCGGTTTTCCCGACCCCCGTTGGCCCGAGGAAGAGGAACGATCCCAACGGACGGTTTTCGTCATTCAGACCCGCCCGTGCGCGCCGCACCGCATTGGCAACGGCATGAACGGCGGTTTCCTGACCGATGACCCGTTTGTGCAGGCCATCTTCCATCCGCAACAGCTTGTCGCGTTCGCCTTCCAACATCTTGGAGGTCGGAATCCCGGTCCAGCGTTCGACCACGCCGGCGATCTGTTCTGGCCCCACAGCCTCTTCGACCATGAGATCCTGATCTTCTGCCGCTTCGGCCTCCACCAGCTTTTTCTCAAGCTGCGGAATCACGCCGTAAGACAGCTCACCGGCCTTGGCCAGATTGCCCTCGCGTTTGGCGATTTCCAAATCGGCTCGCGCCCGGTCGAGTTTCTCTTTCAGATCGCGTGCGCCTTCCAATTTCTGCCGCTCGGCTTCCCATTTCGCCGTCATCGAGTCGGATTTCTCCAACAGGTCCGACAGCTCTTCTTCGAGCTTTTCAAGCCGACGTTTGGAGGCCGCATCCTCTTCTTTTTTCAAAGCCTCGGCTTCGATCTGAAGTTGAAGGATAGAACGGTCCAGCGCGTCCAATTCTTCGGGCTTGCTGTCCACTTCCATCCGCAGACGCGATGCGGCCTCATCGACCAAGTCGATGGCTTTGTCCGGCAAAAACCGATCCGTGATATAACGGTGGCTGAGCGTCGCCGCCGCAACCAGCGCGGAGTCTGAAATCCGCACCCCATGGTGAAGCTCGTATTTCTCTTTGATCCCACGCAGGATGGAGATCGTGTCCTCGACCGTCGGCTCTTCGACGACAACAGGTTGGAACCGCCGCGCCAAGGCCGCGTCTTTTTCCACATATTTGCGGTACTCGTCCAAGGTCGTCGCACCGATACAGTGCAACTCACCCCGCGCCAGCGCCGGTTTGATCAGGTTCGCGGCATCCATCGCCCCGTCCGATTTGCCCGCGCCCACAAGCGTGTGCATCTCGTCAATAAAGAGGATGACTTCGCCCGCAGCGGCCTCAATCTCTTTGAGGATGGATTTCAACCGCTCCTCAAATTCACCGCGATATTTCGCACCGGCAATGAGCGACCCCATATCGAGCGCCAAAAGCCGTTTGTTTTTCAAACTCTCCGGCACATCGCCATTGACGATGCGCAGCGCAAGCCCTTCGGCAATCGCGGTTTTACCCACGCCCGGCTCCCCGATCAAAACCGGGTTGTTTTTGGTCCGGCGTGACAACACCTGCATCGAGCGGCGGATTTCTTCGTCGCGGCCAATGATGGGGTCAATCTTGCCTTCGCGCGCCGCTTCGGTCAGATCGCGCGCATATTTGTTCAGGGCGTCATAGCCCTCTTCGGCCGAGGCACTGTCAGCCGTGCGGCCTTTGCGGATGTCATTGATCGCAGCGTTCAGTTTCTTGGCGTCAACACCGCCCGCTTCCAAAGCATCCTTGGCCTTGGATTTCACAATCGTGAGCGCGGTCAAAAGCCGCTCGACGGGCACAAAACTGTCACCTGCCTTTTTGGCAAGTTTCTCGGCCTCATCAAGGACTTCGGCGATGCTTCGGTCCAAATAGATCTGACCCGCGTCGCCGGTGACCTTGGCGTTTTTAGCCACGGCTGCGTCGACAGCAGACAAGACCAGTTTCGGGTCACCGCCGGCATTTGAAATAAGATTGGTCGCAAAGCCCTCTTCGTCATCCATAAGGGCTTTCAAAAGATGCTCCGGCACCAAACGTTGGTGGTTTTCGCGCATCGCAATGGTCTGTGCCGCTTGAATAAACCCGCGGGCACGTTCGGTGAATTTCTCCATATTCATACTGTCTCTCCTTCAGTAAGCGCCCCTCAATCGCGATGCCCGAATACGGCACATCTTGGGGTGGGACCTTGACCTTTAGATGGGGTCCGCGCACAGGCTCCGCAAGAGGGACTGTTGCCAAATTGAAACATTTTTGCGCCGCACTCCGCCCGCCCGAAACCGCATTCCACACATCCGCCTCTTGACCCACGCGGGCGTTCTGCGCAGGAAGGGGCAACCTGTGAAAGAGGATGTTCCCATGACCGCTGATGACCGCCTGATCGTTGCCCTTGATGTCCCCAATGTCGTGCAAGGCCTCGCCTTGGCAGACAAGATCGGGGATGCCGTATCGTTTTATAAAATCGGTCTTGGCATGTTGACGAGTGGCGGCTTTGCCTTGGCCAATGAGCTCAAACAAGAGCATGGCAAACGCATCTTTTTGGACATGAAATTCTTCGACATCAGTGCCACTGTGGAAAACGCGGTGCGTGGCGTGGCGCAGCATGACATGGATTTTCTCACCGTCCATGGCGATCCCTATGTGGTCAAAGCCGCCAAAGAGGGCGCGTCCGGGTCCGACATGAAAATCCTCGCCGTGACGGTGCTGACCTCTTTGGATCGGGCGGATTTGGACGGTGCGTTGATCAAAGCCGGTGACATTCGCGATCTTGTCCAAGAGCGCGCGGGCAACGCCTTTCTCGCCGGGGCCGATGGCGTGATTGCCTCACCGCAAGAGGCCGCAATGATCCGCGCCCTGCCCGAAGCCCGTGGCAAGCTGATTGTCACCCCAGGCGTGCGCCCGATGGGAGCCGAACTTGGCGATCAAAAACGTGTGGCACCGCCTGCGGTCGCAATCAAGGATGGGGCGGATCACATCGTCGTTGGGCGTCCGATCTGGCAACACCCCGATCCGCGCGACGCCGCGCTGCGCATTCAGGCGGAAATCAAAGACGCATGGAAAGCCAACAAGAGCTTCTCGTAATACGCCCGCACCACCAACGGCGCGCGGGCCTTTGCCAAATGTCCTGAGTCAGGAAAAATGCAAAAGGCTTTAGCCTGTTGCCATGACATCCAAAAACAGCCGTGTCCGTTCCTGAAGGAAGGGCACGGCATTTTCATGGGTCACAAACTGAGCGGCGGGCATAAATTGCCACCCCTGCCCCTCATCACCAAAGCGGATCATATCCGCAGTGAGATCGTCCCAAACCGCACCGAAATGCCATCCTCCGGTGCCCCCCGGATAGGGATAATAGCGCCGATAGGTCAAAAGCGCGGGCGGAACCACAAGGCCAAATTCTTCGCGGGTCTCGCGCAACACACAGTCCAGCGGCGTCTCGGCGCCTTCGCGCCCACCGCCCGGCAAATCCCACATGTTGGGGTAGGAAATCGCGGGCGTGTCGTCGCGCAATAAGGTCAAAACATGGCCCCGCGACAACACCGTGAGTTTCGCCCCCACAAATGCCGCGCCAAGACCCGATTCAGACCTCGTCATTGATGTCTTTGTCCCAGACTTTGACCTGACCTTTGCGAATGCCAAATATTTGGCGCATGGCAAACCAAGCCAAAAGTGAAATCACAGCAAAGATCAGGACCAAAACGGCAAGATTCGACCCGAACCAGCCCAGAAACAGCAAAAGTGCGACAATCGCCGCGCCCACGGCAAAGCCCAAAAACACAAAGCCTGCGACCATGACCTCAAGCGCAAAGAGAATGATCGCCGCAAGGCCCCAGACCCACCATTCCAAGAACAGGATGACTTGGTCCATCACGCTTTGCCTTTGAACAGTTTGAACGCATCTCCAAAGGCTTCCAAAGCCGCCGCCGGAACCACGATGGTTTGTTTGCCCGAGCCTTCGCCCAAGGAAACCAGCGCTTCGACCTGTTTCAAAGCCACCTGATATTGCGCGGCCTCCAAACCGTTTTTGGCGATCGCTTCGGCAACAACACCCGTGGCATAGGCTTCGGCATCGGCCTGAACCCGGCGGGCTTTGGCGGTTTGCTCGGCTGAATAGAGCGCCGCATCGGCGGCCAGTTCGACAGAGCGTTTTTGACCTTCGGCTTCCATCACCGTCGCACGACGGGCGCGCTCGGCGTTGAGCTGTTGCATCATCGCGGCGCGGGTGGCCTCATCCAAGTTCACGTCAAGGATTTCGGCCCGCGTCACCTCGATGCCCCAGTCGTTCACCGCCTCTTCTACCGAAGCTTTGATCGTGGTGATCAATGAGGATCGGTTCGATTGAACCTCGTCCAATTCCATTTTCCCGATCTCCGAGCGCACGATCCCGGCCACAGTGGTGGCGATCGCCGCATCCACATCGCGAATCCGGTACACGGTCCGCTCAGGTTCGGTGATGCGGTAAAACACCGAGGTTTCGACTTTGACCAACACGTTGTCCGAGGTGATCGCATCCTGCATCGCATTGGGAAGTTGGCGTTCAAGAATGGAAATTTTATGGGCCACAATGTCAATCAATGGGATGACAAAGTTGATCCCCGGGCCAAGCACAGTGCGCAAACGACCGAACCGTTCGACCACAAACTTCTCAGACTGCGGGACAATCCGCACGCCTTTGAGAACAAGCAGAACAATGAAAAACGCCAAGGCTAAGGTGACAATATTGCCGCCGGTGAGAAACTGGTAAGGATCGAACTGGTTCATGAAAATTCCCCCGATGAACACGGATATACGAGGCCAAGCATAGCCCCTCACTGTCATTGGGTATAGACTGACAGGAGGTCAAGGAACACCCATATGCCCGCGCTTTGCCGTGATTGCCTTACAATGTTTGAAACTGGTGCCCGCTGCCCCTCCTGTGGACGGCCGAGGGTGATTGCGCATCCTGAGCTGTATGATCTGGCCATCGCGCATATGGATTGCGATGCGTTTTATGCCTCTGTTGAAAAGCGCGACAATCCCGATCTGCGCGACAAACCGGTGATCATTGGCGGCGGAACCCGCGGCGTTGTGTCCACCGCCTGTTACATTGCCCGAATCAAAGGTGTGCGCTCGGCCATGCCGATGTTCAAAGCCCTCGCTCTTTGCCCCGAAGCGGTGGTGGTCAAACCCCGCATGGCCGCCTACGCCGAAGCCTCCCGCGCCATCCGCGATATGATGAACGAACTCACCCCGGATGTGGAACCGCTCTCGCTTGATGAGGCCTTCATGGACCTGCGCGGCACGGCGCGGTTACATGGTCGCCCGCCTGCGGCAATGTTGGCGCGGTTGGTCAAACGGATGCATACGGAATTGGGGCTGACCGGATCTATTGGTCTCAGCCACAACAAATTCCTCGCCAAAGTCGCCTCCGATCTGGACAAGCCGCGCGGGTTTTCAGTGATTGGCGCGGCAGAGACGATGGCGTTTCTCGCGCCAAAACCCGTGAGCTTGATTTGGGGCGTCGGCCAAGCCACCCGCACCTCTTTGGAAAAGGCCGGGATACGGACGTTCTCCGATCTCAGGCGCTGGGAGAAAGACGATTTGCACCTGCGGTTTGGCTCCATGGGTGACCGGCTTTGGCATCTGGCGCGCGGCCAAGACAGCCGCAGCATTTCCGCCAAACGCCCGGTCAAATCCATCTCCAAAGAAACCACCTTCTCCGAAGACACCGCCTCGCTCGACATTTTAGACGGGCATATTTGGCGACTGGCCGAACAGGTCTCTGACCGCGCCAAGGCCAAAGACATTGCCGGACGGGTGGTGACGCTCAAACTCAAACGCGCCAATCACAGCTCTCTGACGCGACGTGTGACGTTGCATGAACCCAGCAATATGGCCGATAAAATGTATCGCACCGCGCGCGGGCTTTTGGATGGGGCGATCGACAAAGGTCCGTTTCGATTGATCGGTGTCGGTCTCTCGGATTTGGTACCCGCCGACCAGGCCGATATCTCGGCGGATTTACTGGACCCGGATGCGATCAAACGTGCCCGTGCCGAGCGCGCCAGCGATGAGATCCGCCGCAAATTTGGCAAAGACGCGATTCGCAAAGGTCGCGCACTTCGGTAGCCAGAGACTATTCTGCGGCCATTGGCACCCGCTCCGCCCCGATTTTGGCAATCACTTCCGCCGCAGCCCCAACACGCGCACAAATCTCGTTGAAATCGGAATGCGGCACAAGCGTCAGTTCATTCATATAAACAGAGCGATCAATCTCGACTTGAATCGCATGGCAGCGCCGCGCCGGATGGCCGTAATGCTGTGTCACAAAGGCCCCCGCAAAGGGCACATTGCGCGCCACTTCAAAGCCCTGCTGCCGAAACGCGCGCTCCACCTCGATCACAATGCTCGGATTGGCCGATGCGCCGTAGCGATCGCCGATCACCACTTCGGGCCGCCGCCCTTTGCCACTGCGCACTGCGGACAGAGCCTCGCGCGGCATCGAATGGCAATCAATCAAAATGGATTGGCCAAATAAAGCCAGAGATTCGTCGATCACCGCCTGAAGCAAGCGATGATAAGGTTGCCACACGGTCCTGATCCGCTCTTGCGCCTCTTCTCGGCTTATTTTCCCACGATAAATCGACCGGCCACCGGCCACCACACGCGGAATCACCCCAAGCCCGGAGGCGATGCGCGGGTTCAATCCGACGCGAGACACCCCCGCCACCAAGGCCGGGTCCATTTCATCGGCATGTCGGTTGAGATCCACCCAAGCGCGCGGATAGGTGGCCGAGATCATCACCGCACCGAATCGTGGCACATCGGCGTAAAGCCGGTCTACATGCGCATCTTCAGAAGAGCGGAGTTGAAGAGGGCTTAAAACCGACTGTTGTACCATCTCTGCGGGATAATCGCGCCCACTGTGCGGCGAAGCAAAGACCACGCAAGAGGTTCTGCTCTCCGGTCTTCTTAACAGATATGGCACTTTGCTCATCGACACTCCCTTTCACCGCAAACTATAAAGGCTTTTGTGTTTTTTCTGAATCACGAAAGTGCAAAAGGCGTCCGCCGGGTCACTCCTGTGGGTGTTTTGCATCCAATCCGTAACCCGGATAAATTACAAAAGACTTTGGACATTGAAATTCAATGCCAAAAGGCCTTGAACAATCATTCGACTCCTTTTATACGCACCCGCACTGACGCGGGAATGCCCCGCGTCTTGTTCTTTGCGCTGCGAGGCGAAACGAGATCAAGGCGCGAGTTTCCCATGGAGGAATGGGTGTATAGCTCAGTGGTAGAGCACTTCGTTGACATCGAAGGGGTCACAAGTTCGAACCTTGTTACGCCCACCATCCTCCGCCGTTATATTGGTTTTAACAGGCGCACGCAGGCGCCGCGAAAAGGAGAAAGACTATGAAAGTTCGTAACTCGCTCCGCTCGCTGAAAAACCGGCACCGCGACTGCCGCGTCGTGCGCCGTAAAGGCCGCGTGTACGTGATCAACAAGACGCAGCGCCGTTTCAAAGCCCGTCAGGGCTGAGATCAGCAGCGATCAAAAAAAGCCGCTCGTGTTTCACGGGCGGTTTTTTTGTGTTCTCTCTGAACTGCCCCCCCCAAACGCATCACATCTACGCGCCTTTTCAGACGCTCCGGCGAAGGATACGGCATTCTTGCGCCCATCTGTCGCGGCGTGGTATCCACATGGAACATGGTAAAAAGACGCCCTGCGCGGGACCAAAGCGTGGGTAGGATTTAAGGGGTGAAGATTTCAAGTATGTATTTTCTTAAGAAAATTCGCCCGCGCGGGGATGCCGAACAGGCGGTACAACACGGGTCACGTTGTCCTCCGATTATTTAAACCACAGCCCAGTCAAAGCCCAACCATTGTTGCATTTCAAATTGGCAAGACTTTCACCAAACACAACCAAACGCATCTGGGGGAACCAGAGGCATTCGTTTTAAAGCAAAGTGAGATCGATCCATGGACACCCAAGATACCATCGCAGACACCCAAAATGTCATTGATCTCCTCGTGGCAGAGGGATTTGACGCTGCTTGGTATGAGACAACCTATCGTGACGAAATTGCGCGACATGGCCTGGAAGGCGAAAGCCCTCTCGACTTTTATCGGCGTCTCGGTGGGTTTCTGGGCCATGATCCCCATGATGGGTTCTCCGAAATTCTCTATCGCAAGAAAAACACGGATGTCCGTAAGAACCTGACACAGGCCTCCGGTGAGACGGGCTTTCGTCACTGGCTGGAATTTGGGGTGAACGAAACCGGTCGGCACCCCTTTACCAAGTCCCAGATCAACTTGGCCCGCCAGACCTATCTCGCTCTGGATCGCCGCTTTCTTGAAAAGACCTACGGCGCACGAATGGCTGGCTACCCGACCGTGGTGGATTACTATTTCAGCCAGGTCACACAAGAAGAGCTTTCCCCATCCGCAGAGTTTTCGGAGTCGGGATACCGCGATCTATACGAGGATGTCACAATAGCCATCGGGGAAAACCTGATCGCCTCAGGTTTTCAACATTTCTTGCTGGTTCAGACCAAAGAGGTTCGGCATGTCATCTCGCATGACCAATATCTAAAGTCATTGGCAGAGAAAAAGAGTGCCGAACAAGAGGCCGAAACCCGCCTAGCCTTGGAAGATAACCTGCCCGGCGTGACCGCCCTCGCAGCCCTCGACATGCTCAATGCCATGGAATTTTATGGTGGGAAGGTGAAGGTTCGCCGCACTGAGGCGCAGGGACCGGGAGGGCTTTTGGTGCTGGTGCCCGATTTCCTGCCCGAAATCTTGTTTGGCGGCTATTTGGCGTTTTATGGCTTCCTGCGCAAGCTGTCCGAACAGACCGGGATTGGCCTGCGCCTGATGGTCATCAACCACTCCAGCATGGAAAAGCACGAAGGCAATCTTTTGCGTATGCGCATCAAGATGCCCAAAATCTATAATATGTTTCATGGGTTTCAAAAGTTCGACGCCCAGACCCGCGCTGTCGACATTCCGGCCAATTATCATGTCATTTCCTACTGCGCGGAATTACACCGGATTGCCCAAAAGATCGCGACATCGGCCAACCAAAAACCGATCTTTTTCATTCAGGAATACGAACCAGACTTTCACGCCAATACCGACATGCGCAGTTTCAATGAATCCGCATTTTTCCTACCGCATGACGCAGTCTATAATTCACACAAACTGATCGAGTTCTTTCAGAAAAAGACCTCTGTGTTTGAGCGCGCCGGAAAAAACTATCGGTATACCGCTATCGAAAATCAGCTTGTCCGGCTGAATGTCGGCAAGGATCGCTTTTTGGAAATGAACAGCGGTCGCGAAACGCGCCGTTTCATCATGTATGGCCGCCCCGAAGGCCATGCTGCGCGCAACCATTTCGGCATGTTGGTCTATGCGCTGCGCGAGGCGATCAGACAGGGCGTTTTTGCCGGGGAGGATTGGGAATTTTATGCCCTCGGCACCTTGGGTAAAATCGACGACATTGATCTGGGCGGCTCTGAAAAGCTACGGATGGTGCCGAAAATGCCGAAAGAGGACTACGAGGAGTTTTTGCTGACTGGCGACATCGGCCTGTCGGTGATTACCACCCCACACCCAGGGATCGTGCATTTCCAGATGGCAGCCTATGGCCTGCCGACCGTGACCAATAAGACCGATCTGCGCGATGACGCTTGGCTGGCCAAACAAAACCGCAACCTCATCCCCGTTGAAATGTCGCCCGAAACGCTTGTCGAGGGGTTCCGCGTTGCGGTGGAACGCGCGAAAGATCTCAACACCCGGTATGACAATGCCGTCGCCTCGCCCGTCATGGATGAGGAAAGCTGTCTGCGCGACGCTTTGGCTGATCTGGCAGCCATTGTGACGAAATGATCAGGTGTCGGGCCGGGCGAACCCGGTCCGATCCCGTCGGTTCAGCGGCTTTTGCCGCTTTCGGCCATGGTGCAAAGCTGCTTTAGAAACTTGTGTTGCACAGCGGCAAGATCGCGGCCCACCTCTTGCTCCCAAAGTTCTGCATCGGGATACTCAGGTGTTTGAAACAGCGGCTCAGATGCGCCGTCGCCAAAATTCTGTCGCAACCAGATATTGTCGCGTTCAAACCGCTCGACCACCGTGCGCATATAGTCGGGTGACATGGTATAGGTCTGTTTCGATAAACTCGGGCGCATCTTGTGCAGGTCTTGAAACACCTCAAAGAAATCGGTCTGCGACACCCCCACATCATTCAGCCAGCGCAAAAACAGTGTCGCAACCGCAGGCAAGGTTGGATGCTCAACGATATTGTCCTCGGGATCATAGCTCAGTTCAATCCCCATCACCGTCAGAAAATCCTCGATCGGACTTTTGCGCACGGGAGACCCGCGCTCAAACACCCGCAATTTGATGTCCGTGTTGTGGGTGAACTGCGCAAAAACGGTCATAATCTCTGGGAATTTAAGCCCCAGCTTCATTGAATCGAAATAAGCCTCAGGCGGGTTTTTGATGCGATTATGGGTGACCTGCGTATAATAATTGGCGTTCATCACCTCATATTGCGGGCGCAAACTGACGTAAATCTGACAGGAGGCTGGTTGAAGATAATGTTTGAACACTTCCATGCGCTGGGCATGAAAAAACTCTTCTGACGACAGGATGACGGTCTTGTCGGGGGCCGCCGCTATTTCGGCACGCAGCGCCTCAAGCATGGCACGCAAATGCTCAGACGGCTCGCTTGCGTTGGGATCAATCGCAAGGGCGATGGCATGATGCCCCTTTGCCGTGCCACTCTCCACATCTATCCCGCTCATCGGGTAAAGATACCCCAAGTCCCGCAACGCATCTCGCTTGCGAAACAGAAAGTTCTGTAAGCCGGAAGTGCCAGTTTTGGGCGATCCCGGATGCAGGATCAGGCGGTCAAACTGGATCGGTGTCATGCGCGTCTCGTTTCTTTTGGGCAATCGAAATAATCATGTGCAAGCATTCGCGGCGCTGCGTGAAATCCGTTTTAAAACAGTGGAAAAGACGGCGGACGTATCGCCCATTGCGCGCTCCCATATGTCGCGATCTGTCAATACCAGTGGTGCAAATTCGCGCGGACCGTTGGAGACGAACACCTCTGCCAAAGCCTTATTTTGCGGGGCATAATCAGCAAAGATTTGCTGCAAGACATCGGGCGCATAATGCTCTTTCACTGGGGCGAACCAGTCTGCGTTGCGATGGCACATCTTGAAAACATCGAAAAACGACATGTCATCCCACCCCGACGCCGCCAGTTGCCGCAAAAACAACGTGGCCTGCGCGGGCAAAGACTTGTGTTCGACATGGTTGTTTTCGGCATCGACAGGCCAGTTCAACCCGATCTGCGCCATCATATGAGCCGCAGGAAAATCGCGGGCGGGCGTCCCGCGCTCAAACAAGGACACGGAGAACTGTGCCTCTGGCCAAGCCCTGCGCCAAGGCGCCAGACAGCTCGCATAATCCAGAAGATTGCCGTTAAACCCATCCAGATAGTCCATTGGCAGGTCGATCACCTTCCGATGGCACACCTCTGTATAATACATGGAAGAGATGAACTCGGCCTGATTTCGAAACGCGGCCACAATCTGAACCTCATCGGCCTCAATGTAGCGACGCAGCGTTTCGGGACGACGAAAATCCATAAAGGTTTCGGACGACAACAACAGCGTCTCGCATTGGGCTTGCTTCAGTTCCACAGCCATACGTTCCAACACCCCCGCCACCTGTAGCGTCATCGCCCCATCTGCGCCATCCAACAGCATGCGAAGCCGGTGATGCGCCGTATCGACACCGCCATCTGCGCGCCGCCGACTGGTCATAGGGTAGAGAACTTTATCCGCTTTCAACTGCTGATATTTGCCGCTGAGATAGCTTTGAATGGATGTCGTGCCAGTCTTCCACGAGCCGATATGCAGGATTAGTTTCTTGGTGCGGATCAACTCTTTCTCCATTATCAAACCCGTCAACGATAGGCGCCAAGGGTCTCTGGCGACAATGGCATTAATTCGCACAGGACGACAATATGACGATTTCCGAAAAAGCTATGATGGGTCGCAATGGCTTTCTTTTTTTGAACGGCAAAGACTCAAACAACTTGCTCGGCCATTTGGCGGGCGAAGTCCCTTTGCTCACCTCAGCCCTCTCAGTCCACCGTCACAATCGTACGGTGATTGAGCGTTTGAACGTGCCGTTCCTCGGCATCATTGTCCCCGAAGCGCATTGTGTTTATCCTGAAAATCTACCCGACGGTATTGAGATCAGCGCAGCCCGCCCCGTGCGCGAGGTGTTGGACCAAATGGCCCCCGGCTATCACTACCCGCTTGAGGAATTGCTCGCTTATAAGGCACAGGGGGGCACGGTTTACACGGGGCGCGATTCACATTGGACCCAACCCGCTGCGCTTGAATGTTACAAGACGCTGCGTGGTCGGATCGGTCGCACTCGCGACTTGGAACTGGCCTATCAACCGTCGCTCGACAGTGAAACCGGCGATCTGTCGATTGGCTCATACCACGATGTGGTCAACGCCGAACGACAGCGCATGTTTGGACAGGAAACCTCGTATTTCAACGTGTTTGCCAGCCTGATTTTGAACCACGGTAACGTTTTGGTGCTTTATAATCCCAAAGGAAAAGGGCGCTGTCTGGCCTTTGGCACCTCGTTTTCGACGCGCCTGGTTCCGGCCTATGCCTCCGATTTCGAAGAAGTGGTGTTTTGCTATGGCACCACTGTCGATCCGGCGATGGTGCGGCTTGTCAAACCCGATTGCGTGATCAGCGAACTGCCCGAACGGTTTTTACATTTCCCCAGCTATGCCGTCGAAGGCAGCACATTGATCAGCCTGCTTTTGGGTCTGCATGATCATAAAGACAAATCCACCGCCCAAATTACGGCACAAACCTCGGTGCCCAATCATGTGGCTGAGCTTGGTGCGTTTTTTGCCGGTGTGAATGCCCGCGCGATGGGTCACCCTGCCCTTCAATTCATGCGCCAGCTTGAACAAGAGTTGCCCGATCTTGCCGAACGCGTGGCGCTACTTGCGCCCTTCCTTGGCGAGCCAATGCAAAAGACTGCCCTGCGGCTCTTGCTTTCGGGACAGTTTTACAACCGGGGTCTTGTGGCTCAAGTGTCAAAATTTGTCGATGACGGTCTCTTGGATATTGGGAAACTTGCCCTTGTTCCCAACAGCGAGGCGGGGCTTTTGACCCAAATCCGCATTTTGATCCGTGCCGGGCTCAACATCCGTGCAGCGGAACGTCTTGAACATCTGTTTGCGCAGTTCGGCACGGGCGTCGAAGCCGACTATTACGCCACGCTTTTACGGCGATTAGCCTAACCCGGATGCGTAAGGCGTTCATACGTCCCAAAGAACCATCGACGTGGCACGCCTCACATCTTGCGATAAATTTCATCCTCAAACTCAGAAGGGTCGACCCCAAGCGTTTCAAGCCCGCTTTCAAGGTAATCCGACAAAAGCGGGATGCCCAAAAGGTAGCGATCCGTCGGGGCCGAGGCCTCCGTCTTCGCGGTTTCAAACGCCTCGTCATAATCATCAAAGGTCTCGCGCCCGATCCACATGATCGCCACCAAGGCGGCTTTCTCGTCATCGTTCAGGCCCCGGATAAAGCTGGCCAATTCGCGCTCTGTGCCATCAGAGGACCGGGATTCAAGGATCGTATCCGCATCGGCATCATCGGACGGTGTATCCCAGCGCCCCACCTTCGCGCCAAGTTCGCGGGCGCGGACGATCACAAAGGCAACTTTGTTTGGGCTGATATCCATCTTTCGCGTCCTCCAACTGTGCGTAAATGTTTGGTTCGTCTGTGGTAAATCACTGTGCAGCATCCGGCATCACGCTGACATGACACAGGTCAACACATGGAAAGCCTACCCTGCTCAGAGCTTTGGCGCAATCGCTCCAACGCTCGGCACACGCACCACTTCGGCATCGGGTGCAAGCTCCTCAAAGTCGAAATTATCAAGCCGATTGGCCCGCTTTCCGGCTTTTTCCGCTGAGATTTTGATCTCTTCAAGGTCTTTCGAGGCCTGGCCAAAATGCCGATCCAGGTTGCCAACCCGCTGCCCCAACCGCTCCACATCCCCAGACAAAAGCGACAATTCCTTGCGAATGGCCCCCGCCTGTTCGCGCATCCGGGCGTCTTTGAGAATCGCCCGCATCGTGTGAAGCGTCGCCATGCAGGTGGTGGGCGACACGATCCAGACCTTTTTATCAAACCCTTCACGTACAAGCTCCGGGAAATTCGCGTGAAGCTCGGCATAGACCGCCTCAGAGGGCAAAAACATCAACGCGCCATCGGCGGTTTCTCCCTCAAGGATGTATTTGTCAGAAATATCCGAGATGTGCTTTTTCACCGAGGTCCGCATCATTTTCGCGGCCTCGTTCAGTTCCCATTGCGTGTCCGCGCGCCGCAGCGCCTCATAGGCCTCAAGCGGGAATTTGCTATCGACCACAATCGGTCCCGGCGGGTTTGGCAGGTGGATCAAACAATCGGCGCGCCGCCCGTTTGAAAGTGTCGCCTGCAACGTATAACTGTCTTTCGGCAGCGCCTTGCTGACGATGTCATTGAGCTGAATTTCCCCAAAGGCACCGCGGGTTTGCTTGTTCGACAAGATGTCTTGCAGCGACAAGACATTGCCCGACAGCTTTTCGATATTCGCCTGCGCCTTATCAATCGTCTCCAGCCGTTGCTGAAGCTCGCCCAAGGAATGCGCCGTGCGCCGGGCCGAACCCTGAAGGTTCTCGGACATTGCCAAAGACACATCCGACAACCGTTTTTCCATCATCTGGATCATATGGCTTTGCGCGGCAGCTTGCGCCTCGGAGACGTGTTGAAGCCCACCGGCGAGTTGGTGTTGGCCATCGGAGAGGTGTTGCACCGTTTGGCCCAATTGTCCCATTTGATGCATCATCGGTCCGCTCATCCGCATCGCAGCGCCGGAGCGGCGCACCGATACAAACAGCAAAATCACCATGATCAAAACCAGCGCCGCAATGCCGCCAAAAATCAAGATCATCATCTGATCCAACGCCAACCCGGCCTCCGTTATCTTATCCATCAGGTCCGTCCAAACAGGCGTTCAATGTCGGACAGCTTCAGTTCGACATAGGTTGGTCGGCCATGGTTGCACTGACCAGAATGCGGCGTGGCCTCCATCTCGCGCAGCAAGGCGTTCATTTCCTCGGCATGCATCCGACGACCAGAGCGGATCGACCCATGGCATGCCACACGCGACAACACCGCCTCGATCCGTGCCTGAACGGTGTGGCTGTCGCCCAGATCCGCCAATTCATCCAAAATGTCGTTGATCATCGCCTTGGCATCGACGCGGCCCAGCACCGCAGGCGTTTCACGCACCGCAATCGCGCCACCGCCAAAGGGTTCGATCACCAGCCCAAGCCGGGCCAGGTCCTCGGCCAGATCCAAAAGCATCTGCGCATCATTGGCAGAAAGATCCACCACTTCGGGGATCAAAAGCGCCTGTGATCTGACGCCATGTTCCACCATCTGGTGTTTCAGTTTCTCATAGACCAGCCGCTCATGCGCCGCATGTTGATCGACAATCACGATGCCGCGTTCGGTCTGGGCGATGATGTAGTTTTCATGCACCTGCGCGCGCGCCGCCCCCAAGGGCAGAGCCTCGGTTTCGGGCTGTTGCGCAACCCGTTCCATCCGCGCAGAGGGCACAGACATTTCGGCAAACCCCGGCGTCTCATTGCGCACCGGGTGCTCGGGCGCTTGCCAGGCATAGCTTTGCGCCGTCGCCTCGGATGACGGGCGATAGGGCGCAGCGTATCCGCCCATTGAAGGCCGATCCATTTGATAGACCCGCGGTTCCGTCACCTCCGGCCGCATCGCCCCCAATGTGGCATGCGCCACCGTGGTTGATGCCCGATGTCCCGCCCCAGCCAAAGCATGACGCAAGGCAGAAACGATCAAGCCGCGCGCAATCCCCGGATCGCGAAACCGCACCTCGGATTTCGCCGGATGCACGTTCACATCAACCAAATGCGGATCGCATTCGAGGAACAAACAAGCCGCCGGATGGCGATCGCGCGAGAGAAAATCAAAATAGGCCCCGCGCAGCGCCCCAACCAAAAGTTTGTCGCGCACCGGGCGGCCATTGACGAAGAGAAACTGCGACACCGCAGAGCCGCGTGAATAGGTCGGCAGCGCAGCATAGCCGGTCAGCGTCAAACCCTCGCGCTCGGCATCAATCGCCAAAGCATTTTCGGCAAACTCCTTGCCCAAAACCTTGGCCAGACGCCCGTGCAGCGCATCGAACATATCGCCGTTTTCGGGATCGACCCGGAACACCACCCGACCTTCGCCGCCACCCGACACATCGCGCAGCGTAAAACCCACATAGGGTTCGGCCATCGCCAGACGTTTGATCACATCCGAAATCGCCTGTGCCTCTGCCCGGTCCGTGCGTAGGAATTTCAACCGCGCCGGCGTGGCGTAAAACAAATCACTCAGCTCAACCACGGTGCCGCGCGTCAAAGCCGCGGGTTTCACCGGGTCCATATGTCCGCCAGAGACGGACAGGGTGACGCCCTCGCCGCCCTCCACCCGAGAAGTGATTTTCAACCGCCCCACCGCACCCAAAGAGGGCAAAGCCTCGCCCCGAAAGCCAAAGGTGTGGATGTCCAAAAGATCCGAGCCGTCGATTTTTGACGTGGCATGGCGCGACAGGGCCAAGGGCAGGTCATCGCCGGTCATACCACAGCCATCATCGCTCACCCGAATGAGGGTTTTGCCGCCATCGGCATAGTCGACCTCAACCCGACGTGCGCCCGCATCAATGGCGTTTTCCACCAGCTCTTTGACAGCGGAGGCAGGTCGTTCTACCACCTCGCCCGCCGCAATGCGGTTGATCGCGCCCTCGTCGAGTTGACGGATCACAGGACGCGACTGGGAGCGCGGCTCATCTTGGCTTATGTTGCGGTGAGGTAAATTCATGCCACTAGAGGTAGCATAATCCTCTCCGATTCGACCATGGCATTTTACGCCTCCATCGCTGCACACCTCAGTTGGTCTGAAGTCCTTCAGGCTGACCGACAACGACAAATGTCAGCGTCTCAGGGTTATAAATCCGTTTGATCACCCGGTTGATCTCGGCAAGTGTGACGGCATTCACCATGTCATTGCGCGTGGCGATGTAGTCCTTGGAAAGCCCATCCATTTGCATGCCCACAAGAATGCGCGCGATCGGCCCGTTGCCATCAAACCGCAGCGCATAAGCGCCGGTCAGATAGGTTTTGGCGATGTCGAGTTCGTCCTCGGTGATGCCGTCAGCGGCAATTTTGGCCCATTCCTGTTTGACCACATCCACCGCCTCGGAGACCGAGCCATTGCCCGATGAAAACTGGCCCATGATCAGCTCTGAATGATCAAAGCCGACAAGATAGGCCCCAATCCCATAGGTCAGCCCGCGTTTTTCACGCACCTCACGCATCAGCCGGGAATCGGCCCCGCCGCCCAAGATTTCATTGGCGATATAGGCCGGGATGAAATCGGGATCATCGCGCGAAAGGCCCTTTTGACCAAAGATCACAACGGATTGCGGCGTTTCAAACGGCACAACCGTGACGCCGCCGGTCAGAGCGGGATCGACGTGCTTTGGCAACTCCGGCCCAGTTGCGGGAAGATCGCCAAGCAGACCATCCAAAAGCGTGGCCAGCTCCTGCGCCGAAATATCCCCCACGGCACCGACATAAATCCGATCACGGGTCATCACCCGGGACTTGGCGGCAAACATGTCGTCGCGGGTCAGTCCTGCGACGCTGTCAAACGTGCCATTGTCATCGCTGCCATAGGGGTGAGCGCCAAAACCCATCGCATTAAACGCTTTGGAGGCGATGTCGCCGGGATCGGTTTCAGCATTTCGCAAAATCGACATCACCTGCCCGCGCACCCGATCTACCGCATCTTGGTCAAAGCGTGGCTCCATCACGACCTGACGCAAAAGCTGCATCGCGTCGTCGCGGTTCTCCGTCAAGAAGCGGGCAGAAATGGTGACCGAATCGCTATAAGCGCCGAAATCAAAACTCGCGGCCAAGGCGTCGCGGGCTTTGGCAAAACCCTGCGCATCCATCTCGCCCGCGCCCTCTTCCAAGGTCGCCATCATCAAATTGACCTCCCCGCGTTTGCCGGGACGATCCAACACCGTGCCGCCGCGAAAGCTGATTTCAAGGGCGGTGAAGGGGATGGAATGTTCTTCGACCAACCAGGCTTTGATGCCGCCTGGCGTGGTGATGTCTTGAATCTCAACTGCGGCCTGCACGGGGAGTGCGAACCAAACGAGCGCCATCAGCGCGACTGCGAAACGTTTCATCCGTTTGCCCCTTGTTGTGTCTCAGGCTGTTGCTCCGGCATCAACCACCCCGTCACCGCATGACGGCGGTCAAACACCTCGGCGGCGGCGGCCATCACATCCTCTGGCGTCACCGCCTGAAGACTATCCGGCCAGGCCTCAATGTCCTCAATCGACAGGCCAATCGCCAGTTCTTCGCCATATTGGCGGGCGAGCCCTTCGATATTGTCTTCGGCATAAATACGTCCGGCGCGCAGTTGGGTTTTGAGCCGCGCCAATTCGTCCAAGTCGATCCCCTCCGCCATGAATTTGGCAACGGCAGCGTCCAGCGCCTCCTCACCTTCTTGCAGAGACACCCCCGGCTTTGGCACCATCACAAGACTGAATGTACCCTCATCAATGGAGGAGCCATCGTAATAGGCCCCGGCATAGATCGCCTTGGGATTTTCAAATGTGAGCGTACGCGCCAGAAAAGAGGTCGTTGCATTGCCACCCAGAAGTTCGGCCAAAATGCTCAGAGCGGCGGCTGTTTTTTGATCTCCCGGATTGCGTTCCGGGGCCAGATATGTCCGCGACACCGAAGGCTGGGCCACGCGCGCGTCCGACATGGTCAAACGCCGTTCGGCCAATTGCGGCGGCTCGGCGGGGCGCACACGTGGGCCCAGATTCGGCGTTGGTTCAATCGGGCCGTAATAGGTTTTGGCCAGCTCATAGACCGCATCGGGGTCGACATCCCCGGCCACAACCAAAATCGCATTATTGGGGGCATAATAGCGATGATAAAAGGCGAAGGCGTCCTCGCGATTGAGCTGTTCCATCTCATGCCGCCAGCCGATCACCGGGACGCCATAAGGATGGTTCAGATATTGAGCGGCGCGGGTTTGTTCGCGAAACAAGGCACCGGGATCATTGTCTGTGCGCTGGTTGCGCTCTTCCAAAACCACCTGACGTTCGGTTGCGACATCCTCTTCGGTCATCTGAAGATGACGCATCCGATCCGCTTCCATGTCCATCATCAGGCCCAGCCGATCGGCGGCAATACGTTGATAATAGGCGGTATAATCCCAAGAGGTGAAGGCATTGTCCGATCCGCCATTGCGCGTCACCGTCTCAGACAACTCGCCTGCGGCCATTTTGTCGGTGCCTTTGAACATCAAATGCTCAAGAAAATGCGCGATGCCGCTTTTGCCCATGGGCTCATCGGCGGCTCCCACTTTGTACCACACGGTGTGGGCCACAACGGGGGCTCGGTGATCTTCGAGCACCACAACCTGCATACCATTGTCGAGCGCATATGTGCTGACATCAGCGGCAAAAGCGGGGGTAGAAAACGCAATCAAGGCTGCGATCAGGCCATGTTTCATCCGGTCACCTTCTTTGTCGGGTCCGTTAGCGGACGACTGGCCTATAGTTGCGCGCAACGCGCGTGAAGGGCAAGAGAGGGTGACGGGGATTTGATCAGCCCGGAGGGGGACTTAAAGCGTCACGCCATAAACCCGTGAGTCAGGTTTATGGCGGAACGCTTTAGTCCTGTGGCGCGGAGGGCACCACAATGCCCAAGGCGCGCAAGCGTTCCCATTCGGCAACAGCATCCAGAGCAAGACCGCGGTAGGCCCGTTCATAGGATTTACCACCAAGTCCAAGGAAGCCCGAACGGGCTTTGCTGCGGCGGGCGTCCGATTTCGCCAAATCCGCGCGAATCAAAGGGTCCACCCCATAGCGCGAGGCATAGCTGACAATGCCGCCATCAACTCCGGTTGCGGGCGGCACACGCCCCCCAAGCGCCAGAATCGCATCGGCTTTCGGCGTCGCATCCGTCAGATTGGCCCCTCCCGGCGTTGGCGCGGGCAGAGAGGAAAAACTTGCAGGTTGCTGAAGCGGCTTGTTGGGGACAAGGCCAAACTCATCCGGTCCGGTTTTGACCGCATTCGGGGTCAATTCACGGCTCTGACCACAGGCCACAAGCACCGTCAAAGCCAAAAGGCAAATGCCCATACGAACCGTTTTCGAAACCATAAGACTTTCCTCCGCACCATCGCGTCAGAGCCATGTTTAGACCAAGGCGCGGCCAAGGTCACGCGCGGTTTTTGCGCTCGCCGGTGAAAAGGATGAGACCAAAGGCCCCGGCGAAAATGGCAATATCGGCGACATTGAACGCATAGGGGTTTCTAAAGCCACAGCAAGAGGTGTTTAGAAAGTCAGCCACGGCACCGTAAAGCACACGGTCCAACGCATTGCCAAGCGCCCCGCCAATCAAAAGGCCAGCACTGATTTGACCAAGGCGCGTGAAGTTTTCGCGTTTGACCCAGCTCAGAACCCAAGCCGAAATCACCACCGCCAGGATCACCCAACCCCAGCGCAAAAGAGCGCCATGTTCCGCGAAAAGCCCAAAATTCGCCCCGCGATTCCACGCCATCCGAAACACAATATAGGGGGGGAAGACCTCGATCTCTCCCACCGATCTCAGATTAAGCGCATGAACCACGACCCATTTGCTGAGTTGGTCGATCACAAAGGTCATCAACGCTGCATAAGTCGTGATCCGCATTCTGTATCCTCAGTGGCGGAAGTGACGCATGCCGGTAAAGACCATGGCAAGCCCGGCCTCGTTTGCGGCATCAATCACTTCGTTGTCACGCATCGAGCCACCCGGTTGGATGACACAGGTCGCGCCCGCTGCCGCCGCTTCCAGCAACCCGTCAGGGAAGGGGAAGAACGCATCAGAGGCCACGGCGGAGCCAATGGTCAACGGCTGCGGCAGACCCATGGCCTCTGCCATGCGTTCGGCCTTTTTCGCCGCGATCAGCGCAGAGTCGAGACGCGACATTTGCCCCGCACCGACGCCCACGGTGGCTTGGTTTTTGACGTAAACGATGGCGTTGGATTTGACGTGTTTGGCAACTTTCCACGCGAACAACAGGTCTTTCATCTGCTCCGGTGTCGGCGCTTTCTCGGTGACGACTTTCAAATCATCCATGCCGATAAAACCCGCATCCTTGTCTTGAAACAGGTAGCCGCCCGCGACCTGACGGATGGTGTTGAGCTTGGCCAACACCTGCGGCAGGCCTTCGGTGGTCAACAGGCGCAGGTTCTTTTTGGTGGCAAAAATCGCTTTCGCCTCATCGGACGCGCCGGGGGCAATCACCACTTCGGTGAAAATCTCGGTGATGGCTTTGGCCGTCTGGGCGTCAAGCGCTTGGTTCAGCGCCACAATGCCGCCAAACGCCGACGTGCGGTCACAATCAAAGGCGTTCTGATAGGCTTGCAAAAGCGTCGCCCCCTTGGCCACGCCGCACGGGTTGGCGTGTTTGATCACCGCCACGGCGGGGCTTTCCGCCGGGTCAAATTCGGCCACCAATTCAAACGCCGCATCGGTATCGTTGATGTTGTTGTAGGACAGTTCTTTGCCCTGATGTTGAGTAAAGGTCGCAACACCGGGACGATCCGAGCCATCGGTGTAAAACGCCGCAGATTGGTGTGGGTTTTCGCCATAGCGCAGGGTTTGTTTGATCTGACCTGCGACCACACGGCGACGCGGCGCGGTCTCGCCAATCGCATCGGCCATCCAATTGGACACGGCGGCATCATAGGCGCCGGTACGGGCATAGGCGATTTGCGCCAGTTTTTGACGGAACGCATAGGTGGTCTGGCCGTCATTGGCCTCAAGCTCCGCAATCAACGCATCGTAATCTTCGACATCCACCACAGTGGCGACAAAACCGTGGTTTTTCGCCGAGGCGCGGATCATCGCAGGCCCGCCAATGTCGATGTTCTCGATCATCTCGTCATAGTCGGCACCGCGCGCCAAAGCGGCCTCAAACGGGTAGAGATTCACCACCAAAAGGTCGATGCCGCCAATCCCATGCTCGTCCATCGCTTTGACATGCTCGGCATTGTCGCGCAGCGCCAAAAGACCGCCATGCACTTTCGGGTGCAGCGTTTTGACCCGACCGTCCATCATTTCCGGGAATCCCGTCACTTCGGAGACGTCTTTCACCTCCAAACCCGCATCGCGCAGCGTTTTGGCGGAGCCGCCCGTGGACAAAAGCTCAACCCCCTTCCCGGCCAATGCGCGGCCCAGCTCAATAAGGCCGGTTTTATCAGAAACGGAAAGAAGTGCGCGACGCACAGGGTAAAGATCGGTCATGTGGCAGTCCCCAAGGTAGCTCGAATGCAGGTCAGATCAGATCGCTGATCAACTCAAAGTCTCGTCGTCCATCTCAAGATCGCGGAGCGTCGTGGGCGTTTCCTGCGCTTTCGCGAGAGTCCAACGGACGCGCGTCGCATAATCCATTGCGCTCGCAGATAGAACCACTTGTTTCGCCGCACGCGGCTTTAATCGCGTTTTTTCGAGATAAACCGACCGTTCCAGGCTTAATTTCGCCCGCCCATCGTGGCGAAACACCCAAACTTCGCCGGATTTGAGCGCCATCGACACGGCCGACCCGCCCATATCCAACTCCGCATCCACATCGGGATGCAGATGAAAGCGAACCTGAAACGGGATACCCTGAAGCTTCAACCGATCCATCATCCGATCAAACTGTGCCTCATCCGTGGCGGTGATTGTGGCCAGCGTGTCTTCGCCCGCAATGCCGCGGCCATCGCGTGACAATTCGATCTGACGGATATGGGTCAATCCATGGGTGCGCATATAGCCATTGTGCCCGGCGACAAACCCGCCACCATCCTCGGAGACCCGGCGTTCAAGGCGCACATCGGTTGGCACATCGACCAGATATTCGCGCAAATGCCCGCCGATGATCTTTTTCGGTCCAAGACGAGAGGAGGAAAACCCTTCGATGCCAAGCGTCGAATGCGACGGCGTCGCCCGCCCGGCGCGCCGCCAATCCGGGCCGAAACTGGCCCCTGCCCCGCAATTGACAATCAACGGCCGCCGCCCGGATGTAAGCTCAAACGCAAGGGTCGAGGCATGGGCATTGAACGAGCTTTCAAGTGCTGGCGGTGAGGCCACATCAACGATGATCGAGGTGCGCCCCGCCGAGAGCCTGAGATAGCCCATATGCAACTCTTCGCCCGGCGCGACCTTGTTGCCCGACGAGGCCAGTGCGTGGTCCAATCGGCCCTCTGTGCCCCGCCCGCCACCATGAAACCGCGCCAATCCGCCGTCGGAATGGCGCAGCGCGCGCAGGGTCGGGGCAATGCGTTCAATCGCGGCCAAATGCGCCTCTTCGGCGATTTTCCCGGCCTCTGACAAAGCGCTCGCGGCCCAGGTCAACAGCGTGAACACTTCCAACAACTCTTCGGGGTTGCGGGTCGGCAGACCGCCTTCTGCATCAATCTGGGTCTCGCATTCATGCGCCAGCGCAGTGACGGCGGGGGACACATGTTCCTCCATCCCCTCAAGCGATAGCCCCGCATATATCAACCCGGTCAGGGCCTCAAACCGCGGCAGGCCCGGACTGGCCGTTTGCCAGCGTCGCGACAGAAAAATCGTTTGTTGTGCAAGGGTTTGATAAAAGGCGTTGGAGACCTCCGCCTCCCGACCCGACAGGAAAAACAGCGCGTGATTGATCCAACGGATCAGGCGACGCCCGGTCAGATCCGGCGTCCACCCCGGCCCCGTTCCGCGCGCATATCGGTCCATCCAGACCTCGATCCAGTCCTGAACCCGCATGCGCGCATTGATGTCACCGACAGCGGCCAGATCGTCCATCCAGGCAAAGCCATGCAACTCCTCGACAAACGCCGAACTCGGCGCGTCCAAATCCCAGATCGACGTGTTCGGCGCCTCGACCAGAAACCCCGCAAACAGGAAATTCCCGGCGATCAATTGCCGCCCACGCGCAAAAGAGCCGATGGATTTGGGTTCCGGCTGTGAAACAAATCCGGTCGCGGGCTTTGAACGCGCGGCACGCCACGCATGAAACTGGTTCATGCGGCGAACGGTCTTTGCGCGCCAATCCTCGCTGTCTGACATTCGGGCCTGCCTCACCCTGTTTTCGGGTCATTTTCGTTTAGCTACAAAGATAGCGGGCGGGGGCCGGGATGTCATTGGGAAATGGCCGCGATTTTAGCCCCGGCGCAGAACCGTGATAAAGAATCCGTCCAATCCGCCAAAATCCGCCCAATAGTCAGGCCGTGTTCGTAGCCCTTCTTCGCCGATCCAGTCGGGATCAACGCCCTCAATCTTGAGCGCATCGAGATCAACGACCAAATCAGGGTGGCGCAACTTGGCATCGCGCACCTGCTCTTCGCCCTCATCAATGAGCAAGCTACAGGTGCAATAGACCAGCCGTCCGCCGGGTTTGAGCAGGGCCAAAGCGCGGTCAATCAGGTGCTCTTGCAACTCGAACAGGCCGGGGAAATCGGAGCCATCTTTGACCTGCGGCAGGTCCGGGTGTCGCCGGATCGTGCCCGTCGCGGTACAGGGCGCGTCGAGCAGGATCGCATCAAACGGCCCACCCTCATATTCCAACGCATCACTGACCACGGTCTCGGCACTCAGGCGACAACGCGTCAGGTTTTCTTGCACGCGCTTCATCCGGGAGTCGGAAATATCGAGCGCCGTCACAATGGCCCCAGCCGCAGAAAGCTGCATGGTTTTGCCACCCGGCGCAGCGCACATATCCAAGACATGCTCACCAGACTGCGGAGCAAGGATGCGCGCGGGCAGAGCGGCGGCGGCGTCTTGCACCCACCACGCGCCTTCGGCGAATCCCTCAAGTTTCGTGACCTGAACCGACGGATCAAGGCGCAGTGATCCCGTGGGCAACACCGTGCCGCCCAGCGTCTCGGCCCATCCGGCCACGTCATCTTTGACGCTCAAATCCAGCGGCGCGCCCTTGGCATGGGCCGCTTCCATCAAAGCCACCGTCTCTTTGCCGAAATCCGCGATCAACGGTTTGCGCAGCCATTTCGGCATCATCGGCGCGGGCAACGCATCCCATTTGTCTTTGCTGCCATCAATTTTGCGCAAAACCGCATTCACCAGCCCTTTGAAATGGCTGGCTTTGGCGCGCTCTTGCATCAAAGCGACATAGGCGTTCACCACACCATGCGCGGCCTCATTCACGGCGCAGATCTCATACACCCCAAGGCGCAGCGCATTCATCACATGCGGCGCGGGGCGTTTGGTCAAATGCGGACCAAGCATCCGGTCACAACGGTCCATCACCCGCAAACATTCGCTGACCAGCCTCTGCGCGCGGGCGCGGTCTTCGGGCGACAAGTCTTTGGTGCGCAGCATGAGCACTTCGGACAAAAGCCGCTTTTCCACCAAAATGGCGTCAAGCAGCGCCAAAGCGGCGCGACGGGCTTCAAGCCCCGCAACAGGGGATGGGGTGTTGGTTGATCTTGTTTTCATGGCATTGGCGAGTATATCAGAAGGGCAAGCCGGACAAGGATTTCTCGATGAGCGACGACACACAAAAGCCCGCCTTAGAGTCAAAGACGGATTTGCCCGCCGCAGCCACGCGCGCTTTGGCCGAAGCCGAAGAGCGTCGCAAAGCCCGCGAAGCCGCTTTGGCGAAGATGCCGATTGAGTTGGGTGGCCGTGAGGGCCCAGAACCCGTGCGCTATGGCGATTGGGAAAAAAAGGGCCTCGCGATTGATTTTTAATGCTGAGTTTTAAAATAAAAGCCCGCAGATTTCTGCGGGCTTTCTTTTGAGTATTGAGATCACGATAAAGACGGGATCAAAGACCAAGCACGTCGAGCATGTCATATTCGCCCGGCTTTTGCCCCTGCCCCCAGATCGCGGCCTTGAGCGCGCCTTTGGCAAAAAGCGACCGATCAGACGCCACATGGCGCAGGATGATCCGCTCCCCCTCGCCCGCGAACATCACGTCATGTTCGCCGATAATGTCGCCGCCACGAATGGCCGAAAACCCGATGTCACCGCGTTTGCGCGCCCCTGTAATACCGTCTCGCCCAGACTCGCGCACATCGTTCAGCGACACCCCACGCCCTTCGGCGGCGGCCTCGCCCAGCATCAAAGCCGTGCCAGAGGGGGCATCGACTTTTTTGTTGTGATGGGCCTCGATGATTTCGATGTCGTAATCGGCATCCAGGGCGGCGGAGACCATTTTTGTAAGTTTTGTCAAAAGGTTGACCCCAAGAGACATGTTGCCCGCCCGAACAATCGTGGCGTGATGCGCCGCAAGCGACAGCTTGTTCAAGTCACCCTCACTCAGCCCTGTGGTGCCGATCACAAGGACGCACCGCGCCTGCGCCGCAAGGGCTGCAAATTCGACCGTGGCGGCGGGGGCGGTGAAATCAATCACCGCTTGCGCCTGAGAAAATGCCTCCAACGCATCATCAGTGACCGCAACGCCCAGCGCGCTGCCCCCCATGGCCTCGCCGACATCGCGCCCGACCCAATCATGCCCCGTGCGCTCAATCGCGCCCACGAGTTTACATTTATCAGAGGCCACAATGGTCTTGATCAACATCTGGCCCATACGGCCGGACGCGCCGGTGATCACGATACCGGGGAGGGTGCCGGGGATGTCACTCATGTCTTTGGTCTCCTGACGAATGTGTTGGCGTGGTTTAGCGCGCGGCGAAGAGTTTGGCAAAGCCCGCTTGCATGAAAGGTCAATCGGGATTATCTCGCGGCCATGGCAAAACGTTCTCATTCCGGCGGACCCAGCGGTTCGCATCGTACCCTGCGCATCGGCGAGGCCATTCGGCGTCGTCTGTCAGAGATGCTTGCGCGCGGTGAAATTCACGACCCCGATCTCACCATGATGTCGATCACGGTGGGCGAGGTGCGTGTGGGCTCAGACCTTCGGGTCGCAACCGCCTATATCTTGCCGCTTGGGGGCAAAGATGCCGAGGCCGCGCTTGAGGCGCTGCGCCGCAACAAGGGCGAAATTCGCCATCAGGTTGGCAAGGCTTTGGGCATCAAACACACGCCCGAAATGCGGTTTGCCCTGGACGATACGTTTGACCGGATGGACGAGACCCGCCGGATTTTTTCCGACGAACGGGTTCAGCGCGACATTCAAAAACAAGATACGCCTGATGACACCCCCGATGGGGATGAAGAAGAGTAATGGCGCGTCGTAAAAAGGGCCGCGAGGTTCACGGCTGGCTGGTCGTGGACAAGCCAGCCGGCATGACCTCGACCTCGGTTGTCAATAAAGTGCGTTGGGCGTTGAATGCGCAAAAGGCCGGACACGCAGGCACCCTTGATCCAGAGGCCACCGGTGTTTTGGCCGTGGCGCTGGGTGAGGCGACAAAAACCGTGCCTTACATCACGGATGCGTTGAAATCATACCGTTTTTCCGTGCGCTTGGGCCAATCGACCAACACCGATGACGCCGAAGGCGAAGTGATCACCGAGAGCGATACCCGCCCAACAGACGCAGAAATCGAAGCCGCCTTGCCGCAGTTCGTGGGTGACATCATGCAGGTGCCGCCAAAGTTTTCGGCGGTGAAAATTGACGGCGAACGCGCCTATAAACTGGCCCGCGCCGATGAAGATTTTGAAATCGCCGCCCGGCCTTTGTATGTCGATGAATTGACCCTGATCGAACGACCGGACGCGGATCATGTGATCCTTGAAATGGTGTGCGGTAAGGGCGGCTATGTCCGCGCCATTGCGCGCGATTTGGGTGAGGTTTTGGGCTGTTTCGGCCATGTCCAATGGCTGCGCCGGAACTGGTCCGGGCCATGGGATGCAGACGACGGCATCACCGTGGAGACCATTGATAAACTGGCCAAAACCGAAGAACTCGACGCCTATGTCCGACCCGTTGAAGAGGGGCTGTCTGATCTCGAAGAGGTGCGTTGCACGCCCGAGGGCGCGGCGCGACTTAAGAACGGCAATCCCGGCATGGTCTATCCCGCAGATGGGGTGGAATATGGCGACGAGGTTTGGGCGTCCTTTGAGGGCAAACCCTTGGCCGTTGGGCGATATATGGGCGGTGAATTGCACCCCTCGCGGGTTTTCAACCTCTGAAGGCTTGATCTGATCCGTAGAACACGCCATTCAACGTCGATGATCACCCGCACCCATATCAAAGGCGACGCGCCCTCGACCGCCGTCTATTCCGATTGCGAACGCTATCGTTACTCGTTGGTCCGCACATGGGAGCCAGAGGGGCGCAAGGCACTTTTCGTCATGCTCAACCCATCGACGGCCACAGAGGTTCAAAACGATCCGACAGTGGAACGCTGTGAACGGCGGGCACGGACTTTGGGGTTTGGGTCGTTTTGCGTCACCAATATTTTTGCCTGGCGCGACACGGACCCGAAAAAAATGCGCCAAGCGGCGGACCCGGTTGGCCCGGAAAATGACGCGACGATTGCGGAATTTGCGCTCTGGGCCGATCAGATTGTCTGTGCTTGGGGCACCCATGGCGCGCATTTGAATCGCGGGGCCAATATGGAGCGGCTTTTGCGCCATACGGGGCGGGATTTGTTTCACCTTGGCCTGTCAAAGGCCGGACATCCCAAACACCCGCTCTATATTGCCTACACCCAACAGCCGGAGCTTTGGCCGCAGACATAAGGCAAGGCGCGTTTAGGACAGGGCCGAAGGGCTGAGTTCGACCACGACATCAGCCGCCGTGACATTGGGGGAGCCGTACAGCACCGCGACCACATCGCCATTCACAATCACTTGGCTCGACAAGCCGTCTTCGGTCTGACTGACCTCGACATCGAGCGTGCCGGAATAGGTGTCATCGGGGTTGAGGGTCACGCGCAACATGTCTTCGCCCTGATCAAAATCGGTGATTTCTGCATGGCCGACCCCGGCGCTGGCGTCATAGTAGAGCCAGAAACTATCGGCCCCCGCACCCCCCTCAGCCACATCATTGGCATCCATCAAAATCGTGTCGCCACTATCGCCGCCATAGAGATGGTCTGCACCGTCATCCCCGGACAGCACGTAAGCGGAACCCGTGTCATTGCCCGCATAGATCGCGTCATCGCCCGCGCCACCCGACAGGATGGCCGTGCCATCCCCGCCATAAATCGTGTCATTTCCCGCGCCGCCATCAATGATGGCCGCATCATCGCCCGCTGCGATCGTGTCATCACCCGCCCCACCCGTGACGATATTGAGCGTCCCCTCGGTGTCGATGGTCGGCATGTCATTGTCATCCAACGCGAGCGTGGCATCCGTGCCACCCTGCATCGCATCATCAGCCAGAATGAAAGTTTCGCCATCATCGCCCAAGGTATACTCGACCGCCTCGCCAGTCAGTGAGCCCGTTGGCGCACCACCGCTGGGGGTGTCATCCACGTTCGGGCTGAGCACGTCATCATCGGCGGTTCCCACAGGCCCTGCGACATCGGGCGCATCGGGATCGTTGGTTGTCAACACGTCGTCCTCGGCGCTCCCCGACGGGCCAGCCACATCAGGTGCATCGGGATCATTTGGATCAATCGCCCCAAAGTCACCAAGCTCGCTGAGCGAAAAGAGGTGTGTGTCCAATGTGTCCGGGTCGGTGATCAGCACGGAAATATCATCAACCGGCAGTTCCTCGAGACCAAGGAAGGACAAAGTGGTTTCGTCGTCGCCCTCCAGATAGGATAGGCTTGTGCCAATTTCGGCACCATTTTCATCAAGCATTGGTTCAATGACAAATTCACCCGTTCCACCATCGGTGAGATCAAGGGTCACTTGGTCTTCGCCACTGGTGAAATTTTCAAATTGGGTTTCGCCCGAACCAAGAGACACGGTGTAATCTTCGCCGGGATCATCGGCGGTGGTGTCCACGGACGCTGGATCAACCCCTTCCGAAAGATCGGCCTCATCCACAGGATCGATAAGATCAACCGTGTCCGTGGTGGTCTCTGTGCTATCTTCGACGGTCTCGTCAGTGGCATCGTCTGATGGATCAGCTTCATCAGACACCATCGCCATGTCGCTGACCGCGAATGCCGCAGGAAGCAATCCTATCAACGCCAATGCCCAAAGCATCCACCCATTCCTCACACATATTCACCCTGTTCCAACTTACGCCATTCGCCTAAAAATGAAAGGGAGAAACTCCGAACAAGTTAATCTAAATGTCTGTTAATGCAGGTTAATTTTCATTTTGCAAAAAAGGCGCTAATAAGGGCGTGCGAGTATACCCTAAACGAGGCGCGGAACATGACGGACGACACCGAAACCTTATCGAGCAATATCAAGGGGCTGCGCGAAGAGGTGGCGCGATTCAACCGGCATAAATTTGTGCGTATTCATGATTCTTATTGGAAATTGATGTGGTTTCAACTCCTGCGCGGCTTGGCCTTTGGCTTTGGCTCAGTGGCAGGGGCAACCATTCTTGTGTCGATTGTGGGATATGTTCTCAATCAAATGGAAGTCGTGCCGATTGTCGGGGAATGGGCCAAGCAAATGGCAACAGAGATCATGAACGAAACAGCAAAGGTTGGAGCAGGCCAATAACAGGCCAACAGCAGAACTGTCTCACAAACCCCTTTCCTTTTTGACAGAATCCGACTAAGTGCGCCTATTCTCAGTCGATCGGATTGAGAAGATTCTCCAAGGGCCTTGCTGGACGACATCCCGGCCTGCGCCATAACCCTTTGATCTAAAAGGAGACCCCGATGTCGATCACTGCTGAAGAAAAAGCACGGCTGATGAAAGAATTCGCAACCAAAGAGGGCGACACCGGTTCGCCTGAAGTTCAGGTTGCCATTCTGTCCTCGCGCATTGCCACGCTCACCGAGCACTTCAAAATTCACAAAAAAGACAACCACGGCCGTCGTGGTCTTTTGATGATGGTCGCACAGCGCCGCAAGCTGCTCGACTACGTCAAAGGCAAAGACGAGTCCCGTTACCAGTCCCTCATCGAACGTCTGGGCCTGCGTCGTTAAGCCAAAATCAGACCGCCTCACGCCTCCCTCAAAAGGGGTATCGTTTCAGGTGTTGTGTGGGCGGTCACGCTATTGATTTCAAAATCCTCCGAGCAATCGGGGGATTTTTTTATGGAATTAAGGGCGCACGAAAGCGACCCTAAACGGTTTTCATCTAACGGTTTTCATCGACCTTACGAATGAGATCGGCCACCAGACGCCCGATGGCTTGCGAACCCTTTTTCGACGGGTGGATCATATCCGCGCCGTGATAGGAACGGTCGCCCTCGGGGACGAGATCGGCGATGGAGAGAAAATAGACCCCATCCATCTGCTCCGCCATCTGTATCAGGCGCGCCTCAAGCGCATCGCCGGCTGGGCGGCAAGCGTCAATGACGGAATCAACACCGGGACTGCGCAGATAGCCGACAAAGACCACGCGCGCGCCGGTTTTGCGGATGCGGGAGATCAACTGCGGGATGTCGCCACTGGTGCCGCTTTTCGTCACCATACGGTTGATCTTACGCTCACATTTGCCACAGCCACAGCCCAGCCAAAGATCATTGCCACCGCCATTGATCACCACCCAATCCCACGGTTTGCCATGGTATTGTTTGGCGATTTTAAGCCCAAGCGCACCGGTGATGGGCAGCCCATAGAGGATCCGCGCGCCCGCGACAGAACGGTTGACCACGGGCTCACCCAACGCATCAGACAGCGCATCCGCGATCGAATTTCCGGTGATCATGTGCCATGCCATCATGGAATCGCCAATGGCGAGGATGCGTGCGGCGTCATCCTCTGACGCGGTCTCTTGCGTGGTTTGGGCCCACGCATCGCGAGGCGCGCCGATCAAGGATAGCGCACACAGAAGGGCGGCCAGCAGGCCATAAAAACCGGATTTCAATTGCACTTAAGACCTCACGGGGGATTCTGCATTCATTTTGCACGTGTTTATGTCAATTTTGGGATGAGTCAGCCAGAACGAAGTCTTTTACAAAACCAAGGAATTGCTGTATGGGCGGATTCATCTGAGACGTGACGCAATGACCCCGGCGTTGTGAGATTAGGATAGAGGGGTCGGCGGCAATGGGGCCGCCAATCAATCGGGAGACCCGCAGGGGCGGGAGAGCTCCCAAGTAGGATACACTTGATGTTCAACGAAGTGAAAAAATCGATCCAGTGGGGCGAAGAGACGCTGACACTGGAAACGGGCAAGATTGCCCGTCAGGCCGATGGCACCGTGATCGCCACCCTTGGCGAAACCTCGGTCATGGCCAACGTGACCTTTGCAAAGGCACAAAAACCGGGGCAGGATTTCTTTCCGCTGACGGTTCACTACCAAGAGAAATACTATGCCGCCGGTAAAGTTCCGGGTGGCTTTTTCAAACGCGAAGCACGTCCGACGGAAAAAGAGACGCTGACGGCGCGTCTGATCGACCGTCCGATCCGCCCGCTGTTTGTGCCAGGCTTCAAAAACGAAGTCCTCGTGATGTGTACGGTTCTGTCGCACGATCTGGTCAATGACCCGGACGTCGTTGCAATGATCGCCGCCTCCGCCGCTCTGACCATTTCCGGCGCGCCGTTCCGTGGCCCGATTGCCGGGTGTCGCGTTGGTTTTGTCGATGGTGAATACATCCTCAACCCCGAAGTCGACGACATGCAAAACCTGCGCTCGAACCCTGAGCAGCGTTTGGACCTTGTTGTTGCGGGCACCAAAGACGCCGTGATGATGGTGGAATCGGAAGCGTATGAGCTGTCCGAGGATGAAATGCTCGGCGCTGTGACCTTTGCCCATGAGCAAATCCAGCCGGTCATCGACCTGATCATTGATCTGGCCGAAGATTGCGCGAAAGAGCCGTTTGAATTCGCTGTGCCGGATTATGCCGAGCTGTTCGCCGCCGTGAAAGCGGCAGGCGAAGACAAAATGCGCGCCGCTTATGCGATCACCGACAAGCAAGAACGCGTTGCTGCGGTGTCTGCCGCCAAGGACGACATCAAAGCCACCCTCACTGAGGACCAGCTGGCCGATGAAAACCTCGGCTCTGCATTGAAAAAGCTCGAATCCTCCGTGCTTCGCGGCACTGTGGTGAAAGAGGGCAAGCGGATTGATGGTCGTGCTTTGGATCAGGTCCGCCCGATCGTCTGCGAAACCGGTCTTCTGCCGCGCACCCACGGCTCTGCCTTGTTCACCCGTGGTGAAACGCAGGGTCTGGTTGTGACCACGCTGGGCACCGGCGATGACGAACAGTTCATTGACGCGCTGCATGGCAATTTCAAATCCAATTTCCTGCTGCACTACAACTTCCCTCCCTACTCCGTGGGTGAAGTGGGCCGTGTTGGCTCTCCGGGTCGCCGCGAAATCGGCCACGGCAAACTCGCATGGCGCGCCCTTCAGGCCGTTCTGCCCGCTGCCACCGATTTCCCCTATACGATCCGCATCGTGTCTGAGATCACCGAATCCAACGGCTCGTCCTCCATGGCGTCCGTCTGTGGTGGCTCCTTGTCGATGATGGACGCTGGTGTGCCGCTCAAAGCCGCTGTTGCTGGTGTGGCCATGGGTCTTGTGTTGGAAGACGATGGCGAATTCGCCATCCTGACCGACATCTTGGGTGACGAAGATCACTTGGGTGACATGGACTTTAAAGTCGCAGGCACCGAAGCGGGCATCACCTCCTTGCAAATGGACATCAAGGTCGCGGGCATCACGCCTGAGATCATGAAACAAGCTCTTGCTCAGGCGAAAGCGGGTCGTTTGCATATCCTCGGCGAGATGAACAAATCGCTGTCCGGCGCTGGCGCGTTCTCCGCCCACGCACCGCGCATCGAAACCATGCAGATCCCGGTTGATAAGATCCGTGAAGTGATCGGCTCCGGCGGCAAAGTGATCCGCGAAATCGTTGAAATGTCCGGCGCAAAAGTCGACATCAACGACGACGGCATCATCAAAATCGCCTCCGCCAACGGTGAAGCCATCCAGAAAGCCTACGACATGATCTATTCGATCGTCGCAGAGCCGGAAGAAGGCAAGGTCTACAAAGGCAAGGTCGTGAAACTCGTCGATTTCGGCGCGTTCGTGAACTTCTTTGGCAAGCGTGACGGCCTTGTGCACGTCTCCCAGATCGAAAACCGCCGCCTGAATCACCCGTCTGACGTTCTCAAAGAGGGTCAGGACGTTTACGTGAAACTTCTGGGCTTTGATGACCGCGGCAAAGTGCGCCTCGGCATGAAAATGGTCGATCAAACGACTGGCGAAGAAGGCGTGACCGAGGAAGTCGCTGAGTAATCAGCTCTTTGGTTAGACATAAGAGAAGCCCCGCTTTTGGCGGGGCTTTTTGTTGTGGAAAGCGCGCTTGCTTGTGTATCAACTCAGTTTTGGCCTAGGGTTCCGTTCAATTAAGTCCACCGGATTAAGAACATCGGAATACATCGAGGGAGTGATCGCGAATCCCTCGAAAAGCTCTAGCGGGCTACTCTTCGAATGTAACTCCTCGGTCAAACACAGAAGCCCCACGACATCATCAAACTCCCAAGAGAGGAAGAACCCCTCCGCAGCAATGCCGGAACATTTTTCACCGGGCAGATCAACGACCGGATTGGAACGATCAAAAGCCGCAGCGGGAACCCGGAGAGATTTGTCCCTCCATTCACTCCAAATTGTCACCTCATCAATCGAGAGACGTCTCAAATACTCTGAAAGAGTGGGTTCCAGTACTGCGGGCAACACATCTTCCTCTGGAGGATAAACGTGATTTTCATCGCAATATCTCGTGAGAGCCCTTGCGATAGCCAGATTTTTGTCACTCCGATCCGAATGAACCACCCAGAGCCAGACAGTTCTGGCAAATTCAACAAAATCTTCAGCTCCAATCGCTCTCTGAACGTCTGACCACAAGACTTGCTGCCCGGTTCGCTTGATCGTGCTATCAAAATCATCGGGTGCATCATTCGAAGTACTGATTTTCGTCGTCGTGACAAAATTGATTATGTCCTGAAGCGCCGAATTTCCAACATGGGTGACACCATATTGCGTCGTCGAGGGTGAATAGCTGGGCACCTTAAAAAATGGATTCAGGATCGCGTAGACAAAGTCATATTCATTCGCCCACCACTGCAAGATTGGCGTGTCCAGCGGCGGCCGGTCCAAGTGACGTGGGACTTGCTTCACCTATCTCACCCTCCCAAACCACCGCTTCGCCGCCAAATCCTCGACACTCTCCGCCTCGATTTGATCGACCTTGCGCATCACGCGGCGAAGGTGATCGGAGGTGTCTTGGGTCATGTTGGAGCCGCGGTTGATTTTGGCCTGAAGTTCGGCATTGGAGCGGGTGTAATAATGGTTCAGTTGGATGTGATCGGCGGAATAAAATCCCGGTTTTTTACGATCTCCGGCGGCCGCGCGCGTGCCTTTGTCGTTGACGCTTGCGGTTGATCCGTCTGTCTCGATCGAATGCACCTTGATCGCGGTGACATGGCACGGATCGACGATCATTTTGAAATTGCACATGCCTTTCAAGGGGCTCATCGGGTCCGGGTGACGGCGGATATAATTGGCGATGATGCCACCCTCGGGCGCATCCTCAAAGCCGTTGCGCCCGAACATGTGCCAGGGCAGCGAAATGTTGGTTTCACCACTCAAATGCGCAAGGCAGTCGGGTAGCGTATCGGCGGATTTAGGCACCAAAAATTCATCCACGTCGATGAACGTCATCCAACGATAGCCGCCACCAAAATTGCGCACCGCATGGGCGTAGGCCAACACTTGGTTGTGGATTTCCGCACCTGTCCCGCCATCGCGCAGCTTTTGGTCCCATGGGATCACGGTGATATGCTGCACCCCGATGGCAGCGACGAGTTCGACCAGTGTCGTGTCGCTTGAGCCATTGTCATAGACGTAGACATGCGAGATTCCGGTGCGCAGATGAAACCGCGCCCATTCGCCGATATGGGCCGCTTCGTTTTTGACGATCGCGACAAGGGCGAGACCTGAGCGATCCGGCAAAGGCATTGGCGGATCAAGCGCGATGCGGGAGATGGATTTGGTGCGTCTAAGAAACGAAAGCATAAAAAACCCCTATTCGCGAGCACCATAAGAAAGATTGGCACAGACGAACAGGGGCGAATTTAAAGCGATGTGAGCGCTTTATTTCGGGTCTTTGGCAAACCGCAAGTAGGGCAGCTTTTTGTCGAGCGTGCCGTATTTTTCGGCCGCAGCCGCATCATCCAAAGAGGTCGCGACAATCACGTCCTGTCCGATGACCCAGTTCGCAGGTGTCGCCAAAGGCACGCCAAAGGTCTTTTGGAGACCGTCCAAAGCGCGCAGGATTTCGGCAAAGTTCCGGCCCACGGACATCGGATAGGTCATCATCAACTGAACTTTCTTGTCCGGCGAAATGATAAAGACGGAACGCACGGTGGCGGTGTCAGCGGGCGTGCGCCCATCCGGCAGATAGGCCTCAGCCGGGAGCATGTCGAAGGCTTTGGACAGGGCTAGGTCTGTGTCCGCCACGATCGGGAAACCCGCTTTGGCGCCAGCAAAGGATTCGATGTCCGTTTTCCAACCCTTGTGCTCTTCGACACCATCCACAGACACGCCAAGCACCTTGGTGTTACGCGCCGCCCATTCATCGGCAAGCTGTGCCACAGCGCCAAATTCGGTGGTGCACACGGGTGTAAAATCTTTCGGGTGGGAGAAAATCACCGCCCAACTGTCGCCGATCCAGTCGTGCAGGGTGATCTCACCTTGATCGGTGGTCACGGTCAGATTGGGAACGATGTCATTGATGCGAAGGCCCATGGTTTTCTCCTTTGAGTGAATACGTGGTTCGTCATTTTAGATAGGTTCTAAAAATGGGTTTTACACCCTTCTGATCCACCCCGCGACAAAATTACTCGGGCTTTGTCAGAATGGGCATTTGGCGGTAAAGGACAGCCCCGCCCCACCGTCCGGGTGACGCAGGCGCAATTGTTCAGCGTGAAGCATCAAACGCGGGGCCTCGCGTGCGGCTCCGATGGCGTAAAACGGATCGCCCATAATCGGATGCCCCAGCGCCAACATATGCACACGCAATTGATGCGAGCGCCCGGTTTTGGGCATAAGGCGGACGCGGGTTTGATCCTCAGTATAGCGGACCACACGCCAATCGGTGATGGCCTGTTTGCCAGTCTCATGATCCACCATCTGGCGCGGCCGATTGGGCCAATCGACGATCAGCGGCAAATCAACAGTGCCGGTTTTCTCCGCAATATGGCCATGAACCCAGGCGACATAGGTCTTTTTGGTCTGACGTTTCTCAAATTGCAAACCAATGTGACGTTGCGCATGGGGTGTGAGAGCAAAGATCATCACGCCAGAGGTGTCGCGGTCCAAACGATGGATCAGCAAAACCTCCGGGAACACCGCCTTGATCCGCGCGATCAGACAATCGGCAAGATGCTCGCCCTTGCCCGGCACCGACAAGAGCCCCGCAGGCTTATCGACCACAAGGATTTCATGATCCATGTGGATGATCTTAAGCGGGTCTTGCGGCGGGGCGTAGATGGTATCCATGGCGCGGCGATAGCATGGCTATGCGCAAGAGGCAAAGGTGTCATCGAGGATTTCACCGAGCGCCATCACATCCTCTTGCGTGAACGCAGCAGGCAAATTGCTGTCGATATCGAAGACACCAAGGAGCGTGCCTTTTGCATTTCGCACAGGCAGGACAATTTCAGAACGCGTTGTGGACGAACAGGCGATATGGCCCTCAAAAGCCTCGACATCCTCAACCAACTGGGCCTCGCCAGTGCGCGCACAAGCCCCACAGACGCCACGAGAAAAGGGAATCACAAGGCATCCATGTCCGCCTTGATAAGGCCCGATCTTTAAAAGGTCTTTGGAAACAACGCGGTAAAATCCAGTCCAATCGAATCGATCATCAGATAGATGCACCTCGCACGCAAATGTTGCCATCAAAGCGATCATATCCTTCTCGCCTTCGCAGAGGCTTTTGATCCGATCCGACAAAGCGGCATAATCCATGTGATTTTCTCCATTTTTCGCGTCTGTGCAAACCCATTGGTAACATTTGGATCGTAGTTTCATCTCATCGGAAGAGCAAAGGTATCGCGGATGAAACTGAACCATCAGGATTTTGAGGATGTGCGTGTCGTGTGCGTTGACGAAAACCGGATTGATGCCGCCTGCGCAATCCAGTTTAAGGATGAGATGCGTGGATTGAGTGAGGCTGGTCCCTCTCGCATCATTTTGGACCTCGGCAATGTCGAATTCCTCGACAGTTCCGGTCTTGGTGCTGTGGTTGCTGCGTTGAAGGCCGTGCGCCACGGGCAACGTCTGGAACTCGCGGCTCTTCATCCAACCGTGCAACGGGTGTTCCACCTGACCCGCATGGACACCGTATTCACCATTCACGACAGCGTCTCCACGGCGGTGGAGGGCGTGGCGAATGCGTCCTGAGGGCAATCTACAAAGCAAAGTGGCCCGGCGTATCGCTCCGCAATCGAAAGAAAATGAGTTGAGGATCATTCTTCCCGCCCGAGAAAACGCAGTTCGGCGCGGCTTGGAAAGCATCAAAAATGGCCTTGGGCCAATTGGATTTTCCTCCGACGAACTTGCCAGCCTTGAACTCGTTTTGGCAGAAATCCTCAATAATATTGTCGAACACGCCTATAGTGACAATGAGGCGGGCATCATTGAAATTCAAATGTCGCAAACCACAGCCGGGCTATGGTGTACCATCATCGACACCGGGGCGATGATGCCAAATGGCGAACCGCCACTGGGGATGCAATGCGATCTCAATTGCGACGTTGCCGATCTTCCTGAGGGTGGGTTTGGTTGGTTTCTGATCCGGGAATTGGCGCATGATTTGGAATACACACATGAAGAGGGCCAAAATCGCCTCTCTTTTCGCATGTCCATCGGTCGTCTCAACTAAGCCTTGTCACCTGGCCTGCATGCTTCAGTTCAGTTGAAAATGCAGCGGGTAGGACCCGTCCTCAAACGGACCAAACAGATCTGACAGATCGGGATGCTCGACCGGAACACCGGAATAATCTGCAACGAGGTTTTGCTCAGAGACATAAGCGACATAATAGCTTTGATCATTCTCAGCGAGCAGATGATAAAAAGGTTGGTCTTTATGGGGCCTGCTGTCTTCGGGAATGGCATCATACCATTCTTGGGTGTTTGAAAACATCGCATCCACATCAAAGATCACCCCCCGAAAGCGACGTTGCTTGTGGCAGACAACTTGCCCAAGATGATATTTGGCTCGTGATGTCATCATGACGTTGCAACCCCTATAAACGGTTAGTAGACCGTAAAAATGGCGACTGTCCACGGGGGGCAGGCAAAGAAATAGGAAACAGTCTGTGAACCTCGTTTTAACAGTGCTTGAAATCGTGTCGCCGGTTTTCCTTTTGGCACTGGTTGGGTTCACCTGGGTGAAAACCGGTCATGAATACCGTTTGGAATTCGTGACCAAGCTGACAATGACACTCTCGGTCCCGGCGCTGATCTTTACCGCTTTGGTCAAAGCCGACATTGAACCCGCCGCTTTGACCGCTCTGTCTTTCGCTGCGGTCGCCGCTTATGCGGGGGTAACGTTGGCCGCCTATCTGGCGGTAAAACTGTTCAAACTCGACAGTCGTACATTCTTGGCCCCACTGATTTTCGGCAACACCGGCAACCTTGGCCTGCCGCTTGCCCTCTTCGCCTTTGGTGAGACGGGGTTGAGCTATGCTGTGGTGGTGTTCGCTGTGATGGCGTTGTGGTCCTTTACCTTTGGCGTCTATGTGACGGCGGGCGGCGGCTCCCCTGCGAAGGCGTTCAAGGAACCTTTGGTCTGGGCCACCGCCCTTGGCGCTCTGTTTTTGTGGCAAGGCTGGACCCTGCCCAAATTCGCGATGAACACACTCGAACTCTTGGGCCAAGTTGCCATTCCGATCATGTTGATCACGCTTGGGGTTGCCGTGGCGCGGTTGCACCCACACGGGCTTGGTCGAGCGGGCATCATCGCCGTGGCCAAGGTCATCCTCTGCGCCGGAATCGCGGCACTGGCGGGTCGCTATTTCCACCTCGACCCCATTGCATTTGCCGTGCTCGTGGTCCAAATCGCCACGCCCGTCGCAGTGACCTCCTATATGTTGGCGGAAAAATACGGTGCCGATTCTGACGCGGTGGCCGCTCTTGTTGTCGCCTCAACGCTTCTCTCGGTCCTGTATTTGCCCATTCTGTTGGCCATCGTCATTTAACTCGCGACACCATGCCCGCCTTTCGGCGCAAAGATCACGGGAAAGACATTTCACACCACGCCCAAATCCGCTATTGTCTCACAAAACAAAAAAGCGAGAGGCAGACATGAGCAGACGTCTTCGCGCAGTGGCATTACTTTTATTGGTCTCGGCTTGCGGCAGCGGCAATTTCTCCGCCCCCCGGGAACTCGAAAACGCCTGCGCCATCGTATCCCAACGCCCCACCTATCTTCGGGCGATGAAAGCCACCGAACGCAAATGGGGCATTCCTGTGAACGTGCAAATGGCGACGTTCTACCAAGAAAGCAAATTTATCGGCAACGCCCGTACCCCGTATCGTTTCGTGCTTGGCGTGATCCCGATGGGGCGTCAAAGTTCGGCCTACGGATATGCGCAGGCGCTGGATGCCACTTGGGATGAGTACCGCCGCGAACAAAACCGTTGGGGTGCCAAACGGGACCGCATCCAGGACGCGACCGATTTCATGGGCTGGTACATGGATAAATCCACGTCGGTTTTGGGCATTTCAAAGCAGGATGCCACGTCGCAATACCTCGCGTATCACGAGGGCCGAACCGGCTATGCCCGTGGCAGTTACCGCGCGAAATCATGGTTGATGCGTGTGTCCACCGAAGTCGGCGCACGATCCACCACCTATCGCCAACAGCTGATGTCCTGTCGTAAGCTCTAAACTTTTAGTCGATCGGTGTACCGCGCCGTTTGGCTTCGGACCGGATGTTGAACAGACTGTCAGAGACGGACCCTCCAAGCGTCATCTTGGTGAGTTGAACGGTTGTGTCACCACCGTTCTGATCATGAATGACCCAGGCTTTCAGGATGGGCGTGGCACTGAAAATCAAATCAATCGAGCCATATTCCGGGTGATCCGGGTCCTGGGCGCGCACCACCGTGTCACCATTGACCTCGGTGTGCGACACCACCATGCGCGCCTTTGACAGGTCAACATTGCGCGCCAGGATCAACGAAAGCGGCGTCTGCGCCATGGGAAAGCGCTGTGGCGGCTCGTTTGAACCCGGATCAAAAATGGCAACCTGGCCGCCCGCCCCCAAAACAAGCGGATCATTTTCCCCGCCATAGGACAGGCGCATCCGCCCCGGACGTTTGAGCGTCAACATGCCCGAGGAGCGCGACCCATCATCGTTGGTTTGGGTAAAATCCGCCTGAACCGTGGACAGGCCATTGAGGTAATTCGACAGGGTTCCAAGCGACAGCTTCTCCGCCATTGCCGGGGCAGCAACGGAAAAAGCAATCAGGACGGCGGGCGCAAGAGCGGTGATAAAGCGTTTCATGCCCTCACATATACGCCTTTGCGCACGCCCTTTCACCTCTCTTTAGATCACATCACGCGGATTTTGACGTGATGTGATATGTCATTGTTCAGGAACAAGAATTTCGCGTTTCCCGACATGGTTGGCCGAGGAAACGACACCCTCGTCCTCCATTTGCTCCACCAAACGCGCCGCTTTGTTATAGCCAATGGCCAGTTTGCGCTGGATATAGGAGGTCGAACATTTGCGGTCCTTGATCACGATGGCCACGGCCGTGTCATATAGCGCATCTTCCGAGTCGGTGTTGCCGCCGGACAGGCCCAGCACCGCGTCAATGTCGCTTTCCTTATCCGCATCCGGCCCCTCAACCACGCCACCGACATAATCAGGCGGACCGTAGGCTTTGAGATAGGAGACGATTTTTTCGACCTCTTCGTCGGAGACAAACGGCGCGTGGCAGCGTTGGATTTTACCGCCCCCCGCCATGTACAACATGTCACCCATGCCAAGGAGTTGCTCGGCACCCTGTTCACCCAAAATGGTGCGGCTGTCGATTTTCGATGTCACCTGGAACGAAATCCGGGTCGGGAAGTTGGCCTTGATCGTACCCGTGATGACGTCGACTGACGGGCGTTGCGTTGCCATGATCAAGTGAATACCAGAGGCCCGCGCCATCTGCGCAAGGCGTTGAATACAGGCTTCGATCTCTTTGCCCGCGACCATCATCAGGTCGGCCATCTCGTCCACGATGACGACGATATAGGGCAAGGTTTCGGGCTGAAACTCGTCGGTTTCAAAGATCGGGTCGCCCGTTTCATCGTCAAACCCGGTTTGAACGGTGCGCGAAAACAGCTCGCCTTTGGCCAGCGCTTCTTTAACACGACCATTGTAGCCGTCGATGTTACGCACGCCCATTTTGGACATTTTGCGGTAGCGATCTTCCATCTCCGCCACGGCCCATTTGAGCGCGACCACGGCCTTTTTCGGATCGGTCACAACCGGCGACAAAAGGTGTGGAATGCCGTCGTAAACGGAAAGTTCCAACATCTTCGGGTCGATCATGATCAAGCGGCATTCCTCCGGCGTCAGCCGATAGAGCAATGAGAGGATCATCGTGTTGATCGCCACGGATTTCCCGGAGCCGGTGGTCCCAGCGATCAAAAGGTGAGGCATTTTGGCGAGGTTGGTGACAACCGGATCACCGCCGATGTCTTTGCCCAACGCCAGAGGCAGGGACAATTTGCCATCGCCATAATCGCGGGTCGACAGGATTTCGCGGAAGCTGACCATTTCGCGGTGATCATTGGGCAATTCGATCCCGATCACCGACCGCCCCGGCACCGTGGACACACGCGCGGAGAGCGCCGACATCGACCGCGCAATATCGTCCGAGAGACCGATCACCCGAGAGGCTTTGAGGCCCGGCGCGGGCTCAAGTTCATACATGGTGACAACCGGGCCGGGGCGGACCGAAACGATCTCACCTTTGACGCCGTAATCATCCAACACGCTTTCCAACATCCGCGCGTTTTCTTCCAAGGCTTCATCCGAGAGCGTGTGACGCACGATATTGACCGGATTGTCCAACAAGGACAGCGGCGGCACCTCGTATTGGGCCTCTTTCGGGTCGAATTTCAACGCAGGCTGCGCCTCGGCTTGCGCCTGTTTCGACTGGGCAACAGATTTGCGTACCGGATGTTGCACCACGCGCTTGGCCTCGGGGGCCGCGGGTTTTGGCGGTTCATACCGCTGCGGCTGCGCGCTCAGATAGTCCGGGGTTTCGACCTCATCCGCCTCTGGATAGGCCTCATCAGCAAAGCTGTCGACGGCCTCATAGCTATACTCATCGGCGGCAAAGGGATCAGCATAAGCGTCATCCTCCAAACTGCCCTCAGCATAGGTTTCCACATAGGGGGCAACAACCGGCTGCGGCCGTTCGGCCTGCGCCAAAATCATCGGTTTCGGACCCTTTTTGTATTTCGCAGCGGCCTTTTGTGCGGCGGTGAGCGGCGGTTCAACCCGCTCCGTAACCGCCGGAGCCTCGCGCGACCCAACGCGCGACCGGGCGCTGATCACATTGGCGATTTTGGAGCGAATGCGATCGTCCTGACCCGGCGCAACATAAACATCCGGGGCCTCGTCGCGTTCGATCAATTCCGGTTCCAAATCGTCAGGTGCGGTGCGTTTCAACAGCCCCGGCATCTTGGCGAAAAGCGAGGGTTTGGGGTCATATTCCACAGGGTGAGCCGCGGCCTGTGGCGCAGTTTCCGGCATCGGCGCACGCAACACGCGGCCCGGACGCGGCTGAGCTTGTGCGGTCTGAGCCGCTTCAAATTCGGCAAGTTCGGCGGCAGCTTGGCGGCGCTCATCGCGACGTTGCGCGGCATTTTGGGCCAAACGTTGCCCGACCGTCATCGACCCGCGTGCACTGCGGCCCAAGAGGTGCAACACCAGCGCATAGAGCGACACAACACCGATCAGCAAAAAACGCCCACCCGCAAGCAATTCGCGGACAACAAAGCCAAAGGCAAAAAGCATCAGGGCAAGGGTGCCAAAAAACGACAGGACAGAGAGGGCCTTAAGGCTAAACCCCTGGCTTAAAGGCAGAATTTGGATCAATGCGGCCAAAACCGTATCCCCGAACAGGCCGCCAAAACTTTGCGGCGCGGTGGAGGCATGGGTCGAGGCATAGACCGCCGCCACGGCAATGGCGATGGGCACAAACACGGCCCGCGTCAGCGCACGTTCGGCCCCACGATGCAGAACAAACCGCAGCCCCCACGCCAGAAACGCCAGAGGGAATCCCCAGGAGGCGGCACCCACGATGATCATCAAAGGCGAGGCAATCGAGGCACCGAACCGACCCAAAACATTGCGCACAGGCGCGTCAGAGGCGGACAGCCAACTTGGATCTTCGGGCACATAGGAGCCGAGCATCAGGGCAAATAAAACCCCCGCTACGATCAGGCCAAACCCAATAAGTTCCTTCCCCCGCCGCTCCAAAACGGCTTGGGTGTTTCTGTCGAAAAGCGGATCGCGACCACGTGCCTGATAGGATGCCATGCCTGCCTCTTTATGTGTACAAACAGTCGCGGAGCTTGATGAGCCCGCGCCGTGTCTCGTTGATTGGGGCCACCAGCGCGACCCTGATATATGACGCGCCGGGGTTTTCCCCATCCACGTCCCTCGAAAGATATGCGCCGGGCAAGACCCGAACGCCGGTTTCCGTCCAAAGCTTCATCGCCGCCTCTTCGCCATCCTTGACGGGCAGCCAGAGGAAAAATCCGGCCTCGGGGGCGGTGGCACCGTCGATGCCAGAAAACACCTCATCAGCCATGTCGAATTTTTCGGCATAGAGCGCACGCGAGGCGATGACATGATCCTCGTCGGCCCAAACCCGCGCGGACACTGCCTGGATCGGATCGGGGAGCGGCGCGCCAGAGTAGGCGCGCAAACGGCGGATATGGTGGATGTTTTGCGGACCAGAGGCGACAAACCCCGAACGCAGCCCCGGAAGGTTGGAGCGTTTCGACAGGGAATGAAAAATCACCACGCGTTCGGGATCGGCCCCCAATTCGCGCGCGACATCAAGCGCACCTGTGGGCGGCGCGTCCCGGTAAATCTCGGAATAGCATTCATCGGCAAACACTTTGAAATCGTGCTTTTCCCCCAAGGTGATCAAAGCGCGCAGATAGTCGCGCGAGGCCACGGCCCCCTGCGGGTTGGACGGGCTACAGATATACGCGATGGCGGTGCGGTCGAGCACCTCAGTCGGCAAGCTGGCGTAATCGGGCAAAAACCCGGTGTCCCGAGTGGCGGGCACAAACACAGGTTCGGCGCCAATGGTCACGGCGGCGACGGCGTAAACTTGGTAAAACGGGTTCGGGATCAAAACGACCGGCCGTTTGCCACGTTTTTTCTCAGGGCAGAGCGCAAGACAGGCGTTCATCAGGCCTTCGCGGGTCCCGTTCAGCGCCATGAGTTCGGTCTCGGGATCAACCGTCACGCCAAAGCGGCGCGCAATCCAGTTTGAGATCGCGCTCAGCAACGCGTCAGAGCCGTTGTTGTTGGGGTATTTGGCAAAACCCGCGATGTTTTCGGCCAAAACCTCACCAATAAAATCGGGCATGGCATGGCGCGGTTCGCCAATGGTCATATGCATCACCTCACCGCCCGGCGCATGGGCGTCGAGAAGGTTCCGCAAACGCGGAAACGCATAGTCTGGCAGGTTTGAAAACCGCTCAGGAAACGTCATGGAACTGCTACTGCCTCGTGTTTCCGGATCTTTTGCCCGGGTAATTGCGATCAGGATAGCGGGCGTGGGCCTCCGGGTCCAGCAAAAGACGCCGCACATCGGGGGGACCGTGTCGCAGTTGTGGCTTTTAGGCCAGTGCCGTCTCCGCCGCTGCCCCAAGCCGCAACAGCTGCGCCTCACTATTAGGCGGCGTTTGCAGGATAACCCCACAAGACGGCACGCCCGTGGGCAGAGTCAGCGCCGCCAGTCCCATCAAATTGCCCACCCGTGTGTTGCGCAAAGCCAAAAGGTTTTCAGTCACATAGTAGTTCGAGTCCGTCATCAACCGCTCCGCATTGGGCGGCAGGATCGGCGCGGTGGGTAGGATGACAGCATCATATCCCGCCGTGGCCTTAAGGTACTCCGCACGCAGATGGGCAAGCTTTTTCCAACCGGCCACGAAATCCGCGCCACTAAAGGTCTGGCCCGCCCGGAACCGCTGCAAGATACGCGAGAACATCACGTCGGGATTGGCCTCGATATCGTCACGCCATTCGGCATAGGCTTCGACGGTGAAAAGGATGCCAGACAGGTCCATGGCCGCCTCCACCGCAGGCACGCGGGCGCGGTGAATCTCGGCTCCGGCATCTTTGAATTTGGTCACAGCGGCATCAAACCCGGCAAGTGGGGCGTCACGGATGTCGTCAAACACCACGGAGTCGAGGATCAAGAACCGTTTGCCTTTGAGCGTTGCGCCTTTGAGATCGGGGGCGGATGTGCCGTCCAGAATGGCGAACAGCGCGGCGGCATCTTCGACGGTTTTGACCAGCGGGCCGACTGTGTCAAACGCGGCGGCAAGGGGCACGACACCCTGCAAAGACAGCCGTCCGGCGGTGGTTTTCAGACCCACAAGATCGTTCCACGCAGAGGGAATGCGCACCGAGCCCCCGGTATCCGACCCAATCGCACCGGGCGCGAGACCAAAGGCGACGGAGGTCGCAGCGCCAGAGGACGACCCGCCCGAAACCGCCTCCATATCGTTGATACAAGGTGGGGTGGCAGTGATCGGATTGAGGCCAAGGCCGGAAAAGGCGAGTTCCGACATGTGGGTTTTGCCCAAGGCGACCAGCCCGGCCAGCGCGCCCCGGCGGACCATTTCGGCGTCACGGTTGGGAATACGGTCTTTCAACAGCACGGTGCCCGCTTCGGTCGCCACGCCAGCGGTGTCAAAAAGATCCTTCCATGACACGGGCACACCGTCCAAAAGACCACGACGCACACCGTTTTGAGCACGCATGGCGGCGGCCTCAGCCTCGGCCAAAGCACGATCCGCCATCATGCGGGCATAGATACGGGGGCTGAGCGGGTGAGAGGCCGCACGATCCAGAAAATCAGCCGCCAGATCACGCGGATCAATGTCGCCCGCGCCAATGCCGCGCCCCAAATCGCACATGCTCATGTCTTTGAAATCGGCCATTTGGTTTTCCTTTCGTGCCCAAGGCACGTCCCGGATCGTGCCTTGGGCCAACCTAGCGACGGATGAACGCATGGACAATCCGGTCTTGTGCATCATATTTAGCCCAGTCCGCATAGACCCTCGGGAGATCGTCATGACCCAGAATTCCAGTCTTTCAAGCGATGTGATCATCGTCGGCGGCGGTCTCAATGGCCCGGCCTTGGCGCTGGCCTGTGCGAATGCTGGGTTGCGCGTGAGTTTAATTGACTCTTTGCCGCAAGCGGCACGCGCCAGTGATGCCTTTGATGGCCGCGGCTATGCTCTGTCCTTGTCCTCTCAAAGGCTTTTGAAGGCCATCGGGATTTGGCCCAAAGTGGCCGCTCATGCGCAAGAGATTTTGGACGTGAAGGTCACGGACGGCAAACCGGGCGAAGGCCCCGCGCCGTTTATGTTGGAATTTCGTGACGGCGAAATTGACGAAAGCCCAATGGGCTACATGGTCGAGGACCGCTATCTCCGGCAGGCGTTTTTGACCGCTTTGAACGGCCAGGTCAAGATCACCCAGATCGAAGGCACGGTCACCGCGCAAGAGATTGATGCCCATGGGGCAAAGGTAACGCTGAGCGATGGGACCGTGCTGTCCGGGCGGCTGATTGTTGGCTGTGACGGGCGCAAATCCGGCACGGCCGAGCGCGCCGGGATTGGCCGCACCGGATGGGGCTATGGTCAAACGGCGCTGGTCTGTGCGATCGCCCATGAATTGCCGCATCACGGCTGTGCGCATCAGTTTTTCTTGCCATCCGGGCCTTTGGCGATCCTGCCCTTGCCGGGCCATCAAAGTTCGATTGTCTGGACCGAAAAGGACAAGATGGCCGGGGATATTCAGGCCCTGTCTGATGCCGATTACATGGCTGTTTTGCGACCGCGGTTTGGCGATTTCCTCGGCGAGATTTCTTTGGTTGGCCATCGGTTCGCCTATCCGCTCAACATCACCTTGGCGAACAAATTTTACGCCCCGCGCGTGGCCTTGGTCGGCGATGCGGCGCATGGGATGCACCCGATTTCAGGCCAGGGTTTGAACGCGGGTCTCAAAGACGTTGGTGCATTGACCGAAGTGATTGTGGACGCGCATCGGCGCGGCGAAGACATTGGCCGCGAAGATGTTTTGGCCCGCTACAGTCAATGGCGGCGGTTTGATATTGCCACCATGGCTTTGATGACAGACAGCTTTAACAAGCTGTTCTCAAACGACAATCCAATCCTGCGCGTGGCGCGCGACATGGGGATGGGTATGGTCAATTCGATCACCGGCCTGCGCCGCGCCGCGATCCGCGAGGCGGCCGGGGTGAATGGCGATTTGCCGAAATTGTTGCAGGGGCGGACGCTTTAAACTGCCCCGTCAGGTGTCGATTTTACGCGCCTCTGAGACCAACATGATCGGGATGCCGTTGCGGATCGGATAGGCGAGGCCTGCGGTTTTGGAAATCAATTCCTGCGCTTCGGCATCATAGATCAGCGTCGCATGGGTCTGTGGACAGACAAGCGCCTCCAACATGCGGCGGTCAAACAGCGGCGTTTGCGGTTCGGATGGAGCACCCATTACATCATATCCTCGTTGTTGCCGCCTCTGAGAGCGAATTCGATTAACGTTATCAGAGTTTCACGCCGGGTGGAAAGAGACGGCGCTTCCAAAAGCGCCTGTTTGTCCTCACAGCCAAAGGGGCACAACATGGACAGGGAATTGATCAACAACTCATCTTCAGCGCGCCCCAGATTTTCCCAATCGGTGCGCAGGTCCTCTTCGTCAAAATACCGACGCAGCAGCGAGATAAAATGCCGACGATCCAGACAAGGGTCATGTTCGGCAGGTCCAAGATCGGCGGCAAAATCCGTCCAATGGACATCGAATTTGCGGTAGGGCGAAAACCCGGTGCTCTCCTGTCCCAAACGAAAGCGCGAGATGCCAGACAGGGTGATCATGTAGCGACCATCTTCGGTTTCGGAAAACCCGGTGAGGCGGCCAGCGCAACCGATGGAATTGAGTTTGCCCTCCCCTGCCCCGCTGCGCGGCTGGATCATGCCGATCAACCGGGTCGGGGTTTTCATGCAATCTTCGATCATCTGCAAATACCGCGGCTCAAAGATATGCAGCGGCAACCGAGACCGGGGCAGCAAAAGCGCCCCGGTCAGCGGGAAAATCGCAATGGTTTTGGGAAGATCGGCGGCTGTTATCATGGCTCTAACTTAGAGCACCAAACCGATCAGGCAAATATGATCGAGGACAATTTACGACGTCCGGCCAAAACGATGGGATCGTTTGGTTTGAGACTGTCGAAAACCTTGAACAATTGTTCCTTGATCGCGCCCTCATTCCAGTCACGATCCAATTTGAACGCGGCCAACAACGTATCGACAGATTCTTCAATTTGGCCATTGGCGTGCAAAGCAACAGCAAGGTCCAAACGCGCCTGCATATCCGTGGGATCGGCTTCGACTTTTGCGGTCAATTCGGCGACAGGTCCGGCATTTTCGGCCTCACGCGCCAGTGCGATTTGAGCATGGACGCCCTCAATCACGGCGGTGTGGGCAAGCTCTGCGGGCATCCCGTTAAGCACCGCCTCGGCCTCATCAATCTCGCCTTTGGCGACATGGCATTTGGCGAGACCGGCGAAGGCGGCGGCGAGGTTTGGATCTTCTTCAAGGATGGCCGCGTAGGTTTGCGCCGCATCGTCGATCTCGCCGAGATCAAACATCTCATCAGCGGCAGCCACGGCATCGGCCAGCCCGCCATCTCCCGCGAGATCGGCGGTTTTCTTTACAAACTCAGCCACTTGCGACGGAGGCAGCGCCCCTTGAAAGCCATCAACCGGCTGACCTTTGAAAAAGGCATAGACGGTGGGAATGGATTGCACGCGCATCTGACCCGCGATCATTTGGTTTTCATCGACGTTGACTTTGGCCATTTTGACCTTGCCCCCGGCGGCATTCACAGCCGCTTCCAAAGCCGGACCAAGCGTTTTGCACGGACCGCACCAAGGTGCCCAAAAATCCACAATCACAGGAACCTCTTGCGAGGCGTCGATCACCTCGGCCATGAAATCGGCCTCTGTGACGTCTTTGACATAGGTGCCCGCATCCGGGGCGGTCGCGGTGGTGTTTGTTAGACCCAGATCCATCAGTGGTCTCCCTTATCTGCTTGCTTGGCCCTATATGCGCTTTGTGTGCTGAAAATTAAAGGTCGAAGGTGGCGAATACGGGCGCATGATCCGATGGTTTGTCCCATCCCCGCGCGGCGCGCAGCACACGCGACCCATGCCCGGCGTTGGAAATATCCGACGTGGCCCAGACGTGATCCAAACGACGTCCCTTGTCGGCCTCGTCCCAATCTTTGGCGCGATAGGACCACCAGCTATACAAAAGGCCCTCGGGAATATCTTGGCGAGTGACGTCGACCCAATTACCAGACTCCTGCGTTTCGGCCAAATGTTCGACCTCGATCGGCGTGTGCGACACAATTTTCAACAGGTTCTTGTGGTTCCACACATCATCCTCACGCGGCGCGATGTTCAAATCGCCAACGAGAATGGATTTTTCCGGGCGACTGGCGTGAAACGCATCGCGCATCTCGGTCAGGTAATCGAGCTTTTGCCCAAATTTTTCGTTGACCTCGCGGTCCGGCACATCGCCCCCGGCAGGCACATAGAAATTGTGGATCGTCACACCGTTTTCCAACCTGGCGGCAACATGACGAGCGTGACCCAAGCTGGCATAATCTTCGCCCCCCGCATCCACCAGCGGCAGCTTTGAGAGGATCGCAACACCGTTATAGCCCTTTTGTCCGCGCGCGACCATGTGGGTGTAGCCAAGGGCGCGGAACTGATCCATCGGGATTTTATCGACCGGAGATTTGCATTCTTGAAGGCAAAGCACATCGGGCGTTTCCTCTTCGAGAAGCTTACACACGATGGGTTCGCGCAGACGGACAGAGTTGATGTTCCAAGTGGCAAGGGTAAAGGGCATATCGGGGTCCTCGTTAGGTTTGCCCAAAGCTAAAGCGCAGAACCGACGGGCGCCACCCGAAAGACGTGCAAAAAGAGGCCCGACTGAGATCAGCCGGGCCTGAGGAACGAGGGAGAGGGAACGCGCATCCGATCCCCGATGCGCAGGGGCTTAAGGTGGGGCTTTCGCTCCGCCGGGTCAGGACGCCAAGCGATAGCCACCGGATTCGGTCACCAACAGCCGCGCATTGGAAGGATCGGGTTCGATTTTCTGACGCAGTCGGTAAATATGGGTTTCCAACGTATGCGTGGTCACCCCGGCGTTATAACCCCAAACCTCATGCAACAACACATCGCGGGCAACGACACCTTCGGTGGCCCGATAGAGGAATTTGAGAATATTGGTCTCTTTTTCCGTCAGTCGAATTTTCTTGTCATCTTCGGTGACAAGCATCTTTTGTGCCGGTTTGAACGTATATGGCCCAAGCTGGAACACAGCCGCCTCCGATTGTTCATGGGTGCGCAATTGGGCGCGGATGCGGGCCAAAAGCACCGGGAACTTGAACGGCTTGGTCACATAATCATTGGCCCCGGAATCAAGGCCCAGAATGGTGTCGGCATCGGTATCATGACCGGTGAGCATCAGGATCGGCGCTTTCACACCGGATTTGCGCAGGCGTTTGCACAGCTCGCGCCCATCCGTGTCCGGCAAGCCAACATCCAACATGATAAGGTCATAATGCCCCTCCTTGGCGCGCTCCATGGCCGAGGCGCCACTGTCGGCTTCGAACACATCGAAATCT
>Ga0181375_1000061_pt1 | contig 56944 bp, 52 predicted proteins | sample LowvirmetaG_FD_130090 | JGI IMG/M metagenome (GOLD analysis project Ga0181375, IMG submission 130090) | Marine viral communities from the Subarctic Pacific Ocean - Lowphox_11 viral metaG | ecosystem: Environmental > Aquatic > Marine > Oceanic | place: Subarctic Pacific Ocean | collected 2015-12-09 | reverse complement strand
TATTCAGAAGAGGTAAAGAGCCACGCAAAAGGCTGCATCCCGCTGTTGCGCATCACCACTGACAGAATGACCGAAATCATCAGCCACACCAGCATGGCCCCGGCAATCCCCGCCATCGCGTAAAGGAAACCTCTGTAAATTTGTCCGACACGCGCCATGGCTGCCCCTTTTGAACGAAAGCAGGCGCGCCCCATCAGAGCGCGCCTGATGTGGCTTACTGATTTTTCTGCGCGTCGTAGAACAGCTCTATCAGTTTGTCGTAGTTCCCGTCGCCTTGGGGGCTTTCGGCCATCAGGCCCTTCATCCGGTTCCACGTATTCTCTGTCGCCGCTCCCAGATAGTTTTGCGCCGCTTCCCCTTCCAGCGTCACAACGGTCATGCCTGCCTCTTCGAGCTTGGCAAAGTCTTCATCACGCACCGCGCCCAGCTTCTCGGCCGAGGCTTTCTCGTGCTCGATCGCCACGTCTTGCAGGATTTTGCGCGCCTCGTCCGAGAGAGAGTTCCACTTGTCGAGGTTCACAATCGTGCCAAGATCGGTCGAGAAAAAGCAGGGTTCGATCCGGTAGTTCAGGAACTCGTTCCACTTCAGGTCAATCAGGCCGATCTGCGTCCAGCCTGTTGCATCGACCACGCCACGTTCCAGCGCAGAATAAACCTCGGTTGTGGGCAGATCGATCACCTGCGCGCCCAGATAGTCGGTGAAGAAGGCGTTATAGACCGCGTTGCCCCGCAGCTTGAGCCCCGACACATCCAGGTTCCCCTCTGCGTCAAGGCTGGGCTCATTACGGGTCCACAGGTTGTAGCATACGCCGGAATCGAACCACCCGAGGTATTTGACGCCCATCTTCTCTTGGTGGATCTGGTCGATCAGTTCCAACCCGCCATTGGCGCGGGTTTCGACCGCGGTCAGGTTGGATGTGACCAGCGCGTCTTTTTCAGGCAAAGCCCCTGCGTAGAAGCTGCCCGGCGTATAGACCATATCGACCACACCCGACCGGACGGCATCGGGCTGCTGGAACATGCCGATGGCTTCGGGGCCACCGCGCACTTCGATCTGAACAACGCCTTCACCGGCGGTGTTCACCTTGTCGACGAATTCAAGGAACGACTTGGTATAGATCAGGGATTCAGGAAAAGCGTGCACTGCGGTCAGCGTCTCTTGTGCAAAAGCCGCCGTGGTCAGCGCCGTCGAGGCGAGGATACCGCCAAGGATTGTCTGTTTCATCGTATATACTCCCGGTTGGTGGGGCTGTTGGACCCCGTTATGTTGCCGTCCTGTCCCTCTTGCGGGGATCAGCACGTCTTAGGATGCGGGCACTGCCCACGGGTGCGCGGCAAACCGTGCCGTGCGAAAATCTTTGATGCGGTCGTTATGCTGGGCGGTCAGGTCGATATCATCCCAACCGTTCACCAGTTTCTCTTGCCAGACGGGATCCAGTTCGAAGGTCAGGGTATGCCCCGCGATCACCGCTGCACATTTTTCCAAATCCACTGTCGCGCTGACAGCATCGGTGCCGATCGCGTCCAGCAGGGCGTCAATCTCTGCATCGCTCAGACGGGCGGGCAGCAGTCCATTGTTGACAGCATTGCTTTGAAAGATGTCGCCAAAGCTCGGGGCAAAGACGGCCCTGATCCCGAAATCAACCAGCGCATAGACCGCCGCCTCGCGGCTTGAGCCGCTGCCGAAGTTGCGCCGCGTGATCAACACATCTGCCCCCGCATGGCGATCAAGCACATGATCCACCGCATCCTGACGCAAGTCATGCAACAGGAACTTGCCATAGCCGTCAGCCCGCGGCGCCGACATAAAGCGCGCCGGTATAAGCTGATCGGTGTCGACGTTTTCCTGCGGCAGCGCGACGGCGGTGCCATTGATCTGTGTCCAGCCGGTCATGCGCGTCCCTCCAGCAGCGGGCGCACATCGGCGAGGCGCCCGGTAACCGCAGCGGCGGCGACCATGGCGGGGCTCATCAGATGGGTCCGCGCCCCGCGTCCCTGACGGCCCTTGAAGTTACGATTGGTCGAAGACGCGCAGCGTTTGCCCGCCTCGACCCGATCGCCGTTCATGCCGACACACATCGAACAGCCCGATGCAGCCCATTCCAGCCCCGCTTGGGTAAAGACTTCGGCCAGCCCTTCGGCTTCGGCCTGTTTCTTGACCTGCGCCGACCCGGGCGACACCAACCCCGGCACGACGGCCTTGCGCCCCGCCAAGACTTTGGCGGCAAGACGCAGGTCTTCGATCCGGCCATTGGTGCACGATCCGATAAACACCTGATCGACTGTAATCTGGTCCAGCGCCATTCCCGGTTCCAGCGCCATATACGCCAGCGCCGCGCGCGCCTGCGCCTGTTTGCTGCCCGACAGCTGCGCCGGATCAGGGACATGTCCGGTGATGGGCAGCGCCTCTTCGGGGGAGGTGCCCCACGTTACGGTTGGCGCGATATCGCTGGCGTTGATTGCAACCTCGCGGTCGAAACGGGCATCTTTGTCAGTCTTTAGCTCGGACCAGTCCCGCAGGGCCGCCTCCCAATCCGCGCCTTTCGGGGCAAAGTTACGGCCTTTGATATAGTCGAATGTCACCTGATCCGGGGCCACCAGCCCCAACCGCGCACCCCCTTCGATGCTGAGATTGCACAGCGTCAGGCGCCCCTCCATGCTTAACGCGCGGACAGCGGGGCCGGCATATTCAATCGCGTGGCCGCGTGCCCCATCGGCCCCCAGCTTTGCGATCCAGTGCAGCGCCAGATCTTTGGCCGTGACACCGGCCCCCAAGGTGCCGTCCACGGTGATCCGCATCGTTTTGGGGCGTTGTTGCCAGATCGTCTGCGTCGCCAGAATATGCGCCACCTCTGTCGCACCGACGCCAAAGGCCAGGGCACCAAAGGCCCCATGAGTAGAGGTATGGCTATCGCCGCAATTGATCAGCAGCCCCGGCAAGGTCAGCCCCTGTTCGGGGCCGATCACATGCACAATGCCCTGCCCCGGATCGCGCAGATCGAAGAGCCGGATGCCCTGCGCCTTGGCGTTGCGCCCCAATGTGTCGATCATCCGCCGGATATCCGCCGCCATCTCGCCGGCGCGGGTGGGGGCATAGTGATCGACGACGCCAAAGGTCAGATCAGGGGCGGCGACCTTCATGCCGCGGCTCTCCAGTTTCACAAATGCGTGGTGCGATCCTTCGTGCACCAGATGTCGATCGACCCAGAGCAGTGACGTGCCGTCATCGCGTCGCATCACCTCATGTGCGGCCCAAAGCTTGCCAAAGAGGGTCTGCGGCGCGGTCATTCTGCGGCCCCCTTCCGGCCCGGTTTCACCACCGGTTCCCAATGGCGCGCCTCGCCTGCGCCGACACGGCTCAGCGCCATTTCAAGGCGGAACATATCGGGGCGGTAGAGCGCAGACAGGTATTCAACCCCGCGTCCATCCTCATCCTTCACCACACGGTCCAGCGACAGCAGCGGCGCGCCGACACTGACCCCGAGGGCATCGGCCACATCGGGCGATGCAAGGGTCGCACTTACCGTTTGATGGGCTGAATCGACTTTGACGCCTGACCGCTCTAGCAAGCGGAAAAGTGGCGTCGTCGCCAGCTCTGCCTCCGTGTAGTTATGTGCGATATCTTCGGGCACCCAGGTGGTCAGGTGGGAAAACGGCTCCCCTTCCACCAACCTCAAACGCACCGCAACTTGCACACGCGCTTGCGCATCAAGCCCCATCGCGGTGGCCACACTGCCCGGCGCGGCACCATAGCTAAAGGACAAAAGCCGCGCGGTGGTGTTCTGCCCCATCTCGACCAACTGCGGCATCAACGTATTGAAATCCGCGGCAAGTGCCGGCTGCACCTTGGGTGCGCAAACAGTCGTCCCCGATCCGGCACGGCGCGAGATCAGCCCGTCCCCTTCCAGCGCGTCCAGCGCACGGCGCACGGTCACCCGCGACACATCCAGCGTCACCGCCAGCTTTTGCTCGCCGGGCAAAACCGCACCGGCGGCGTAGACGCCGCGAATGATCTCTTCGTGCAGATGTAGGTAAACGCGCCGCGCCTTACCCCCTTCGGGAAGCCCCCTGCCCTTCGAAGATGTGCTTTGAAGTGTCATTTGAATCCTTCCAATCCCTTCCAACCCTACAAAGAGTTTTTTCAAAAGCAAGAAATCTATCTGCCAAAAATCAAATTATTTGATCTATGCACATTTAATTATCTGTATTACAAAAAATACAGATCTGACGCAGGAGGCTTTATGCCGATCATCGAGATTCATGTGCTGCAAGGGTATGACGCAGCCCAGAAAACAAGGCTGTGCAAAGCGCTGACCCAAGCCGCGCGCACGGTGATTCCCGCGACACCGGATGCGGTGACAGTGATGATCAAGGAAATACCCGCCACCGATTATATGCGCGGCGGTCAGCACCGGTCGCCCGCCCCCGCCCTGCCGGATGCCCCGTCAATGGTGGCGCGATACCTGCGCGCGATGGAGCAGCGCGACATCGTTACCGCCCGCACGCTTTTAGGCGACGGGTTCACCATGCACTTCCCCGGTGCCGCGCCTATGACAGAGCTTGATGATCTGCTGGAGTGGGCCGCGCCGCGCTATCGCTTCGTCAAGAAAACCATCGCCTCGATCGACCTTGCGCCCGGCGACGGGCCGGCCACGGTCGTCTATTGCCACGGCACGCTGTCCGGCGAATGGCCCGACGGGACCGCATTTTCCGATATTCGCTTTATCGACCGCTTCGAAGTCACCGACGGCTTCATCACCCGCCAAGACGTCTGGAATGACATCGCAGAAACAAAGGCCCAACCATGACCCAAGACATCGACCCGATTACACTGGCCGTTCTGGCCGGACGGATGGAACAGATTGCCGACGAAATGGACGCAACCCTGTTCCGCGCCGCCTTTAACCCGATCATTGCCGAGGCACATGATGCTTCGCACGGGCTGTATCATGCGGTGTCGGGCGACACGCTGGTGCAGGGCAAGTCCGGGCTGCCGATCTTTGTCGGGGTGATGTCATTTGCCGTGAAGGCGGTGATCGACAAAGCGGCCGAGAATGGCGATCTGGAAGACGGCGACATCTATATCTTCAACGATGCCCACCTGGGCGGCACGCACCTGTCCGACATGCGGTTGGTGCGCCCCTATTTTCACGACGGCAAACTGTTTTGCTATCTCGCCTCGGTCGGGCATTGGCATGATGTGGGCGGCGCGGTGCCGGGCAACTACAACCCCGCCGCAACCGACGCCTTCCAAGAAGCCTTCGTCCTGCCCCCTGTGCGTCTTGCCAAAGCGGGCAAGGTCCAGACCGACATTATCGACATCCTGATGCGCAACACTCGCCTGCCGCAATCGGCCCAAGGCGATCTGAACGGCCAGCTCGGCGCGCTTGATCTGGGCAAGAAACGTCTGGACGAGCTGCTGGCGGAATACGGTGCCGACACTGTGCGCGCGGCATTGGATGCGTTGCAGGACCGCGCCGAAACCCTGATGCGGACAGAGCTGACAGACCTGCCAGATGGACGCTGGGAGGCAGAGGATTTTCTGGATAACGACGGCATCACCGATACGCCGCTGCCGATCAAGGTCGCGCTCGAGATCAAGGGCGATCAGATGCTGCTGGATTTCACCGGCACGGCAGACCGCTGTGCAGGGCCGGTCAATATCGCGCTCCCCACGGCGGTAGCCACGGCCTATGTCGCGATCAAACATATCTTTCCCAGCCTGCCCGCCAACGCCGGTGTGATGCGCCCGATCGAGGTGAAGATCCCCGAAGGATCGCTGCTGTCCGCCCCCTTCCCGGCGCCGGTCGGCGGCTATACCGAAACGATCCTGCGGATGGTCGACGTGATCTTTTCCGCCGCGTCGCAGGCGGCACCGGACCGCGTGGTGGCCAACGCGTATGGCACGATCAACGCGCTGTCGATTTCGGGCAAACGCGCGAATGGTCAACCCTGGGTGATGTTCAGCTTTTACGGCGGCGGGCATGGGGGCTCTCCCGAAGGGGACGGGCTGAACCACGGCAATGCGCCGATCTCCACCGCGACCATCCCCCCGATGGAGATTCTCGAATCCGCCTATCCGGTGATGTTCAAACAATGGGCGCTACGCCCTGACAGCGCCGGTGCGGGTCAGCATCGCGGCGGCATGGGGGCCACCTACGAGATCGAAGTGCTTGAGGAATCCGCCACCGCCTTTCTGTTCGGCGAACGCGGACGCTTTGCGCCGAAAGGGGTCGCAGGCGGGGGCGACGCGGCGCTGAACCGGTTCGAGTATGAACAAGACGACGGCTGGCACGCCCCGCCCATGGCCTCGAAAATGGTAGGCATCAAGCTGCAACGCGGCCAGTCCGTACGGCTCGATACCCCCGGCGGTGGCGGCTATGGCGCGCCCGCAAACCGTGCTGCGGCCGATGTGGCCCGCGACGTGGCGGGTGGCCTGCTGACACCCGACTACGCGACACAGACCTATGGCCCAGACTGGAAAGAGGTGACCCAATGACCAGCGCAAACCGCATGATCGGCGTCGATGTCGGCGGCACCTTCACCGATATTTTCGTTCTGGACGAGGCAACAGGCAGCGCGCAGGTCGCCAAGGTTCCCACCTCGCGCCCCGACCAATCGGCGGGCTTTTTGTCGGGCATCGGATCGCGGGTCGATGATCTGTCGACTGTCTCTGTCGTCGTACATGGCACCACTGCCGGCACCAACGCGCTGCTGGAACGCAAAGGGGCCAAGATCGGCGTGATCACCACAATGGGCCTACGCGACGTGCTGGAAATGCGCCGCCGTGACCGGCCGCGCACCTGGGGCCTGCGAGGGGATTTCACGCCCGTTGTCGATCGCGCCTTGCGCCTTGAAGTACCGGAACGCACGCTTGCCGATGGCACGATCCGTCAGGCGGTGGACCTCGAGGCGGTGCAAGCCGCCGCGCAAGAGCTGCTGGATCAGGGCTGTCTTGCCTGTGCGATCCTCTTTGCCAACAGTTATGCCAATGCCGAAAACGAAAGACTGGCGGTCGAAGCCGTGCGCGCCATGTGGCCGAATGCCCATGTCTCGGCCTCAAGCGAAATCCTGCCCGAGATCCGCGAGTTTGAACGGTTCTCTACCACCGCGTTGAATGCCTATCTGCAACCCGAAGTCTCTGGCTACCTCGCGCGGCTTGAAACCGCGCTGAAACAGGACGGGTTTGCGGGCGAGTTCATGATCGTGCAGTCCAATGGCGGGGTGATGGATGCGGCGACTGCGGCGCGTCTGCCCGTGCGCACTGCGCTGTCGGGTCCGGCAGCGGGGGTCATCGCCGCGGGTTACATCGCCGAAGCCGCCGGTTTTCCCGATATCATCACCGGCGACATGGGCGGCACCTCTTTCGATGTGAGCCTGATCGCCAAGGGCCAGTCGATGCTGTCGCAGCAAACGTCGATCGACTTCGGCATGGTGGTCCGGTCCCCCATGATCGAGATTACGACAATCGGCGCGGGCGGTGGCTCTATCGCTTGGGTCGATAAGGGCGGCTTACTGAACATCGGGCCGGAAAGCGCCGGGTCCACGCCCGGCCCTGTCGCCTATGGTCAGGGGAACACGCGCCCCACCGTGACCGACGCCAATGTCGTTCTGGGCCGTATTGATCCCGACAACCCCATCGGCGGCAAGCTGGACCGGCTGGACGTGGAGGCGGCAAAATCCGCGATCCTTGAACACGTGGGCACCCCCCTTGGGCTGGACGCCCTGCAAGCCGCCGAGGCGATCTTGCGCGTGGCCAACAGCCGCATGGCCGGCGCGCTGCGACTTGTCTCTATCGAGCGCGGGTTTGATCCAAAACGCTTTGCGTTCATGCCCTTTGGTGGAGGTGGTGCGCTGCATTCCGGTGCCATGATGGCAGAGGTCGGTCTGGCGCGGTCCATCGTGCCGCGTTACCCGGGGGTAACATCTGCCATGGGCTGCGTCATCGCGGATATGCGGCAGGATTTTGTGCAAACCATCAACGCCACCCTGTCTGGCATCGACCTTGGGGCGCTGACCGGTTTCATGCAAACCCACGTTGATGACGGGCTTGCCACGCTTGAAGCCGCGCGCACCCATTTTGAACGGCGCGATACGGAGTTCACGCTTGATATGGCCTATCTCGGCCAGACGCATACGGTATCGGTGACGCTGCCGGTGACCGTGGCCGATGGCACAGTGACACCCCCAACAGAGGACGATATCTCGGCGGCATTCGACAGCGCCTACCGCGCCACCTATGGGCGGCTGCTTGAGAATGGCACGCGACGGGTGATCAACCTGCGCTCTGCCATCACCGGACGGCGCCCGCGCTTTGATCTGTCCACGCTCGCCCCTGTCGGTGGCAGCGTTGAAGACGCGCTGAAAGGCACGCGGCAGGTCCACTTTGACGGACAGTGGCACGAGACGAAGCTTTATCACCGTCTTTCCTTGCCGGTCGGGGCCGAAGTCCCCGGCCCCGCAATCCTTGAACAACCTGACACAACCGTGTTGATCGAACCCGGACTGGTCGGCAAAGTCGACGCCTACGGCAACACTCTGATCGAAAGGGCCACCGCATGACCCCTGCCACGACCGCTTTGCTGACCATCGACCTGCAAAATGATTTCCTGCACCCCGAAGGTGCCTATGGCCGTGCGGGTCAGGGGGCCGAAAGCATCCTCGCCCTGCCCGACCGGATCGCGCCGCTCAAGTCCGCGCTGACCAAGGCGGGCGGCACCTATATCTCGGCGCAGTTCACGCTGGTACCGGGACGCGATGACCAACCGCTGATCGCCGCGCATCTCAAGAAACTGCGCCCCTTCCTGACCAAGGGCGACTTTACCCCGGGCGGCTTTGGCCACGCGCTGGTGGATACGCTCGCCCCGGCAGATTTCACGATCGAGAAAGTCGCCTACTCCGCCTTTTACCAGACACGGCTTGAATATGTGCTGCGCGCGATGAAGATCGACACGCTGATCATCGGCGGGATCGTCACCAACGGCGGTGTCGCCAGTACCGTGCGGGATGCGCATCTGCGCGACATCCATACGGTGCTGCTGTCGGACGGTTGCGCCGCGTTCAAACAGGACGTGCACGAGGCGACGCTGACCTCGCTGGGGTCGGTGACGCAGGTGATGACCTGCGCCGAGGCCACCGCCGCTGTCGGAGGTGCCCAATGACCCTGCGCCAACGCCTGACCGCCCCAGATATTCTGATCGCCCCCGGTGTCTATGACGGGCTGACCGCCGCCCTTGCCACCGACGCGGGGTTCGAGGCGCTGTATCTTTCCGGTGCAGCGGTTGCCTATACCCGTTTGGGCCGCCCCGATATCGGGCTCAGCACCGCCTCCGAGATGACCGATACGATGGCGTTGATTGCCGATCGCACCGACCTGCCGGTGATCATGGACGCCGACACCGGTTTCGGCAATGCACTGAACGCGCGGCGCACGATGCAAAGCTATGAACGCGCGGGGGCCTCTGCTTTGCAGGTGGAGGACCAGACCTACCCCAAAAAATGCGGCCATCTGTCTGATAAGTCACTGATCCCGAAAGAGGAAATGGCTGGCAAGATCGCCGCGATGGCCGATGCGCGCCGCCACGATACGCTGATCATCGCCCGCACCGACGCCATCGCGGTAGAAGGCTTTGACGCGGCGATTGATCGCGCGGGCAGCTATATCGACGCCGGGGCCGATGTATTGTTCATCGAGGCCCCTCGCGACAGCGGAGAGCTTTCGCGCATCGCCGATACCTTCAAGGGGCGTGTCCCGCTGCTGGCCAATATGGTGGAAGGCGGGGCGACCCCGATCTCATCGGCGACCACGCTAGAGGATATGGGCTTCGATATCGTGATTTTCCCCGGCGGCATCGTGCGCGCTTTGGCGAGATCGGCGCAGGACTATTACGCGAGCCTGAAGGCAACCGGCTCTAACAAAGCGTTTTCCGACCGAATGCATGATTTCGACGGGTTGAATGCAGCGATTGGCACCCCCGAGATGCTGGCCCTTGGAAAGCGGTTCGATGGCAAATCCTGATGTCGCCGCCCCGCCGTCGGCTTTCGATCTAAAGGTCGAAACCCTGATCATCGGCGCGGGGGCCTGCGGGATGATCGCGGCGCTGGCGGCGCATGAGGCGGGTCAGGATGTGCTGCTGCTAGAGGCCGACGCGATCCCCACAGGCTCTACCGCGCTGAGCGCCGGGTTGATCCCCGCGGCAGGGACGCGCCTGCAACGAGACGCGGGGATCAGTGACAGCCCCGACGTTTTTGCCACCGACATTCAGGCCAAGGCGCACCACGAAAACGATGACGCACTGGTCGCTGCGATGGCACGCACCGCGCCTCAGGTCATTGACTGGCTTGTCGAAACACATGGGCTGCCGTTCTCCCTCGTGCGTGACTTTGATTACCCCGGTCACAGCCAACGGCGGATGCACGGGCTGCCCTCACGGTCGGGGCGCGAGTTGATCGACGCCCTGCGCGCGCGGATCGAGGCGCTTGATATCCCGCTGATCTGCAACCGCCGCGCCACCCGGCTTTATGCGGCAGGCGCAACGCTCGCAGGGGCGCGGGTATCGTTGCCTGACCAAAGCGGCGAAGATATCGGCTGCGACCGGCTGATCCTTGCGTGCAACGGGTTCGGCGGCAACCGCGCCATGGTCGCCCACCATATGCCGGATATCGCGGACGCGATCTGGTTCGGCCATGACGGCAACCGAGGAGAGGCGATCAGCTGGGGCGAGGCGCTTGACGCGCGCCGCCGTCATCTGGGCGCCTATCAGGGGCACGGCAATGTCGCCCACCCTCACGGTATCCTGATCACATGGGCCACAATCACCGAAGGCGGCGTTCAGGTGAATACGAGCGGCAAGCGGTTCTGGAACGAGGCGCAGGGCTACTCCGAAGCGGCGCGGGCTGTGCTGGCGCAGCCTGACGGCGTGGCGTGGACCATATTCGACGCCCGCATCGCAGAGATTGCCCGCCAGTTCGAGGATTTCAAGAACGCCGAGGCCCAAGGGGCGTTGATCACAGGGGATACGGTCGAAACACTGGCTGAAAAGGCCGGATTGCCCGCAGATGTTTTGGCGAAAACGATCACTGATATTCCGGCGGGCGGGCGGGATGCCTTTGGCCGCACATGGGGTGCGGCGTCCCTTTCTCCCCCGTTCTGCGCGGTGAAGGTGACCGGCGCGCTGTTTCACACGCAAGGCGGGCTTGAGGTTGACCCGACGACGGCCAAGGTGCGCAGGACAGAGGGTGGCACATTCGACAATCTATATGCCGCTGGCGGCGCCGCTTGCGGTGTATCGGGCAAGGGCGACAGCGGCTATCTGTCGGGCAACGGCTTGCTCGCGGCTGTCACGCTTGGATTCATTGCGGGGCGCGGTTAACTTCTTGCTCAGCAAATCTCTTCTACCCTTCAGACGCGCTCCGCTGTGCCGTTGGGCGTATGGTGTGGGCTTTCTGGACTGGCCTGTCCGTCAAAGCAGACACGCACAAACTCACTCAAACCCCTCATCATCCTCCAGCAAGATACGCGCGGCATCGCCCTCCAGGTCTTCGTACTGACCACTGCGTAATGTCCACAGACAGGCGATCAGCCCTACTGCGCCAAGGCATATGGAAACGGGGATGAGGACAATCAGAATATTCATCGACGCAACGCATTCAGGACGACAAGGATGGAGGACGAAGACATGACCGCCGCCGCCATCAGCGGTGTGGCAAAGCCCATGACCGCGACCGGGATCGCCACGCAGTTATAGGCGGCGGCGAGAGCGAGGTTCTGCTTGATGCGGCTGCGCGCCCGACGTGCCAGCCTCAGGGTCTGCGCGACGGCACCTAGCGTGCCCCCCAGAATGACCCCGTCCGAGGCGACCCTTGCCGCATCCAGCGCCGAACCGGGGGCGAGCGATGCATGTGCGGCGGCAAGCGCTGCGGTGTCATTCAGCCCGTCACCCACCATCAGCACCCGCCTGCCCTGTTCGGCCATGCCACGCAACAGATCGACTTTCTCGTGCGGCAAGACACCGGCATGTATTTGATCAATCCCAAGCTTTGCGGCAAGGGCGGCGGCACGGGCCGATGTGTCTCCGGTGATCATCGCGACCTGCCACCCGCCGGCGCGAAGCGCGGCGATCAACGCGGCGGTGCCGGGGCGCGGGGTCTCGGTCAGCAGCAGGGGGATGCACCGATCGGGCAGATGAAGCTCGGGCCCGTCCTCTCCGCGCACCAGCCCCACGGGCTCACCATTCCAAAGGGCGGTGACCCCCTGCCCTGCGACCTCGACCACGTCGCGCAACTCGGCAGGAGCCTGCCCCGCAAGGGACGCCGCCAGCGCACGGGACGCGGGGTGGTTCGACGCTTGGGCCAGGCTCAAGGCAACTGACGCGGCGTCGGGGTCAAGCGCGGGAAGAACAGCCACCCCTTCGGTCAGCGTGCCGGTTTTGTCAAAAACGACCGTGTCGATGTCAGCCAGCCGTTCCAGCGCCGTGGGCGATTTCAGCAGCACGCCCGCGCGGAACAGCCGCCCCGTCATTGCCGCCGTCACTGCCGGAATGGCAAGCGCCAGGGCGCAGGGGCAGGTAATGATCAACGTTGCGGTGGCCACCGCAATGGCGTGATGCAAATCCCCCGTCAGCGCCCACCAGACCGCGAAAGCCACCGCGGCCAAACCATGCACCACCGGCGCATAAAGCCGTGCGGCCCGGTCCGCGATCCCGCTGTAGCGGTGCTTGCCGGTCTCTGCGACTTCGACGAGGGCCGCCAAACGGCGCAGGGTGCTGTCTTCGGCGCGATGCGTGGCCCGCAGTGTCAGCGGTGCGCCAAGGATCACTTCGCCCGCGCAGACCAGATCCCCTGCCGCCAAAGCGACGGGGTCCGCCTCTCCGGTCAGGGCAGAGCGGTCCACCATTGCGGCGGTTTCAGCTATGCCGTCCACAGGCGCACGGGCCCCTGCGGCCAGCGCGATCCGGTCGTCTGGCATCAGCATGGCGACATCCACGGTTTCGCGCCCTGTTGCGGTCAATCGGGTGGCGCGCGGTAGCTCCAGCGCCGTTAACTCTGCTGCGGCAGAACGCGCCGTCGCCCGCGCGCGGTGTTCAAGATACCGCCCCACCAGCAAGAAAAACGTGAGCGACAGCGAGGCATCAAACCATGTATGCGCCCCGCGGGCCGCAAAGGTTTCATAAAGCGATGTCGCAGCGGCTAGCAGGATCGCCAGCGCAATGGGGACATCCATGTTCACCCGCCCCGCCCGCAAGGCCCCCCATGCCGAGGCAATGAAAGGCACCGCAGAAAACGCCAGCGCGGGCAGTGCTATCGCGGCCGAGACCCAGTGGAACATCACCCGTGTCACATCCCCGGCCCCCGACCAGACCGCGACAGAGATCGCCATCACATTCATCATCGCAAAGCCCGCCACCGCAGCACGGGCCAGAAGGCGCCGCCCCGCATCGTCATTGGCGGGGCGCAGGGCGGTCGCGTCCAACTCATGCGCGTCAAAACCTGCGTCGTTCAAGGCCTGAAGGGCGGTGCTGGCGTCACACCCGGGGGCGAGCACAAGGCGAACCCGCTTGGCGCTCAGGTTTACTCTGGCCGCTTTTACAGACGGCAGCTTGGCCAAAACTCCTTCGACCCCCGAAATACAGGCGGCACAGCGGATCTGCGGCAGCGCAAGGTAGACCGCCGCCTCGGTGTCGGGCACGCCCCTGCGCGCGGTGTCAACCGATGGGGCCAGCGCGATACAGCCGGGACAGGCAGCGACGGTCATCGCAGGCCCCGCAACGGAATACGGCGCCGAAAGAGCGAGCCGTCAGCGGCCCGCATCTCTATCCGGAGGTTCCAGTTGCCGGGGCCCGACGTGACGGGGGCGACCCATGCGGTGCCGTCCCAGCTGAATTCCGGCGTGATGTCATCCGCCACCGTCGTCGCGCGCCCCAATGTGGCAAAGATGATCTCGGGCCTTACCACGCTATTGCTCGCATCTGTCACAGAGAGCGTAAGCGTCGTGTCGGTCAGCTCCGTCCGAACGGTCCAGCCCAAAGCTTCCTGTGCAGCGCGGTCGGTGTCGAAGTTCTGCGAGGCGACATAGCTCGACTCGGTCTCTTTGCCGGGGAAAGTCCGCACCGCGTTGAACGCCAGCGCGAGGTTCACCGAGATGATAATAGAAAAGCCGCCGATAAACATCGCCAGCACGTGCCAGCCAGTCAGCCGGCGTTCAGTCTGTACTGCGCGCATCAGATCCTCCCTTTCCGTTGAAAATTGTATTGCCATAGGCCCGCTCGCCCGAGGTGACATCTTCGACCCAAAGGCGCAGATCACTGCGCTGCGCGCGGGCGGCGGGGGTCTGCGGCGGGGCGATCACATAGACACGTTGCAACCGGCTGGTGTCAGCGGGCACGTTGACCACGGCGCTACTTGCGCCCTCTAGCGCCAGTTCCAAGGTGCTGTCGGCCACCAGCGACACTCTGAAATCCCGCGCTTCGGTGTGTTTGTTGCGCAGGCGGATGTCATAGGCGTTGCGGATGGACCCGTCCGACAGGGTGACAAAGGTCGGGTTGCGCACCGGCGCGATGGTCATGTCGATCTCAGGCCGGATGAACAGTGCTACGACCAGCGCCACACCGATGGCGGCCCATGCCGTCGTGTACACAATCGTGCGGGGTCGAAAGATATGCTGCCAAAGCGGCTTGGGCTGCCACGAGGGCAGCGCGGCACCGGCAACGTCACCGGCGGGGGCTTCTGCATAACCCGCGACTGCGGCGCTTTGTTGCGGGGCGGTTGGCGGTTCGTCATCCAGCGCGAGATAGTCGATCAGCCCCCGTGGCCGCCCGATCTTGGCCATCACATCGTCACAGGCGTCGATGCAGAGGGCGCAGGTAATACACTCCATCTGCTGACCCTCGCGGATGTCGATCCCCATCGGGCAGATGGCGACACAGGCGTTGCAATCGATACAATCCCCCAGCACGTCGCCGCTGCGCGACTGGCGGTCTCCGGCGGAGTTTATATCCAGCGCGGCACCATAGCGCGCCACGGCATCGCCGCTCCCAATCGCGGCGGCGGCGGCTTGCTGGCGTTTCACCCCACCCTTCCCGCGCGGCTCCCCCCGCCATTTGCGGTAGCCGACGGTCAGCGTGCCGGGGTCCATCATCGCGCCTTGGATGCGGGGCCAGGGGCACATGTAGATGCAGATCTGTTCGCGCATGAAGCCGCCAAAGATAAAGGTCGTGGCAGTGAGCACGGCGATGGTGGCATAGGCCACGGGGGCGGCTTGCAGGGTCACGAGGTCGCGCGCGAGACTGGGCGCATCGGCAAAGTAAAAGACCCAAGCCCCGCCCGTCGCCACCGAGATCAGCAACCAGACCCCCCATTTCGCCCCCCGCAACCGCGCCTTGCGCAGGCTCCACGGCGCATTGTGCAGGCGGATACGCGCGTTGCGGTCGCCCTCGATCCAGCGCTCCACGGTCATGAAGAGGTCAGACCAGACGGTTTGCGGGCAGGCATAGCCACACCAGACCCGACCCAAGGCAGAGGTAAACAGGAACAGCCCCAGCCCCGCCATGATCAGCAGACCAGCGACGAAATAGAATTCATGCGGCCAGATCTCGATCCAGAAGAAATGGAAACGCCGGTTGGCAAGATCGACCAGAACCGCCTGATCCGGCAGGTTCGGCCCGCGGTCCCAACGGAGCCACGGGGTGACGTAATAGACCCCCAGCGTGAGGATCAGGATCACCCACTTGAGCCGGCGAAAGAACCCGTTGACCCGGCGGGGAAAGATCGGCTCGCGCGCGGCGAAAAGCGGGGGGGCGGCGTTGGACATGGGCGGGTGGCTCCGGGGTTACGTCTTGCGGCCTACACCCGTGGGGCGCAGGCCGCTTTGATCTGCATCAAACAACAGGTGTTTCTGTGCTGCGGCTCAGTCGGCAGGCGTATCTTGGGCCGAGTCCATCGCGGCCTCCCCCCCGCCCAGACCGTGCACATAGGCCGTCACAGCGCGCACATCGGCTTCGCCCAAACGCGCCTGCCAGGGCGGCATGACCCCCATGCGCGGCGTTTTCAGCTGTTGGATGATCGCCTCGTGACTGCCGCCGCGCAGCCAGATCGCATCGGCAAGGTTTGGCGCGCCGATCTCGCGATCCCCAAGGCCCGTTTCACCGTGGCACGCGCTGCAATTCGTGGCGAAGATATCCGCACCCGCTTGGGCCGCTGCCTCGTCATGCGCGAGCCCCGAAAGGCTGCGCACGAAATGGGCCGTGGCGTCCAGCTCCGCAGCGCCCAGCCAGTCAAAGGACGGCATCTGCGACACCCGCGCGTCGGCGTCATCCTCGTTGCGGATGCCGTGGCGCACGGTATAGGCGATATCCTCCATCGAACCGCCCCAAAGCCAATCGTCGTCCAGAAGGTTCGGGTAGCCCGAGGCCACCACACCCCCTGCCCCCGCGCCATGACATTGCGAACAATTCGCCGCAAAGACCGAACGCCCCGCCTGCACGGCGAAACGGTGCAGTTCTTCGTTGTCTTTCAGAACCCCCATATCGACGTTGATCAGGCTTTCCGTCAGATCGGCATTCGACAGATCGACACGCGCGATTTCCGCCGCGACCTCGCCACGGGTGGAATAGCCCAACAGCCCCGCAGTCGCCCCCGAAACCAAAGGCCATGCGGGATAGAGGATGGTATAGATCACGCCCCAGACGATGGTGGCGTAGAATGTCCAAAGCCACCACCGCGGCAAGGGTGTGTTCAGCTCTTCGATGCCATCCCAGCTGTGGCCCGTGGTTTCGGTGCCGGTGGTGGGGTCGATCTTGCGGTTGTCGGTCATTGGCGGGCTCCGTCTTGGCGGGCTTGGTCGGGGTCATCGTTTCGAAACGGCACATCCGCCGCGTCATCATGCAGCGCGCGCGAGCCGGGGCGATAGGCCCAAGCAATGACGCCCAGAAAGATCAGTGTCAGGATCAGCAAGGCCCAACTGTCGGCCAGTTCACGCAAGAAGGAATAGGTGTCCATGGCGGGCTCCTCAGCGGGTGGCATCGGGCACAAAGGTCGAGAAATCGACCAACGTCCCGAGCATTTGCAGATAGGCGATCAGGGCATCCATCTCGCTGACACCGGGCTGCCCGTCAAAGTCGCGCACCTGCGCACCGGGGTAGCGGTCAAGCAGCGCGTCATAATCCCCCATCGGGTCAACCTGCATGCGGAAATCTCCGCTCGCGCTGGCGATCATCTCGTCGGTGTAGGGCACGCCAACCATGCGGTGGGTCGCCAGCAGATCGGTCACATCCTCGCTGTCCAGCTTGGCCTCCATCAGAAAGGCGTATTTCGGCATCACGCTTTCCGGCACGACCGACTGCGGGTCCATCAGGTGATCCACGTGCCACTCGTCCGAATAGCGCCCACCGACCCGCGCCAGATCCGGCCCCGTGCGTTTCGAGCCCCATTGAAACGGGTGGTCATACATGGATTCGGCGGCGAGGCTGTAATGGCCGTAACGCTCCGTCTCGTCGCGCATGGGGCGGATCATCTGGCTGTGGCAGACATAGCAGCCCTCGCGCACATAGATCTCGCGCCCTGCCAGTTCCAGCGGCGAATAGGGGCGCATGCCCTCGACCTTCTCGATCGTGTTCTCCAGCCAGAACAGCGGCGCGATTTCAATGATGCCGCCGATGCTCACCACCCCGAGAGAGGCGATCAGCAGCAGCGTCGCATTGCGTTCAAACCGCTGGTGAAAGGTGATCGTCTGCGTCTCGGGCGGCAGCTCGTTCGGGACTTTGCCCTTTTTCATCCCTTCGCTGGCGGTCACCACCTTGGGATCGTCAGCGGGGTCATAGTTGGGGCTTTGGGGGTTCTTGGCCATTGATCTTACTCCGCTGGCAGGGCGACGGTGACGGGGCGGGCTTGCGGGGCGCGGATGGTCATCCACATGTTCCAGACCATCACCGCACCCCCCGCGAGGTAGAGCACCCCGCCCAGACCACGGACCACATACATCAGGAACTTGGCTTCGACGGTGTCGGCAAAGCTGTTCACAAGGAAGCCATTGGCATCGACCTCGCGCCACATCAGCCCTTCCATAATGCCCGAGACCCACATCGACGCCGCGTAAAGAACGATGCCCACGGTCGCGAGCCAGAAGTGCAGGTTGATCGCCGACAGCGAATGCATCTGCGCCCGCCCCCAAAGCCGCGGTGTCAGGAAATACAGCGCGCCAAAGGTGATCAGCCCGTTCCAGCCAAGCGCACCGGAATGCACGTGCCCGATGGTCCAGTCGGTGTAGTGGCTAAGGCTGTTCACCGCGCGGATCGACATCATCGGCCCTTCAAAGGTAGACATCCCGTAGAAGGCGAGCGAGGCGACAAACATGCGGATGATCGGATCGGTGCGGATCTTGTCCCACGCCCCCTCAAGCGTCATCAGCCCGTTGATCATGCCACCCCAGCTTGGCATCCATAGGATGATCGAGAACACCATCCCCAGCGTCGCCGCCCAATCGGGCAAGGCGGTGTAATGCAGGTGGTGCGGACCCGCCCAGATATACAGAAAGATCAGCGCCCAGAAGTGGATGATCGACAGCTTGTAGCTATAGACCGGACGGCCCGCCTGTTTCGGCACAAAGTAGTACATCATCCCCAGAAAACCGGCGGTCAGGAAGAAGCCCACGGCGTTATGCCCGTACCACCACTGCGTCATGGCATCCTGCACGCCCGCAAAGACCTGCACCGATTTGGAGCCCCAGATCGACACCGGAATGGCGAGGTTGTTGACCACATGCAGCATGGCCACGGTGATGATGAAGGCCAGAAAGAACCAGTTCGCCACATAGATATGACGCTCGCGCCGGTTCAGGATCGTACCGAAGAACACGGCGAGGTAGGTCAGCCAGACGATGGTCAGCCAGATGTCGACGTACCATTCCGGCTCGGCATATTCCTTCGATTGGGTCGCCCCCAGCAGATAGCCCGTCGCTGCCAGCACGATGAAAAGCTGATAGCCCCAGAAAACAAACCAAGCGGCGTTGCCGCCCCAAAGCCGTGCCGCCGACGTGCGTTGCACGATGTAAAAAGAAGAGGCGATCAGGGCATTACCGCCAAAGGCGAAGATCACCGCGCTGGTGTGCAGTGGACGCAGACGGCCAAAGTTGGCATAGGGCTGCGCCCATTCGATATTCAGCGCGGGAAACGCGAGTTGAAAGGCGATGTATGTCCCCGCAAGGAACCCGACAACACCCCAGAACGCCGTGGCAATCACGCCATAGCGGATCGGCCCGTCCATATAGCCCTGCGGCGCTGGCGCATGGGGCGCGGCGACACCGTCGACCGGCATATTGCGCAGTTGCCAGAAGAACAGGCCGGCGGCGATCACCATGATCAGCAGCGCATGGACCATATAGGCCGGATCCCGCGCCCAATCGGCCGCCAAAGCTGCGAAAAACACAATGAGCGCAAGCACGACCAACTTGAGCGTATCGAACATATCCCGAATCCCCTTTATTTCGGGACACGGTTCTCATGGCGGCAGGGGTGGCGCCTTGATCTAGATCAAATGCGGCACGGGCTTGGCGGGCATTTTAGGGGGCAATCTATCGGCGGGTGCGCGCGCTCTGTCAGACCAGCCCCAGATCGTTGCGCGAGATAATGGCACCCTTATGCCTGATCACCTGCCCCGCACATCTCTGCGCGGCCGATATAGCGGCCTCGGTCGGCAAGCCGCGCAGAAGGCACGCAATATAGGCGCCGTTAAAGGAATCTCCGGCGGCTGTCGTATCGATCATGTCGCTGACCGGGGCCACGGGGAAAGCCGTCAGCTGGCCATCCTCCAGGTGGATCGTATCCGCAGGCCCGTTCTTGACCACAACATGCCCGGCCCCCAGATCGGCATAACGTTTCGCGCTGTCCTGCGGGGTCCGGTCGCCAAAGGCCGTTGTTTCATCGTCGAAACTTGGCAGTACAAGATCGCTCAGCCCCGCGGCCCGCGATATGACATCAAGCATCCGGTCTTTATCCGCCCAGAGGTGAGGCCGGATATTCGGATCAAAGGCCAAAAGCCCGCCTTGCTTTTTATGCTCTACCAAACCGGCGAGCAGTGTCTCTAGATCGTCAGGCGGCAGGATCGCCAGCGTGATGCCCGAGAAATAGACCACATCCGCCCCTGCCACATCGCGCCAAAGCGGGCCGGGGTGGCGCACCATCATCTGCGCCGCCGATGTGTCTCGCCAATAGGTAAAGCTGCGCTCGGCCCCGTTCAACTGGATCGTATACAGACCGGGGCGCCGATCGGCGATGCGTGGCGTCTCCGCGCAGCGGATCCCGCCCGACCGGATAAAGGTCAGCATCTGGTCCGACATAGGGTCCGTGCCAACAGCGGTGTGAAAGGCGACATCCGCATCATCGGCGGAATGCGCCCGCGCGTACCACAGGGCGTTGAACACATCGCCGGAAAATCGTTGCCGCCACAGGTCATCGCCCGCCGACGACAGTTCGATCATACATTCGCCGATGCCAAGAATTGAGGTCATTGCACCTGCCTTGCGTGTTTTGCTCCGGTGTCTGAATGGTCCAGCGCGGCCAAGGCACCTCGTAGCTCCGCCAATCCTTTGAGCCGCCCCAGATAGGAATAGCCCGGATTTGTTTTCTGCTGCTGTTCGAACGCCAGCAGGTGACCGTGATCCGGCCGCATGGGGATAGCGCGGGCGGGCCGCCCCTGTTCTGCCGCGCGCAGGGCCGCGAGGACCGCAATCATATCGGTGCTCCCCCCAAGCGCTGCGGCTTCATGAAAGCTACCATCCCCCTCGCGCTGCACATTGCGCAAATGGGCAAAGTGGATATGCGCGCCAAAGCGGCGGGCCATGTCGGGCAGATCATTATCCGCGCGGGCCCCCAGTGATCCGGTACAGAAGGTCAGCCCGTTCGCAGCGCTCGGCACCGCATCAAGAATAAACGCCAGATCCTGCGCGGTCGAAACGCAGCGCGGCAAACCGAAAAGCGGGAACGGCGGATCATCGGGATGGATGGCAAGCCGCACCCCCAAGGCCTCTGCCTCTGGCACGACGACGCTCAGGAACGCGGCCAGATTGGCTTGAAGGTCGCGGTGCGACAGGGATGCGAAACTTTCTATGCCCGCCAGCAGATCCGCCCGCGTAAACCCTTTGGCGCTACCGGGGAGCCCGGCGATGATATTCGCCTCTAACGCGGCGATCTCGGGCTTTGTCATATGCCCCCACCGCATCTGCGCTGCGGCCAGCAGATCGGGGGCGTGATCGGCCTGAGCGTTCGGGCGCGCAAGAATATGCACGTCGAACACCACGAAATCCACCATGTCAAAACGCAAGGCCTGCCCCTGCCCGTCGATCTCGAAGCGCAGATCGGTGCGGGTCCAGTCCAGCAGCGGCATGAAGTTGTAGCAGATCGTCTTGACGCCCGCGCGCGCCAGATTGCGCATCGTCTCGATCCATGCCGCGATCTCTGCCGTGGCACCGGCACCCTTCAGCTTGATCGCATCCGGCATCCAGATCGACTCGCACACATCCCAGCTCAGGCCGGCCTCCTCGATCCGCGCCTGAAGGGCCGTGATATCCCTTAGCGGCCAGACCTCGCCGGGGGCGTAGTCGTGCAAAGCGGTCACAATGCCCGACGCGCCGGCCTGCTTGATATGGGTAAGCGTGACCGGATCAGTGGGGCCAAACCAGCGCCATGTTTCTTTCATGGGGTATCCTTTTCGATCAGATGTCTGCGGCGACGGGTCATTGGAATGACATCGGCATGAGCGTGCGCGGCAGCCACAGGGCGATCTGCGGAAAGAGAATGACCAGCAACAAGATCACCAGCATCGGAGCCAGAATGATGCAGACATCCCGCAGCACCTTGACCACATTCATCCCCCCGATCGACGCCGAGATCAGCAGACACAAGCCGTAAGGCGGCGTGACCAGACCAAAGGCCAGCGAGATGATCCCGATGATCGCAAAGGCCACCGGATCAATCCCCGCCGCCCGCGCCACGGGCAAAAGCACCGTACCCAGAATGATAATGGTCGGGATGGCATCGATGAACAGACCGAAAAACAGGAACAGCGCCGCAATGATCAGCGACGTGCCAATGACGCCAAGCTCATGCGCGGTCAGCACGTCTACGATCAAACGCGGCACGTTGTAGAACGCCAGCATCCAGCCAAAAGCCGAAGCCGTCCCGATCGCAAAAAGCGAGATCGACGCAAAACGGCCCGTGTCATAGAAGATCCCGCCAAGATCCCGCACCGACACGGTACGATAGACGAAAACCCCAAGGATCAACGCATAGCCCGCCGCGATGATCGCGCTTTCGGTGGGGGTCACAATGCCCCCCACGATGCCGCCGATCACCAGAACCGGGGTCAGCATCGCCAGCGCCGCGCCTTTGAACGCCGACCAGAACTGCCCGAATGTGGGCCGCAGAGTGACGGGGTAGTCGTATTTTTTGGCATAGCCATAGACCGTCGCCATCAGGGCAAAACCGATCAGCAAGCCGGGAATGGCCCCCGCCAGAAACAACGCGCCGACTGAAATCTGCATGACCCCGCCCCAGACCACCATGAGGATGCTGGGCGGAATGATCACCCCCATCACGGACGAACAGGCCGTGATCGCAATGGCAAAACGGGTGTCGTAGCCTTCTTTGACCATCGCGGGGATCAGGATCTTGCCGCAGCCCGCCGCATCCGCCGTGGACGACCCCGAGATACCGGCAAACAGCATCGACACGGCGACATTCACATGCCCCAACCCTCCGGGCATCCAGCCGGTCAGCACGCGGGCAAAATCAATCAGCTTTTGCGTGATCAACCCCGAATTCATCAGGTTCGCCGCCAACAGAAAGAACGGCACGGCAAGCAGGATGAACGAGTTATACGACTGGAACATCCGGTCGATGACGATGAAGGGCGTCAGCCGGATATCCAGCATCACAATCGGAATTGTCGCGATCCCCAAGGCAAAGGCGACCGGCACCCGCAGCGCCACCAGCAGGATGAAACCGCCCACAAGAATAAGACAGGCAAGGCCCGTTGAAACGATCATGATACGGCCCGCCCCTCTGTGCGGTAGACCGCAAATGCTTGATACAAACGGTAAAGGGCAAAGACCGCCCAAAGCACACCGGCGATCGGGACAGAGATATGCGTGAACATCAGATTTGCACGCATCATGACCGACGTCTGGTTGCCCCCGAACTTGGCGTAATCAATGCCGTACCATGCGAACAACAGCGCAAACCCCGCGACCAGCCCAAGCACCAGCGCTTGCTGCAAGAACGCCAGCAGCGGATGCTTGGCACCGGGGATGACCTGAACGTCGAAATGCGTCCCCTCCCACACCGCCAGGGCAGACCCGAGCATGACCACCCATACAAAGATGAACGTGGCCAGTTCTTCGGTCCATAGGTAGACGGGGATCACCCCGGTGTAGCGCGCGATGACCTGCAGGCCGACGGGGATCGCCAGTGAAAACATCAGCACCCCCACAACGAAGCGGAGCAAGGATGCGAGTAGTTCCAGACCACGCAGGATCATGTGCTTACCGATCAACTTGAGTGAAAATAAAATCCCCCTCGGGTCACAAGAACCCAAGGGGGGCATCCGCGGGGATTACTTGGCGCGGACCGCTTCAAGCAGGTCCGATGCACCGATCTCGGCGGCATAGGCATCCTGCACCGGCTTAACCATTTCCAGCATCTTGTCGCGGTTTTCGAATTCGGACACGGTCAGCTGACCCGCATCGACCATCTCTTGCAGCTTTACGCCGTCCTCGCGCGATTCCAGCTCGCGGCCATAGGCCCCTGCCTCTTCGCCCGCTTCAAGCACGGCGGCCTGCAGGTCTGCGGGCAGGCTGTTGAAGGTCTTGCCGCTCATCACGATGGGGCGCACGGTGATCGAATGGCGCGTCAGCGTCAGGTTCGGGGCCACCTCGTAGAACTTGAGGTTCTGAATGCTCGCGGCCTCGTTCTCGAATCCTGCGATGACACCGGTCTGGATGGCGTTGTAAACCTCGTTATAGGCAATCGCCGACGGGGCCGCCGTCAACGCCTGGAAGATCTGCGCCTGGATCGGCGCGCCCATGACCCGCATCTTGTGGCCCTTCAGATCATCAAAGGTCACGACAGGGTTTTTGGACAGCAGATTGCGCGTGCCCCCGCCGGTGTAGCCCACGATCTTGATATCGGCTTTCTCCAGCAGCTCGTCCTCCAGCGGCGCAAGCACATCGCTGGACAGGACCGCATTCCAGTGGTCCAGATCGCGGAACAGGAACGGCATGTCCATCAGCGGGATGGACGGGGCGAACTTGGCCATGTTGGACGGCGCAAGGATCGTATAGTCGATCGCCACACCCTGATTCAGGAAGGTGACGTAATCACTTTCGACGCCAAGCTCGCCGTTCAGACGTAAGTCAAACGTCACATCGCCGTCGTATTTCTCGCCGACCAGTTCCTCGAATTTACGCAGTGTTTTGGTAAAGGCATGTTCCTCGTCGAACATGCTGGCCCCCCGCAGAACCGTCTCGGCCTGCGCGGTCGCGGTAAAGAGCGTCGCAGCAACGGCGGCACCCGAAACAAGCTGTGCTGTCTTGGTAAAAAATGACATGGTAGTCCTCCCTGATTGTTGCCTGACCAGATACGTGCCTGACCAGATTCTCCCTGACGTGAAATATGTCGTCAGTATTTGTAATGCGTCAAGTTTATTTGTAATTATTTGTATACATCAAGTTTATCAGCGGCTTACCCCCCACGCGCCGCTGCCCCGCACAGGGTCAAACGACCGGCAGCAGCTCTGCCGGCAGGTCTTGGTAGCAGACGGGGCGCAGGAAACGGCGGATCGCCAGCGTCCCGACCGAGGTCGCGCCAAAGTTGGTCGACGCGGGATAGGGCCCGCCGTGGACCATCGCCCCGCTGACCTCCACGCCCGTGGGAAAGCCGTTGGCCAATATCCGCCCCGCCTTGCGCTCTAACACCGGCATCAAGGCCTTGGCGGCAGCGGTATCGCCTGCGTCCATTTGCAACGTGCAGGTCAGCTGCCCGTCCAGCCCTTTGGCAACCGCGGCCATCTCATCCGCATCGGCCACGCGCACAATAATGCCAAGCGGCCCGAAGACCTCATGCGCCAGCGCGTCGCTGTTCAGCCAATCGGTGCCAGAGACCTCGAAGACAGCGGGGGTGACACGACGCGCCTCGCCCCGATCCGAAGAGACGAGGGCGCGCGCACACCCCGCGCGCGCGATACGATCACGCCCGTCGAAATAGGCATCGGCAATCCCCGCCGTCAGCGTTGTTTGGGCAGGACTGTCGTGCAAGGCGGCGACCGCGGCATCGCGGAAGGCATCGGCACCGGGGCCGTCAGTGACCACCACCACGCCCGGGTTCGTGCAGAACTGCCCCGCCCCCATCGTCAACGACGCGGCCCATCCCGCGCCGATCTCTGCGCCACGGGCGGAGGCTGCGGCGGGCAGTACAAAGACCGGGTTAATCGACCCAAGCTCGACGAAGAACGGAATGGGTTCAGGCCGCTGCGCGCAAAGATCAAATAGCGCCCGTCCACCGCGCAGTGATCCGGTAAAGCCGACGGCCTTGATCAGCGGATGCTGCACCAGCGCCTGCCCGACCTCTAGCCCGCCCCCCTGGATCAACGAGAATACACCCGCGGGCATGTCGCAAGCTGAAATGGCGGCGGCAATCGCTGCGGCCACGACCTCTGCCGTGCCGGGATGCGCGTGGTGCCCCCTGACAACCACCGGACAGCCCGCCGCCAAGGCCGACGCCGTATCCCCGCCTGCCGTCGAAAAAGCGAGCGGGAAGTTCGACGCCCCAAAGACCGCAACAGGGCCAATCGGGCGCTGGATCATCCGCAAATCGGATCGCGGCAAAGGCGTGCGATCCGGCAAGGCCGCATCATGGCGCGCGTCCAGAAACTTGCCTTCAAGGATATGCGTCGCGAACATGCGCAGCTGACCGGATGTGCGCCCTGTTTCACCGCGCAAACGCGCGTCTGGCAGGCCGGTTTCCTGGGTGCCGATCAGGGCCAATGCGTCGATACGGGCGTCAACCTCGTCCGCGATCGCATTCAGGAAGGCCGCGCGATCCTGCGCTGTGGTGGCGCTGTAGGCGTCAAACGCATCCTCGGCAGCCTGCGCGGCGCGGTCGACCAGATCAACGGTGCCGGCGGCAAAAATCCGTGGCTCCCCGTCGGCGGGGTCGGATGAAAATTGCTCTGCCGCGCCGGTCCATTCGCCTGCGATCAGGTGTTTGCCCATCAGTACCATGCTGCGTTCCTTTCGCCTCTGTCAAAAATCCGGCGGCCGCGTGCATCCGCAGCCGCCGGTCGTGTCGTTGTCAGGAAAACAGCATGCCGCCGTTGATATCGACGTTGGCACCTGTGATGAACGCCGCATCATCCGAGGCAAGGAACACCGCGAGCTTGGCCACATCTTCCGAAGTCCCCTCGCGTTTCACGGGCGAGACATTGGCCACATGGGTGCGCACTTCGGGTTTGGTAAAGATGTTGTGGAAATCGGTATCGATCATCCCCGGGCAAAGCGAATTTACGCGGATTTTCGGACCCAGCTCTTTCGCCAGACCCCGCGTCAGCGTCATCAGCGCCCCCTTGGATGCGCCGTAGGCCGAAGCACCGGGCCCGCCGCCATCGCGACCGGCCTGCGACGCGAGCCCGACAATCGACGATCCTTCGGTCATATGGGGCAGACATTCACGCACCATCAGCACAAAGGATGTCAGGTTCACGTCCATGACCGACTGCCAGTGATCCAGCGTCATCTCCGACATGGTGACCCGCGCGACCAGCCCGCCCGTGACGTGGACCAGCGTATCGACCTGTCCGAATTCCTTGACGGTCTTTTCTACCAACGCGGCAACATCGGCCTCTTTGGTCATATCGCCCTGCAGCGCGAAGGCATTGCCGCCCGCCGCCTTGATTTCAGCGACGGCGCTATCGGCCCCTTCTGAGCTTGCCATATAGTTGATCGCCACATTCGCGCCCCGCGCCGCGAGCTCAAGCACGCAGGCGCGGCCGATATCGCGGCCACCGCCGGTTACAATTGCGGTTTTCCCTTTGAGGTCCATGATCGTCTCCTGAATATAAAATTCTGCGGAGGAACCTGACCGAGCAGTGCTCTCCGCGTCTCCCTTCGATGCACAATGGGGTTCAAGGGCGGCGATGCACGCCCAACAACTGCATTATCCGTCCCCTTGCTTAGGGCAAACCTCAGGGCGCGACAATACAAATTATTACAAATATAGAGATTGGTAAGTCGAGAAGGTCTTTGGCTCCAGCGGAAAAGCCCTAGAAAACAGTAGAATATCCGTCGCATCAGGCACAAAACCCGATGAAAATCGCTGCGGCCTACGGCACGCTTCTCACCCAAATCTGTTGACAACATCCAATAATAGTTACAAATTATTACATGTTATTAACGCCGGGGGGAGGCATACCAATGGACACCACAGCAGACGCATCACAGGGTTGGATGACCTCTGGCCCCGGCGCGCAGCGGCGCATCTTGTGTCAGGACAAAGCGCTGATGATGGTAGAGTTCATGTTCGAAAAGGACGGCGTCGGCGTGCCCCATTCGCATCCCCATGTGCAGACGACCTTCGTGTCCTCTGGCCAGTTTGAATTCACCGTTGGGGGCGACACGCAAATCCTGAACCCCGGCGATGCGTTGATCATCCCGTCGAACGTCGAACATTCCTGCCTGTGCTTGCAGGCGGGGAAACTGCTCGACAGTTTTGCACCGCGGCGGGATGATTTCATGGCGGCCCACGGGCTACCGCTAGAGTAAGCGGTTAGCCTTCGAACACACGGTTCTTTGCATTCTCGACATGGGCGCGCATGGCGGCGCGGGCTTCGGCCTGATCCCGCGCAATGATCGCGGCGAGGATGCGGCGGTGTTCTTGTTGGACAAGCTCCATCCGCTCGCGCGGCTTGCTAAGCGACAGGTTCCGCGTCAGGTTAAGGCCAGTCAGGATGTTCGACTTCATCGAGGTGCGCGCAGTTGCGAAATACTGGTTGCCGGACGCCTCGCAGATCGCCTGATGAAAGGCCTCGTCCGCCTCGACGCCCAACTCCCCTTCGCGAATGCAGCGGTCCAGTTCCTTGAAATGCGCGCGCAGCTTGGCCAGATCCGCGTCTGTATGGCGCACGGCGGCGAGGAACGCCGCCTCCCCCTCGATCGCGGCGCGGAATTCGAAGGTGCGCTGGATATCGGCGATGGACCCCACGGGCGCAAAGGTCAGCACCGCCGTATCGGGGCGGCGCTGCACGAATGACCCGGACCCCTGCCGCGACACGACCACGCCGTCTTCGCGCAGTTGCTTGAGCGCTTGACGCAGCACCGGCCGGGACACCTCCAGTATCTCGCTCATGGCGTGTTCCGTCGGCAGCTTATCCCCGACCGCGGTCTCCCCGCTGGAGATCATCGCGAGGATTTTCTCGTAAGCGTGATCCGCGAGCGTGCGTTCCTTGGCGGGCTTGCCCATGGCGGAACGGCTCGCATCTGCGCCTGCTACCGGTTGTTTTGTTCCCGCCATGCTTTGAATTCGTCCTTCGTTGCCGGATCTGTCGGTGGGTAAAGCCCAAAAATCGAAGCACCATTTTGCACCATTTCCAGAACGAAGTCTTCGAAAACGGTCATCTCTTCGGTTTCTGACGCTATTTCTGCCACCAGATGCTTGGGGATGCAAACGACGCCTTCATTGTCGCCCACGATAATATCACCCGGAAAGACGGAAACACCGCCACATGCGATAGGATCATTGATCGCGACGGCGTGGTGTTTGGTCAGGTTTGTCGGCGCACTGGGGCGCGTGTGATAGGCGGGCATCTCGAGCGCTGAAATCTCGGGCGTGTCGCGGAACCCCCCGTCGGTGACGATCCCCTTGCAGCCGCGTTTCATCAATCGGGTGGCCAGAATACACCCCGCCGATGCAGCCGTTGAATCGCGCCGCGAGTCGATCATGAAGACGGACCCGGGGGGGCATTCCTCGACGCCCTTGCGCTGCGGGTTGGCACGGTCCGCGAAAGACTCTAGCCCGTCCAGATCCTCGCGCGCGGGAATATAGCGTAAGGTATAGGCCGGCCCGACCATATTCGGCCCGGGGTTCATACGGTACGGCCCCTGAATAAAGACGTTACGAAAGCCGCGCTTGAACAATGCGGTGGTCAGCGTTGCCGTGCTGACATGCATGAGCTTTTCAAGGAGTTCTGGCGTCGGTTCAGTCATGGTGAAAACTTTCTACTATGGTATTTCGGGCGTTTTGAAAGGCGTGGAAAAGGTCGGCTCATTCAAGCAATGAGGGCAGGAACAGCGACACCGCGGGGACATATGTGACCAGCAAGAGCGCCATCAGAATGGCCAGGTAGAAGGGCCATATGGTCCTGAGCGTTTCCTCGATCTTGACCCTGCCAACGGCACAGCCCACGAACAGGCAGGTGCCAACGGGGGGCGTGCACAGACCAAGCCCGAGGTTGACCAGCAGCATGATCCCGAACTGGGTGGGGTCCATGCCAAGATCGCGTACAATGGGCAGGAAGATCGGGGTGCAGATCAGGATCAGCGCGGCCATATCCATGATCATCCCCAGCACCAGCAGCATGATGTTGATCATCAGCAGAACGGCGATCTTTTCTTCCGAGATGCCAAGCATGAAGCTGCTCAGCTTTTCGGGCACCTGATACAGCGCCAGAAGATAGGCAAATGAACTGGCAAAACCGATCAGCACCATGACCATCGCGGTTGTCCGCACGGCAGAGACGACGGCGGTCTTGAACCCGTTCCAGACAAGGCTGCGATAGACGAAATAGGTCAGCAGCAGCGCATAGATCGCACCGAAGGCACCGGATTCAGTCACGGTGAAAATACCCGACAGCACCCCGCCCACGATGATCACAGCCGTCACCAGACCCGGCAGCGCATGCAGCGATGCCACGCCGACCGCACGCCAGCCGGGGAAGGGCTCCGCCGGATAGTTGCGCTTGATCGCAATGACATAGGCCGCCACCGCAAGGCACAGACACATCAGCATGCCGGGCACCACCCCCGCGAGGAACAGCTTCGAGATCGAGATCCCCCCGCCAGCGGCCACCGCAAAGATAATCATATTGTGGCTGGGCGGAATAACGATGCCTGCAATCGATGATGTAACGGTCACGTTCACCGCATAATCGGAATGATAGCCACGTTCCTTCATGACCGGGATCAGAATAGACCCAAGCGCCGAGATATCAGCCACAGCCGATCCCGAAATCCCGCCGAACAACATGCTGGAAAAGATGTTCACCGATGCCAGACCGCCGCGCACGTGACCCACAAGGGCCGAGGCGAACTTGACCAGACGCATGGCGATACCGCCGTGCAGCATCAGCTCGCCTGCGAAAACGAAGAACGGGATCGCCAGCAGCGAGAAGACAGAGATGCCGGAAACCGACCGTTGAAAGGTGATCAGCAGCGGAAAACCTTCGTACCAAAAGGCGGTCAGGGCTGCGATACCCATCGCAAAGGCGACGGGGATACCGATCACGACGGAGACACCGAAAATGCCAAGAAGGATTGTCAGACCCATGATTAAAACAGACCTTTTTCATGATAGGGGATACCGCGCAGAAAACAGGCGATCCGAAATACCGCGCGCAGGCCGGCAAATAGAAAGACAAGCCCGCCGCACATCGCAGCCGACAAGGACCGGAAGCTTTCAGGGATGTTCAGCATGGGGAGCATTGTGCTCCACCCGAATTTGACCAGTTCAATACTTGCGACCAGCATGATCAGGCCGAAACCGGCAAGGACGATATCAATGACGAGCTTCAGGAAATGACTGACCCGCCAGCCCATCATGTCGCGGAACAGCGTCACCCCGAGATGTGTGTTCTCATGGATCCCGACCGCCGCGCCCAGATAGGTCACATAGCAGATCAGCAAAAGCGCCAGCTGTTCGACCCATGTCGGTGTGACGTTCAAGACATAGCGCCCGAACACCAGCCACCCAAAGGTCGCGATCAGCACGACGATGGCGATAGAGGCCGCGAGCATGCAAAGAAAACTCAGCCCGTCGAGCGCACGCTCGGTATGCTTCATCCAGAGGGGTGCGTGTTCCACGGCCCTATTCCTTTGTGAGAGAAGGGGTGCGCCCCGTTGCAACAGGGCGCACGATTGTCCAGCCGCGCTGATCAGTCAGCGTTGCGGAACAGATTGACGAGATCCGTCATCTCTGGATTGGCCGCCAGATACTTTTCGTAGACGGGCACCATCGCTTCTTGGAACGCCGATTTGTCGGCGATCTCGTTCACTTCGACGCCACCGTCCATGATGATCTTCATCGACGCCGCCTCGCGTTCACCCCAGAGCTTGCGCTGCAGATCGGTGGAGTTTTTACCGGCGGTTTTCACGATTTCCTGCTGTTCCGGTGTCAGACCGTCAAAGGTCTTTTTGCTCATGCACAAGCATTCGGGAATGATCAGGTGCTGGGTCAACGAATAGTATTTCGCAACCTCGAAGTGGCTGGTGGATTCATAAGACGGCGGGTTGTTCTCTGCCCCGTCCACAACGCCGGTCTTGATCGACTGGTAGACTTCCGCAAAGGCCATCGGGGTGGCGTTGCCGCCCATCGATTCGATCATGCCGACGAACAGGTCGTTGTTCATCACGCGCACTTTCATGCCTTGCACGTCTTCGGGCGTATTGATCGGCTTGACCGAGTTATAGAAAGACCGCGCGCCGGCGTCATAGTAGCCAAGGGGGACAATCCCCTTTTCCTCTAGCGCTTCCCCAAGTGCGGCCCCGGGTTCGCCGTCCATCAGCTCATACATCTGTGGCACGCTTTTGAAGACAAAGGGCAAGGACACGACGTTAGTCGCAGGCACGGCCTGCCCCATCGGCCCAAGGCTGAAGACGCCAAAATCCATGATCCCGAGACGCAGCTGTTCAATCGCATCGGGCTGCGAGCCCAGAACGCCAGCGTGGAACACCTTGCCCTTGATCTCGCCCCCTGTCTTTTCGGTGACCTCTTCCATGAAGGCTTCCATACCGTGCGATACAGGGTAATCCTCGACGTGGATATTCCAGCCGCGCCAGTCCTTTGCCTGCGCCGTCACGGGCATGACAGCCAGCGTCGATGCCGCGGCAATCGCAAAGGCACCACGGGTGATGATTTTATTCAGTTTCATATTTGTTTCCTCCCAAAGACAAATTATTGCAAAAGTGATCACATGACTTACAAATATTTACACGTAATATTTTTCGAGTTTTAATGGGGACGCGCCTGACCTTGTCGTTTTGATCTTCACTGCGCTGACCCAAAAATTTAGAATTTTAAAGGGCTTAAGGCCTGCGAAGAGACGACTAAGGCGACCGAAATTTCGCCCCTGCTGCACGGGCGGGCCGATACATAGCAAGAGTTAGATACATGACAAATTCGCATTCCAACCTGACAACCAAACTGCAGGCGGGCGCCGCCTTCCCCGTGTTCGAGGTGCCTAAATTCGGCGGCGGCACCATGACGGTGGGCGGCGCGACCGACGGCTGGACGCTGCTCATCGTATACCGCGGCAAGCATTGCGGACGCTGCAAGACCTACCTGGGCAAGCTGGAACACAACTATGCAAAGTGGGAAGACGCGGGTTTTGCGGTGAAATGCGTCTCGGCCGACCCGCTGGAGAAAGTCGGCGATGATGTCGCTCGCTTCGGGTGGACCTTCGACATCGGCTACGACCTGCAAGAGAGTGACATGCGCGCCATGGGGCTTTACGTCAGCGACCCGCTGTCTTCGCAGGAAACCGACCGTCGCTTTGCAGAGCCCGGTATTTTCTGCCTGCGCCCCGACGGCACGACGCAGATCATAGCCATCTCTAACGGCCCGGCGGCGCGCCCCGATCTGGATGAACTTCTCGACGGGATGATATTCACGATCAACAACGACAAACCTGTCCGCGGGAACGCCTGAACCCGGCCTGAGCCTACAAACCGCAAGACAGCCAAGAGGAGCACCCCCAATACAACACAACGCCTCCCGCTACTCGACAGACCCGAGTTCTGCCAAAGCGCTGGATACAGCGGGCCTGCGCGAACGGGCACCGATCCAGCGGGCGCCCCAAACTTTATCGAAAGTTATTTTGTCACGCGGGAATAAACCGCACCCCCCGGACGTCACTTGGTCATAGAGCCTTTGCCCACGATGCAGAGCAAAGGCCCGGAACCACGGGAGGAAGACATGAAAGTCATTGAAAACGTTAAGCGTCGGCATTTTTTGATCGGATCGGCAGGCACGATGGCAGCCGTCGCGGTCGGGGCCCCCTGCGGCTGATTATCCCGGGCTACTACGGCGTCAACAATATCAAGTATCTCAAACGGTTGGCCCTGACGGTCGAGGAATCGCCTAATAAGATCCAGCAGATCGGCTACCGCGTCCGCCCTGTCGGCGACCGTCGGCATGTGAAAAGTCGTAAACTGAAGCCTGACCCATGCCCGTGCCCGATCACATGTCGAACCGTTGAAAAAATCTATCGCTCACATTTTCACACCGTTGCCGAACTCAGACAATAACCTGATATAAACCACAGTTGCGACGCAATATACTAAACTCGGGCGTGTGAATGTGACTTTGATGAATGAGCGGTATATGACATTGATCGCGCCACCAATTCAGGGTTCGGGGCATATAGGGGAAGCAGCATGAAAACGATTGTCCTCGCTGTTTTTAGTCTTCAGGGTAACGGTGCAGAGCGCGTCGTTCAAACGCTTGCACGGAATATGAACGCCTTGGGGCATCAGGCGCATATCGTATTATTCAAAGATGTCATAGACCTGCCGCTGGACAACGGGGTCCATGTCCACAAATTCCCGTACGGGCTTTACCGGTCACTGCCCCGCAAGATGAGAGCCAAGGTCGCAGCCTTTGCTTTTGACAAGTATGTCAAAAAACACATCGGGATGCCCGATCTGGTTTTATCCAACCTCTATCCGGTCGACTTTATACTTTCCCAAAGCCGTTTACCAAATCTGCATTTTGTGATGCACAACAACACCTCGCAAGAATATTCGTTGACTGGCCCAGACGATGTAAAAATAGCCAAGCTCACGTCTGTATATGCTGGCAAAAACTGCGTCTGTGTGAGCAAAGGAGTCGAAGAAGACTTGCGTGTATTATTCGGACAGGGTTTGAACACCCGAACAATCTATAACCCCGTCGAACCAGAAAGCATCCTTAGCCAAGCGGCGGCTGCGGCAGCGCCGCCACAAAAAGATTTCATCGTGAACGTCGGGAAGTTCAAGAAGGCCAAGCGCCATGATCGTTTGCTGCGCGCATACGCGCAATCAGGAACCCCGCATGATCTGGTTCTTGTCGGCACAGGCCCCTTTCAAAGCGAAGCACAATCGCTTGCACAGTCTTTGGGCATTGCCGATCGGGTTCATTTTGTTGGCTTCCAGAAAAACCCATTTCCGTTCATCAAAGCCGCGAGACTGATGGTTGTGTCCTCAGAGTTTGAAGGCTTGAATATGACAATCCTGGAAGCGATCGTTTTGGGTGTCCCGGTCGTCAGTACGGATTGTCCGTCGGGTCCGTCTGAAATTCTGCCGCCACGAAACCTTGTTTACCCTCCCGATGATATCGCCGCCCTCGCGGAGAAAATCGCAGATGCGGCGCAGCGCCCTGAAACATTCAAAGTCGATTTTTCCGACACATTCAAAGCCGAAGCAGTCGCGCGCGAGTATTTGAAGCTGACGACACCGTAACGAGATCGCCGAACCCGCTGCCTTTGGGCAGTATTTTTTCTCTTTCGCGGGAATAAACCGCACCCCCCGGACGTCACTTGGTCATAGAGCCTTTGCCCACCATGCAGAGCAAAGGCCCGGAACCACGGGAGGAAGACATGAAAGTCATTGAAAACGTTAAGCGTCGGCATTTTTTGATCGGATCGGCAGGCACGATGGCAGCCGTCGCGGTCGGGGCACCCGCTTTGGCACAATCAGGCGGAGAGCCTTTGCCGGATTACGTCGCCTGGAAAGACGCCGAGGACATGATCGTCCATTCCAAGCAGACGCTCGAGACGAAACGCGCCGCACAGGGGTCAGAGCTGATCACCCCCACGACCGAACTTTACATCCGCAACAACTTGCCCGCCCCCTCGGACAAGATCGTTGCCGATCGCGATGCCTGGGAGGTCGAGATCGACGGTGTTGCAAACCCCGGCAAGATGACCGTCGGCGCGTTGAAAACGCTTGGCGTCGAAACGGTGGTCTGCGTGCTGCAATGCTCGGGCAACGGGCGCGCTTTCTTCGATCACGAGACGAGCGGGTCGCAATGGTCCGTCGGGGCGGCGGGCAATGTCGTGTGGACAGGCGTGCCCGTGCGCGCCGTTATTGACGCAATGGGCGGCGCCGATGCCGATGCCGTCTACCTGACCGGCACCGGCGGAGAGGATATTCCCCAAGGGCTGCCGCCTGAATCGATCCAGGTTGAACGTTCTGTCCCCAAGGCTGCGATGGATCGCGCGATCCTCGCGTGGGAGATGAACGGCGAACCCGTGCCGCTGGCGCACGGTGGCCCCCTGCGGCTGATTATCCCGGGCTACTACGGGGTCAACAATATCAAGTATCTCAAACGGTTGGCCCTGACGGTCGAGGAATCGCCCAATAAGATCCAGCAGACCGGCTACCGCGTCCGCCCTGTCGGCGAAAAAGGTGATCCCTCGCAACCCTCCATGTATGAGATGTCGGTGAAATCATGGATCACCGGGCCGCTGGTGGATGCCGCAACGGGCAAGGTGCAGATTCACGGCGTCGCCATGGGCGGTGTCAGTGGGCTTGAGAAAGTCGAAGTGTCCACCGACGGCGGGCAGACCTGGGCCGATGCGCAGTTTCTGGGCCCTGACCTGGGCCCCTACGCGTGGCGACCCTTTGTGCTGATCACCGATTTGACGGAAGGCACGCATATGCTGGCAAGCCGGGCAACCAATGCCGCAGGCGACGCCCAGCCAGAGAACTTTCCGCCAAACGAACGCGGTTATGGCAACAACGGATGGCGGGCACATGCCGTCGACGTGACTGTCAGCTGATACCATAGACCGGCGGCCTTGGCCGTCGGTCCGACCCTTACCCGGAGACATTGAAATGACCCCATCCCTGACGCCGCGCCTTGGCGGTGCCCTTTTCCTTGCGCTGATCGGCAGCGCAGCAGCAGCCGACGCCTCTCTTGACGCCGGGCGCGCCCTATTCAACGAGACAGCGCAGCCGCAATGTGCCCTTTGTCACAGCTTGAAAGACGCAGGTGCCGAAGGCGAGATCGGCCCGAACCTTGATGACTTCAAGCCCACCGTCGAACAGGTCCGCGCCGCCGTGACAAGCGGGATCGGCATTATGCCCGGCTTTGCCGAAACGCTGACCGACGCAGAGATCGAAACGCTATCGACCTATGTGGCGACGGTCGCTGGCGGATCAGACCCCGCGGCCAACAGCGACGCCAGCGCGCCGACCGAGGACGCCGCCGCAGCAGAGCCGGAAACCCCCGGTGCCGAGATTCTGGCACAAGGCGACCCCGCCGCGGGCGCGAAGGTGTTCAGGAAGTGCAAAGCCTGTCACACGGTAGAAGAAGATGGCCCAAGCCGCGTCGGGCCAAATCTTTATGGGATCGTCGGTGCCTCTGTCGCGGCGGTGGACGGATTCCGCTATTCCGGCGCGCTGACCGACCATGCTGGCGACTGGACACCGGACCGGCTGGCGGCTTTCCTTGCCAACCCCCGCAAGGCCGTGCCCGGCACCAAGATGAGCTTTGCCGGGCTGCGCAAGCCGGAAGATCAAGCCGATGTGATCGCCTATCTCGCCAGTTTGTCAGACGCAGACTGACCTAACCGACGCAAGGCCGCGCCGAACGAACCGTCTTTGAAAGTGCTGCCATCACGCTTTCAGAGGCGCGTTCGCGCGTTTCAAGCCTAAGATAGCGGGCAATGGCATCGAACCGGGTGCGGTCCATCCCCGTCGCGACGATAATATGGCGCTGTTGGTCCCGTGAGCCCCAGCTCGCGATCTGCTTTTCTGACGTGCTTTTACCCTCTGGCAGGGCAAACCCGCCGCGCAGGTAGGTCAGGCGACATCCATTCTGGCCCGCATAATGCATGATATCGCCCTCTTCTGTCACGCGGGACGCGACGGCTGTCAGGTTCGCGCCCTCAAGATCCGGCACACCTGCCAGTCCCCCCCCCGCCACGGGGCGCAGATCGCCAGAGCCTAGATCATAGGTCTGTGCTGCCAGTTCGGTGTGAATGTCGAAAGCCGTGGGGGTGGCGACGAAGTCAGACCCGAAAACCATCGCCAAAGCCACCGCTGCGGCGACAGCGCCGCCCCAAAGCCAAGGTCGCGGGTGCCGGTTGCTGTTTGCAGCCCTCGTTTGCGGCGTAGCGTCTTGGTCGTCCAGCACCGGACGCATCAACGCCAAACCGCGCGAAACGCGCCGCACATCCTCCAGCGCCGCAGCCAGCGCGGGTTCGGCAGCCAACCGCGTCTCTAAGGCACGCATTTCCGACGCGCTCAGCGCGCCATCATGATAGGCGTTGACCTGTTCCCAGTCTTTGTCGTTCAACTCGCTCATGTCTTCCGCGTCACTTCCTGTTTTGCCGTTCCGGCCCCATCGACGACGTCCAGTAACGCCCGACGCGCGCGGCTGATCCGGCTCATCACCGTGCCGTTCGGCACATCCATCACTTTCGCCGCCTCGGCGTATTTCAGGCCCATAATGTCCACAAGGCAAAGCACCTCGCGGGTTTCGGGCGGCAGCTTCTCGAACGCCAGCCGGATCAATACATCCCGCGCGGTATCCGGTCCGCCTGCTTCATCAGATAGACGTTTCTCCTCCGCCGAATATTCACGGCGCACGCGCCTTTTTCTCAGCTCGTCATAATGCAGGTTGCGAATGACGCGGAACATCCACGGGCGCAATTCCTCCAGCAGTTCGGGTCTGCGATCAGACCGCAACCCCCGCTCCACCGCGTCCTGCACCAGATCCTCTGCCGCGTCGCGCGACTGACAGATGGCCGTGGCATAGGCCCTCAACTCAGGCAAAAGAATCTCGATAAGGGTACGCTGCGCCATATCAATCCGTACCGCGTTTTCAGGCCGGATCAAAGCCAACACGGCCCGTTGTCGGCATTCTTAGTTCAGAACCTGAGGTACAAGTGTGCTATTGAGATATGAAAGCTTGCGAAGCTGGGAGTGTCATGTCAGGCGTATTTGGCCTGTGCATCTTTAAGCACCTCTAGATACGCAGCCTTACGTACAGCGAGTCTTTTGCTGTTTCCCAAGAACGGCGTGATCTGAAGGGCTTCCTCAAACGCTTGATCGATGACGAAGCTCTCACACACAACGCGTATGCGGCGTTGATACCGTCGCAGTCGAGGTTGCGCATATCTATTTGCAAGCTGCTCTACCTGCGGAAATAGGTAGGGGATATCTATATCCAAGCCGAGGCTTTCGAATACATCAATCCATTTATCAGCGTTGAATTTAGGATTAATTCGAATTGGGATCCATGGAACACGGAAGCTATCCGCAATAATTGCAGCGTGCATGGATTCAGCAATAACCAGAGGCGCGCTCGCTATCACTTTGATCACTTCAACCGAATTGAGTTCGGGCGATACATATTTGACACCATACTTGTCGCAAACCTTTGCCCAATTGTGCCGGGCTACTGACACGTGATGGGGGATGAAAACCGGAAACTTCGATTTGCGAAGGTCTTGAAACTCTGGAAAATCGGCGATCAAAACAGCCGGGTCAACGAGCCCTCGTGTTTCGTCGAGCCCCAGCTGCCGCGCACTTCTACGCCCACGAACCGACGCAAAATCCCATCGGCTTGGAATGGAGCTTTGGACAATATCATCGCCATACCCAACTCCAGTCCCAAGCGTTAGTATTCTCTTATGTCCGTGTTCAGCAAATGCCCTGTCATTAATAAGCGTGCCAACACCAAGCAGGGTCACATCGTGATCCCATTCCTGCCAACCCGGAATCAGATTGTCCCAGATCCAGCTATTCAGGTCATCGCCGAAGTTGCCACGCTTGGAGATAAAATAGTGAAGTTTCAATTAAATCATCCTGCCAAAACTAGGCATAGTCACTTGTCACATATTTTTCGGCAGATCGCATACAACCTCTAAAAGCTGAATGGATCAAACACATATGCGGGTTTATAAATTGCACGTTTCATCCGATTGTTCCAGAGGCTAATTGTCATGCATTGTGGTGAGGCTTGCACCCAGCAGTTGATCGTTAGCAGATCAAGGATAGGAAAATAGTGGACATTTATCTTATTAACTTAGAAAGACGCCCAGATCGCCTGTCACACGTGACGCAACAGCTAGACAGACTACAGCTTCCGTTCGAGCTCTTTCGTGCCATTGATGCGCAGAACGAAAACGTTGAGCTCCCCGCAGTTCAGCACGATCGTTTCGTGGTCAATCATAAAAAATTTCCCGTTCGCGGAGAAATTGGATGTGCCGCGTCCCATATTGGGGTGTGGAAACGCTTTCTTGAGACGGATGAAGAATACGCGCTTGTTCTAGAAGATGACATCAACATCGGGGACGAGCTGCCACTGATACAAGATCAGATGCAGTCGCTTGGGTTGGACTTTTTGAACTTATCGTCGAACGCGCCCTACACAGTAGATGGTTCCACCCTATCCGAACTCTGCACGAGCACCGCTTCTGAGCGCCCTAAGTTCTTTCAGCGATCTGCGCGTAGAAAATGGAGTATACTTGAGTGGCGGCGGCGTTGGCGCATTTTTCGCCTGCATCCGCTGGCCAACGGGCATATTGTTTGTGAGTGTGATCCGGCGCCGGCACTTGGCAGTGGCTACATTATTTCACGCAAGGCGGCGCAAGCCTTTATGACTACCGCTGAACAACTGTACTTTCCCATCGACCTTATTTGGCGTTTTTCCCCCGGCAAGCTGCGCCAAGCTTTTCTTGCGCGGCCGATCGTGACCCAGACGCAGCAGGACTCCGACATCTCGGGGCGTTTCGACCAAGGTAGGATTGCGTTAAAGTACCGGCTTATGCGTCCCATTCTAAAAAGCCGAAGACTGCGCCGGAGAATTGATGTACTGCGACTTTACGGATTTCTGCGACACTAGCTATATTTCAAAAAGTGAACCCAATGCGTAAAAAACCTGGGCGGATCAAGCAACTCTTATCCATGAACCAACATCGAAAACGCTGGGGCGCGCGCAAGCATTCCGCGACAACGCAAAACTTGACGGCTCTTAGGGAAACCATAATTGACGAGGGAGAACCAGCTCAGACGCGCGGCGCTGAAAAGTCGATTGACGCGCACCTTCAAAACTTGCGCCGTGAGTTTTCCGGGAAATCCGCGCTGCTGCTACACCATGCAGAACTAATCGTACTTATCCGCCGCGAATATAATGTTGCTGAGACCTACGAAAAATTTCGGGAGCTCTGGCTTGATGAAGGGGCGTTTCTGATTGAAAACCTTAACATCAGATGGCTGGTCTCAGCCACTGACACATTTGCGGCGCATGACAGTGACATGCGCATTCGCGCCGTCGGCATGATGACGACGGTCATGGTAAATGCTGTAAAGATGCAAGAAAGCGAAAGATACCTTACCGGCATTGAAAATGTGACGGTCGACCCCGCACGCGCGGCAGATGTGCAGGAACGGCTGATCCCACTTTTTGAAGGCATGTCGTGCTTTACTGTCGGGACGGATGACACTTTGCGCAACATGGTTTGGCGAATGGAGCCCTTTATGCAGCTTGAACCGGTTGGTCCAATTTTGCGCGAAATCTGGGCGCGGCTTCAGATTAATGACACCGTATTCGCACGGTTCAAGGCACTACACACCCGAGAGAAAACCAGTTGGTGGGAAGACGCCTAGGCCTGCCCACCCCGTCGGGATGCGTCAAAGTCGTCAGGCGACAATGATATCTCGCGACGCTCGGTATCGGCAAAATAACGCAAAGCCCTTAGCCCCATACGGAGTTGCGCGGAAATCCGGCGCAGCCTGAAGCTCAGGTTTTTACTTTGACGCGCAGGAGTGCCTGCACCAATAATTGATTGAGTGGCTTGCCTTGCTGTCACACCGTAATCTGTCGTTCGATCAAGCTGCACGGCGCTCGCAGGCTCGATCTGAAAGCTGTTCAGTTCGTAGGCTTTGCAGATCATTGCATCTGCCAACGCGGCCTGTGCCTGTGCCCTGCGCAGCAACTTTGCGGCACCGGATGGCCACAGCACGTATGCCGCGGCACCGCTTCTATCTTGATAAAGACGCAGCATCCGGTGGGTGCCTGTCAGCTGTGAACCTTGCTTTGCTACAATTTTCTTCCGCTTTCTCACCTCAAACGTCATGTGGTCAGCTCCGCTGAGCTTGCTGCAGGCCTCCAGAAGCTGCGGTGTTGCACGGGAAAGCAAAACATCGTCTTCAAGAATCAATGCCGGCTCCCCACGCGCCTCGACCAGCTTCCATGCCATGACATGGCTCAGGAAACAGGCTTTCTCGGTCTCTTTTAAGGGGCGCTCCCAAGTGTCCCAATAACCCGGGCTGGGTGTGCCGATCTGGACGTCGGGTGTGACGGCTTCCAAGCGCTCGTAGCTAAGTCCAAGCGCAGCCATCTGCTGTGCCATGAAAGTCATGCGGTCAGTTGCCGATGCAACGTTGATTATGATCGCTTTTATGGGAAAGTCCTCCGGCTAGGTCGCATCCAGATAGCGCATGTACCCGATGCCGCTTGTATCAACGGTCAGGCGACCAGGCAATCTTGGATAATCTGGCAAGGCCGCAGCCGGCGGACCGCGGGCCATTGAGGTCGTAGCACTGGGGGTTTCCCTTTAAAATTGATATTTTTCCATATAGTTAGCGGCGCTCACTTAGGGGCTTGGGCCACTGCTTCCGGTTGAAATAAACAGAGCGCTAGAGTAGGCTTTCATCGTGGCAACGCGTTTGTTTGCTGAAAAGTCAGGTGCTCAAGTGAATGGCAAAGTGATCCGGCGTAAGATGGCAGGGTGCCATTTCGATGCGTTTTCCCTGCTCGATGCGGTTTTACAAGACGTCGGCGATGCGCAACATGTCACGCTATATTTCGACACATCCGTTTCGCCGGACGCGGTGGTTCCGCCCCAGGGGGCCACACGTCTAAGCGCCGTTTCTGTGGCCGGTGCATCGGTGTTCAGCTATGCATTGCCGCTTGGGGTAGACCCTATCTTTGACATCGCCGGCCAAAAGGACGTTGCGGTCGTCTGTTCCAGCGCAGAGACTTCCACCTTCGAGAAGGCGAACGCGCTGGCTGCTGTGCGCAATGGCGAAGATGCGGCAATCGTCGCCGACTGGTTGGCGCATCACGCGAAGTATCATCGTATGACTGCCGCGGTCATTGTCGATCGCAGCATGCCGGACAAAGCCGACAAGTTCGCAACTGAACTGCACGCCGGCATCACAGCACGGAAACTGGACTGCACCGTCGTCATCCTGACCAGCGATATCCCCCTCGGAAAGCCCGGCACACCCGCGGAGGCACACCCGTTCAACGTACCAGAGGCCCCCGGCAAGGATCGCATGAAAGTGCCCCCGTCTAACCCTTGGTCCAGCCCGCTTGGGGTGATGTCGATATACGAGATCATCCGCGCACGGTTTCTGCGCTCTGCCCGCGCTGTGGCGAATATCGATGTGCACGATCTAATTCCCCCCACAAAACCCACGGTATTCGATACGGCGGTTGACGCTGAAAACGGTCTGATCGAACTCATCGGTCAACATTGCTACCCGTGGCGCGTACGCAACAACGACAGCGCGACTTTTGCGGACCATACCTGCGTTCAGTTCGACACGACATCGGGGCGTCGACGTTGGTGCATCGCCCCAGCCAGTGCCCCGAAGGGCGCGATTTGGCGCCTCGTACGCGTGGGCAATGCGTCGCCCGACCTTGGACGCACCATACCCTTTTTCCGCTATATGGCGCTGCGCCATCCGACGACGTCCATATCAAAGATAGTTCCCAAAACGTCTTTGATAGAGCATCCTCCGTTGTTAGAGCAATCGGTCAATCTTTGGGGCCATGACCCCGTGCGCATGCCCGAAGTTGAAATCGAAGACATTCCCAACAAGCGCGGGCGCTGTGCGATCGTGACGACGATGAAAAACGAAGGCCCCTTCATACTTGAGTGGATCGCGTACCACCGTGCTATCGGGTTTGATGATTTCATCGTCTATACCAATGATTGCACCGACGGAACCGACACGATGTTAGCCCTGCTTCAGGACAAAGGTATCGTCCAACACCGCGAGAACCCCTTCCGCGAGATGAACCTAAAGCCACAGCACGCAGCGCTTCAGGCCGCGGAAGAGGAAGACATCATCAAGAACGCCAGCTGGGTCACCTGCATTGACGTGGATGAATTCGTGAACATCAAATGCGGCGACGGCACGCTTGATGCGCTTTTTGCCGAAATCAAAGACGCGAATATGATCGCGATGACCTGGCGCCTGTTTGGCAACAGCGATGTGCATCTATTCGACCCGACCCCTATCACCGCGCAATTCCAGCGTTGCGCACCGGAACATATCCGCAAGCCGCATCAGGCATGGGGCTTTAAAACGCTGTTCCGCAATATGGGTATCTTTAAGAAGCTCGGCGTGCATCGCCCAAAGGGGCTGAAATCGCAGCTTTGGAAAGAGATCAAATGGGTAAACGGGTCCGGCAAGCCTTTGCCACGCGACATGTACCGGAACGGCTGGCGATCAACCGCGGACACCTACGGATATGATCTGGTGCAGTTGAACCACTATGCTGTGCGCTCTGCTGAAAGCTTTCTTGTGAAACGGGATCGCGGGCGCGTGAACCACGTCGACCGTGACCAAGGTCTTGCCTACTGGTTCCGCATGAACAACAACGCCGAGACAGAGCAGTCTATCCAGTCACGTTTGCCACGCATGAAAGAAGTGCTCGCCCAGTTTATGGAAGATGCCGACATCGCCGCCGCGCACAACCATTCGGTCGCCTGCCACCGCCGCAAAATTACAGAGTTGAGAGCGACTGAGAACTATTCGAAATTCTACGCCGAATTGACCAGCCCACGGATGGAGAAGCTGTCAACGCTGCACGCGCATTTCGGTGCCAACGTCTTCTTGCAGGGCCCTGGCACCGTCCCGGACGAGGTCGTCGCCCGTGCGCAAGACGGCGACTGGGTTTTTACCGTCGAGCGGGAAGAAGAAACCCAACATTGACACAATGTCGGCCTAAACAAGTCGAACAAAACCGTATTCTCAGCATCAGAAACGTCGTCTCGAAACCGCAATGAACTGACAAAGCCCCTAAAACGATCAAGGTCTACTTTTCACGATGGCAAAATCTGACGAACAAAAGCAGGTCATGCGGGACCAGTGGCGCGACACGCTGGCCAATAATACGGAAGCCGGTGGCTTTTTCCAAGAAGTCGGCAAGATGCATAAAGCCATCTATATTCCGGAAAAGGGGCCCTTGGGCAAAACGCTTGTCGTGGCTTTCGATAACCTTGATGATGTGCGCCAGGACCCAAACCGCATGCCATGGGCCATAGATTTCATCAATTCGCAAGGATGGTCATCGCTTGGGGTTATGGCGCATGGGCCGACCTGGTACCGCGATGAAGATGTGTTCGACTTCTTTGACAAGCTCAAGGCAGACAAGTTTTTTGATCGATTTGACCGCGTGGCGTTTTATGGCACGTCAATGGGTGGGTATGCAGCTTGCGCTTTCTCTGCTGCCTGCCCCGGTGCGACCGTGATTGCGATCAACCCGCAGGCAACCATGGATCGCGACCGGGCAGATTGGGATCACCGCTATAAAAGTTCTTGGCGCCAAAACTACTATTCACGCTACGGGTATGCGCCCGATATGGTACAGGCCGCCGAAAAGGCTTGGATTTACTACGACGCACGGATGCCCCAAGATGCGATGCATGCCACGCTGTTTCAAAGCCCCAACATCATCCACATGCCCTGCCCGTTCATGGGTCACGGTATGCTGAACGTGTGGCGCGAGATGGGCGTTTTAAAACAGATTGTTTCGGGCTGCATCAACGACACAGTCACGCCGCGTGACGTACATCAGATGCTGCGCAAACGTCACGAGTCCAAAACCTATCAGAAAACAATCCTTCGGTATCTCGAAAGTGCTCAAAAGCACGCGCTACTGGTCCGTTTCTGCAAGATCATACTCGCCAAGCGGGGTGCGCCCCATTTCCGGAATGCGATGCAAGACTCGCTCAAGGCGTTGGGGCGGAAAGCGTGACATCACATGGCTCTTCTGACACCGCTCTGGCTAAACCGGAAGCTGCCAGCTGTTGCAGCCCCACGATGCGCCACCCCCGCATCGGGGGTGCGGCACCATCGCTCCAGTCCCGCGCAAGCGATGACCTGGACGCCAACGTCAAAAGCACATTGATCCAGCTTAAGGGCGGTTTTTTCGAGATGGGTGCGCGCATCTCGAAGTACGCGGACGACATGGACAGCCCGCCTCGGCGCGTCGCGGTTTCGGCATTCCAAATGGCACGTTTCGCGGTCACAAACGCCCTGTTCGCGCGGTTCGTCATGGAAAGCGGCTATGTCACCACCGCCGAACGCGAGGGGGGGTCTTTTGTGTTCCACCTACTGCTGAACGATCCGCAGGCCCACATTAACGCCCCTGCGGGAACGCCGTGGTGGCGCGAAGTCACAGGCGCGTGTTGGTCTGCGCCTGAAGGCCCTCGGTCGGACATCTCGGCGCGCGGCGATCATCCCGTTACGCACGTCAGCTGGGAGGACGCACAAGCCTTCTGCAGCTTCACGCACACCCGCCTGCCAACTGAGGCAGAGTGGGAATTTGCTGCGCGGGGGAAGCATAAACGCGCAAAATATCCTTGGGGCAATACCGCAACTCCAGACGGCCAGCACCAGCACAACGTATGGCAGGGGGCTTTCCCTTTCGAGAATACGGTAGAGGACGGTTTTTTAGGGACAGCGCCCGTTGACGCCTTTGCGCCGAATGGGATCGGGCTTTACAATATGACAGGCAACGTATGGGAATGGTGCGCCGACGGGTTTGGCCCCTTGCCCGCTGCACGACACCCGCCCCTGCGCGACCCATTGGGTAGCGCCGATGATAGCCGCAAGGTGATACGCGGCGGATCCTATCTGTGCCACCCGTCCTACTGCGATCGGTTTTATGTGCATTCGCGCAGCCATAACACGGTCGATAGTTCTACCGGGAATACGGGGTTTCGCATTGCTGCGTGATATTGTCCGCCATTCTAAACGGCTCGACGTACTTCGCGGGCACCATCAAACGACTAGTCAACTCTTGGATAAAATGTGATGTTTGCCCTATGAAAACACTTCCAAAAATAGCGTCACTCTGGATTGGTGGGCGGCTGTCCTGGCTTGAACAGCTCTGCTTGAAATCCTTTGCGGACAACGGGCATCACATCACGCTTTATAGCTATTCGCCTATCGATAACCTGCCCGACGGGGTACATGCAGGTAACGCAGAGGATATCTATCCGTCAGAGCCGATGCTCCGTCATGCGCGCACAGGCAGCCCAGCGATCCACGCCGATATGTGGCGCCTGCATCTGCTGCTGAAGACCGATTGCATTTGGGTTGACGCGGATATGTATTGCTACCGTCCGTTCGACTTCGACAGCCCGTTTGTGTTCGGCTGGGAAAAGCCTGGGTTGGTGTGCAACGCGGTATTGGGGCTGCCCTCGGATTCAAAAACGCTGTTGGGGCTGCTGGATTTCTTCACTGATGAATATGCGATTGCGCCCTGGCTCAAGCCTTGGCAGCAACGTGAGCTGGAGGAAGAACGCGACGCCGGAAACCCTGTCCATATGACAGCGCAGGATTGGGGGTTCACCGGGCCCGCATCGGTGACCTATTTCCTGCAAGAAACCGGTGAAATTGATCATGCGGAGCCCGAAACCGCCTTCTACCCGATCTCATTCCCCGACAGGAACCACATGATCCTGTCGCGCTTCAACATTGAAGAACGCCTGACCGAACGCACACGTGGCGTACATTTCTGGGCACGACGTATGAAACCGCGGCTTGAAGAGAAGGAAAACAACACCCCGCGCCGCGGCAGCTTTATGCACGGGCTGATCAAGAAGCATGGGATCGTCCCCGAGGACGCGCTCATTCCGGCCAAGGCCAAAGTTTCGAAGGCACCGGTCGATGATCCCGAATTTCAAGCGATGATCGGCCTTTGGGCACTGCAAAGCGACGCATCTATAAGCAAGATCTGTCGCGAGCATCTGGTTGACAAACAATTCGTCAAAACGTGCCGAGATACGATTGTACGCGAAGCCCCAACCCTTTTTGCGTCCAAGGGCTGATGCAGACAGCGATGCTGAAACACCGGGGACACCGGACCGGTCGCGGAAGGGAGCAGAGATGAGCAAACGTGAAGCTTGGCACACGACCCTCGACAAACTGGGGGACGAGCGCGGATTTTACCGTCGGTTGGGGGCCACCCACAACGCATTGTACCTTAAGGGAGACAGCACCCTTGTAGTATCTTTCGACAACCTAGACGATGTACGCCAAGACGTAGCCGAGCGGATGCCATGGGGCAGCCAATTCATCTCGTCCCGCGGATGGTCCTCGCTTGGCATAGGCGCGCATGGCTGGACATGGTATCGCGACGAGGCCGTGTTCGACTTTTTTGATGAGCTAAAGCAGACAAAGTTCTTTGATCAGTTCGAAAACGTCGTGTTCTACGGCACATCGATGGGTGGCTATGCTGCCAGCGTCTTCAGCGCTGCGGCCCCGGGATGCAAGGTGATCGCGATGAACCCTCAGGCGACACTGGAACGTCGCATCACCTCGGGCTGGGAAACGCGGTATCACAAGTCATGGCGTCAGGATTTCGGTGGTCGCTACAGCTATGGACCCACTCAATCCCAAGCCGCCGAGGTCGTGTATCTATTTTACGACCCCTATGTCACAGAGGACGCGATGCATGCTGCGCTTTACCAGGGCGCTAACGTCAAAAAGATTAGATGCCGCCATTTCGGGCACGGCCTAACCAGCGCGTTCAACCAGATGGGTATTCTGAAGGAAACGGTGAATGCCTGCGTCAATGAGAACCCCACACAACGCGAAATCTACGCCTTAATGAATGCGCGCAAGACGACGCCTCGCTATCAAAAGGCCGTGCTGAACAAGCTGGTCGCCCAAAAACGCCATCTTTCGACCTATCGCTTTTGCAGGCAGGTGTTGGGCATGTCTGGCGACAGGCCGCGCCCCCACTTCAAACGTGCCATGGCCAATGCCGCCCGTTTTCTGTCGCCAGAGCAACTCTAGACTTACAAAGCCGCGCGGGTGGTAGTTACCAATTCGCACGCCGCAATCACACAAGGTACGACACCCCGTGAACAGCAATACGTCATCAGCATCGACGTTACCCGATTGGTACAACCAAGCACCCGAAGCCGAACGGAATGTGGATCTGCCCGTCAAGGTGGGACAGGCTGAAATGTACCTATGCGATCGCGGCACAGAACAGTTGGTGGTGAGCTTTGGGCATAGCGACGACACGAACCATCCCGAACTGGACTGGCCAGCATGGACTGACAATCTGATCCGGCAGCGCGGTTGGAGCCACCTGGCGATTACCGCCCCAAAGGGCAGCTGGTACCGCGACGCCGCGCTGATCGCACAGTTGGAACAGATGCGTGATGATGGTTTTTTCCGGAAGTTTGCGGCCGTCACTTTCTTTGGCCCCGCGCCGCAAGGCGGCGGGTATGCAGCGCTGGCTTTCTCGGCGCTTCGCCCCGGTGCGCATGTTTTGGCCTTTGACGCGCAATCAACGATGCATACCGACACTGTGCCTTGGGATAATCGCTTTGCAGCCGCGCAGGAACTGGATTGGTCCCTGCCCTTCGCCGATGCGGCAAAGTCTTTGTATCAGGGGGATGCAACCTATGTTGTGATAGACCCGCTGCAACCTTTGGACCGGCGTCATCTGGCCCGCTTGCCCGCACAGCGGCTGACACCGCTGCACGGCATGGGGCTTTACCAAGAAATCGGCATCGCGATCCGAAGGCTTGGCCTTTTGGATGATATGCTCTTTGACGCCGCCGCGGGCTGTTTGAACGCGGCAGAGTTCTATCCGAAAATCCGCGCGCGCCGGGATCTATATCTGTACCGCCGCGTCATGGAGAGACATCTTGAAGCCCGCGGCAAGGCCGCTATCAGCAAAAGCTTTGTAACAGCGTTTCGGAAGCGCCGGCGCCTACTCAAGGCACAGTCTCAGCAAAAAGCAGACGCTCCTGCGCCCCCTGCTGCGCTCTTCGCACCAGAGCTGCCCGACCGTCCTACGGCCCCAGCTCTGGCCGGTCCAAGCTACCCACGCACCTTGGGCAATGTCTGGGCGTTGCAAAAAAGCGCGTCGGGCTTCAACTACATGTCTGATCAGTATCAAGGCATGGTCATGGGCTTTGAAGAACGCAACGAGGTGACACTGGCCGAAACGCCCCCGCTCGCAATTGCGATGGCAGCCTTCGGACATGGTGCTGGGGTCCCGCGCAGGTTGCCTGAAGACTTCATATATCATGTCGTCGACGAGAATCTGACAGGGCGCATTGGGGCGCTTCAGGCAAAATCGCACGGCGTGATCCGTCAACGCCTTGCGGCCAAACAGCGTCATGCCTACCGGACCATCATCGCGCTATCTGAACCCCAATCAGGCATCACCCGCGAAGAGGCTCTGCCGGGCAGCCCAAAATATCAGACCCTGATAAAGCGGATCGCAGCAGCCCGCAGCACGCTACAGGGCTGGAACAAACGACTACACATCGATCGCATCAGCCTGAACCTTCTTGCTGGAGCCCCCTCCACCCCGCTGCGCGAAGCCCTTGATCACTATGCGCAGGTTGCCCAAGCGATGCGCCATGATGCAGCGCGGGCCGCAGGGCAGGCAAGCTATCCGCATATGGTCGTTTCGCAATCAGCCGGTACAGCAACCGACGGGCGGGCGGAGGTGATCTTGGCCGAGGGTCAGCTTGACATCGCGCATCCGACGTTGGGTTTCGTCGTTGCAACGCCGCGATACCCTTTTGCTCTTGTACCCGATATGCCCGCGACCCATACGGCATCCGCACAGATGTTGATCGACGAGCTTGAAGTGCTCGCCGTGGCCGCGCGGCAAGACAATCAAAGCTGGTATTGCCCGACCCTCAGCCAAGCCTATGGCCGAGGTAAACAGCTTGTGGTGGAATTCTCTGCGCTAAGCGATCTGGTACTGCAGCAAGGCTTTCATGGCTTTGCTATTACAGGCACCGAAAACCCACCCGAGATCACAGATGTCACGCTGCGCGGCAAAAAAGTGTATCTTACCCTCGATCAAGAACCACGGGCGCGCGATATCTACGTTACCTATGCATGGGGCGCACAACGTGAAGAGACCGGTGACGGTCGATCCGCCAACCAAGGCGCGCTGCGCGACAGCTGGGCACAAGAAAGCATTTTGCAGCCCGGTCACACGCTGCATCGACATGGCTTGTCCGGTCGCGTGAAGGTCATGCCCAGTGACCTGTCTATCGCGCAGCAGGACAATCGCCCATGACCGACCGCAAGAACATTTTGCTGATCAGCCTTGATGACGCATTTTCCTACTGGAAATACCGTTCTGCTTTCGGGGCGGAATTACAAACGCCAAACCTTGATCGCATTTGCGCTGAATCGACGGCGTTCCAATCGGCTTATTGTCAGGTGCCCGTTTGCGGACCGTCCAGATCAAGCTTTATGTCCGCCCTCACCCCGCATGAGCTGGGCATTTTTGACAATTATACCAATGTTTTTGATGTGCTCCGGCCCGAACAGATGTGGTCATATAGGCTGAAGCAAGAGGGGTATTATTGCTCCAACGCTGGCAAGGTCCACCACCGCTTCAAGCCACTACCTGCAGACATTCACAATGTTCTCTACTCTCACCCGCCAGAGCCGCTTACCATTGGCCCCGGCAAGAACGCGCAGACCAAGAACTTTGGCGGCCTGATGAAAGGCTTGGGCACCACTGACACAAAGTTTGACGCCAAATATTACGACGCGCAATCCGCGGCCTCCGCGACCGACTTTTTGCAAAGCTATGATCGCGATGCGCCCTTCTATCGCGAAGTCGGATTTTACCATCCCCACTCGCCCTATAAGACACCCGTCCGGTTCAAAGAGATGTATGACGAGGACGCGTTTGAACAGCCACCCGAATGGCAGGCACCGCACGATAGAAACGCATTCGCCGACCTGTTCATGCAGGAAAATCTGGACGGGTCGAACACAAGTCTCTGGCGAAAAAGCCTGCGCAATTATTTTTCGGCATTTAGCCATGTCGACGAACATATCGGAAAGGTCTGGGATGCGCTGAAAGCATCCGACCATGCCGACACAACCATCGTCGTGATCTTGGCGGACCATGGGTATCACGTTGGCGACAAGAACCGCTTTCGCAAGTTGACCCTGTTCGAAGAGGCGGCGGGCGTGCCGATCATCATACACGACCCGACCGACCCGACGCCGCGCGAAGTGACCGACCCTGTAGCACTTCTGGATGTGGGGCCAACCGTGCTGGACTACGCCGATTGCCCGCCCATATTTGACTGTACAGGCAGATCGCTACGTGATCAGGTTGCCGGCGCAGACATCACGGGCCGTGCCGTCCCCACCTTCTTTTTCGGGTCTGCAGCGATCCGCAAAGGGGACTATCGCTACATCCATTATCAGGACGGCAGCTGTCAGCTTTTCAACATCAAAGAAGATCTTTGGCAGCTTAATGATGTGTCCACCACTGATCCCATCTGCAAGGATATGCACGAAGCCCTGATAGAGACCTGCCGCGATTACGGGCTTGAATTGCTGGATACAGCGAACCCACAGCCTGGCCCCAATGCCTATTGCAGCGTGACGCGCGGGCTGTTGCCGCCAGATCACCTTACGCTTCAAGGTGCGATATCGTCGGGGAATCTGACTGCGCAGGACACAAGCCCCGAATTCCGTAGGCATTTTGCGATCCTCCCTGAGAACGGAACACTGGGCATGCCCGATGGCATTCGCAGTGTATATCTGGCCTCCGACTATAGTTTCGGCGTGGACTACTTCGGGATCGACGGAAATGACCGCGGCAATCTGATCAACTTTATCGGCGGACACGCACGGTTCCTGCTGGATATCAACTGCGGCACTGGCGATGATACCGTCTTAGGGCATCTGGATCCAATGCGCCTGCGCCTGAATGCAGGCCACAACCGCGTCGTAACGGGCCACACCGGTGCCGAAGTTTTCGCCGGTGCTGGCCATGATCGCATCCACACCTCGGATGGTGACAATAAGATTCATGGAAGCAGCGGCGTAATGGAGGTGACGACCGGCAAGGGACGCGATGCGGTTACAACCGGCAGTGGCCCATCTCATATCATCTGCAAAGGCGGGACCAACTACATTGTGCTCGATCAGGGGGCATCCCTAATTGAAATCACCGAGGGCGATGTCACACTGAACGTCCGTCGAAGCGGACAAATGCAAAAGGTTAAAGGCTTTTCCAAGGGCCAGATTGATCTAAGCGATTGGACCCCGCTCGGCCCCATCAATGTTCATCACGCTGACAATGGTGACACGTTTCTGACCGCAGGCACAGAACGCATACAGTTTATCGACACACCTCTTGACGTGGTCACATCAGCGATCACATCCTCCTCGCATCTGGATGAATGACAAGGTTTTCTACACATCTAATGATCGGCGTTTCGGACCACCGGACCGCACCAGATCACCACCGCAACGGAACATGAAACAACGCTTATGCCCAAATTGATCATTCATATCGGTTCCCAGAAGACGGGGTTCACCTCGATCCAGACGTTTCTAACCCAACAACCCGACAAAATGGACGACGCTGGCTTAAGCTACGTCAAAGCTGGTCGCGGCCCTGCGGCACATAACAAGCTAGCCTTCAAACGCGACAGCGATCAGTTTCCAGTACTGATGAAACGTTTGGTTGCCGAAATTGAAGCGAAGCCGAACAAGACCCATGTAATTTCAGCCGAAATGCTGTTTACGCCCCGTATGGCATCTAGCATGATCGAATATCTACCTGACGGTCTGCGCCAGAACACCAAGATCATCGCCTATATCCGACGTCAGGATAAGTTCCTAGAAGCGATGTATAAGCAGGTCGTTAAGACCGGGCGGTTCAAAGGAACAGCTCAGGAATATGCCATGAAACGCGAGAGCGCGCTAATGTACAGCAAGGTTCTTGATGCTTGGGCCAAAGGGTTTGGCACCAAGAATGTGCGGGTCCAACCCTATGAGCGCAAGAATTTTCTTGAGGGTGATGTGATCTTGGATATGGCATCTCAACTGGGTATGACCAACGTAACCCGCGAAGATCTGCCCGAAAAATTCTCGAACATTACTCTGTCACGCGAAGTCTCTGAGATGCTCGGCGTGATCTCGAACACAACCGATATCAATATTGCGGAACTGATCCGCGTCATTATCCGGAACAATCCCGAAGGTGCATTCTACTCCGGTGACAGCTATTCACCACTGGAACGCCGAGAAATCGCTGACAAGTATACCGCCGACAACGAATATGTGCGCACGACCTACCGGCCTGACCTGCCTTCGCTTTTCGAAACATCCGATCTGCAAGGCGACCTTGCATCCGAGGGGATTCCCGCCGAAGAACAAGTCCTTCGCTTGAAACAGGCGCAGCGCGCGGTGTTTGATGCGATCGGAAGCTCCCATAAATCCGTCTGCGTCCCGGACTAGCTGGATAGGAAAAACACTCGGACAAGCTGTAACCCTATCAATCTGTGAAAAATGCAGCGAACGGGCAAATGACCAAACTGAAAACGTTCGGGTACGCTCGCCTTGTGAGCCCAAGGGCGATCGCATAGGCTTCCGATGCGCTGAAGCCTCAAACACTGGAATATGCATGATTACCTTTCAAGCAGCGATGGCAGCGATGGATGATCCGGCGATTGCCGATCTGAACACAGCGGCTTTAGACCACGACGATGTCGTTAATCTCATCATGCAACGGTCGGAGATTATTCGCGACCAAGAACGCTATAACAAATATATCCGCGCGTGGATCAAAGGAAACAGGAACGCTATACTGGATCTGATTGACCAGATGGGCACGGATCTTCTTATACGTCGCGCGGCCGCGTTTATCTTTCTCGAATACCGGCAACTTCGCTCGGTTTTCGATGCCAAACCACCAAGGGATATTGCGGATATTGGATGCGGTTATGGCATGTTTGATCTCTTTCTCGCGCGTGACTATCAGTGTCAGCTTAACCTCATCGACCTCGAAACAAATGAACATCGCCATTTCGGCTTCGAGGAAGAAGGTGCCGCATACTCCAGTCTGGCAAGCGCGAAGAAGCTTTTGACTGACAACGGCGTTCCTTCAGACACGATCAACACGATGAACCCCGAGACAAGCGACGTGTTGATGCTGAGAAACTTGGACTATGCGTTCAGCTTTATCTCATGCGGCTACCATTATCCGTGGCACACCTACCGAGATTTTTTTCTGAATGCCGTTCGCAAAGATGGTCGGATCATCATCGATATCCGCGCAAAGACGCTCGGAACAAGCGTTCTTGAACTTTCCGAGATCGGCTACTTAAGAGCTTTGGAGAAAGCTGCAAACAGCACTGCTGACAGGGTCATCATTGCCAAAACTGACGGCATTTAGTTGATATCCCGCGCACGCAATCTACGCGCGCGGGTGATCCCTAGGCTTGGCTTTGAGGTTCGGCTATGGGGTCAAGAACCAGCACTAAACGGGTTTCGCCAGTCCCTTCAATCGGGGGCGAACGATGACGAAGCCCCGATGACGGAACCTCGGGCCACAATGTCCCACGAAGCATAATCGGCGCACCTGTGCGTGCGCTGAAGATGTCGAACGAGCCGTGGTCATCAGCAAACGTTCCGAATTGCGTCGCGGTGCCGCGATAGGTGCAAATCAACCGGGTCGTCAGCGTGTCGATATGAAATTTGTGACAGGCATTGGTCGCCACGCGATCGAGACGCAGGCGCACCAGAGGTTGCTGCGTGAGGCTTGCCAAAACCTCGGCAAGGCGCGAAATGTCATTGATCAGTCAATTGCACTCGGCACCCTCCGGCATGCCATACGCATCACATGTTTCGACAACAGCGCCCCGCACCGCGCCAGGTTGCAGGGTTAAGCGCTGCGTCGGCAGCCTTTCGGCTAGAAGCGCGTCGATCCAATCCCGAAAGCCCGAGGGCATCTGCCGATCCCAGATCACACCCGGACAGTCGGCGTTGGCAATGCGATGCAAGATTTGGGGCGAAGGACCCATCGTAATGACATCGGCCGCGACGCGGGCCTTGTGCTGCAGACCTCTCATGCCGCAGGCTCTGGGGTGCGCCATTGTGGGAAAGGGTCCGAGTACACGGGCATCGCATCAACCGAGGTGGCCACATTTTCAGGTACAAGGGCCGCATCCAGCCGCGCTTTGACGTCAGGCCAGTCAATACCTGAACCGATAAATACGATCTCTTGTCGCCGGTCGCCCCACGGCTCTACCCAATGCGCCGTCATATACCGGCGTGCGATTTCATCTTCAGGCCAGCGCTCTTTCGGGACCGTTGCCCACCACGTTCCCAAGGGCTTGATCGACGACAGCGCACCTGCCAGCGAAAATTCGGCTACCCATTGCGGCCGAGTGGCGATCCAGAAATGCCCTTTTGCGCGGATCACACCGGGCAGATCACCCTTTAGAACGTCCAGAATTTTTTCCGGTTCAAAGGGCTGACGCGCGCGATACACAAAGGACGCAACGCCATATTCCTCGGTTTCGGGGACGTGGTCGGCAAACCCGTATAGTTCTTTGGCCCACATCGGATGTTCGTGGGCGCGGCCGAAGTCAAACAGGCCGGTATTCAAAATCGCATCTGCGGGCACGTCGGAATGGCTTGTCTCGATCACACGCGCATCCGCGTTCAGACTACGTATGATCTGCCGCGCAGCGACGACCTGGATGGCCGTTGCATCGGCGACTTTATTCAGCACAATCACATCCGCGAATTCAATCTGTTCGACTAGCAGGTTCACCAAGGTGCGCTCATCCGCATCGCCCAATGTCTCGCCCCGATCTTTCAGGAAATCATGGCTAGAATAATCCCGCAGCAGGTTCACCGCATCCACGACAGTCACCATCGTATCAAGGCGCGCAACGTCCGATAGGCTTTCCCCGTGCTCGTCGCGGAAATCAAACGTGGCGGCGACCGGCAATGGCTCGGAAATACCTGTGGATTCAATCAGTAGATAGTCAAACCTACCCTCGGCCGCCAACCGCCGGACTTCGACTAGCAGGTCATCCCGCAGAGTGCAGCAAATGCAGCCGTTCGACATCTCGACCAAGGTTTCATTTGTGTAGCTCAGTTCCGTGTCGGCGCGTACAAGATCTGCGTCGATGTTCACCTCAGACATGTCATTCACAATGACGGCAACCCTCCGCCCGTCGCGGTTATTTAGGACACGGTTTAACAGCGTGGTTTTACCGGCACCTAAAAAGCCGGAGAGCACAGTAACGGGCAGTTTATTGATCATCAGCATCATATCCTTGCATGCGGTAGAATTCTGTTTCGTCGGTGCTTAAGCGCGCGGCCCAATGCGCCCCTACCAAAAGCCGGGGTGCCGTCAGCCAAAAGATTAGTCACCGGCAACACGCTGTATATGTAATGTTATACTATTACACATACAGCGTGCAAGAGGGCCGTTGCGAAGAAAGCTGTCAGACTTCAACGGCTGTTGATTGTCACTGAGAACTGACCCGGCGGGGGTGCGGACGAAAAGTTGGACTATCTTGGAGATAGTTCATGTACAGCTACGAAGACCGAATGCGCGCGGTTGAGCTTTATATCAAGCTC